>TARA_R110002096_G_scaffold9533_4_pt1 | contig 19560 bp, 10 predicted proteins | sample TARA_R110002096 | Tara Oceans TARA_R110002096 (sample SAMEA4397295) | marine metagenome | biome: Polar Biome; feature: [DCM] deep chlorophyll maximum layer (ENVO:01000326); material: water (ENVO:00002006), including particulate matter (ENVO:01000060) such as... | depth 35 m
CCTAATGTTTTTGCTTCTTTTACTGCAGCTTCAAAAGGTGGATATATTTCATCAATAAGAGTTCTTGGAGAAATCTCTATGGCTGCAAAATTAGAACCACCTAAAACTTGCCCGTATCCTGCAAAGTGTTTTGCAACAGCACCTATATGCGTACCATTGCCTAAACCTTCATAATTACCTTGAACTCCTTTAATAGCATTGGTTACCATTTGAGTTGTGAGGTAAGTATCTTCACCAAAAGCCTCAGACATACGTCCAAATCTTGGGTCTCGAACTAAATCTGCTTCCGGTGAATGGCACATGTGCATTCCGCGTAAGCGTGCTTCTTTACCAACAACATCCCAAATACGATTTACTAATTCTGGATTGAATGACGCTGCCGAAGCTATTGGTCTTCCAAATTTTGTGCAACCTTCTGCATCTACACCGTTGTAAGATTCTGTAACAAACAATGCAGGTATTCCCCAACGGTTATTTTCTATAATAAACTTTTGAAGTTCGTTATTTAATTTTGCGGCTGCTACTGCATCAATATGCTCTCCGGGGTTTTTAATTCCTGCGATACCTAACTTTAATTTTTCCTCTACTCGATCTGAAAGTTTTAGCTTTCCGTTTTCGTCATGCTCTACTCCTATGTTGGCATGAAAAATTCGCATTTGTGCTACTTTTTCTTCTAAAGACAGTAAAGGCAACAGGGTTTCTACGCGTTCATCAATAGACAAAGTGGCATCTTTATAATCCTTTTGATCTGGTTTAGAACAGGATATTATTGATACCATTATAATCGCGGATATTATTAGTGACTTAACCTTCATAATTGATGTCATTATTATATTAAAATTATTTAAATCTGAATCTATTTATTTTTAAATTGTCAATTGCTGAATTTTTAAAAACTAAACATATTGTTTGTCCATTTTGTAACTCTTCAATTTTAAAACTTTCTTTTTGAAATGCTTTAGTGTTATTGGCCATAAAACTACACGTTAATAAAAGTTTACCGTTTGGAGAACCTTCCCTAACTTCTATTTGAGTATCCGTTTTAGATAAAATCTCAAATTCTATGGTGCTTTTTCCTTTTAAATTCTGAATATTTGGATAGGTTACAAATCCATTTTTTTCTTCTAGTGTAATAGAAAAACCTCCCATCGTATTTTCGATTTTTTGGACTCCAGATGCTTTAAAATAATCTTCTGCCTCAATTGCTCCATTATTTGCATCGTACTGCCCCACTCCAATACCATCCACACGAATAGTTGCCATTTCACCATTATTCTTATAATGTACATAACTTATAAAGCTATCTCTAAAATAACGATTACCTGTTTGACTGATGTCACAATAGATATAATACGATTGGTTATGCCACTCAAAAAACGAACCATGACGCCCTTGCAAAAAGCCATTTGGCCATGTGGGTTCATCATATCCTTCAGCAAAACTTTCTTCTTTTATTACGGTGTCCTTGTAATGGTAAGGCCCATATAAATTATCAGACATGGCATAAAAACAGCCCCAAGACAAGTAATATTTGCCATTGTAGTTATGCACAAAAGGTTTATCATCTGTGGGCATCTTTTTATTGTTGCCGTCTGGATTATAAGGTCCTCTTGGATTATTTATAATAATTTTTTTTGGAGTTTCCGCCAAACTTATCATATCATCATTAAGCTTTGCTATATAGTAATCCCAAACTCCAAAGATGATGTAATGCTCACCATTATCTTCAAAAACTGCCATGTCATATTCATGGGTTGGTGTTAACTCTGAAGTTAATAATGGTTTTCCAAGTGGATCTTTCCATGGACCTACTGGTGAATCTCCAAACACTACACCTGTTTGCTCGTTACCTTCAGAAAAATAAAAATAATACTTACTATTTCTATAAGCAGCATCTGTTGCCCAACAACGCGAAAAATCTTTTCCTATGTAGGTGTCTTTCGGATTTAAAACACTTCTTTCTGTCCAATTCACTAGATCTGGTGATGACCAAACCCACCAATCTTCCATGACAAATTTATCGTTATTAATGGATTTATCATGAGAAGCATAGACATAAGCCGTATCGTTAAAAATATGAATATGCGGATCGTTTAGGCCTTTATTTGGTACTATTGGATTTTGAGCATTCAAATACATACCACCAAAAAACAAAAACACGATATTTAAAATCCTATAATTCATAATAAATAAATCACTTACAAGTTATTTCACTAAAGTCTGCTGATTGCGCTTGCGATAATATTTTATCTGTTTTAAATAATACAAATTGATCAATGGCATGAGATTTAGAACGTCCAGAAATTTCAACATCATACGTTCCTGCAGCATTGAATGTCGCAAAAATATCAAATGGGTCTCTGTCGTTGGTTGAGGATCTATAAAACCATTCACCAAGTCTATTCATGTATGCCTTTAACCAACCGTTTGCACTTGAACCTTCAGGATTGGGTGTTTTTCCTGACCCTTTAGGATAAACACGCTCTCCTGTACTTGCTTTTTCTCCAAAAAAATCATCGCCTTGAATTCTTAACCAAGAATCATTGTGTTCTGTATTACTAGTGCCTGTTCCTATTCTAGAACTCCATACAAACTGGTAAGTTCCTGGTGTAGTTATTTTTATAGAGAATTTCATTAATCCTTCTCCTGGTTCATTAAAATTATCATTGCCAGTCCAGATAAGGTATCCTGAACCTTCAAAACCTGATAGTGATTTAGATGTAGTCCAACCATTAGCAACAGAACTTGGGTTTTCAATATCAACTCTAACCAACCCGTCCTTTTCGATAAATAATTTTCCTGTTGTACAGGTTTGGGGGGTTGAAGTTTCTTCATCCTCCTCTTGTTCCATCAATTGTTCAGTATCCTCAGAAGAATCTCCAGAGCATGATGAAAATGTAATTACTCCCAACAATGTTAAAAACAGAAAAAAGAATCTTAATTGATATTTCATCTTATTATAGTTTTATTTTTTTTAATAATACTAGTTCCATTTATTTCAATAGAATTACCCAATCTTTATCTATGACTGAAGGTGGCACTCCCAATTCTACTATGCCTCCCCCTTTTACTGAATGGACTGATCCATCTTGTAAATCACCTCCATTTCTAGGATTAAACCATTTGATTTTAAATGTTTTATCCGACTTTCCTAAATTCAGTTTTATATTATCTGCATTTGTTTCGCTATAAATAGCATAAACCTCACCTTCTTTTGCTAAACAATACGAGACGTCTTCGGAAGAAATTAAATCCGCACGAGGTTCCATTTCCCAAAATGGGATGTGATTATTAAAAAAATGAAGTGTATATCTATTTTGATCCCAAAACAAATCCCGACTTCTAAAGTCTTGACAGGTTAAATCGGAATTAGGACTTGCATAACCAAAATACCATTCTACACCATAACCTCCCGCCATAAGTGTTCCCCACATGGCTCTACCTCTGGCAAAATTATGTTCTGGATCTTCATCATCTGGTAATAGAGCTATATTCGCTTTACCAGGTTCATCAACGGCTAAAGCCCACTTTCTGCCAGTTACATTGGATTTATTTCTCCATTTTAAAACTCTTGGATGTACATCGTTAAACTCAGGATGACTCAATTGTAATGATGCCCCAGTTAATGGCGATTGATCACCAATTAATTCGGCATATCTATCATCTTTATTTGGGAAGGTGTGAATTACTAAATGACTATTGTAAGCATCTAAATTTGAAACATAATCGGCTACTTTTTTAACTTCCTCAATGGGTTGGTTATTTTCTTCACCTAAATTCCAGTTCATAGATAAATGGTGTCCGAATCTTGCCATAAGTTCCCTATAATATAACTTTCCTTCTATTCCAAAAACGCCTTTATCCATTAAATGATCTGTTTCCGTTTCATGAGTTTTAAAATGAAGGAACATGCCTTTGGTTTCAGCATATTCAAAAATGCGTTCCCATTGGTCTAATTTAGACACATCAAACCTTGTTTTATGAAACATGTTTTCCCAGGCTTCCTTATTTTTCTTTACACTGGCATAAGCTTCATAGTCTTCTACTGGAACTTTTAATAGATGAGGGAATATATTCCTGTCATCACCATCAACATTAAAGGTTAGAAATGAGAAAACATTTAATTCCTCACTTGCCAAATAGTTTATGGCTCCTAAAAGGTTTTTTCCTTTAGTTTCTTGCCAAACATAAGGTAAAGCACTATCATCAAAATCTTTAGCATGTGGTTCCCATTCTTTTTGAAAACCCAATGCGTTTGTGGATACATCAAAATCGGCATAAGCCAATAAATTTTCAGGCGCATCTACCCCAAGTTTTATAAAGTATTTTTGACTTTCGGTGAACTTTAAATACGATTCTCCAACATATTGTAATCGTCCTTTTGCACGATTATCAATACCTGTTTTATCTGATTCAGCAATTGCGAATGTTCCGGATTGCCCATCCATAAAACCAGCGCTAGTTGCATTAATTATACTTTCAGCCACTGCTATGTTTTCTCCTTTCTTAAATGATATTGTGTAAGTCCATTCGCCAACAGCATCAGGTGTAAATCTAACCTGCCAAATATTACCCGAAATACCGCTAGTTTCAGCTGTATTGCCATCAGCAGCGTAAAAACCTGGAATTATGAATTCTTTATCTCCATTTTTGAAGGTAACATCTAAACGGTAATTTAAAAATGGATTATTTTCATCCATTTCGTTGGTTTCTGGTCCTTCAAAATTTAAGGTTACTCTGTGCCATTTTTTTAGTTCGCCATCAATCGTTACTTCTTTTTGTTTTTGACATGAAAAAAAAGACAATGTAACTATTAAAAAAAATAAAAAGTAACATTTCATAATACTCTGAGTCTTAAAATTTAAAATGAATTAATTTTTAATTGAATAACATGTTTCCCAGGAGACAACCTAATACTTTCAAAAGCCGAAGGCACTTTTTCTCCATTATGAATTAAGTCTTTTCCATCCAAACCATTTAATGAAAACTCTGCTACCATATTACCTGGGATCTCAATTTCATAGGTCTGCAATCTTGCCCCATTATTGGTATACTTTCCTTTTATAGTTCCTCTAACTGTTGGTACTTCAATTTCGCTAGATTTTAGCTTACTCATTTGAGGTTTGATAGTAGCAACACCATATCCAGGTGTTTTTGGTTTAATCCCCCATAAACCTCTTGGAATTATGTTTGCTGGAACAGCACCCCAAGCGTGGTTCCAATCTAAGTTATTTTTATACTGGTTATCCCAAGACTCTAAAGTTATGGTAGAGCCAATACGAATCATATTATACCAACTTCTATCTGAGGTATCCGTTAACAAATCTAAAGCATAATCTGCTTCTCCTGCATTATACAATCCGTCCATTAAAAATTGAGAACCGTAAACGCTACAGGCCATACCACGAGATTTTACATAATTAACCACAGATTCATAATGTTCTTCAGGAACCAATCCAAATGCTAATGGCATCATATTAGCATGTAAAGACGCATGATCTGTACCAATACCATCTACATAAATACCGCGTTCTTTATCGAACATTTGTTCGTTTACCGCTTTTTTAGCTTTAGCCGCACGCAATTCAAAGTCTAGAACCTCTTGTGTTTTTCCTAATATCTTTGCAAATTCAGCCATAATCTTCATGTTCTCATAGAAAAACGAATTGATTACTGTACTGTAAGGTTTAAATACGAAACCATCTAGTTCTCCTGGAGTTGTACTACCATTAAAATTTGGTGGTGGCCAATCTACAATATCTGTTAATGGTTTTTTATATCCATCTGGGAAACCAAGCTTTTTCATAAAAGCAGCATCTACTTTAGTTGAAGTGATTAAGCCATCTTCATTAGATAATTCAAATAATGTTTTATGCTTTAATGCTTCGTAGTAACGCTCTATTAATTCAGTATTTCCAGTATACATGTAATCTGCATGTATTAATAGCGCCACATGTTGCTGCCATTCGGTTGGCCATGTTGGGTTCTTCATAAAATACTCGATAGTTCGTCTTGCAATTGCAAATTCTCTATCTGTTGTATAATGACTTAACTGGTTTAAATACGCATCTGCTTCATAAGGAATACGTTCTCTATCGCCATCAACATATAACCCGTTAAAGGTTGTTGCTTTTATGGAGTATTTGCATAAGTCCCAAACCTGATTTAAAATATCATTATTGCTTTCAAAACTACTAGCTTCTTCATCCCAATAAGTATGAAACGCTAACTGTTCCACATTTTTGGCTGAAATAGATTCTTGAGCACCTTCTATTTCTGCATATCTAAACGGTACAAGTGGTGGAAATCCATCTGGTAAAGGAATAGCTTGGTTAGGTCTAGTATTTCTCTCATTGGTCTGTACTTGAATTTGATATTCAGTTTTACCTGGCTTTACATCAACCTTAATTTCTTGGTATCTGATATTACTTTTGGCAGGTGGTGTTTTATTTACACTACCATCATCATCAACCATTTCTCCTACTCTTACAGTAAGTGTATGTGGTGTTTTCGCATTATACTTAAAATTCATAGTAGCAAATGCAGCTTTTCCAAAATCTATAATATATAAATCACCTAATTTTTTAAATGTTTTTGGCTTAACATAAGTAGTTACAAATTTATTTTCTGTTGAAATGATATAGCTATCACTTTGTCCTGTTGTGAATTTTTGAGCTTCAGAATAATCAACCAATCTGTTTTCCTCATCCCAAATTCTCACTTTCCAGTAATAGGTTTTACCTACCTGAAGCGGGTTTCCTTTATATTCAACATTTGTTGACTCCAAAGAACGTACTTGACCGCTATCCCAAACATCTCCATTATTATTATTGATATCTTTTACATTGGAAGCCACTAATACTTGGTAGGCACCTTGAAATTTAGAACCTAAAGAAACTGTCCATCCAAACTCTGGTTTTAAATCGAAAATTTCAACATCTGTTCCTGGTTCTCTAATCAATTCAACTGTTAAATCTGTTGGTGCTGCTCTATATTCATTACTATTTTTCTTGATTAACGCATCTAATTTAGCACGCAATTTATCGGCGACTGCTTTGTATTTTTTGTTCCCTATTAGATTTTTTATCTCTTTTGGGTCTTTCTTTAGATTATAAAGTTCTTCAATAGATTTATCGTTAACGTATCTAAAATATTTCCAATCTTTAGTACGCACTCCTTCACTAGGAGGAATTTCACTAAAATCCCATATATGCTCTATTAAAATAGTATCTCGAGCAATAGCAGCGGTTTCTTGCTTTACTATAGGCATTAAACTTTTTCCTTGCCAAGTATCTGGAGCTTTTACACCAGCTAAATCAGCAATAGTTTGAGGCACATCAATATTAAGTACCATGTCACTAACATCTTGATGCTTATCAACTCTAGGGTCAAAAACAATTAGTGGCACGCGTATGGAGTTATCGTACATTAACCATTTTCCTGCTAATTTACGTTCGCCTAAGAAATAGCCATTATCACCCATAACAATGATAACTGTGTTTTTTTCTAAGCCTTTTTCTTTTAATTTTTTTCTTATTTTTTTGATTTCTAAATCTATCCCAGAAATCATGCGGTAATAGCCTTTTAAACTGTGTTGATACTTTTCAGGAGTATCATAACGCCATGTCCAACGTAACCAATTAAAACCATCTCTTACAATTTTTGGTTGTGCATCAAAATATTTATCATCTGCTAAATCTGGGCCAGGAATGGTTGTATCTGTAAGTAAGTTATCTGTTGTGTTTTGCCAAAAATATTGTTCTGGTGCTCCATCGTGTGCATGTGGCGCACTGAAGCTAAGAGACAAACAAAATGGTTTTTCGTTTGAAGCATTTGTATCAATAAAATCTAAAGCTTTTTGCCCTGTATATCTTGTTAAGTGAACCGTATCCTTATCAATGGTTTTATAATAATAACCTCTTCTATCTTTAAAGCGGTTATTTCTATCGTAAGACTCATACTCATCAAACTGTTTATCTAAATCATTATAACGTACACCATATTTACCATAGAAACCTGTATGATATCCATTATTCTTGAGGAGTGTAGGATATGAATTTGACATGTATTCTTCACGAATATTTCCTGTTTGAAAATTGAAATTATGTGCACGTTCATGTAATCCAGTTAGAATACTCGCTCTACTTGCTGCACATATAGGTGTTGTAACTATCGCTGTATTGAAATAAGTTCCAGATTTTGCCAAATCATCCATTTGCGGTGTTTCAACAAATTGATTACCAGCATAACCTATGGCATCAAAACGTTGATCATCTGTGAGAATAAAAATGATGTTTGGTTTTTCTTGATTGTTTTTTTGTTGCGCACTTAATAAGTTAAATCCTGATAATGTTGATATTAGTATTAATAAAAAACTGATTTTTCGCATTTTTCCTTTTGTATTTAAAAAAATTTTAAAATTTTTCAATTGTAAAATATAAAATTACTACTTAACCTTAGTAGTTCTATCCTGCTCTGTCCTGAATTAGAATTAATAAGTTACTCAAAATAAAAAATCTTCAACTAAATTTTAATTAAAGTTGAAGATTTATATGCTTTAAAAAATGAAATAATTAAGAAATATTCCACTTTGAATCCCATTTTACAATTTCATTATTATACATAGCATCGAGTCCCATTTGAACACATATTGCAGCTTTAGCTCCTGTAATAACACTAGATTCTGGCATTTTGTTATTTATTATTGATGACTTAAAATCTAACAATGCTTGTTTACTTGGGTCTAAATGCTCAAGATCTATTTTAGAACCCTTTTCTTTATCCCATTGGGAAGTCGCACCACTAACACCATCTACATCTTCTATAACTTTATGCTTCTTTTTGCCTTCTGGATAAAACCATGCATTTTTTGTGTCAATAATTATGGTTCCTTTATCTCCAATAACCTTTATTTGATAGCCATCTTTAGCATTACTAGTTAAGCAAGTAAACTTAGCTTTTATACCATTTGGATAACTATAAATTAAATTTACATTATCGTATGTTTCTCTACCATCTTTCCAATAATCTACGCCACCAACACCCATAACTTGATTTGGGGTTTCATTTAATACCCAATTAACAAAATCTATTTGATGTGAACACAACTCTGCAGTAAGGCCTCCAGAAAATTCTCTATACATTCTCCAATTTATAGCCTTTTCAAGCTGTAGATCTGGAACTGGTCTTCTCCAGTTTCCGTGTCTGTTCCACTGACATTCAAATGCTGTAATTTTACCAACTTTTCCTTGTTGAATTAAATCAACCACATGGGTATAAAGCCTTGAACTATGGTATTGATGACCCGTTTGAAATATCTGTTTGGATTGATTTGCTTTATTTACTAATGCTCCAATTCCTTTATAACTTTTAGCTAAGGTTTTTTCGCAATACACATGCTTACCAGCATCAAGGGCATCAATTGTAATTTTTGAATGCTCACTAAACGTTGTTGCAACAATAACGGCATCAATAGCCTTGTTATCTAAAAGTTGTCGGTAATCTGAATAGCCAGTAGGATTGGAATTGGCTTTTGCCAAACCTTTATTTAATCTAAATGGTAACACATCACAAGCTGCAATAACATTTACATCGTCTATTGAATTGATAATTGACATGAGTCCTCCACCACGATCTCCTGTACCAATAACGCCAATATTTATAGTGCTATTAGCTCTTATACTAGACATTACATTACCGTATAAATAAGAAGTACTAGTTATAACCGCAGTAGCTGAAGCTGTTTTTTTAATAAATGAGCGTCTTTTCAAATTTTATAGTTTAGGATCCCAACCTGATTCATAAGTTCTAGACCAAAGTTTCATAGCATCTCTGTTGTACATCATACCTGTTTTATCGTCTATATCAAAACCATCATTAATTCTATAAGCAATATTTGCATAATGCACCATAGCCATACTTTTACTAGCATCGTCAATTGGTGCTGTTAATTTCGTTTTACCTCGAATGGTGTCAAAAAGATTTTGAACATGTTTTGTTGAGGTATCTCCACCACCTCCTAAAGCTGTTCCTGCTTCTTTTGATGCCGAATTATATTCTTTAACTAATTTTCCTCTGCGGTCATATAACATATATTTACCTCTATCTACAAATACAGATCCTTCTGTACCATAAATTACAGTTCCACGTCCACCTCCATAGGTACTATAGCTATTTCTAGATTTTCCATCCCACTTAATGACTTTATTATCTGTAAATTTAAACGTTGCTTCCATATCATCATACATTTCCCAACCATCATCTAAAAAATGACGCTTTTCTGCTTCAACATATACATGCTGAGGAAAATCTACTTGTAATGCCCAACGTGCCACATCTAACTCGTGTGTTCCGTTATTTCCGGCTTCGGCTGTTCCATATTCCCAACCATACCAATGCCAATTATAATCCCATGTTTCAGATGTATAACTGCGTCTTGGTGCTGGTCCTTGCCATAAATCCCAATCTAATCCATCAGGAATTGGAGCGTTTTTTTGCAACGGAACTTCACCACGTCCGTTATTATAAAAAGCTACTGCCTTATATGGTTTTCCTATGATTCCATTATGAATTTCATTTATAATTTCAATAGTATGACCAGATGAACGTTGCTGATTTCCCATTTGAACCACTTTATTATAATGCTTTGACGCTTTTACCAATTGCTCATTTTCATACATATTATGACTACATGGTTTTTCTACATACACATGTTTTCCTGCTTTCATAGCCATGATTGAACCTGGTGTATGCCAATGATCTGGTGTGGCATTAATCAACACATCAACATTTTTATCATCTAATACTTTTCTAATATCATTCTCTAATGTAGGGTTATAATCTATATGCTCTCTAAACGCTTTTAAGCCTTTTAAACGTTGACTTTCCATAACATCACACAAATAGAGTAATTTGGCGTTACTTTCTTTTAATGCTATAGGTTGTTTAAAAGCCCCTAGTCTTCGCCCTAATCCCGCAATGGCAACATTTAAACGTTCGTTTGACCCAATAATATTATTATAACTTTTAGCAGACATTGCATTAGCTCCACTTGTTAAACTAACTCCAATAGCTGCTACTGCTGTTTTTTTTATAAAATCTCTTCGATTGTTTCCCATTTTACTGCTTCTTTTTTTGTGGAACTTTAACTTTAATATTTCTAAAAGTCACTTTATCACCATGATCTTGTAATAGTATTTGCCCCTTTTCCAATACTCCAAAATTAGGCCACTTTGCATATTTACTTTCTGAAACTAATTTTAAAAATTCATCACTACCACGTTCATATTCTAATACTTTAACACCATTTAACCAATGCTCTACTTTGTTATTAATAGATTTTATATATGCAGTATTCCATTCTCCAATTGGTTTTATTGGTTTATTAGAATCTGCTTTGATTAAATCGTATAAAGAACAAACTGTCCTACTACCTTCGTGAGAGCCTAATTTAGCATCCGCGTGCAATTCATCATCTAAAATTTGGTATTCTAATCCAATTGAGGATCCTGGGCCTTTATTAATATCGGTATCCACATAATATTTTATACCGCTGTTTGCACCTGGAGTTAATTTAAAATCTACTTGCATTTCAAAATTGCTATAATCTTCTGTTGTTACAATATCTCCTCCCGCGGTAGATTCTCCCCCTCCTGATGATAAAACAATGAGTTCTCCGTTTTCTATTACCCAACCAGATTCTGGAAATTTTTCTAGTTTAGCGCCTCGCCACCCGTTGCTTGTTTTTCCATCCCAAAGCATCTGCCAGCCAGATTTTTTCTCATTAACTGTAAGATTGTTTTTTGTTATTATAGGTTGTAACGGAGATTTAGTAGTATATTTTTCCAAGTTCGCAGTTAAAATCTTAGCATTTTTCCACATCACTTGTTTACCTAGTTTTTCTTTATTTTTTCCTATGGAATGTACTTGCAAGCCTATAAATCCACTCGGTGTTTTATCATCTATTAAATATGAAGCTGGCACACCATTAATCCAAGTTTTTATGGTATCTGAAATGGCTTCAACACGGTAATGGTTCCATTCGTTTTGCTTAAAAGCTTTTTGAGCCTCTGGATTATTTTCTAAAGTATTTAACCATTTACGTCTCCCTTCATCATATAAGCCGCCGCTCCATGCTCGTTTTGATGGATCAATCTCTACTTGATAGCCATGTACTCTACCATTTTGATAATATGGGAAGCTATTACTTCGTATTTGTATGCCTGAATTCATAGTTGAATCAACTTTATAATCGATTTCAAAAATAAAATCGCCGTACATTTCATTTGTAGTTAAAAATGTATTTGGTGTATCGGCCTTGGTTGTTCCAACAATTACACCATTGTTGTTAATGTAAGTCGCTTCACCTCCTTTTATATTCCATCCTTCAAGAGTATCATTATCTATAAGATCTATCCAAGGTGTCTTATCTTTGGTTTCATTACAAGAAAATAAATTTCCTGCAATTACAACAACAAGAAATAATTGTTTAATAAGTTTAATGTATACCACGCGGTTTCTAATTTAATTGTTAAAAAGTTAAATTACTCAAAATTATCTTTTAATAAAAAACCTTCCATTATAAATATCTTATATATTGGAAGGTTTCGAAACTAACTCAAATTACTAAATACTTATAAAAAAGTATTGTTACTATTTTCTTACCATTAATATGGTCGATTCCTAACTGCATCATTAAGGTAATGCCCAATACCATTATTAAATACATAGTTATGGTTTCTTACTTGCTCATTCCAACCACCTCCAGTTGCCGTACTTGGAAGAATAGAAGGTGCATAGTTGATTCTTATTTCCCATCGCTCTCTTCTATACATTCCTATTATACCATCTTCCTCAGGTATCGAAGGGTCATAAGTAGTAAGTAAGGTTTGAAAATAAACTGTTGTATTTGTTTCTGGTAAGGTAGGTACTTGAGCCACATACTCATCTACAATATGATAGCTTAATATCTTTCTCAGTACATGCAGTTTTTCAGGTGTGTCCACACGCTCCATTACCTGCTCTGGTGTTTCTCCATCTGCAACTGTAGCAGAGCCCGTAACCATATTTATGACATCACCTCCACCTGTAAATGCATTGTTGTTTAGTAATAAATAGGTTCTAGTCGTATCTGCTGTTTGACTATAATACTCCTCAAAACCTGCCTTTTTTATGGCAGCTATCATATAGTTGAGTTCTTCACCACTCAAAATTCCTTCGTCGTTTAAAGCAGTTCTTGTTTGAATATATTCCCAAGCTGTCATATTAGCAAATGGGTCTGTTAAATCCACTTCAGGCACAAAATCAAAAGTATCCTGTAACTCTAAATCACATGATGTAAGCATGAAACCTACACAAATTGTGAGTATCATTTTTAATTTAATATATTTTTTCATAATTATCTTTTCTTTTAATTTCTATAACCTATATTTTGTTCCAATAAAGTATTTTCGATTAAATGGTCGATGAAAATTGGCCAGACTAAACGATCTTCTGTTAATGGAACACCTTCTACTCTTGACTCCAATATTGGGTTTAACACTTCGAATTGTTTATCATTTCTCAACAAGTCCCACCATCTTTTGCCTTCGCCGAAAAGTTCTAGCTGGCGTTCATCTAAGATATAATCTAATCGCGCTTCTTGTGTTGCACCAAATTCAGCAGCACCAACAGTTGGTAATTGTCTAGCTGTTCTTATCTGGTTTACAAGTTCTAAGGCTCGAGCATCATTTCCAAGTTGATTCTCTGCTTCGGCTAAAAGTAAAAGTACATCTGCATAACGATACAATACAATATCGGTATCATCATCGTTACGGTTATAATTGGTTTGTTGCCATTTAGCAGTTCTTGCCTCGCCAATCTCAACACTTTCAATGCCTTCTACTCTACCTTGTCGTGTTAAATAGTATCTCCAGTCTCCATATACAGGCTGCTCTTCCTCTATAACACCTCCCATACCATCATCAACAAATACAGTTCTTGTTAAGGCAGGATCTATACCAGGGTATTTTGTTACCCAACCTAAAGAATCTATAGGAAATTTTTCACGCCACTTATTCTCAACAGTTTCAGAGATCACATAAGAAGGAATACCTGCGTAAAATAGACCCATAATTCCAGATCGATTCCATCTTGTTCGATTGGGATACCCAGCTGGAGCATCTCGTTCTTCTTCAAAATTATAACGAATAGAAAAAATCAATTCTGACCCTTCCTGCATTTTACCAAGGCCTTCAGGAAATGCAGCTAATGGTGGGTTATTATAGAACATCGCGTCCCAAGCTTCAGGAGTGGTTACTAGGCTATGTTCCCCTAAGGCAATCATTGCATCTAAAGCTGCTTTAGCCTTAGGATAATCATTTAACCACATATATACTTCTGCTTGGAAGCAATAAATACTAGCCTTAGACCATCTAAAATCGTCCGATGGAGGTGTGATTAATTCTGCTGCACGCAACATATCTGGAATAACAACATCGTTCATTATAGTATTACCATCAGTAACTGGTTTTGTAGCGTCTGATAATGCTTTAACAGGTTCGATAAATAATGGCACATCTCCCCAAACTCTTACAGCATCAAAATATGCCTTAGCTCTAATTGCTAAAGCTTCTGCTACAATACTTTCGTTTAAACTTGGCACATTAGGTGCATTAATTATTACTTGGTTGGCACGATCTATCATAAAAAATAAACGATCCCATCTGGCACCAGGGTTACCTTGAGTAATATCGTTATTAACTATTTCCAGATTGTTTTGCGATGCTTGCCCACCTACAAATGGTTGGTGGTTATCTGATCTGAATTCTCCCCAGAAAAAGGTAGCCTCATTGTAGGCCCCTTGCATACCATCATAAGCACCAACTACTCCAGCCAACAATTGGTCGTTAGTTTCATAAAAACTAATCGGACTTAATTCACTTATTGGAACTTCATCCACAAGATCTTCACAGGAATAACAAGATAGCAGTACTACCAGTGCTCCTGTAATAAATTTAATTTTATTTATTTTATTTTCTAACATGTCTATTCTTTTTTTTATTACTAAAATTGAAGTCTTAAACCTAATATAATCTCACGATCATTTGGATATCTTAAATTATCAATGTTTGGTTGCAAAGCATTCCCTCTGTTACCTAACTCTGGATTATATCCTTCATAGTTTGTCCAAGTTAATAAATTATTAACTGCAAAATTTATTGAGGCAGCTTTTATACCAGGAATATTATCCAATGCTTTTTTAGAAAACGCATAGTTAAAACGAAGATAACGCCATTTAATAAAACTACCGTCTGTTACATAAAAACTGTTGGGTCTAAGACGTTGTTGTGGCACCCTATTAAGTCTTGGATATACTGTAATATCTCCTGGTTCGCGCCATGATCCTAAAATACGATCTGGTCCTGGGGTTTCGTTACCAGAATTCAAGTCGTTTCTTGCTTCATCATATCTTCTATAAATATCATGACCTAAACTATAATCAAAAAGCAAGCTCATTGTAAAGTTTTTATATCTTAAATCATGTGAAAAACCACCGTAAACTGTAGATAATCCATTTCCTATTATTTTTCTATCATTAGCATCAATAAGAAAATTTCCATCTAAATCTTCCCAGAAAATATCACCACCTTCTAAATTACGGTTGGCTGCTCTTAATCGCTCTATATCTCCTGTATATTCAGAACCATTCAAGGTATAATTCACAAAAGATCCATCGCCATCAAAATTGGGCGTTAACTGAGTCCCATCTGGTGTAAAGGCATTCGACTCAGTATATGGAAATATACCTAAATTATTGTATCCAAACATATTACCTATAGGTTGGCCTTCTTCAACTCTAAATTGACCTGAATCAAAAGGTAAACCACCATCTAATTTAGTTACCTCATTCTCAAGGTATCCTATATTAAAATTACTATCCCATGAAAAGTCTTTGGCTTTTATAATGGTTCCAGAAATACTAAAGTCTATACCTTTGTTATCTACAGCACCAACGTTTCTTCTAATACCTGTGAATCCAGATTCTTCTGGTAATGGTGTAACAGCTAATAAATCGGTTGTTGTCTTTCTCCAAAAGTCAAGATTAATATTTACTCTGTTTTTAAACATAGATAAATCCAATCCTAAGTTAATTGATTCGGTCTCTTCCCAACCTAAATCTGAATTCCCTAATCGTGTAGGGGCTACACCTCCTAATCCGTTGTAAACAAAACCAGGTGTTAATGCTCCTGTAAATTCATAATTAGGAATACGCTCATTACCAACAATACCCCAACTTGCTTTTAATAATAAGTTATTTATTACGCTACTTCCTTTAAGAAAGTTTTCATTACTAACTCTCCATCCAAAGGTTGCGGATGGGAAATAACCAAATTCATTTTCATCACCAAATCTTGATGATCCATCACGACGAATCGTACCACCAATTAAATATTTATCTGCAAAATCATAATTAAATCCAGCAAATAAAGAATATAGGTTATGTCTTTGATTATTACTAGCGCTTGTTATAGCTCCAGGCTGAGCATTGTTAAATGTTTGAATTAAATCATCATTAAATAAAGAACTGAAATCAGAATTCTCTATAACATATTTTTGTATTTGCATACCTGCAAAAGCCGCAACATCATGCTTTCCAAAATTATTTTTGTAGTTAACAAAATTTTCATTCTGGATATCGTAAGACAAATTGTTACGTTCTCTTCCTCTTGGATCTCCTCCGCCACCATTTCCTATTAAAATGGATGGGGTAAAATCATCTTGTTTTTGTAATCTGAAATTAATACCCAAAGTAGATTTTATTGTTAACTTAGGTAAAATTTGTAGTTGGGCATAATTAAATATTTGGGTTCTAAAATTTCTATTATCTATAGTTCTCAATTCCGCATTCGCAAGTGGGTTTTGACGCCCAAATAATGTAGGTGTAAAATCTCCATTGGGTTCAAACAAAGGATAATAAGGAATACGTTCTACAAGTTGCTGTAATACAGCCCCTGAAGAAATACCGCCTTGTTTTTCAAAAGATAGATTAACTCTAGTACCAACTTTTAATTTACTGGTAGCATTTACATCAACCCTAACCTGAGTATTAATTCTTTTATAACCACTGTTTCTTACAATACCATCCTCATTTAAAAAACCTGTATTCCAGTAAAATTTAGCTTTGTCACTACCTCCGCTTAAAGATAAATTGGTTTGGGTTCTAATTGCTGGCCTAGTTAGTAATTTCTGTAAATCGTAAGAGTTTCTGTTAAGTAAACTTAAAGAATCTCGTTCTTGACCTGAAAGTGTAGTTCTGTTTACTCTTAGGTTCTCATAAAGTAATCTTTGTTTTGAATTTGCAACAGGCAAATCCCCTACTAAATTATTTACACCTGTATTATGTGTTATGTCTAACCTTAATTTTCCCGCTTTACCAGATTTGGTTGTAATAATTACAACACCATTAGCTGCTTTAGAACCATAAATGGCTGCAGTTGCGCCATCTTTTAAAACTTCTAAAGATTGAATATCTGATGGGTCAATATTATCAATATTATCCAGTTGCTGTCCATCAACAACGTATAAAGGTGAAGTACCACTACCAAATGTAGATACACCTCTTACTCTAATATCGAATCCATTTCCTGGACCGTTGTTGGATAAAATTTGTACCCCAGCCAATTTACCTTGAACGGCATCAAAGGCTTGTACTGGTGTAGCCTGTATAATGGATTCTGCTTTAACTGAGGCTATAGAACCTAATACTTTTTTACGCTCAATTGGTGCATAACCAATTATCACTACTTCGTCTAGAGCTTCAACGTCTTCTTGAAGAACCACAGATATACTAGTTTGATTGCCTACTTCAACTTCTTTTGTTTCAAAGCCGATATAGGAAAAAACTAAAGTTTTATTTCCTGCACCCATTAAAATGGTGAATTTCCCATCAAAATCTGTTACAGCTCCTTTGTTTGTTCCTTTTTGGAGTACGTTTACACCTGGGATTGGAACTCCATTCTCACCAGATACTGTACCTGCAACGCTTTGCTGGGCTTCAATGCTAATTGCAGTGAAACTGGAAAATACCAATGCCAGCAATAAAGCCAATCCGGAAACAGATCTTTTGTTTTTAAATTTTTGTTTCATCTTTAGTTTTAGTTTTAACATATAATTTAGTTTTTATTAATTTACCCTAGCAGAGTAAAATAATTTAAGACAGAACTCTACTAATTGATAACAATTTTACAAATTACTAAGTTATCATGTATCCTGTACCGTCCTGTCTGAGTACACTATTTTTGTTTTTCATTATCAAAATATTTAAAAAATAAATATTAAAATTCATGTCATCTATATGAATATCAGCAATTTAAAATTTATTTATTTTAATTTTAATTTTAATTTTAAAAATAATAGGTATTAAAGCTAAGTATTTATAGCTTTTTCCTGTTTTAAAATTATTTAATCCATATGAGCGGATATCGAATAGGCATATTTCTGAGAATTTCTGCCTTATTAGACAAAGGTGTTAACTTTTTCCAAGTAGAAATATAATCGTTATTATTTAATTGTAATCCTCCAAATAAAAGTGCTGGTTGCTTTGTTGGCCAATCATCCCAATGCATAACATCTTTTTTATAAGGCCATAATTCCTTATCTTTTAAATATGGAAACAAAAATTCTAACCCTAATTTCACTCCTCTACCATCCTGAGTTTTATAATCAAATAAATTTTCGGTATCGGTTGTTAGCAATTGTAATAAGCCTACCATGGCGTCTAAATTAAAAATGGAATATCCATAAGGTTTTGTTCTTGATAATTCTTTTGGAAAACTGCCATCGAGAGCCATTTGATTTGGCAGTAACATATTTTTATAGAGGTTTCTACAAAATTCTAGATCTTTTTCTCGATTTGTGAGTTTTGCAAAGGCAGCTACTTGCATAGCCCAACACGTGCTATGGTTATTACCATTATCTCGTTCGTTTATTCCATATTCATGGGTTGTTAACCATGATAAATATTGCGAGAACCAATTTTTTATAGTTTCTATTTCGGTTTTTGGATAAATTTGAGTCTCTTCTATTACTTGAACTGCAAGGGCAACTTCAATTAAATGGATGGTGTCAATAATCCCTATACCACGTCCAGTAACTCTCCCTTTTATAGCTTGTGCGTATAATAGGTGTGGATTCATTTTGCTAGACTCGTCTACAAACCACGCTTTTAAATGGGGCATTAACTCATTAAGATACCTCTCATCTTTTGTTATAAGATATGCTGATGTTAAGGCACCCGAGATTTGACTTAATCTAATCATGGAGCGCCTATGCGCTACAAAATTATCTGGGTTTGATAATCCGTCCTTTCTTATATATGCACTATCTGGATGTTTTGGATTGGGCCACCAATAATCTCCTTCAGAATAAAAATCATGCTTTGTTCCTGCACTTCTTGGCGAAACGTTAGCAGTTACAGTAATTGGTTTTAGATTAAGATACTTATCGACATCCCTTAAAATGCGTTCTTTCTCAATTGCTTTTACTATTTCAAAATGAGTTGATGGTTTTGAACAACTAAAA
>TARA_R110002096_G_scaffold400126_1_pt1 | contig 19539 bp, 8 predicted proteins | sample TARA_R110002096 | Tara Oceans TARA_R110002096 (sample SAMEA4397295) | marine metagenome | biome: Polar Biome; feature: [DCM] deep chlorophyll maximum layer (ENVO:01000326); material: water (ENVO:00002006), including particulate matter (ENVO:01000060) such as... | depth 35 m
TGGTTACAGAATTTTTTGAAGAAACTGTAGTTGCAAAACCAAAAATAAAAAAAGATACTTGGGAGATAAAAGATAGAACTTATTTTCTAAAACATAGTAGGCCTTTATCCAAATCAATAAGATCTAGTGGTATTTATTACTTTGACGAAGAAAAAGGTTATCAAAGAGAATTAAAATACTGTAAGAACCAAACAACTTCTTTTGTTGATGAAATGAAAGGCGATCAAAGAATGGAGCATATCGTGTTTAGAAATGGAGCGTTAAACGTACCAAGAGAAGAGACAGTTTTGCAAAAATTACTCTCTATATACCACCCAATGAAAGATAAGGTTTTCATGGAATTCAAACCGGCTAAAATAGCTGAAACACAAATTGAAACATTAGAAATGGAGGCCGATGCTATAATAGCAGCGAGAAATATCGATATTGATATGGCAGAGGCTATCATGCGTGTCGAGCAGGGATCCTCAGTGTCTAGCTTGAGTTCTAAGGAACTTAAAAGAGATTTATTAGTATTTGCTAGAAGAAACCCTCAACTGTTCTTAGATTTGCTAGGTGACGATAATGTTGTACTTAGAAACTTCGGTATAAAAGCCGTTGAGTCAGGTATAATAAAATTATCTTCAGACCAAAGAACTTTCTTTTGGGCATCTAACAATAGAAAACTAATGAACGTTCCGTTTGACGAGCATCCTTACACGGCTTTGTCACATTGGTTTAAAACCGACGAAGGTATGGAAATCTATTCTAATATAGAAAAAAGATTAAATTAACAAAATAACATGGTCGTCCTTCGGGGCGATCATTTATTACAAATCAAATTAAATGACAGAATCAAAAGGATTAGGAGACACAATAGAAAAAATAACAAAAGCGACTGGAATAAAAAAAGTAGTTGACACCGTTGCTAAAGTAACTGGTAAGCCTTGTGGTTGTAATAAAAGAAAAAGCGCGCTTAACAAAGCTTTCCCTTACAACCCAAAAAGTACTTGGCTTGGCGCGAGATATAAATAAAAATTAATAATGGTAAATATAGATACAGTATATCAAAGAGTTTTAGCTTTAGCTAATAAAGAACAGCGAGGATACATAACTCCTTTAGAATACAATCTACTAGCTAATCAAGCTCAATTAGATGTGTTCGAGCAGTATTTTTATGATAGAAACCAAACAGCTAGAGGACCTGGTAACGCTACTCATTTTTCAGACGTTGACAGTATGCTTGATGAAAAAATATCTGTATTTGAGGCAAGTGTACTTACTAGTAATGGGGTTTTACCTATCGGCATGTATAGATTAGGCTCTATTGTGACAGCGCCACCACTAGCACCAGTTGAGGTTGAGAGGGTGACTGCAAAAGAATTGCTTTATAGAGTATCACCTTTATTAAGACCAACAGATCTAAGGCCTATTTATGTGAGAACCAACAATACGGTTCAAATATTTGGAACAAGCAATGTTGATCTTGCCTTGGGTGCTAATACAGCCGTTGTAAACCACGTACAACAACCTGCAAAAGTAGAGTGGGGTTACGATGTTATTGGAGAAAAAGCACTGCACAATGGTAGTCCTAATAAAACGACTCACTTCCAACATCATCCATCAGAAGAAACTAAACTAGTTGTAAAGATATTGGAATTAGCTGGTGTTATTATCCAAGATCCAGGGCTTATTCAATTTGCTGATGGAGAAGAAGGTAAAAAAATACAACAAGAAAAACAATAAAACATGGGTTTACTAAATCAATCGCAACAACAGTACTATGGTGGTGAGAAATCTTTCACAGCGGATGGTATTGTCTCAATATTTACTATATCATCAACACCAACTTTATTTCCAACTACGTTCAACCTTTTAGCAGTAGCTAATCCAAACGTCAAGCTTTATATTGATGGGGCTTTATATGCACAGTCTTTCATTGATGCTGGGGGTATATTAAATATTAATTACGATTTTAATTACACGCTAGCCGATGGTTGGCATGTTTTATTTGCTACCGTCCCAACGGTTGGTGCCAACATTAGTGTTGTTGTTGACACTAAGCAATATCAAGACCCGGCAACCCTTATTATCGAAGATGTTGTTTCTTATCAATTTACATCACTTAAAAATATTATCAATAATTTTGTTATAGCTTACACGGGTGAAGATAAAATTATACCAAAGGCAAATAGAACTGACATACAGTTTCACGCTATGAGAGCCTTGCAAGAGTTAAGTTTTGACACTTTTAAATCTACAAAATCCCAAGAAATAGAAGTGCCAGCTTCATTAAGAATGAAACTACCTCATGATTATGTTAATTATGTAAAACTAACTTCTTTGAGCACTGGAGGTGTTGAGCAGGTATTATATCCAGCAATAAATTCATCTGATCCGTCAGCTATAAAACAAGACGCGGATGGTAATTACAGTTTTGATATAAATGATGATGGGATAAATGATACTAACGAGTTGATAAACCCAGAGAACTCAGACACATGGATCGGCTACAAGTCGGCGTCTAGCGAAAATACATCAAGTATTTATACTGATGGAGATTTTAGCACAGGTGACAAAAGATATGGCTTAGACCCTAAAAACGCTCAAAAAAACGGTTCGTTTTATATAAACGATGCTGAAGGTTACATTCACTTTAGCTCAAATATTAGCGGAACAACAATAACTTTAAAGTACATAAGTGATAGCCTTGGTACTGACGATGAAATGCAAGTTCATAAGTTTGCGGAAGAAGCAGTATACAAGCACATAATGTACGGCATGCTATCAACAAGGATGAATATACCTGAGTACGTTGTACAGCGATATAAAAAAGAAAGATTTGCTGAAACTAGAAAAGCAAAACTAAGACTTTCTAATATCAAGTTAGAAGAAATCACTCAAATTTTAAGAGGTAAATCGAAAATTATAAAACACTAGAATATGCCGGAAATGAAGAATAGTTTTCAGAGAGGTCGAATGAACAAAGATCTTGACGAGAGAATGGTACCACAAGGTGAATATAGGGACGCTTTAAATGTAGAGGTAAATACATCTGAGGGGTCTAATATTGGTACTTTACAAACCATTAAGGGTAACACAAAGCTTCCTGGACAGATTTGGGAAGCAGGAGTTTGTATAGGTTCTATTGCTAATGATAGAACTAATAAGATTTATTTCTTGATTGCTGGTGGTAATTTCAATTTTATTATAGAGTACGACCAAGATCTTTCTGTATTCGCCCCTGTTTGTGTCGACGCAGGTAGTGGGGGTTTGAATTTTATGTCGCAACACCTAGTGACTGGTATCAATATTATTGATGACACTATATATTGGACGGATAACAATTCCGAGCCAAAAAGAATAAATATAACTCGTGGTAAAGAAGGTTCTCAAGCGGGTGGTATCGCGGATTATAACAACACAACTAGAGTTGTTATTAAAGATCCTGCAAATCCAAGTTTATTAGTAGATGCTCTTGATGAGTTTGGGGCTACTATTGCAATCTCAGAAAAATATTTAACAGTTATTAAATTATCACCACCAGCTGCTCCAGTGTTAGAAATGATAGACACTAAAAGAGAAGATTTAGATGGCGATGGAGATGTAGGTGGTCACGAAATTATTAGAGCTTTTTCACTTGACCTTACTAATCCTAATTGGCTTGATGTTGCGGGGGAGTTTTTTTTATCATATGCAATAGGTGTTGGCACAGATATAGATGGGGATGGGAGTGGATCTGATTTTGAGGTTGGAGACTACCTAGAGGTTTATGCCGTTGAAGATCCTAGTGTAAAAGTAAGGCTGTTAGTTCAAAGTAGTGGGGCTACTCCTTTTGTCGATTACACGTGTGATTATGTGGCTGGAGACAAAGATATAACTGCGTTTGATAATCTTATGGTTAAACTAGTGCAGCCAGCTGCTATTTTTGAGTTTAAACTGCCTAGATTTGCATGTAGATATAAATATGCAGACGGAGAATACTCTACGTTTTCGCCATTCACAGAACCTGCTTTTTTACCTGGAGAATATAACTATATGTCTAAAGAGGGTTATAATTTAGGTATGGTAAACAGGGTGAGAAGGTTAGCTATAAAAAACTTTGTACACACTAGAAAGTTACCTAAAGATGTTGTAGCCATAGACATATTATACAAGGAATCAAATTCAACAAATATATACTCTGTTAAAACAATTAAAAATAGGGTTTATGATCCGTTAAAGTGGGATGAGTGGAACGCTATTTCTATAGATGAAGTTATATCCGGACCAACCCCTACCGCAAACAACACGGGTTGGCTAAACAAAACAAAAGGCTATCTACCTATAACATCAGAGATGATTCACGCTGTACTACCAGCAAACCAATTGCTTCGACCATGGGATAACGTCCCGAGGAAAGCTTTAGCGCAAGAGGTGGTTGGCAATAGACTTGTTTATGGTAATTATTTACAAAATTACAATCTAGTTAATAACGATATTTTTCCGAAAGAAAATAACATAAAAGTTAATATTCAAGCTAAAATAAGATCTTGGAAGCTTGGCGATAAATCACCAGAGGAAATCAGAGCGCTGAACGGGGGTTTTATGGGCGACTACAAAGGTTATTCCCCGGGTAAATCTATAAAAACACTAAGAACATATCAGCTGGGTCTAGTCTATATAGATAAGTACGGTAGGGAAACGCCGGTGTTTTCTGAAGATAAAATAGGTGTTTCTGATGCATCAACACCAACTTATTTTGGCGGTAGCTCTACAGCCTCTGTGTTTAACGAAAAAGCTAATTCCGCTTCAAGAAATAGTTTAACTGGTACTTTAAGGAATAATCCGCCGGATTGGGCCACTCATTACAAGTACTTTGTTAAAGAAACTTCCAACGAGTATTATAATCTAGCGATGGATCGCTGGTATGACGCTGAAGATGGTAATATTTGGTTGTCATTTCCATCTGCTGAAAGAAACAAGGTAGATGAAGAAACATTTATAATCCTTAAAAAAGAACACGATAATAATGTTGCAGTAACAGAGCGCGCTAGGTATAAAATTTTAGCAATAGCAAACGAAGCACCTAGGTTTATCAAGTTGCAAAATAATATTATAGGTACTATTACAGATGATGGAACGTTAATAGGGTTCGGTGGTGCGGGCTATCCTTTAGTCGGTGAGGTAGCTATTTCGGTCGATAAAACTGCTTACAACAATGCAACATTGGATGTAAACTTATCAGAAAAAGGTGTTACGAACTGCTTTATGAGAATGTCAACATCTACTGGTGTTAGTAGATGGTACGCGATAAGATCAGTGTCGCTAGATGGTAACTTTTACAATATAATAGCTAAAGAAGAATTTAAAGAGGACATGGCTATAATGTCTGCGGACAACACTATTGGCACTTTTGTTTCAACAGGTACGTTTACAGTCGTGCGTAGAGAACCGGTGGATAAAGCAGAGTTTGACGGTAGATTTTTTGCTAAGATACTAAAAGACGCGGTAATAATAGACGAACTAGGAATTGACTTAGCGGCGGTAGTTAAGTTCAGGACAGTGGTAGCAAAACAAGTGCAATACATAAACCCAGAGGCTCCTCAAGCAGGAACTAATGGCCAATTTTTTGGGCAAGACCGGTATAAATTATCAGTTGATGAAAAACATAAATGGAGTTCTGCAAAAGAAGTAGGGGGCGATGGCTCGGGCTGGGGAGACGTGGGGCAAGGTAAAGAGTACTGGCAACACGCTGGTGACGTTGCAACATTTAACGGTAGTGATAGTTCTGGTTGGTTCATAGATAAAGTTGAGGGTTATAGGCCTTGGAAAGGTCACCCTGAAACCTTCCCATTCAGCCAGCACAACCGTAGAAATGTTGATTTTCGCTGGGATCCCCATTCCCCTCATTGGTTAACGCAATGGCCGGGGGATTATTCAGCACCAAAAGAAATGCTAAACGTTCACAATTTAAACGCTTATAACTTTTTGGTTAGCAGCGGTCAAGGTTCGTTTAACGCGGGTGGCGCATATCTAGGCATGGCTTCTGTTAGAACTGGAAATGAAATTAATGCGGGCGATAAAAGCTGGGGGCAAGGAATAGCAAAGCCAATTGGTATTGACAAAGCTTCTAGTATGATAAATATATCATATTCTGGAATAAATGATAGTGGGAACAATAACAACGGTAATTACACATCTACAAGCTTATCAGGCTTAAATAATCACTATTTTAAAGAAACAGGCTCAAGCAACCAAGAGCAGCACGTTGCAGACGTTATGTTTATAACAAAACTAACCGCCCCAGGTACTCTTTGGAGTTGGAAAGAAGATCCGGGTCAAGTTATATACAAGACAGTTGCCCCAACAGGGTTAACAGCTACGTCAACACCATACAATCAGGCTCAGTGGGACAACGAGCAAAATGATTTTGTTGACGGCGAGAAAGGAACACTTCTATTTAACTACGCGCAATTTACAGACTATTTGATTAACACCCACCACTACCACCAAAGAACGTTTTGGTGTATTTTCTGGAGAAACCCCGTAAATAATAAAGCTGGGTGGGTTAGTGGAGATTATGGTGATCAAAGTGAGTCTTACCCTTTTGACATACCTTGTTTGTGGTGTGCGTGTGGTGGGACCCTTAATCCATTTCATGTATGGACGTCATTTCCTCCAACTCAATACATCCTTAGGCTCTATGAGCGCGCTAGAAAACATGGTGGCCCAATACAAAGTACATGGCCCATACACGGGCGGTTCCCGCAAGGCGCTTATGACTGGAATGAGCAAGTAAATAAAAGAAGAAGATTTGTGTTTCAAGCAGAAACATCAGACGCGCAAGGTCAAACAGAAGGAATTGGAGTTGGCGCATACCCTCCACACTATTATTTACCAACAAATGATCACTCGCTTCCATCTCATCACAATGCTAGCGCAGAGCCAATTACAGATGATCCATTAACTGGATCACCTTGGTTGCCTCATGAAATTGCTCCTGGGATTAGACCAGACGGTATGTACAGTGGGTTTGTAGATCCCGATGGATCTTATACGTGGATGGGACCAAATGGTTCTGAAAATAGTAACAAAATACCTCAATATAAGCGTTGGGGCACTGACCTTAATGGTAACTTAGATCGAGTGCCAGGAAGTGTAACTTGGCAAATCAAAGAGCCCTTTGTTGAAGACACCGATGGATCCTCTAAGTTTTCAAGTACAAACCCTGCCATATGGGAAACAGAGCCCAAAGAAGACGTGGGATTAGATATTTATCACGAGGTAGGACAAATTTATCCTATTCACTTAAATGATGAAACTATAGAGCAATTTGTTGGCCCTATTGGTAAAGATATAAGTAAAAACTCTTACGTGCAATGTTGGGATCCTCCATATGCATCTGTTCCAGGAGCAACGGCTTCTGGTTCAACAATAATAATACAAGCAACTAACACAAACATAAGAGTAAGCGCTGCTTACGATAGATTTGTACAGTTATCCAGTTCGGATGGCGTTGTTTTAGATACTACACTAGCTCACACAACACCTAGTCTAGGCGCTTACTTGATATTCCACAGAGCCGACGGGGGCACAACAGAGGCTCACGTTGCTTCTATGTGGAACGAGGCCGGCGTTGGAGATTGGTATGAGTTGTCTGGCAACTTAGTTAACAACGAAGTTGGAGTACACAATAAAATGGTGACGTTACCCTGGTTTAACTGCTATTCATTTGGTAATGGCGTAGAATCAGATAGAATTAGAGATGATTTCAATCAAGTTACCATAGATAATGGCCCTAAAGTATCTACCACAATTGAAGGGCAATACGTTGAGGATAGAAGAGAGAATGGATTTATATGGTCTGGAATATACAACTCAACAAGTGGAGTGAATAATCTAAATCAATTTATACAAGCGGAGGCAATAACAAAAGACGTTAATCCTAGCTATGGTAGTATACAGAAGATGACTGTTAGAGATAGTGATTTGGTGGCTTTCTGTGAGGATAGAGTGCTAAAAGTTCTAGCAAATAAAGATGCTTTGTTTAATGCTGATGGAAACACAAACCTTGTAGCTACAAACAGGGTTCTTGGATCCGTAAAACCTTTTGTTGGTGACTACGGTATATCTAAAAATCCAGAATCATTTGCTAAAGATTCTTATAGATCTTATTTTTCAGATATAAGTAGAGGTGTTATTGTTAGGTTATCTATGGATGGTTTAACACCTATATCTGATGCTGGCATGAAAGATTGGTTTGGTGATAATTTAACTAACTACCAATCAACGACATCAAGGCTAATTGGAAGTTTTGATGATAGAAAACAAGAGTATAACTTAACGTTAACACAATTTCACTACGGAGGGCCCCCAGACTCACTAACAATAAGTTATAGTGAGCCGGCTAAAGGTTGGGTTAGTTTTAGATCTTTTGCACAAGAAAATGGGGTTAGTATAAACAACAACTATTTTACTTTTAAGTCCGGTTTGACTTATCAGCATCACACTAATAACATAAGAAATAATTTCTACGAACAACAATATGACTCTTCGGTAGACACGCTGTTCAACCAGTTGCCAGGTACTATTAAAAGTTTTTCAACTTTAAACTATGAAGGTAGTCAATCTAAGATAACTCAAGACACTATTAATAATCCAGATTACTATGATAACATAGTTAAGTCTGGTTGGTATGTGCAGAGTTTAATATCTAACGCTCAAGAACTTGGTGCTATGGAGTTTTGGGACAAAGAAGACAAGTGGTTTTCTCAAATAAAAGGAGTTACAACAGAATGGCTTAATGATGGAACGGCTGGGAATATAGATCCTAGAGAGTTCTCATACCAAGGTATTGGAAATGCAGGGGAGGTTTTATGCCCTACTTGTCCACCTACAACCCCTGCTTGGGATTGTCTACCATCATCACCCGCTGTGCCAGGTGTACCAGCTGTTCCAGGTATTCCAGGAACGCCTCTTATACCTGGTTACACTATTCCAGGAGTAAGCAATTGCAATAGCCTAACGTTTGACGGTGGGTACGGGGTACCTTTTGTTAACAGCGGCGCTGCTAATCAATATATAGTTGATACTACTGCAGGCGGAGGAAGTGGCGTTGATATCTCAACAATCACGATTGATATAGATGCCTCGGTATGGAATGCTAACCCTCCATCTGGGTTTTTAGCGGCAGATATTTGTGAGGGATCAGTACCTGGTACTCACGCTGCATATTTTTCTGGTGCACCTTACACTGGAAGCCCTGGATCTGGAAGCATTGGAGTTTTAGTGTCATTTCCCCCAACGGGAAGCGTTCCTCTAGTTTTTTGCCCAGATCCTAGTTTAGGGACTAACAACGTAGTTCCAGCTGGAATGAATCCAAATGGATACGCTAGTTATGACGATTTATTAGCCGATACTATATTATTGTATCCAGGGGCTGGTGTCACTATGAGTACTTCCCCGCCTAATTGGTCTTATTTAATGGGTGTTTTCCATGGTAATGGCCCAGCAATTGATGTTTGCCATTTCACTATATGCTATCCTGCTGCTATACCTTGCGAGTGTGCAAATGTTGTTGTTCCAGCGGTACCAGCGGTACCAGCAATCCCGGCAATCCCGGCAATACCAGCAATACCAGCTGTAATTGGTGGTTGTACTATGGTTGTTGGGGGACAGTATTCAACGCTACCATTGTGTCAAACAGCTTGTAACCCAATTCCGGAGTCTTGGAACTGCATGACAGCCACGTCATCTACTTATCCTTACTTGCCTATAAACTATTGTTTAGATCCAATGGATGGCTCTGGGATGTATGCTACTCAACAACTTTGTGACAACAACTGTATAACCCCACCAATCCCAGAATCTTGGGAGTGTGACGGGCAGGGTAATTGTAACGAGTTATTTAATGGAACAGGAGCGTTTACTACGCTTGCTTCTTGTGTTGCAGTTTGTAACCAAATTGCAACGCCAGATTCTTGGGATTGTATCAACGGAGTGTGTGTTGATCCAGGAAGTGGATTAGGAAACTACAGTGATCTTGCTACTTGTCAAAGTCTTTGTAATCCAATAATGGTGGGGTCCTGTAATACTCAGGGAGCAGCTGTTTGGAATACAACTACTAGTTATCCGCCAGGAACAGTTGTTAGCTGGCTAGGCATTTGGTATTATAATAATAATTCAAGTGCAATTCCGGCTAATGGCGGTTGGAACACTGGAACAATGAGTCCAAACGTAAACAATACTTTAGGATTCCCTATTGGATTAAACTGGACGTTATGTGTGCCGGTAGCGGCGGTTGGAGTTTGTGATATAACTTATGCTGAAGAGTATGATTCATTGAGACAAAACGAAACAGTGGCAATGCCAGATGGGACTTTCGGTTATGACGAGGGCGATGTAGTATCTTACACTTGGTGGAATAATAACGTTACGTATTATTACTCTCTTTTTGACATAGATGCAACGTCGACACACGTGCCAAATGGAATCCCCCATGATCCTAATCCTCTTCCGTTTGGACAAATAAACCCTTGGGCTGATTGCAATGGTGCGGGGCCTACTATTTTTGCTGATTGCGACGTTTCTAATTATGAAGTATGGGATCCGTCAAAAGACTATCAAATTGGGCTTCATGATAACTCACCAACTCCTTTGGATCCTCATTGGGCCGTTCTTCACAACGGTGTTTATTGGATTCTTGGTTGTGGACAAACTATGACAACCGGACCTGGTAGTGCTATTGATTTTCTTAACAATACTGGAACGGGTTGCTCTGGCTACAGTTGGGCAAATCCAAATCCATGGGGCTATGGTTATGGTACTTCTAGTGGATCTAGTGTTCTTGGTTGTGATGGGACAGTTGATGATCCAGGTTTACCGCTAAACGCTAACGGAGGTGATCTTGGTGACGATATTATTAACGCAACTATGGACTGTATGTTTGGGTTAAATGCCACTACATCAATATCTACTGCTGGTGTAGAGCCTGGAAACCCATTGCTTGACCCTTATAGTTTGTGGGTACCGTGTGTACCTTTAAATCAAGTAGGAAATTCTTATGGTTGTTGTGACGATAATTTATTTGATGGAGGTTTTAGTACTCTTGGTGGTTTCGACGGTCCGTGTTGGGCTTCATGGAGTTGCATATGTAATCCAGGTTTCTGTTCTAGTGGATCTTGTTTTTCAGAAGGTGATAAGGTTGAAATGTTTGATGGGACAAAAAAAGCAATTGAATTAATTAAAACTGGAGATGAAGTTAAGTCTGTTAAAAACAACAGCATAGTTAAAGGTATTGTGACTAAATTATTAATTCATCCTACAAACGATGTTGTTGAGGTTGTTAAGATGAAAGGTATAACATCAGAACCAAATCATCCAGTACTTGTAAATAACGAGTGGGTTGCAATTAAAACTTTAGGAAATATTTCTAATCAGTTTATTGGCAATTGGTATAATCTAGAGATTGATGGTAGCACTAGCGATAGTGAGCACAACTATATCATTGAAGGTTTAACAGTGTCTGGATTAGGTGACAACGTTAAACTTAACAACAAGTACCAAAGACAGCCAAAAGAATTAACCAAATACTTAAATGATTAATAACAATATTTTATGAGTTATCACAACAAAACTTCCCTTGGTGGGGCAGTAACTTACGATCAAAACGGAAAACAACTATGTTTATGTGCCGACGGCACTGCGTATGAAAATTGCGGTAACAGGTGTCAGTGCTGCAGTAAGGTATCTAGGCAAGCGCCGCGAACAATAGCAAAGAAGACGTGGTCGACTATTTCGTGTCCATGCTCTTCCTATGCTATTACTAACGCACATGGTGGTGTAGAATGTGAAATGGATCTAGTAGGATCAAAGCGGCGTTTAAAAGCTGTAGTGTTTAAAAATCACACTATAAACAGCGCTCAGCCTAGAGTACGAGATAAATGGGATTGTAGTAATGATTCGAAAATACCTTGCGGGGAAGGCGATTTAAAATGGGAAACACTACACGTTGTGAGCGTTTCAGTAGGAAACACTACGACTGTAGCTAAAGTAAATTCAAAAAGCTCTAATTCCAACTGCCACATACCCCCAACAACTCTGGTTGAATACGACTCAACAATAACTGAAAATGGAAATAGTGTAAGTGCTATTTTATATAACAATGAGATGGATCCAACTCAAACAGGGCGTATTGATTATAGTGATATTGACGGTGTTGATATAACTAATCCAGTTTCTTCTTTTAATGATGTTTTATTATTTAAAACCGAAGAACAAGCGGGTTGGTGGGACTATTTCAATGGGACTGGTAAAAAGTTTGTTGCAAGCGAGTACTTAAACGAAGACGGTGTGACAATGTATTTTCCAGGAGTTTACTACCCTAACCATAAGCTGATAACCAAAGCCCACATAAATAAGTACGATATTTTATCCGAAAATTTAAAAGCTAATTGGGATTATGATAAAAATTCGTCTTCTAGTAATAATTTTATAGTTAGCACTGGCGGTGAAGTTATAAAAATAAAGTTGGTGGGCAAGAACAATCCCGTTGTTGATATAACTATAAAGAACAGTTCTGGGCGCAGTATTTTAAAAAGAAAATTAGAAGGAGTTATAATTAATAATGAATTTGTTTTACAACAGCAAATACCTGGTATATCAAACAGTAGAGAGGTTGAAACTTATTACATTGAAATAAAGCCTAGTGCCGACACCCATTATTATCCTGAACAAAGCCCGGACACAGGGTCTAATCTTATTTCAGCAGGTATTATGAAATTTACTATTTGGCAACATAGAGTTTCTAAAATAACTATTTCATCAACAGCTTCAACCATTGCAAATACAACAACCACCGGGTCGGCGGTATCTATAAGTGGACCTATTAACTCAAAAACGTTTGTTGAAAAATCTTTAGTTCAAACTGTAAAAGTATCTAGAAGTAGTGGATCTCATTTATTTTATATAAACCAAGAAAAAAAGAGAAACATACAAAGCCTTGAAAGCGACCAAATTATTAAAATGAAAATAAAAGGTAACGAAGACGGGCAGGAAATGAAGTGTTATGATCAATTTACTTTAATGGAGACTGAGGTTGGGCATGATCATTTTTACTCAAGAAAAGACGCGGATGGAGTAGAAATAACTACTGGTAAAATAGAAGTTGGTATGAGGTTTGAGGGTACTTTTACAAAAACAGCTACTATAAAGAAGAGTATAGATTTAGACGCTAGTTTACACGAGCTTTGTCCAGAGGATGAGGTGGTTGAAATTTTTACTAATAAATTTGAGGTAGGCGATACTAGCAAATTATTTGAAGGCATGTTAGTAAAAGGCGTAAGACAAAGTGGTCATGAGTTTGTTTCGCTATTAACAAGTGTTGATTGTGAAAAAAGCATAACACTAAGCGATCATTTTTCGATTAAAAATGACACACTACTAACCTTTACATTTTCTGATGGAGGAACGGTTGCTGCTATAGATAAAGATAACAGTAGAATAACAGGGGTTCAATGCTTAAGTCTTCCAGAAAATACAATTATTGAATTTAGAAAACCAAGCCACCCAGTAATAAGTGGTAACATTTCTTTTGACAAGTCTGGCGGAATTGCAACAACTATAACTAATACTGTAAATAGTGCAACTTTTGGAGAAGGCGAACACATTCTTAGTTTTGACGTAGACTCTTACGTCACAACAAAACCAAATGCTCAAGATCAGCGTTTAGAAACTTTCTCTGATCAAAATTTAATTATTAATTTTGTTAAGCTTGATACGGATTATAATAAAACTAGTAAAACAATAACTATTGTAACACAGCCAGCAAAAGGAACTACATCTGCCGTGAGGAGCGTAGGTGGTGACGCGCTTCCGCAGCTGTTAAGATACACGCCGGTAAGAGGTTTTATTGGTAACGACAAAATTAAATTTACAGTGGCAGATGCAAACAGTCAAGTTAGTGATGAAAAAACAATATTTATAACAATAAAATAATATGGCAATAATAAATTTAATTTTTAACCACGATATAAATGTATCGGTACAAGTAGATGATCTTGTTTATTTTGTACCAACCACGCCAATTGGAGTACCGGGAACGCTAGGTAATTGGGCGGCAACAACTACACCACATGATTCCGCGCCTAGGGAGAACGTCATACTTATTGGTCCTGTAACAGCATTTATTCCTTGGAATGGTGTTACAACAACTATAATCGCCGATTATGACGATGCTATAGCCGCACTTTATGGTCCGCCTACAACTCTTGATTTTATTATGTTTAGCAAAGATAATAAAGTAAATCTAAGTAGTTTACTTGGGTATTATGCTAAAGCTCAGTTTAGAAACGACTCAACGAGTGAGGCTGAATTGTTTACGGTTGCTGCTGATTTTGTTGAAAGTAGTAAATAACGCGTAAAAAATGTAATTATAAACACATAAAAATAAATAACATGTCTAAAAATATTAAAAGTAGTCCTTTGAATCTAATAGGTGGACTAATACAAGCGGCTGGCGCTTATGATTGGGGAGGTAAAAGAGCAGCAGGTATCAAAGAAAAACAAGGGGAATATGATAGAATGAAAAATAAATTTCAAGGCTTAGATACTAGTAATTTATATAGTGATGTTTCAAATCCATATGCAAACATGCAAAACACAATGGAAGATCTAACAGTTAATCAACAGCAAGCTCAATTTCAAGCCCAACAAAATCAACAAAACCAAGCAAACATAATGAGTAATATGAAAGGAGCGGCTGGTAGTAGTGGTGTTGCTGGTTTAGCGCAGGCTATGGCGAACCAAGGATCTCAACAAGCACAAAGAGCATCGGCATCTATAGGTCAACAAGAATCGGCTAACCAAAAAATGGCAGCACAACAAGCTGGTCAATTACAGAAATTAGATCGTCAAGGCGCTTACAAAGCTGATATGACGAGACGTTCTGGAGCAGAGCAATCTAGACAATTAGAAAAAGATAAAGTTAACACTATGTTCACTATGTCTGCAAATCAATTGGGCACGGCTAAATCAGCACATCAAAAAGCACAGGATGAAATGTGGAGTGGTGTTGGTAATGCTTTTTCCCTAAAAGGCCAAGTTTCAGATAGAAGACTTAAAAAGAATATAACAAAAATAGGCGAATCAAATAGTGGTTTAAATATATATAGTTTTGAATATAAGAATTCAAAACATGGTGATGGAGTGTTTCAAGGTGTTATGTCAGATGAAATTCCTCAAGAAGCTGTTATATCAATGGGTGGTTACGACGCGGTTAACTACGGCATATTAGATGTAGAGTTTAAACAAATATAACTATGGCTAAAAAACAAAAATCACAAAGTGATATTATCGAGGAGAAAACGGCTAAAGGGATGAAGTACTTAGATGGCGTTGGATCAGAAATGCTAGGTAATCCAAATTATATACCAGAACACATTCAAACAGTTCTTAACCCATGGGTGAGAAATAAAAGAAAAGAGTTTGACATTTTAACAGATACAATGGAGAGTTCTGATAAAAATAGTGACGAATATTCAAAAGCAGCGAGAGATAGAGAGAAAATTGCAAACGGTCTTATAACAGCTAAAAGTCAAATTGAAGGATATAAAGGGGTTACTGGTCAATTTAAAACAGCTTTAGGATCGATGAGCAAAGGTACTAAAGAAGAAAACATATACACTAATATGATTGTTTTTGGGGCACAATCAGATGCTCTTGATTTTGACGAAGGAGGGAAGATGAGTTTTGCTGGGGTGTATGGTGAAGGGCCAAATGACATTAGTGTTTTTAAGCTTGATGATATGAGCTCGTTAACAAATGGAGAATCTCCTATAATAACAGAGCCGGTCGGCACCAAGGGTTATGTTTGGAAAATGGCAGAAGCAACTAAAGAAAATTCAGATATGGGCAAGGGGTTTGACGCTGATTGGACTTACACAAAGATTTACAATGATTTATCAGATGGAGGCCCTCAGAACACGATAGGCGTGGCTTATGCTGATTTAGCTGGTGATAATCAATCAAAGTCATTTGCGGAAATGTATGAAGAAGGCTTTAAAGATCAATCATATTATGTGCATCCAGAAACTGGTGAAACAATGCCGTCAGATAGTGCTTGGATGAAAGATCCTCAAAACGCTAATATATTACAAAAGTTTTTAGGAAAGTATATAACAAATATAATGAAAGATGTCCACGGTCCAACTACAAACGAGGAGACTGGTCAGGTTAAAAAAACACAGGCGGAGTTAACACGGGATTTAATTAAGAAATATAAGAAATAATATGACTAAAGCAGAGGTAATTGCAAACGCAATAGCTGATCCAAAATCAACAGAAGAGGAGATAGCGCTTTTAAATGAAGCTTCAGAAGACCATCCTGACTTTCAAGAAGAAAAAGAAGAAGAAGAAGAAGAAGAAGTAGTAGTAGAGGGAAAGGAATCAGGCAATGTAGAAGTGGATGCAGATGCGTTGCCGCAGGAAAATGCACCAAAAGATTTGGAATTGAATTTGGAGGATGCTTCTTCGGATTTATCCGTAGAAAAGGCTAAAGAAGATCCTATAGAGGCTTTTCTTGTTAAACCATCGTTCTTTGGAAGAGTAACAAAAGACGGTGGTACAACAGATTCTCCGAACGAAGATTTTGCAGCCAAAGAATTAAATAAAAAGCTAAGTGGTTTAGGTATAAAAATAGACAAAGACACTGATGGTCTTAACATTATAAACGTCATAACGCCAGGTGGAGAGCAGAAAAAAATAGCTTTAGGTATTTTTAAAAATTACTTAACAGTAGACGATCAAACGCCACAAGAAAAAGCAGACACCCTAAACAACTTGATTATGGACGTTGTTAAGCTTAAAAAAAGTGAAAACCCAAACTTTAGTTTAGAGACTTATGCTAACACTTACAATAAAGCAGTTAATGATACTCCAGAGTTTTATGCCGCATCAAAAGATGGCGGAAGGTTTTTAGAGCTAGACGAATTAAGCTACGACCAACTACAATCCCACTCGCAAAAGGTGAATCTAAACTTAATGAATGATTATTTTGAAAGCGAGGAAGGAATTAAAAACGCAAAAGTCATAACACGAGCCAAAGAGGGGGTGAACAAGGTGTTGACTAGTGAGGCTCTCAAGCTTATGGTGGGTAAAAGCTACGAGGAGCAATTAGCCATAGCCATGAAGTACACTAGAGCTATAGACCAAGCACACACTAAGATATATAAGAAAAACGTTAGCTTCCAAACAATGTTGTTTAATAACGCTAATGTTATGGATAGTTTGTATAAAGATAAGTTATTGAATCTACACGCTCAAGAGAATAGAGAAGATCAATTCGGAGGCTTTATAGCTAGTAGTGATATATTAACGGCTTTTGCAAAAGGAGCAACCGTAGTATTTCCAAAAGAAATACAAGAGTTTAGCGCCATACAAAGACAACCTAAGATAAAGAAGCTAAAAGAACAGTTAGCGGCGCTTAATGGCGTGGATGGCGATGAACAGGTCCACGGTTTGGGGTACTTTGAAACTAACGCGCCTGAAAAAAGCTTTAAAGGAGGTAAGTATAAAGCGTCTGAACTAAAATTTAAGCTGCTAGATGCTATAGCTCACAACGAGATGATGATGATAGGCAACTTGTTAAAGGCTAAAGAATACGAGGGTATTTTAGATTTATTATCTAAACCTAACGAAGAGATGTTTAAGGACGGTAAGTTTAATATCACCGCTGACAACTGGCAGATGGCGCTTGGAGATCAAGGTTTCAGAATGCTATCTAGTATATTTTCTGGCGGTATGACGACTATGGTTTCAGAAGCTGGTGGAGCATACGCTCAAATATTAGAGGGTTTAGGTAGAAAACAATACGGAGATGATTGGGCTGGTATGACAGCTAAAGAGAAAGCCGATGCTTTTATGAGATATGTAGATAGCGATGAGGTTGATTATGAAACAGCTATGGGTGTTGGTGGCGTTAACATGGTTTTAGAAAATTTAAGTAACGTGTTTTTCGTAGGCAAAGTTGCTGGGCCTGTTGTGTCTAATATTCAGGGTTACTTTAAGCTCTTTATGAAAGGCAAAATAAAACAAGGTTTGGTTCAAATAGGTAAAAATGTAGGCACTAAAGAATTAACGCCTATACTTTCTACCACTCTAGTTGAAACAATAACAGAGGGATTACAAGAGGAGGTTACACAGTATGGTGTTGGAACAGCTTTACAAGATTATTCTCATAGTTGGAACTCTACGTTAAACTCTATGATTACCGCGGCTACAACTACACCTTTTATAGGTGGTGGCGCTAAAGCCACTAGCGCTGTTTACAGCGAGATTAGTGCTAAATTAGTTGCTATAAGAAGCAAGAAAGAAATGTTGATTTATGCTGAAAAGCAAAAAGCAGTGTGGTTAGAGCAAGTTGCCGATGGTACTATGACACAACAAGAGTATGACGAGGGTATGATGTATGTTAATGCAATTCCCAACATGTTTACTGAGACTGATAAGGAGGTAACTAACGCCGAGGCTATGGTTATGATTTTTGATGCTCAACTTGAGATAGAAAAACAAAGAGCTAAATACATAAAGTTAGAGGCAAAGAAAAAACAAAACATAAAAGATTTTCCAGAAAGCAAAGAAGAAGTTGAAAAAGCTGAAAACGAAGCTGAACTAGAGTCTATAATGGAAGAGCACGAAAAAGCACAGAAAGCAAAGAAGAAAGCTAAATTACTTGATAGTTATAGATCTGGAAATATTGACCAGATAAGCGAAATTAACACAGACCCTGTTTATAGTAAAGATTTTGAAGGTAAACTATTTGAAACAAATGATGAGCTTTTAAATTATTTACAAGAGCAGTTTGGTATAACAAGAGATAATCCAGCTATAGCTAAATTTGCAAACGGCCAGGCAAGTGGATTAACCTTGACGCGCGAAGATATGCAGGGTTTATTTGCTGATGGAAACTATACGGGCAAAGGTATTTTCTTTATATCTGATGAAGCTGTTGTTAGTGGTATCATGGAAGGTGATCAATACTCTTCCAATGCAATAAAGCACGAGATAGATCACGTTAGAATGTCGTACCAAACCACAGAAGCCTTGGGTGATGCTCAAAAAAAAATACAAGATATATTAAAGAATTCTAAAAGCCCTCAAATGGTTGAGGTTGCTAAAAAATTAGCAAGAAGAATACTTGATTACGAAAAAGCGTTTGGCAAAGACTATTTAACAACGCGTGCTGGAGTTGAAGAATATTTTACGTCAATGGGGGATGTTTTAAGCGTGTTGTCTAGTAACGCGGTAACAATAGAAGATAGAAAAACAATATTAAATATAGGGAAAGAATTTTCTAGCTTATTAAACCTTGAAGAAGCTAAGAATAGCTGGGATGTAGATAAAACTTTAGAGTTTACACAAAGATTTCCTAAAAGCAAAAAACTTAAACCCCAAATATTTGTAGATGAAAATGATAATATAATTACGACGATAGATGAAGACGTTGATACTAAGTTTAGTTTAAAAGACGGTAGACAGTCTGACTTAATACTTATTGAAGATAGTAATCCTTATGGTAAAACA
>TARA_R110002096_G_scaffold3357_1_pt1 | contig 19532 bp, 16 predicted proteins | sample TARA_R110002096 | Tara Oceans TARA_R110002096 (sample SAMEA4397295) | marine metagenome | biome: Polar Biome; feature: [DCM] deep chlorophyll maximum layer (ENVO:01000326); material: water (ENVO:00002006), including particulate matter (ENVO:01000060) such as... | depth 35 m
CGTGGTGAACGGCTGCTTGCGCATGATCACGAGGTCCGTCCAGCCGTCCTTGTCCAGGTCGGCGAAGTCGAAGTCGCGCTCCTCGTCGTCGGTCAGAACGACGCTGGTGGCGGGGATCTTGCTGTTGTCCTCGACGAATTCGGCCCAGGTGATGTTGTTCTGGGCGGAGGCGGTCGCCGCGAAGGCGAGGCCAAGGATGGGGGTAGCAAGAAGCCCGGTTCGGGCGTTGAAGGTCAGCATCAGGGAGATTGGGGTCGGTGATGGAGGAGAGGGGGGGGCGCTCGCGCGCGTCGCCTGCCGGGCAACGGGGAGCGTCCATGGGGGCAGTACCCTACAGGTCAGAATAGAACCCTGCGGAGTCGGAGAGCCCAAGTCCTTCCAAGACGCGGCTCAGTTCGTCCCAGTTCCCTGCAGCTGCGAAGAACGCTTGGAAGGCCGATTCGCCATGCAAGGCCCCCTGAGTGCCCCGGAGCGCCCAGGAGAGCGCGGCCTTCGAATGGACTCGAACTGCACCTTCGCCGTGCAAACGGCCGCATGGGACTCCTGGGGCGTTGAGGGGCAAGGATGCGTGAGGGGTGACGGACGCCCTTCTTATCGAATATGTGGCCGAAAGCCGATTTCAGGCCCGCTCCGAGCCTCGCCTCCAGGGCCCGAAACGAGATCCATCGGTCTGGAATCGCACATCCGTAGGGCTTCCGCCCGGCCTGGCCTCCCTGCCCATCCGGTCGTCGGTCTCGGGACGATCAGGCCCCGCGGAGGGTCGCCACGGAGGTGCGCAGTGCTGGCGGGAGGGCCGAGCCGTTCACGTCCTGCCAGCGTCCCTCGACAAGCACGCGAGAACGCCCGACCGGCTTCGAGCCGATCGGGCGTTCGTGGGGAACGGATGGTGGGACGACGATTCAGAGCGCCGGCCAGGGCATCCGGAACTGGGTGCGATCAGGGGCAGATCGTGAACTGCAGCGCATCGGACATGCCGACGTTCTGTCCGTCCACGTGCAGCGGATCGCGGTACCAGGTCTGGGCATACACCGTGTCGCCAGCCATCAGGCCGCGGTTGGCCATGGTGTTCTGACCCAGGAACTGGTCGATCGTGCCCAGGCAGTTGGTGCCGGGCGCGCCAGGACCGCTCGAGAACTTGACCGGCATCCGGACCAGGGAACCACTGACGCAGAGCGTGCCTCCGAAGAAGGGGCTCGAACCGGGGGCGGTGCCCCAGAAGACGAGTCCGAACTGGCGGTTGATGACGTCGTTGGCGATGAGGCGGAAGTCGTCCGGACCCGACAGGGTCGGCGTGCCGACGTAGCTCATCGACGCGCCACAGCCAGCGCTGTTGATCTTGGCCGAGCACGTGTTGACCGGAGTCGGGCACTCGGTGACATCGATCGTCAGGGCCGTGTTGCTGCCCGCGCCGACCGCTTCCACGGTGTAGTGCGGAATGCCGGTGGAGCCCGACTCGATCGCGTTCGCGAAGAGGTTGGCGACCGACAGGGTGTAGCTGCCCGCCGAGGCCGGAGCCGTGAGCGTGCCGCGCAGGAGGACCTCGTCGTTGCCCGGTTGGGCGATGTCCGTCAGGACCACGCCGATCGTCAACGCACCCAGGTCGTTCTGCATCGTGTTCTGGCCGCCACCGGCCTGAATCAAGTCGCCGCCGACCACGGTGCCGCCGAATCCGGCGGGGTTGTTGAAGCCCAAGGGGGAGGCAAAGCTGAGCATCGCGCCACTGGTGGGGGCATTCGCTTGGCTGAGGGCTCCGCCCGTGAAGGACAGGTCGACCGCGAACATGGCGAGGCCTTGGGTGGAGGCGTCGCTGAGGACTCCCCGCACTTCGTACTCGACGGTGTTGCCTGCGGTCACGGAGACGACGTTCGATCCACCCGACTCGACGGAGAGGTCGAGGTCGGAGGCGAAGGCCGTGGAAGTCAGGAGGCCGATCGCGGCCGGGATGAGAATGGTGTTTCGCATGGTGTCAGTCCTCACTCGCCGGTCCAGGCGCGCTGGAGAAGGCCGAATTCACGGAGGTCGATGTGTCCGTCCTGGTCGATGTCCGAGATCGCCTCGGCATCGTCAGGCGTGTAGGAGGACACCGGACCGGTGAAGCTCGGGTTGATGAAGAACCAGTCGAAGCGGTCCACGTCGTTGTCGTTCTCGAAGTCGAACTCGACCTGCCCCAGGGACAGGAGGAAGCTCTGCACGAGGGCCTGATCGCTGCCCGAAAGGGCGACGTAGGCGTCGTTGGACGCCTGTCCCTCGCCGCCGTGGAACAGAATCGCGTCGTGCACGTTCTGGGCCGGGGTGCCGCCGTTGGCACGACCGTCGTGCAGCAGGTCCGAGCGGTGACGCAGACCCCAGAGGGCGCGTGTCAAGTGCTCGGTCTCGCTGACGGGGCCGTCGACGATGCCGTCTCCGAGACCACCCATGTCGTGGATGAGGAAGTCGGTGTAGGGCTGGATCGCCACGCCGGACAGCGCCGGGATCGAGTGGACTCCGGTGGTGTAGCCAGGCGTGTGGCAATCGGCACAGCCGATCGTGTCGAACAGGGTCGCACCCGTCATGCCGTTCTTGGGCGTCTGGGGCGGAGCCGCCAGCATGGCCTGGAAGTGCGTCATGCGCTCGATGCGCGTGAAGCCTCCGAGGTCGGGGGCGTCCTCCGGATCCGCGACGGAATCGCAGGCCGCCAAGAGGACCGCGTCACCGTTCGGCGCGTTCTCGTTGGGCAGGAACGTGCTGGTCAGACCCATCTCGTTCAGCGAGGCGTCGATCGAGAAGCTCATGACCGTCGAGGGGCCACCCTTCCAGCCGAAGCGCGAGGAGCGCGCTGCGCCCCCTTCGATCGGTGCGAAGGAGCGGGCGAAACCCGTGAGGCCCAAGCCACCCTGGGCAGCTTCCCCGGCCAGGATGTCGGTTTCGAGCACCGCTTCCAGAAGTCCGGCACCGAAGCAGATCGGGGTCTGGCGCATCGCCGTCACCGTGGCCGTGAGCGGGACGATCTCGGCGCACGCCGGATCGAAGGACTGATCCTGGCGGAGCGTTCCACCCTCGGCGGCCATCGGGTCGAAGGGGTTGCCTCCGATCGCGGCGATGCCGAAGCGCGTGACCGCGCGCGTGCCGAACCCACCCGTGGTCGGGAAGTTGTGGCACGCGGCGCACGAGGTCTCGTTGAAGATCGGGCCTGCGCCTTCACTCTCGAGCAGGTTCGTGAGGAACGTGGTCTTGCCTGCCTCGAAGAGGGCGAGGTTGGCCGGGGAGAGCCCCGGAACGGGGTCGCCTAGGAGCGGTTGTAGGTCCTGGGCGGCTGCGGGCAGGGCCAGCAGCAGGCCAAGGGGTGTAAACAGGGAGAGCCTGCTCATATCTGAGAGCCTTTGGAGACAGGAAAGGGAGGAGACGTGGAGAGGTCGGAGCCAGCACGCATGGAAGTGCGTGGGGTCATGGAGACGAGACTTGTTGGTCTTGGGATCCGTACCTTTCAGGATATACCGCGGATTCCGCGCTCGTCACCGGAACTTTGTGCCCGGATCGTATCGAGGTCCTGGCATGCGCCCTTCGACTTGCGCGCGACACATTTGGAATGTGTCTCAGATCGCGCCGATCGCTTGCAGGGCAGCCAGGAAACCGGCCCAGTTGCCCGAGTAGTCGTCGGAGGGTCGCGCGGCGTGCTCGAACATGGTCGTCGCCAGCTTTCTCCAGGAAGCCGGTGCGAACCACATGATCTGGGCTCTCCCGAGAAAGCGTCCGCTGGATGCGCGATCCCCGCGGGTCGGTGTGAGCGATTGGACGTAGGCCAGGATGGCGAATCCGTAGATGCGTTCCACCGGACCCGAGAGGCCGTCCTCCGGAAGGTAGCGCGCGCCCCAACGGGCCTCGTCCGAGAAGGGAGGCTCGTCCGGTTCGTCGTGCAAGCCCACCGCATAGCTGAAGCGCGGCCCCTGCTCGACGTACCCGCCGTCCAACACCGCGCGCTCCCAGACCGGGGGCCAGAAGAGGTAGTCGCACCCGCGCACCTGCAGCCAATCGAGGAAGCGTGCACGGGCCTCGTCCGTTCCGCGCAACACGCTCTCGTTCAGACAACGCTGCGCGTGCATCAGGAACAGGCTCTCGAACGTCTGCGCGCCGTCGTACTTGCCCTGCACGATGCCGCCATGGAACCGCCTGGAGATGAGTCCGTTGGGCATCGACGCGCGACCCATCAGGTCGGTCACGCGTTCGAACCACTTGCGGTTCGCCGCGCGCCATCCGTCGCCCGAGATGGCGTAGGCCGCGCACATCATGTCGATGCCCCATGCATGCTCCCGGTTCAGGTCGATGCCCTGTCCGGGATGCGCGGCCACCGCTTGCTCGAAGCGCTTCAAGGTCACGCCCTTGGACCACGAGGCCTCGACGTGCTCGTAGCCGTGGAACTGCAATTGGAACAGGGACGCCGCGAGCATCAGGTCGTCGCGCGCGAGCGCGTCGTTGGTCAGCCAGACGAGCGCCTTCGGGTTCTTGGTCCAGCGGATCGCATGCTGGCCGTCGTGGGGCCACCAGTTGAAGATGGACGCGTTGCCGCCCGTGGGCGCGCCTCCTTTCTGATGCACGGTCCCCATGTCGTACGGCGGCCGCTTGTCGAGCTGGTGCACGGCGCGCACGTGGACGTCGGCGGATGGCCCGCCGAAACAGGGCCAGGTGAACTCGGGTGGAACGACGCGTCCGTTGGTGCGGAAGTCGAAGGGGACGCGACCGTCCGGACCTCGCCACAGGTGGACGTCGGCGGGCTCGCCCTTCACGTTCCATTGCGCGACCGGGTGGCGCGATGCGTTCATGCGGTGCAACAACATCAAACGCTCGAGGGCTTCGGTGGAGGCCCCGCCTGCCGCGCGATGACCCTCGACGAACTGGATGTCCACGCCGCCGGCCACGCCTTGGTCCGCATAGAACCAAGGGTGGGACCAACCCATGACCTGGCCCCCGACGAGGTTGTCGTCGCTGGCGCCGCGCTCCGCCAGATCTCGCAGTCGAGCCAGCTGATCGCCAATGTGTTCGCGCACCGCACGCGGGCCCTTGTTCTTCTCGAACGCGAACGCCTCCCAGGTCGGGAGCTGCGTCTTCTGGGCCAGGAAGTGCCCACCGTCCGAACCGGGGAACCAGGACCAGAGTCCCTTGCCGGGCAGGCAGAACGCCTGTCCCTCCAACATCGGCCCGCGCGGCGACACTCCCGATGCGGCGAAGGGCGCCAGGGTCAGGCGGCGGTGGAACTGAGCCTGCGGCGGCATCATGTGCAGCTCGCCGGTCTCGTAGCCACGCACCAGAGGCACGATGGTCCGGTCGCCGACCTGACGCTCGGGTCCGAAGAAGGGATCGGCCAGGAGGGGCTGCGCGCTCCACGGCGACGGCAGCTCGAGCTCGACGGAGTCCCAGTACACGATTCCGAGGGGCGTGTCCCTGGGATCCTCGGCACCGGACCCGTTGGTGAGTCCGTTGTGGATGCGCAGGTCCAGCGTCACGCGCGGCTCGTCGTGCCAGAACGTCCAGTACGCGTGGACGCCCATCAGGTGGTCGCGCGGTGCGCCCGCACCGGTGGTCCGGGTGGGAACCAGGACCGATGCGGTGCGTAGCGTGCGGGCCGCATACCCGTCACGAACCAATGTGCGTCCGCCGCTGCCCGGATGTTCGGGTGGCGCCAACAGGTCGACCTCGTACCGATTCCCGAACACGTCGCGGACGCTGAGCAACGCGCTGCCTGCCGTGGCAACCAGTTCCCCGGCAGCCTCGGCGAGCTCGCCCGGCGGAGGCAGGTCCAGGTCCATGCGGACCACTTCGTAGCGAGAGCGCGAACCCGGCGGACCGGAGCGTCGCACCGGGGCCGAGATCTCCAGCACCTCCGGACGTCCGAGCGCATCGCGAGCGACGACCTCCAGTTGCGCGGGGACGAGCTCACCCATCGTGCCGAGCGAGCGAACGGCCAACGGCGTGCGGCCTCTGTGGAACGTCAGTGCGTCCGGCGGGATGGGCATGGTCCCGTGCAGGACGAAGCGATCGCGCGATGGGCTGGCCAACTCGAACACGGCCACCACCTGACCGGGTTCCGGTCGGTGGCCCGCCACGTGTCCCGGCCGGTTCGGCTGCGGAAGGTCCAGCATGCCAGCGATCGACGTCGGCTCAGGCGGATCTCCGAGGACGCCCCCGGTCAGTTCCCGGGTCTCGACCGACTCGTCCAGTTCGGTGGGTCGCAGCCCAGGACCATGGATGCCCGGGATGCCGCGGGCCGCACGTTCGACATCTGCGAATCGGTCCGAAACGGCGCGCGGTCCGGGTCGCGGATCCGGGCGCGGCTCGTTGGTCTCGCAGCCCGAGAAACCGATCAGGGCGACGCACGTGAGCACCAGGATGCTGAGCCGCGCCGGGCCCTCCGTGAGGGGACTCTGGCGCGAGGCACCCGAGGGGTGTGTTCGGAGCGCACCGGGGTCGCGGGTCGTGATGGCCGTCATGCGGGAAGCCTAACCCGCAGGACTCTCGACCGTTCCGAGTGCCTGCGCGTATGGTGCGTCGCCCACCTGGGGCGCGCGCAGGGCCTGACCGGCGATTGCGGTGTCCCGCTCCCAGCTCGAAACCTTCACGGAACCCGCCATGACCCTTGCCCGCTCGCGCCGCCTCGGTGGCCTGGTCCAGTCCGACATCCGTGCCATGACGCGGGAGTGTGACCGGGTGGGGGGCGTGAATCTGGGGCAAGGAGTCTGCGACCTACCGACCCCTCCGCTCGTGCGCGATGCGGCGATCGCCGCTATCCAGGAGGGCCGCAGCATCTACTCGTATCCGGAGGGCATCGCGGACCTGCGGCACGCGATCGCGCGCAAGCTCGAGCGGGACAATGGCATCACGGCCGACCCCGAATCCGAGATCCTGGTGACGTCCGGCAGTGCCGGAGCCTATGTCGCAGCGCTGCACGCCCTGTTGGATCCGGGGGACGGGATTCTGCTGATGGAGCCGTACTACGGCTACCACCTGGGTACGGCCAAGGTCGCTGGCTTGGAGCCGCAGTTCTTGACGCTCGCGGCGCCGGACTACCGTCTCACCGCGGACGCGCTGCGCGCCGCGTGCCAGGACAACACGCGCGCCGTCGTGGTGTGTACGCCGTCCAACCCGTCGGGTCGCATGTTCACCCGTGAGGAGCTCGAGGACCTCGCGACCGTCGCCCGCGAGCGTGACCTGTTGGTCCTCACGGACGAGATCTACGAGCAGATCCGGTACGACCGTCGCGAGCACGTTTCGCCCGCCACCGTGTCCGACTTGGCCGACCGCACGATCACCATCCAGGGGCTGAGCAAGACGTTCTCGATCACCGGCTGGCGCCTGGGCTATTGCGTGGGTCCGGCGGACGCGGTGGCGGCGATGACGCTCGTCCATGACCTGTTCGCCATCTGTGCCCCGACGCCGCTGCAGTACGGGGTGGCGGCCGGGTTCGCCTCGCCGCCCTCGTTCTTCGAGGACATGCGCGCCGAGTACGCCCGCAAACGCGACCTGATCTGCGGAACGCTGGAGCGCGCGGGACTCGCGCCCATCTGGCCGGAGGGTGCGTACTACGTCCTGGCGGACGTGAGCCGTTTGGAGTGCGCGACATCCAAGGAAGCCGCCCTCCTTCTGCTCGAGAGGACCGGTGTGGCCAGCGTCCCGGGCAGCGCGTTCCACCAGAGTGCCGAGGGCGAGCGCCTGGTGCGCTTCTGCTACGCGAAGGACATGGACGTCCTGACCGAGGGCTGTCGGCGCTTGGCGACCCTCTGACCCGGATCCGCCAAAGCCACGGGCCTGACCGTACAATCCTCGCCGCCCAACCCGTCCGCTCGACCCCTGTGACCGCATTCACGATCCATGACGCCCGCTGAAGCCAAACACAAGCTGCGAGTCCCGCGCCCCAGGAAGGGGGGCGTGCAAGTCCTCGTCGGAACCCGCAAGGGTGCCTTCCGCTTGCAGTCCGATCCCGAGCGCAAGACCTGGAAGGTCAAGGACTGTTGGTTCCTGGGTCACGTCGTGCATCACCTCGTTTCGGATCCTCGCGAGAAGGGCACGCTGCTGTGTGCGGCTCGCACGGGGCACCTGGGTCCGACCATCTTCCGCAGTACCGACAAGGGCAAGACGTGGAAGGAATCCACCAAGCCGCCCGCGTTCGACGAGGCCCCGTCCTCGTTGCACCAGCGCACGGTCAACCACACGTTCTGGCTGACTCCCGCTCACGACAACGAACCGGGCGTGTGGTACGCGGGCTCGAGTCCCCAGGGCCTCTTCAAGTCGCGCGACGGCGGCAAGACGTGGAAGCCGGTGAACGGCTTCAACCACCATCCGGACGTGGACAAGTGGACGGGTGGCGACAAGGACGGCACGCCGGACGGTCCCAAGCTGCACTCGATCGTGATCGATCCGCGGGACCCCAAGCACCTCTACATCGGCATGTCCAGCGGCGGCGTGTTCGAGTCCACCAACGGCGGACGAAGCTGGGACCCGCTGAACCAGGGGATGCTCGCGCCCTATCCCCTGCCCAACCCCGACTACGGTCACGACCCGCATTGCGTGGTCATGTCCCCGACGAACCCCGACCGCCTCTGGCAGCAGAACCACTGCGGCATCTTCCGCCTGGATCGCGAGGACGGCGAGTGGCAACACGTCGGCGAGTCGATGCCCAAGCCGATCGGCGACATCGGGTTCCCCATCACGGTGCACCCGCGCGATCCGCACACCGCTTGGGTCTTCCCGATGGACGGCACCAGCGTCTGGCCGCGAACCAGTCCCGATTCCAGCGCCGCCGTGTATCGCACCAAGGACGACGGCAAGTCGTGGCAGCGCCAGGACAAGGGATTGCCGGACGAGCACGCGTACTGGACCGTCAAGCGCCAGTGCATGGCCCAGGACGCGCACGATCCGCTCGGCATCTACCTCGGCACCACCAATGGCGAGGTCTGGGGCAGCCCGAACGAGGGGCGCAGCTGGAAGTGCATCGCGCGCCACCTGCCGCACGTGTACTCGGTGGAAGTGAACGACGTTCGGGGCTGATCCCTTGCGCGTTCACATTCCGACGGCGCTGCGTTCCTACACGGACCAGGTCCCTGCGGTGGACATCCAAGGCCGCACGGTGGGGGAGTTGATCGATGCGCTCGAGCGCAAGTTCCCCGGGTTCCGCTTCCGCATCGTCGACGAGACCGGACGCGTTCGAGAGCACATCAAGATCCTGGTGGACGCGCTCATGGTCGAAGACCTTGCGACGCCGGTGGGTGCCTCGCAGGAGCTGCACATCGTGATGGCGTTGTCCGGCGGGTGAATCGTCCGCTGGCCGATCGCACGCACGAAAGGAGGCCCCCGCATCTCCCGTGCGGGGGCCTCCGGTGCTTCCTGGCGGAAGCGCTTCTCCTGTCGAGCGGTCGGCAGGCCACTCGCCTCTCTCTCTGGGTCGTTCGAATCAGTAGCTGCGAATCTGGTAGTGGCCGGGTACCCAGACGTCGTCGTAGTGGGCAGCGCGCACCAGCACGCGGCGGGTGAACCCACACGCATCGGTCACGTAGTCGTACTGGGCAGCGTGATAGACCTGCTTGGTGTAGCCGGGGATCCAGACGCGGCGCTGCACGACACGGTGCGAGCGGCGCGGGGTGCAGGTCGAACCGCGGCGGGGTTGGATCACGCTGCGCCGGTGGCTGCGGCGCGCACTCTGGCGAGTCTGGGAGCGACCGCGTCGTTCTCCGAAGGACAGGTTGACCTGAGCGTCGACGCCGAAGGAGCCGTCCGCGGAACCGACCGTGATGCGGGCGGATTGGCCCTGGCCAGGGCCATGCCCGGGGACGATGGGCGCTTGTGCGGAGGCGAGGGCTGCGGACGTGGCGAGGCTCAGTGTGAGCGCGGCGAGGGAGCGGATGGTGAGGGCCATGGTGGTGGTGTTCTCCAGGTTCGAGTGCCGAACGGGGAACGCCCGTCCGGTTCGGCCTGAAGATCAACCGGCGTGCCAAGGCCTGGGAACCACTCCTGGGGCCCCTACGGCGGGGGGCGGCCACGGGGACTGTCCCATGGCCGCCCCCAGAGGACACCGCTGGAGGACAGGTTCGATCCGCCCCCTACGTTGCGTTCACATTGCCGTTCGCGTCACGAAGTGAACGTGAACTGCTTGCGGCGGATGGAGCGGCCGCAGATGGCGACCGCGACCAGGATGAACAGGAACAGGCGAATCGTGGAGCCCGTTGGGGTGAGCAGGGTCACGTCCGTGAAGGCGGCACCGCGCAGGGAGCTGTTCATCGTCTCCGGGTCGTACACGATGCAGCGCAGGTAGTACTGCACGGAGATCTTCTGGGCGTTGCCTGGGATGCTGGACAGCACCCATTCGACGGCGATGGTGTACCCCAGGGCGAGGATGATGGGATTCTTCAGGTAGATCCCCAGCCCGGCCGTGAACAGCGAATAGATGACCCCACCAATCACGGAGGCCCACAGGAGCCGCAGCAGGAATCCCCCGGGGAGCTCGCGGGAATTGAGGTCCCACTTGCGACACAGCAGCCGCAGGGCCTCGCCGTTGGAATTGGTCAGGTCGAGGTCCCGGGTGTCGCCCTCGCGCATGTCCCGGACACCGATCTCGATCCAATCTTCGTCGTGGTGCAGCCAGTAGGGGGCCCCGGTTCTGGAGGGCGCTGCGCGCTTCCATTCGCCGGTTTCCGTGTCCAGGCGTTCCAGGCGGATCATGGGTTCTCCACCGTCACCCATGAGGGTCGAGTGCTCCGCTGCCAGCGAAACGCCGACCGCGCCGGCACCGCAAAGCACGCCCACCACCGTGATCGTGGCTCCCCAGCGACCAAGGAAGAAGGCGAGCCGCGAGATCGGTCGCGTGAACGGATAGGTCAGCGTCCGCGACTCCAACTCCTCGGTCACCACGGCCGAACCCAACATCATTCCGATGATGGGGACGAGGAACATGAGGTGCCCGAAGAGCCCGAGACGCGTGCCGATGATCAGGGCGTCCTCGTTGCCGGCGAAGAGGGCAGCCAGGAGGACCAGGAGGCACACGGCGAGGAACGAGATCAGCGTGCGCACCGAACGCGACAGCATGCGCAGATGCGCCGCGTAGAGAATGAAGGTGGAGCGAAGGAACTGCATGTCAGCCGACCAGGTAGTCGAAGACCGCTTCGAGGTCCTCGTCGTGACTTTCGAACGCGGTGACGCCAGGGCGGAGTTCCTTGACGATGGAGGGTAGGGCCTGGTTGAGGCCAGGCAGGTCGCGCGTGGTGACCTCGACGACGGTCTCGTCCTGGTCGATGGTGACGGAACTGACCCCGGGGAGCGAGACGATGCGTTGCGCCAGCGCGCGCGGGCTCGCGGCCGGCAGCTTGACGCGGCGTGGCTGGGTCGAAAGCAGGTCGCGGATGTCCGCGAGCTTGCCCTGCGCCAGCAACCGGCCGCGGTGGATGAGGACGATGCGTTCGGTCAGGGCCTCGACCTCGTGCAGGACGTGGCTGGAGACCAGGATGCTGCGTCCCTCGTTGCGCAGCTCGAGGAAGAGGTCGACCATGCGGTGTCGGACGATCGGGTCCAGGCCGGTCAACGGCTCGTCGACGATGAGCAGTTCCGGTTCGTGCGCGATGGCCTGGGCCAGGCGTACGCGCTGCCGCATGCCCTTCGAGTAGCCGCTGCAGCGTCGATTCATCGTGTCCGCCAGGCCGACGCGTTCCATGGACCGCACCGCTTGGGCTCGCGCTTCACGACGCGGCGTGCCGGAGAGTCGCAGGAGATGTTCGACGAACTCGCGGCCGGTCATGTGGTCGTAGAGCGCGTCCTGTTGCGGACAGAAACCGAGCCGTTGGTACAGCTCCTTGTTCGCGAAGGGACTCAATCCCATGACCTGGATCCGTCCGCGATGGGGACGAATCTCACCCACGATGCACTTCATGAACGTGGACTTGCCTGCACCGTTCGGTCCGACGAGCCCGGTGATTCCAGGCTCGATCTTGACCGTCAGATCGCTCAGGCCGACGACCTCGCCGTACCAACGGGCCAGGCCCTCCGTGCGGATGATGTAGCTCAACCGACCACCTCCATCTTCTTGATCCCGCGGGAGAGGAGGAGGATGGACCCCAACGTCGTCAGCGCGAGCACCCAGGCGGAGGCCTCGATGTTCCAGTGGCGTGCGCCGTCCTTGTCGAACAGCCAGGCCGCCACCGTGCTGAAGTTGGTGAACAGGCTCATGAGCGACAGTGCCGAGAGGTCCGCGATGTCGTGGAACTGGGAGAAGATGTGCAGGCCGAAGATGACGCCCAGTCCCATGAAGAGGGCGATGGTCCTGCGCGTGACCAGCGAGGAGAGCCCGAGAACCACCAAGCTCATCACTGTGATCCACAGGCAGCAGAACGCGAAGAGCTTGAGGACCATGTCCCACTCCTCCCTGACGAAGACCCAGTCGCTCGAGGTGAAGGCCGCGACGAAGCAGATGATCATCGCGGGGATCAAGAGGACGATGACGCCGATGAAGGCGAGTCCGAGGAACTTCCCAAGTCCGTATCCGAAGCGGGTCAACGGTCGCGAGAAGTAGAGCAGGTTCGCACCCGCGCGCCGGTCCTCGGAGATCATTCCGGAGCCGTACCAGACCATGGCCAGAATCATGAAGAAGGACCCCAAACCCATGAATCCGGGCATTTGCTGGTACACGCCGATGATCAGATCGACCGTGTCGCCGAGCATGCTCTGCGTCAGGCTCTTGGCCTCCTCGATCTCTTCGGGAGTGGCTCCCCGCTTCCGAAGCTCCTCGAGTTGGATCTTCACCGCCTGACTTTGGAAGAAGATCAGCGCGGCGGTGATGATCGCGGTCAGGTAGGTCGGGACGAACAGGAAGAGAGCGGGCAGCTTCTTGCGGAACGCTTGGCGCAGCGCGGAGCGCGCCAGGACGAGGGGCAGGCGAGGCTTCTCGAGGAACTCGCCGTCGAAGGGGCGGTACAGCTCGGTGTGCGTGGTGGCCTTCACGCGGACACCTCAACCTGCGAACCGGCCTCGGCGAATTGGCCGTACGAACTGCCCTTGTCCACCGCGCGCATGAAGACCTCTTCCAGCGTGGATTTGACCGGACGCACCTGGGTGATCGTGAAGCCGGCGTCCGCGGCGAAGATGAAGATGGGGTCGACCTCGGGTTCCGCGAGGTCGAGTTCGACACGGCCGTCGGCCAGGATCCGCCCGACCATGCCCTTGGACTCCGCCAGTTGCAGGAAGGCGGAACTCTCGCCCTCCACGGTGAGCCGTACGCGGACCTCGTCGGCGCGCGTCAGGTCGTTCATGGATCCTTGCTCGACCACCAGGCCTTGGTTGATCACGACGACGTGATCGCAGGTCTTCTCGACGTCGGGCAGCAGGTGCGAACAGAGCAGGACGTTCTTGCCTTGTTTGCGCCCCAGGTCCGAGATGAGCTCGAGCATGTCCTTGCGGCCGTTCGGGTCCAATCCGTTGGTCGGTTCGTCCAAGAGCAAGACCTTGGGGTCATGGACCAGCGCCGTCGCGAGCTTGAGGCGCTGCTTCATCCCGGTCGAGTAGCCGACCAGGGGGCGATAACGTTCCTCATCGAGGCCGACGTAGTCCAGGCTCTCGTGGGCCCGCGTCATCGCGTCCTCCTTGTCCATGCACGTCAGGCGCCCGAGCAAGGACACGACTTCGATGCCCGTCATGCCCGGCAGCAAGCAGTCGCTCTCGGGCATGTAGCCGACCCTCTGACGGATCTTCAACCGATCCTTCTTGATGCGCGGGTCGCAGCCGACGATCGTCGCGTCGCCCGTGGTCGGGATCAGCAGTCCGAGCAGCAGCTTCAGCAGCGTCGTCTTGCCCGCGCCGTTCGGGCCCAGCAGCCCCACGGTCCCGGGCGGGATCTCCATCGTCGCGCCGCGAAGCGCATGGACCTTGCCGTAGTACTTGTGCAGGTCGCGGATCGCGGTCGGGGAACCGTCTGTCATGGGGAGGCCAGGTCGGAGATCGGGCAGGAGGGGCGGACGGAGGAGAGTTCAGGCGTGGTGTGCGAACCGCTGGGCGATTGGATCGAGCTGTTCGGCTGCGAGCACGATGCCGCCTCGTCACCGCATCACCAAGAGCAAATCGAGTCGGGCCTCTGACCGCGAGCGCTCCGCCGACCGGCCGTGGGAGCGGATCGACGGCCAGGCAGCCGAGGATCATCGCTACCGGGTTCCCCGTTTCGAAACTCCAGAGCGAATATGCCGTCAGGTTCGGAAAAGAATCGCTCCGAAGGTCTGGCCCGCGAGGGGCACGCGTGCGGACCCCGAGGCCGCCATGGGCCGGAGTTCACCCAGGTAGGGGACGCTCGCCACCAGTCCTGACCGCCCAGGGCGCATCTTCGCAGTAAGGAGTGCGTGCCGCTTCTTGTCGGGCGCCGCACATGCCTAGAATCTCGGGTCCCCCCGTTCGCCCCCTCTTCGGAGCGTCATGTCCCAACCCACCACGCATCACGAGTCCTCGGATCAAGGTGTGCCCGCATCGCGAGCCCCCGAGTCCCTCTCCCGCCGATCCTTCCTGAAGGGTAGCGGTGGCGCCGCCCTCGCCGGAGCGACCGTCCTGACCCAAGAGGCCCAGGCGCGGCCCCAGGACGCCAAGCGTCTGGCGGGTTCCTTCGAGATCGAACTCTCGATCAACGGCAAAACACGCAAGTTGGAGGTCGAGCCGCGCACGACGCTGCTGTCCGCGCTGCGGCATCGCCTGGAGCCGGCCTTGACCGGCACCAAGGAAGTCTGCGACCAGGGCAACTGTGGAGCTTGCTCGGTGATCGTCGATGGGCGCCCGGCGTACAGCTGCATGCTGTTGGCCGTGGACCTGATGGGCAAGCAGGTGCGCACCGTCGAGGGCCTCGGTTCGCCCGAATCGATGAACCCCGTGCAGAAGGCGTTCTGCACGCACGACGCCCTGATGTGCGGCTTCTGCACGCCGGGCTTCGTCGTGGCGTCGACGTCGTGCCTCGAGCGTCATCCGGACGCCGATGAGACGCGCATCCGCGAAGAGCTCTCCGGCAACCTGTGCCGTTGCGGCACCTACCCGCACATCCTCGACGCCGTGAAGACCGCGCAGAAGGAGATGCAGCGATGAGCCCCTCCAACCGTGAAGCGGACGTCGTCTGGAAGGACCGCAAGGACCTGGCGCTGCTGAACACCGACCAGGTGCGTCTGGACGGGCCTGGGAAGGTCACCGGACATGCCCTGTACTCGCACGACATCCGCATCCCGAACATGGTGTATGCGCGCCTCGTGCTGGTGCCGTACTCGCGCACCAAGCTGACCAAGGTCGACGTGGCCCCGGCCGCGGCCCTCGCCGGCGTCGTGCACGCCGAGGTGTGGGACGGCGGCAAGGAGGCCGTGCAGTTCCTGGGCGACGATTCGGTCGTCGCGGTGGTCGCCGCGGAGTCGCCGGAACTGGCCGAGGACGCAGCCCGTGCGGTCGTCCTCGAGTTCGAGCCCGAGGACAACCCGATGGTCACTCGCGGGCAGGTCACGGCCAACGATGCACCGCAACTGCGGCAGGGGCGGCGTGGCGGCCCGAACGTCGAGGAAGGCCGTGCGCGAGGGGACGAAGAGGACGTCCTCGAACTGCTGGCCACCGCCGATGGCGTGGTCGAACAGGACTACAGCGTCCCGATCCAGCATCATGTGTGCCTCGAGACGCACGGTTGCGTGGTGCACGTGGAGGGGACCAAGGCCACCGTCTACCCCTCGACCCAGATGGTCTCCGATTCGGTCGGCATGTACGCCGGGATGCTGAACCTGAGCCAGCGCGACGTGCGCGTCATCTGTCAGAACATGGGCGGGGGCTTCGGCTCCAAGTTCGGCGCGGGACTGGAAGGACTCGCCGCATGCCGCGTCGCCCTGGCGGTCGAACGCCCGGTGCACCTGATGCTCGACCGCCGCCAGGAATTCCTGATGGCCGGCAACCGTTCGGGCTCGACCCAGAGCTATCACGCGGGCGCCTCCAAGGACGGCAAGATCGTCGCCCTCAAGGCGACCGCCGAGAAGTACGGCGGCATGGGGGGCGGCGCGCTGCCGACGCCTCCTTACATCTACGAGGTCAAGAAGCGCTACGCCCAGGTCGGCAGCGTCTACACCGCGATCGATGCCAACCGCGCCATGCGTGCGCCCGGGCATCCGCAAGCTTCGTTCGGCATGGAGTCCGTCGTCGACGAACTTGCGTACTCGGTGGGTTTCGATCCGCTGGAGTTCCGCAAGCTGAACCTCGACAGCGAGGTCCATTTGCGTCAACTGGATCGCGTCGCCCAGGAGATCGGTTGGAACGAACACCCCAACCGCAAGGAACCCGGCAAGCCGGACGCGGACGGCATGGCCGAGGGCATCGGGTTCGGCGTTTCCCAGTGGGGCGCGGGCGCACGACCCGGCGCGCACTGTGAAGTCCGCATCGAGGCCGATGGTTCGGTGACGTCCAGCGTCGCCGTCCAGGACCTGGGCACCGGTTCCCGCACGTACGTCGCGGGCATCGTCGCCGAGGAACTGGGCCTGCCGCTCCACGGCGTCACCGCGAAGATCGGCGACAGCGTGTTGCCGTCCTCGGTCGCCAGCGGTGGCAGCGTGACGACGGGCAGCCAGGCCCCCGCGATCCAAGATGCGGCCGTCCAGGCTCGTCGCGCGCTCGAAGCCAAGCTGGTCGATGCGATCGGCGGCGAGGTCGATGCGTTCACTTGGAAGAACGGCGAGGTCGCCAACGCCGACGGCCAGAAACTGAGCTTCCGGGATGCGTGCGCGCTGCTCGGCGGCGAGACCCTTACCACGATGGGTGAGTTCCAGCCCAATCTGCACTCCGGTGGAGCGCACGGCGCACAAGCCGCGCGCGTGCGTGTCGACACCCTGACCGGACACGTGCAGGTCCTGAAGATGGTCTGTATCCAGGACATGGGGCTGCCGCTGAACCGTGCGGCCGTGCGCAGTCAGATCAACGGCGGCATGATCGGCGCGTTGTCCTATGGCCTGTTCGAGGAGCGGGTCCTGGACCACGACTTCGGCTTCATGCTCAGCGACCAGTTGGAGGACTACAAGATCGCCGGCATCCAGGAGATGCCCGAGATGGTCGCCATCATCGACGATGACGACGACTTCTCGACCACCAAGGGCGTCGCGGAAGCCACCGGGATCCCGGGGCACAGCGCGATCGCCAATGCCATTTACAACGCTTGCGGCGCCCGAGTGCGCCACCTACCGATGACGCCCGACAAGGTCCTCGCGGCCCTGGGGAGGAGCTGAGCCATGAAGGCCTTCGAAATGCGCCTGCCGGCTTCCCTCGAGGAAGCCATCGCCCTGCTCCCGACGGCCGAGGGCGACGAATCGTCCCGTCTCGTCGCGGGTGGACAAGATCTGCTGACCGAGCTGAAGCACCACCTGGTGGAGCCCGAGCGCCTGGTCAACCTGAAGTCGATCCCCGGGCTCGCTGGCGCGACGTGGGGGAGCGACGGCAGCCTGACGCTCGGTGCGCTGACCACGCTGCAAGACATCTACGAGGACCAGCGCATCGTCACGACGTTTCCCGCGTTGGCGGAAGCAGCGCGCTCGGTCGCCAGCCCGCAGATTCGCGCCGTGGGTACGATCGGCGGCAACCTGAACCAGCGGCCCCGCTGTTGGTACTACCGCGCCGAGGAGATGGTCTGCCTGAAGAAGGGTGGACGTGAGTGCTTCAGCCAGTTCGGTCGGAACAAGTACAACGCCATTCTGGGCGCCGGTCCGAGCTGGATCGTGCATCCGTCCGACACCGCGCCCGCGTTGGTCGCCTTGAACGCTTCGGTCGAGATCGTGGGTCCCAGCGGGAAGCGCACGTCGTCGATGCAGGACTACTTCACCTTGCCCAGTTCCGGCAACGTGCTCCGCGAGACGACCTTGGCGCCCAACGAGGTGCTGACCCGGATCACGATTCCTGCGCCTGCCATGGGTTCGAAGAGCACCTACTTGAAGTTCAAGGAGCGCAGCTCGTACGACTTCGCAGTTGGCGCCGTGGCTCTCAACCTGACGCTCGACGGACGCAAGATCACCGCGGCGCGCATCGTGCTCGGGGCCGTCGCTCCGACGCCGTGGCGTGTCGAGGAGGTCGAAGCGCGCCTCATCGGTCGAGACCTGAACGACGAGACCATCGAGTTGGCCCGCGAAGGCGCGCTCGCCGGTGCCGCGCCGCTGTCCGAGAACGGCTACAAGGTGCCGCTCACGAAAGGTCTCATCACCCGCGCCTTCCGCGCCATCTCGAGGAGCTGATCGCCATGACCGAAGCCAAGCCGAAGAGCCCGTTCGGGCCGTACTGCAAGGATCTTGTGAGCAAGAAGCTCATGGTCACCCAGGCGATCCCGCACGAGCCGAGCGACGTGTTGGATCGCAGCAGGCACTGCTGGTGCCAGAAAACGCAGACCATCATGGGTCCGGACCGCATGGTGGTCGATCCCGAGAATTGCCAGAGCGACCGCTCTTGCTTCCAGAGCCGAGGTGCGGCGATCCTGTAGACGTCCCCGGAGGACCACCATGAAGCGACTGCCCCTCATCTTGCTCGTGCTCTTCGCAGCGATCCTCGCCACACGCGTGATCGCCAGGTCCGTGCCCGCTCCCCAGCCCTTCGGCCAGTACGTCGAAGCGCGCTCCGCCTCGGTGTGGTGTGGCCCGTGTCACCACGCGGGCGAGGTCTACGAGATGGGCCGCAACGGGATCGCAGCCTGGGCCTTCGAAGGCGGGGAGCAGAACGGGTATGACCTGACGGGAGTCAAGGTCGTCATGTTGCTCGGCCACTCGGACCAGAACCTGGCCGAGCTTGGCGCGGGACCGTTGGAGTCCACTCGCTTCATCGTCGATGCTCCTGACGCAACCACGGCAAGAGCCGCTCGCAACTGGGCACTGCTCCGCGCACGTCCGGTTCCGAATCCACGCACCATGGAACTGGTCGAAGCCCGGATTTCCTTCACGCGTGATGGCGACTTCTTTCGAGTCGCGTCGGACGGTCTGTTCGAGGTGCGCGGCGACGCCATCGCTGACGGTTCCTGCTGCAGCCAGCCGGAGAACCGTTGGTACGAGACGTTCGACGATGAAATCGACGGACTGTCCATCGTGGGCGTCCCGGACGTCTGCGAGGTCACCAAGCAAGGCGCTCTCGAGTCCTGGCGCCACGCGGGCGAGAACAACGTCCAGCTCGCCAGCTTCTAGGTCGCTCCGCGGTTGAACCCGGAGCGCCTGCGGGCCAGACTCCTCGCTTCCCGTGGGCTCCGACTGCGGACCAGCAGAGCAGAACCCTTGGCGAAGAAACGAACGAAGAAGGCCCCGCGCAAGCGGAAGGCCAAAGAGGCTCCGACCGAGCTGATCGTGCTGCCCGTGCGGAACATGATCCTGTTCCCGGGTGTCGCCCTGCCTCTGATGGTGGGACGTCAACGGACGATCGCGGCGATCCAAGCCGCCGTCCAGACCAGCAAGCCGGTGGGCCTCTTGTTGCAACGGGATCCCGACCAGGAGGTGCCCGAGCCCGGTGACCTCTACGAGGTCGGGACGGTCGCCGAGATCCTGCGCTACTGGCCGATCTCGGACGAGCGGCAC
>TARA_R110002096_G_scaffold21113_4_pt1 | contig 19528 bp, 19 predicted proteins | sample TARA_R110002096 | Tara Oceans TARA_R110002096 (sample SAMEA4397295) | marine metagenome | biome: Polar Biome; feature: [DCM] deep chlorophyll maximum layer (ENVO:01000326); material: water (ENVO:00002006), including particulate matter (ENVO:01000060) such as... | depth 35 m
TCCGACTGGCATTCGACGGCCAGCATCGACGCACCCGCCATGGTCGCGGCCAGTGGCTGCGCGCCGCCCATGCCGCCGAGCCCGGCGGTCAGTATCCAGCGGCCAGCCAGGTCGCCATCGTAGTGCTGCCGGCCCATCTCAACGAAAGTTTCGTAAGTGCCCTGTACGATCCCCTGGCTGCCGATGTAGATCCACGAACCGGCCGTCATCTGCCCGTACATCATCAGGCCTTTTTTATCGAGTTCGCGAAAATGATCCCAGTTCGACCAGGCCGGCACCAGATTCGAGTTTGCGATCAGCACGCGTGGCGCATCTTTATGCGTCTTGAAAACACCGACCGGCTTGCCCGACTGCACCAACAGGGTTTCGTCAGCCTCCAGCGCACGCAGCGCGTCAACGATCGCATCGAAGCATTCCCAGTTACGCGCCGCCTTGCCGATCCCGCCGTAAACGACCAGGTCCTGTGGCCGTTCCGCGACCTGCGGATCGAGGTTATTCATCAGCATGCGCAGGGGCGCTTCGCTGAGCCAGCTTTTCGCCGACAGCTCGGTGCCGGTCGGCGATTTGATAATTCGTGTCATTGTCGAAGATTCTCCAGTTGCACGACATGCGACGATGCCGTTCGTTGGGTTCCCGGTGGCGTAAAGTGCCCCGTCAGTTCATAGCGACTGCCCGGATGGTGCAATCGCGAAAAGGTCACCGGCCGCTTGTCCGACCAGGTGCGGCGAATCACGACCAGGCAGGCCTCGCCTGGCTCCATCTGCAAGTAATTGCGGATCGCCTCGTTCGGGATATTGGCCCGGACGGCCTGCTCCGCCTCCTGCAGCGGTGCAATGCCGGTGAGATAGGCGCTCGGCGTAATAGCGTCGAAATCCTGCTCAAGAATTTGCGGCGCGAAACTGTGCAGTACATGGCGGTCTTCGACCTGGATCGGCACGCCGTTCTCGCAATGCACGAGTAACAGGTGGCAGACATCCGTACCCTGGTCTACATGCAGGGCTTTGGCGATTTCGCCGCGTGCGTGTTGCAGAGAGTGGCGCAGAACGCGACTGGAATGCGCGTGCCCGCGCTGTGCAATTTCATCTGCGATATTTTGCACTTCGAGCACATCCGAGCGCGCACGGTAGTCCGACACGAACGTGCCGCGCCCGGCGACCCGTTCCACGTAGCCTTCATCGGTCAATTCCCGCAATGCCCGATTGGCTGTCATGCGCGAAACCCGTTTGGACTCCACCAGTTCGTTTTCCGACGGCACGCGGTCGGCGGGCTGCAGTTCGCCGCTGGAGATCTTCTCGATGATGAAGTCTTTCAACTCCTGGTAGCGTGGTTTCGAGCCGCTCATGCGCTGTCTCCCAGGTTGGCGATCGCTTCGGCATAGGCCCGTCGTGCATGGTCACGCTGCACGTGCCTGGCGCCTGTAACACACCATTTACCGTTGACCATGACGCGCTCGACCGGCAGCGGATACCCTGAAAAGACCAGCGCGTCGATGCGCGAGGCATCATCGTGCCCGGTCAGCATTGGGTCGTCGTCGCAAAGCACCACGAAATCCGCGGCGCCGCCAACTTCGAGCTGGCCGCTGCCGAGGCCACCGGCTGCCGCACCGCCCTCGAGCGCCCTTTGAAACAACTCGCTGCCAACGTGACTGTGCCGCAGCGACGCAACGTTGCGTGTTTGCGTGGCGAGCCGCTGCCCGTACTCGAGCCAGCGCAGTTCTTCGAACGGATTGATTGACACATGACTGTCCGATCCGATAGCGATGCGCCCGTCGTGTTTCAGGAACTCGTGCAGCGGGAACAGCCCGTCGCCGAGGTTTGCCTCGGTACTCGGGCAAAGGGCTACGACAGCACGTGTTGCGGCCAGTGCTGCGGTCTCGTCGCGGTTCATGTGCGTGGCATGAACCAGACACCAGTTGCCGCCCACGTCGAAATTATCCAGCAGCCACTCGACCGGCCGCTGACCGTAGGCTGCCTCGCATTGCTCAACTTCCGCTTGCTGTTCGGCGATGTGCAGGTGCATCGGCACCACCGTATCGGCTGCGACTTTCTCGATCGCGCGCAACGATTCAATTGAAACCGCACGCAGGCTATGGGCGCCGATACCAACATTGACCGTTGCCGATGCGGCTTGTGCCGCGCGCGCCTGGTGGCCGAGATAATCCTCGATCGACTGCGCAAAGCTGCGCTGGTGTTCGAGTGGTTGCGGTTGATCGAATCCAGCGCGCTCGTAATGCACTGGCACGTAAGTCAGGCGGATACCACTTTCTTCCGCAGCCGTAGCAATGGCCGCGTACATCGAATCCACCGCGTCCGGGTTGCGCGGGTCCTTGTGCAGGTAGTGAAATTCTGCGACCGCGGTGTAACCGCTGCACAGCATCTCGCAATAGGCCTGTCGAGCAATTGCCGTAAGCGTCTCCGCGTCGACGGACCCTGCCAGCGCATACATCCGCTCCCGCCAGGACCAGAAATTATCGCGGCCCGCGGGTGACCGCTGTTCGGTATGCCCGGCAAGTGCACGTTGGAAAGCGTGGCTGTGTGCATTGCACAAACCCGGGATGACGAAGCCAACGAGCGTATCCCCCGGCATCGCCTGGACACCGGTTTCGAGCGACGACAGCTGCCCGCCGTCGATGCCGAGGCGGACGTTGTCCTGCCAGCCCGAAACCAGCAGCGCTTTTTTCGCAAATACAGTAGCCATACCGTTCCTGTCAGGTTGTATATACAGGCTAGACCATGCTAACGTCGCTTGCAACCACGACGAAGGAAACACCGGACACCGCAATGCATGAATGGGACCTGCTGCTGACCGACGCGCGCGTCGCGACACTCTGCGATGGCGTTAGCGAGTACGGCATTGTTGACGGCCCGGCGGCGATTGCCATCTGCGACGGTAATATCGCCTGGCTGGGCGATATGACAGCGCTCCCGGAACACGTCAGCAAGGAACAACGCTCCGTGAACGGCCGCTGGCTCACACCGGCGCTGATCGATTGTCATACGCACCTGGTGTTTGGCGGTGACCGTGCTGCCGAGTTTGAGCAACGACTCCACGGCGCGAGTTATGAAGATATCGCCAGGGCCGGCGGCGGCATCATGTCAACGGTACGCGCAACCCGAACCGCCAGCAGCGATGAATTGTTCGACAAGGCCCTGCCCCGACTGCAGGCACTCGCCAGCGAAGGGGTCGCAAGCGTTGAAATAAAGTCCGGCTACGGCCTCGATGTCGACACCGAGATCCGGCTACTCGAAGTTGGCCGGCGCCTGGGCGAGGCATCGGCAGTCAGCGTGCGCACGACCTTGCTCGCCGCGCATGCAGTGCCGCCCGAGTACAAGGACAATGCCGACGGCTATATCGCGATGGTATGCGACGAGCTGTTGCCGATGGTCGCAGACCGGAACCTCGCCGATGCGGTTGATGCTTACTGCGAAACGTTCGCATTCAATACGCGGCAAATCGCAACGGTGTTCGAAAAAGCATCCTCGCTTGGCCTGCCGTTAAAGCTGCACGCGGACCAGCTCAGCGACGGCGATGGCGCCGCACTCGCTGCACAGTTCAATGCGCTATCCGCGGATCACCTCGAATACACCACCGACGCCGGTGTCGCGGCGATGGCGGCCGCCGGATCTGTCGCCGTGTTGTTGCCCGGCGCTTTCCTGACGCTGTCGGAAACCCAACTTCCCCCGCTCGCTGCATTACGCAGTCATGCGGTGCCAATTGCGATAGCTACTGACTGTAATCCCGGCACATCGCCAATTTGCTCGCTGCGCACGGCAATGATGCTTGCAGCGCGCCTGTTCAAGCTGACGCCAGAAGAATGCATCGCCGGCACGACACGTGAAGCGGCGCGCGCACTCGGCATTCTCGGCGATCGCGGCACCCTCGAAACAGGCAAGCGAGCCGACATTGCAATCTGGGATATCGAACACCCACGCGAACTTGCGTACTGGTTTGGAACACCACAACTGGCGGAACTCATCATTCGAGGGCACACTAGCCGCCCTTGAACGCTCACCTGGTCAATTCCCGCCGATTCATCGTGACGCTCGGCCTGCTCACCGCGGTCGCCGCGCTTACGGTCGATCTCAGCCTGCCCGCGATTCCCGCCATGGTCGATGCGCTGGGTACAAGCCTGTCGCGTGGACAGCAGATCGTGGGGACCTTCATGTTCGGCATGGCACTGGGCCAAATCCCGGCCGGCCTCGCTGCAGATCGTTTTGGCCGCTTGCCGACGATCTACGGTGGCATGAGCCTGTTTCTGATCGGCGGCATCGCAGCCGCCGTCGCCGACGATATCAGCCTGCTGCTCGCCGCAAGATTTGTACAGGGCATGGGCGGTGCGTCAGCCGTTGTTGTGTCGAGGGCCGTCGTACGCGACATTTCGAGCGGCAAAGACGCCGCTCGCCTGATGTCACTGATGACGATGATCTTCACGGCGGCACCGGTAATCGCGCCCAGTATCGGTGCGTTCCTGGTGTCGCATTGGGGCTGGCGCGCGCCGTTTATAGTCATTGTCTTTTGCGGGGCGGCGCTGCTCGGCGGTGTACGCATCAACCTGGTCGAAACGCACACGCCGAATACCACGGAGAATTTGCCACGGCAATTGCTGTCGAGTTTCAAAGAATTCTTTTCTTACCGGCAGAGTATTTTCGGGCTGTTACTGATGGTTTTGCCACCGGCGGGTTTCATGTCGGTTATTGCCGTGTCGGCCGCGCTGACCGTCGACATTTATGGTTTTTCAATCGAGCAATACGGACTGATTTTCGCTTGTGCGGGGCTATCTATCCTGCTCGGGTCCGCGGTAAACCGCTGGCTGGTCATGCGATTTGATGTGCTGCAACTGGTCAAGCTGGGTGTACTGCTGATTTTTATCGCGAGCGCCCAGTTGCTTGTTGTCGTTTGGCTCGACAGTGCACCGTTCTGGTGGGTCTGGAGTTGCGTTTGCCTTTACATGTTCACGATCGCAATCCTGATATCCAATGCCACGGTGCTAACGCTTGATCCACTGCCGAAAATTGCCGGCGTCGCATCGTCAATTATTGGCACCTTGCAGAATGTTTTCGGCGCATCCGGCGCCATCCTTGGCGCACTGATTTACGACGGGACCGTACGCAATACCGTACTGATCATGGGTTCGGCCGGCGCGCTGACGACCGCCATTTTTATCCTGCGCCCGCTGCTTGCTCCGGGGCCGCTGGTGCACCACCCGGATGAACTCGCGCGCGACTAGTCCGTCACGGTCAATACTTCGCCAACGGGTTTGCGTGTCTGCGTCGGGGTCAGTTTCGGATAACCGAACCAGATCAGCCCGACAACAAACACGGCATTCTCATCGACCCCGAGAATGTCAAAGAATCGCGCATCGCGAATGATGGGACCACTGGTCCATTTGCAGCCGACACCGGCTTTCCACAAATACAGGGCCAGGTTCTGCACGGCAGCTGAGCAGGCCGCATAATCCTCCTGTTGCCGCAGCTCGTCGTCCGAACGCTGGCACGTGACCGCCAACCAGCCCGGTTTCTGCGACCACTTCTCGCGCTTGAAGGCAGCAGCATCCTCACCTTTTCTGGCGCTGACTATGTCATGGCACAAGTCGAGGCAGCGCTCAATTGCCTGCTTGCCGAGCAGATGAAAATGCCAGGGCTCGGTAACGTGATGATTGGGCGCCCAGGTCGCCGCCTCTATCGCCTCGCGTACCAGTCCTGTCGGCACCGGCGTGTGCAGAAACAGCTCGATGGTCCGGCGCCCTTGCAGTACCTCGCCGAATTCGCGTAATTCCTGCGTCTCGTAACTCGGCGATTTATTCTTCATAAAAGCGGCTCACTGGCGCGTCCCCGCACATTCACTGGTGCACGAAGACTAACATCGGTCAGCCTCAATCTGCAGCAGCGATCAACTCCGCCGCTACGAGCAGCTTGTCCGCCGGCAGCCGGTGCTTGTAATTGGCGTTCGTGAATGCGAAACGAATCACACCGTCAGTGTCGATAGCAAAGACTGCCGGTACCGGTAGAACGGCGTGCTTCTGCATCGACGAGCCCTCAATATCCTGCCCCTTCTCGTGGCGACCCTTGATCGTTGCGCTGGAAGCGCGAAACGCAATCCCGAGCGCCATCGACGCCTGAGCATCCGCATCCGACAACAGCGTGTAATCGAGCCCGGCAATATCCGACTGCGTCTCCATACTCAGGCTGGCAAACAACTGATCCGGCCGGTCACCGCTGAGGAACCACACGTCAACTCCCAGCTTGCGAATTTCCGGAATGACATGTCGCATATCCGAAAGATAGCTATTACAAAACGGGCACCAGCCACCACGATACGCCAGCAACACGATTGGCCGTTGCAGAGACTGTGGATCGAACTCAACCAGGGCCCCGTCGACATCGCGCAGCTTGAATCGGGGCGCCCTGTCACCAACCTGCAATGGCTCGATCGAATCTGCGTTGTCTGCGACCGGCACGTCCGCATGACCCGAACGAATGGTCAGGCTGGACAAAGCGGCGCTGGCGAATAGCGCGATCAGGATAATCTGCAAGTATGGGCGTAGGTTCATGTTGGCTTTCTCGTAGTGGGTTTCACTACAAGACCAAGGCACCGCGGTTTTTATTTCAGGCGTACGCCCGATATTTCTCTTTACATCGCTTTTTCAAGTAAATCGCTGCTACCGACCTGCTTGGCGCCTCTGCAACGTGCTTTCGCTCGGTACATGGCCTGGTCCGCCTCTCGCAGCAGGCCGGTCAGAGTATTGGCATTTTCCGGGTACAGCGCCAGGCCGATGCTCGCGGCACAATGCAATTCCTGCCCGCCGACTATGTATTTTTCGTCTAACGCGCGCGTCAGCCGCCGCGCCAGCCCGTCGGCAACGTCGGCCGCTACCTCCGGCACGAGCGCCACGAACTCATCACCGCCAGGACGGCCGATAATGTCGCAGGAGCGCAGGCTTTTACGCAGCCTCTCTGCCGCGATAGTCAGTAGTTGATCGCCTATTTCGTGCCCGTAGAGATCGTTTACTCGCTTGAAATCGTTGAGGTCGATAAATAACAGGGCGCCGGTCGCGTCGTCTGCGCTATCGCTGAGCCGTCGCGTCGCCTGCCGCTCGAAGCCGCGCCGGTTCAGTACCCCGGTCAGCGGGTCTGATGTCGCGATCGATTCCATCTGCCGCTCTTTCGCTTTGGTATCCGTGATGTCTACCAGCGTCGCCGCAATATCGTCGCCGACCGGTTCGCAAATCATCCGCAGCCACCGCGCCGAACCTTTGTGTCTGTGATAGACCTCGACGTCGAGACCACGCTCTTCCGCCACGGCGCTATCGAATTCCTCAAGAATGCGGCAGGCCTCATCATCATCCATTCCCGACGTAGCAAGGTTGATCAATTCCCGTGCGGTGCAATCGGTTATCTCGCTGGCGGCAACACCGAGAAAACGCCCCGCTGCAGCGTTCGCGAAGATGCTGCGCAGCACTTTGCTGCCGGCATCATTCAGCACCCAGCGAAAGCGAACGATACCGTTCACCGAATGGTCGATGAGTGTACGCAACAGCTTCTCGCTCTTGCGGACTTCAGATTGTGCATTTTCGACATCACTGACGTCTCGAAACATCAGCACCTGGCCACCCGCGTGGCGAGCCCGGTGCGACTTTATTTCGGACACCTGGACATGCAAAAAGCGGCCGGTCGCGGTCAGCATTTTTTGCGGCTGGCCGGAATTCAGCGCTTCGAATACTTCCGGTGAATCGTCACCAAACAAATCTTCAAGCGGTGCGCGTAAGGCATCGGACTCCCGAATCGTCAACATGGTTTCAGCCGTATGATTGAGGCCGATCACGCGGCAATTGTCATCGATAACGACAACCGGGTCCTGCATGTTCTGGAACACCGTCTCATACGCCAGCGGCGTGAACTCGATCATCTCTTCGCCAAGGATCAGCCATGCGTATACCGGCAGCATCGCGACAAACGCGAACGGGATAATGGATACTGTTTGCGGCCCGAAGCCCATGTCGTAAGCGGCCGCTGTTCCGAGTGGCACGACGCAGGCCGCCGCCAGCCAGAACAGGCCGCGCCGTTGTGCCGGCGCCACGCGCGTCCGGTGCATCACCAGGGTCAGAATCGCTGCCGCGATCAACGCATAACTGTAAGGCAGATGAACGTACAGGAACCAGGGGCCCCAGCGTTCCGGCCGCGTCAAAAATTCGCCCGCTTCATTGGCAATCGGCAGTAGCCACATGAATTCATGGTAGACATTGCTCGCCGCCAGGGTGACCGATGCCAGCGGTATGAGCGTCAGCAACAGCAGCGTTCGGCTCGGGGTGTCGTACCCGGTGTATTCACGAAAACAGACGTAGGCGGCCACGGGCACCATCGCCGTACCGACAAAGTGCGCCGTGCGGCCTATGGAAAACACCGCGAAACTGCTGGATAACAGCTCGATCGCGCCACCCATAACCCAGATACTGACGAGCATGAACAGTACCCCCACCGGCACGCCGCCGGGCGTACGCTTGCTGCTGACCAGGCGCACGCCGAGTGACAGATAGCACGCGGCGCTGAAGATCAGCAAGGTGGACAACAGGACGTCCAGGTTCATGATTTTCCACGTCGAATCGAGATAAGGCCCGTATTTATGGTACGCGGCGGGCAGACCGTATTCGTCGACCTGTTTCTCAGCTTTGTCGATTGCATGCTGCCAGGGGTGGGCGATTTTTCACACGCAGCCGCCGCAGAACCCTTAATTCCCGGGAAGAATAAGATTAAGCTATTGTTTTATCAGATGTTCTGGGTTTCTGTGACGCAGTTGCTGGGCGCTTCCGCAAAGATCGCCTAGATTCGCGATAATCACTGCGAATAGACGTAATTCGACACAATGGATCTCAAGAAAACAGTCCGCATTCTCATGAAGCCGCGTTCCGGTGCCGACGGCAGCGACCGCAATGTCTGGTCCGGCCCGATCGAATCGGGCGAGTTCGAGCTGGTCTCCACGATGATGCTGCAGAATATTCTCGAGGCGGATGACGGCAGTGCGAAAGAGCAATTGAAACAGGTCGCGGAATTCGATATCGAGGGTACTGGCCTGCTCGCGCACAATGCCACGAACGACAGCTACGAAATTGTCGACGGCGAAGGTAACGAGGAATTCTCGCTCGTAACCACGCAAATGCTGCAGCGCATTTTGAAGAAAGACGAGTCGGGCGACCCGGGCATCGAAACGCTTGAAGTCGATAGCGGATTTGACCCTTACAACAGCGACTAAACCATCGGCTCGTCAGGGTGCGGGTCGGGCGGCTTTCTCAGCCGGCCCATTTTTGCACGTCGGGTGCCTGGTAGTCGTCAAACTGTTGCAATAAACCTTGCGGCGTCTCGTCGCACAGCATCATGCGCCGATTCTCAGCGCGCAGGAAACCCTCGGCGACCGCATGATCCAGGTACGCCAGCAAGTGATCGAAATAGCCATCGACATTGAGAAGCCCACACGGTTTGGCGTGAAACTGTAGCTGCCCCCAGGTCAGGATCTCGACGATTTCCTCGAGCGTGCCGAAACCGCCAGGCAGCGCAATAAAACCGTCGGACAATTCGGCCATGCGCGCCTTGCGTTCGTGCATTGACGTTACGACGTGCTGCGCGGTCAGGTGTTGGTGGGCAATCTCCTTCTGCATCAGTGCTTCGGGAATGACGCCAATGACTTCGCCACCTTTGGCGAGCATCGCATTCGCAATCTCACCCATGATGCCTTTGTCTGCACCGCCGTAGACCAGTCCAAAGCCGCGTCGGTACAACTCGGCAGCAAGTGCATTCGCAGCAATCGCGTAGTCGGGCCGACTGCCGCTGTTGGATCCGCAATAAACGCAGATTCTCGACATCATGCGGTATCAGGCCGACCTGGCTTCTGCTTTCGCTTTTGCACCGTGCATGATGGCTGCGATTTCCGGCCGCGACTTCTGCAACTCCTCCGGTGTGAGCGAATCCAGCTCATGCGGGAATACCAGCCATTCTGAAGTTTCCCGCAGAAAATAATCCGGCGTGATATCCGTCTCGTTGCGAGTCGGCTTGAACCACGGCACAGCAACGCGAATGTCTTCGGGCGTATTACCGCGAGCGCGACGTGTCAGCTCATCGATCACCGCCACAATCGTATTGCCGGTGTCGAAAACATCATCCACGATCAACACACGATCATCGTGCCGGATCTTCTTGATAATGTAGTTGAGCCCGTGCACGGCAACTGCGCCGCGTTCACCGACGCCGGTGTAAGAGGACGTTCGAATGGCGATATGGTCGGACTGCACGCCGCAGTATGTCAGCGTTTCCTGCAGCGCCATACCCACTGGCGTTCCGCCGCGCCAGATCGCGATAATCAGTGTCGGCCGAAATCCGCTTTCGAGAATATTGATGCCGAGCTCGATGGAATCTTCGAGCAGGTCCTGGGCTGAAAGTACGGTCTTGTCCATGGTTATTCTCTTGAGTACGGACCAAAGCGTGGCGCTATAATGCCGGGACCCGATTCTAGCGCAGCCAGACCCAGGAATAACAATAATGAATGAGCGATTTATCGCCGCGGATGACCTGCTTCGTGATTCTTTCCAGTTGGCGGCCAATATCTTCGAGGCGGGATTCGAGCCGGACTTCCTTGTCGGGCTGTGGCGCGGCGGCAGCGCCGTCGGTATCGCGGTGCAGGAAGGCCTCGACTATCTCGGCGTAGAAACCGATCACATCGCCATTCGCACCTCCTATACCGGCGCACCGGGCTATTCACAGATGGTCAGCACGGCCGAGGCGATCCGCGTACACGGCCTGCAGTATTTGCTGGAGAACCTCAGCGCACATCACTCGATGCTGATCGTCGACGATGTTTACAGTACCGGGTCCAGCGTCAATGCCGTCATCAAGCAACTTGAGCGCAAAACGCGCCGCAACCTGCCGCACGACATTCGCATCGCAACAGTCTGGTATCGCCCAACCGAAAAGACACTGCGAACCCCGGAATATTTCGTCCACAAGACCAGCGACTGGCTGGTGCTGCCCTACGAAATGGCAGGATTTTCGATTGACGAATTGCGCAGCAATCGCCCCGAAATGTCGGCGCTGATGGATCGTCTCGCGCAGCACCACAACCCGGAAGGCAATAACCGCAGCTAGTCGCAACCGCTGCCCACCGTACGCCGCGAGCAATCAGGCGAGAGATTTGCCGCGCCCCGACTTATAATGCGCGGCTCTGTCGCGCTGCCGCGCGAATAGTTTCACGCGAAAAGGAAAGGCATGAGTACCGCAAAAATTATCTACACGAAGACCGACGAAGCCCCGGCCCTGGCAACCTATTCACTGTTGCCGATCGTCAAAGCATTTACCGACGCCGCCGGTATTGCCGTCGAAACGCGCGACATTTCACTTGCGGCGCGTATTCTCGCCAATTTTTCGGATACGCTGCCTGCCGACCAGCAGGTTAGCGATGCGCTGGCAGAACTGGGTGACCTTGCAAAGACACCCGAGGCCAACATTATCAAGTTGCCGAATATCAGTGCTTCGGTACCGCAACTCCAGGAAGCCATTGCCGAGCTGCAGTCACAGGGCTTTGCTGTTCCGGACTTTCCGGAAGACCCGCAGTCGGATGCCGAGCGCGATGCCAAGTCGCGCTATGCAAAAGTGCTCGGCAGCGCCGTGAACCCGGTACTGCGGGAAGGCAACTCCGATCGGCGTGTCGCCGCGGCCGTCAAGGAGTTTGCACGACAGAATCCACATTCCATGGGTACCTGGAGCAAGGACTCGAAGTCGCACGTCGCACACATGGACGATGGCGATTTCTATTCCAGTGAGAAATCGGCCGTCGTCGAGAAGGACGGCAACCTGACGATAACGTTGACGGCATCAGACGGTACGGAAACAGTCCTGCGCGAGGCGGTCCCGGTGCTGCAGGACGAGGTCGTGGATGCCTCGACGATGGATTGCGCAGCATTGCAGGAATTCTATGCGCGTGAAACCGAGGCAGCCCGCGAACAGGGCGTGCTGCTGTCGCTGCACCTGAAAGCAACCATGATGAAGGTGTCGGACCCGATCATGTTCGGCCATGCCGTAAAAGTTTACTACCGCGAGGTTTTTGACAAGTACGCCGACCTGTTCGCGGAAATCGGCGTTGACGCGAACAATGGCGTCGGCGACGTCTACGCGAAGATCGCCGGGCTCGGTGATGCCGAGCGTGCCGCTATCGAAGCGGACCTCGCCGCTGTGTACGAAAACAGGCCGGCACTCGCGATGGTCGATTCAGACAAGGGCATCACCAACCTGCACGTTCCCAGCGATGTCATCATCGACGCATCGATGCCGGCAGCAATTCGCTCCTCCGGCCAGATGTGGGGCCCCGACGGCAAGCTCGCCGATACCAAGGCAATGATCCCCGACCGCAACTATGCCGGCATCTACCAGCAGGTCATTAGTGACTGCCAGCAACACGGTGCGTTCGACGTTACAACGATGGGCAATGTCTCGAACGTCGGCCTGATGGCGCAAAAAGCCGAAGAATACGGTTCGCACGACAAGACCTTCGAAATCGAGTCGTCCGGAACCGTGCGGGTGACCAATGCAGATGGCGATGTCTTGCTCGAGCATAGCGTCAATGCAGGCGACATCTGGCGCATGTGCCAGACGCGCGACCTGCCGATTCGCGATTGGGTGAGACTGGCTGTCAGCCGCGCGCGCCAAACCGGGCAAGCGGCTATTTTCTGGCTCGACGAACAGCGCGCGCATGATCACCAGTTGATCGAGAAAGTAACCCGCTACCTGAAAGATCACGATACGACCGGGCTGGACATTCGCATTCACGCGCCGGTCGAGGCGATGCAGGCGACTCTCGAACGCGTCCGCAATGGCGAAGACACCATTTCGGTTACCGGCAATGTCCTGCGTGACTACCTGACAGACCTGTTCCCGATTCTGGAACTGGGCACCAGTGCCAAGATGCTGTCGATTGTGCCATTGCTGGCTGGCGGCGGCCTGTACGAAACCGGTGCCGGCGGTTCCGCACCCAAGCACGTGCAGCAATTTCTCGGCGAAGGGCACCTTCGCTGGGATTCCCTCGGTGAATTCCTCGCGCTGGCGGTATCGATCGAAGACATTGCCGAAAAAACCGACAATGCCGCGGCGCGCGTTCTGGCGGATGCGCTAAACGAGGCGAACGGTAAGTATCTAGCCAACAACAAGTCACCATCGCGGAAGGTCAACGAGCACGACAATCGCGGCAGTCATTACTACCTCGCACTGTATTGGGCTGAAGCTCTCGCAAACAACACGGATGATGCGGCACTGGCGAAGAAATTCTCAGCAGCAGCCGCTGAACTGGCCGGGAACGAGGAAGCGATTAATGCTGAACTGCTCGCAGCCCAGGGCACGGCAGTGGATATCGGTGGCTACTATCGACCGGATGATGCGCGTGCCGCGGCGGCAATGCGGCCAAGCAATACGCTGAATAGCATCGTCGACGCTATCTGATATCCGCTTTGTTTCCGGCAACGTAGGTCGCGGCGATGTTGCGGTCGTCTGCAAGCATCGTGATTGCAAACAGCATCTCATCGATGTTTGCGGAGACGCCGCTGCGGCGTGCCGACAGCGCCGAGCCAGCGGGGTCCAACACGACAAAGTCGGCGTCCTTGCCACGCGCAAAATTGCCGACCTTGTCGTCAAGGTAGAGCGACTCCGCCGCGCCTAAAGTAGCCAGGTATAGCGCGCGGCTCGCGGGCAGGGACTGATCCTGCAAGTGCAGCACCTTGTAAGCTTCGCTCGCAGTCCGCAACAGGTTGAGGCTGGTTCCGCCGCCAACATCGGTTCCGAGACCGCAGCGTATTCCGGCCGCTCGCATGGCACGCAGATCAAACAGGCCACTGCCCAGGAACAGGTTCGAGGTCGGACAAAATGCCGCTGCGCCACCCTTGCTGGCCATGCACTGCCGGTCTTTTTCATCCAGGTACAAACAATGCGCGAAGACGGAGCGTTCGCGGAGCAAGCCGGCATGATCGTAGACATCGAGATAGCTGCGGCGCGACGGAAACTGTTTTTTGATGAGCGCCATTTCAGTGCTGTTCTCCGCGAGATGCGTATGCACCCAGACATCGGGATACTCCTGCGCCAATCGCCCCGCCGCCTGCAGCTGCTCGTCACTTGAAGTCACGGCAAAGCGCGGCGTAATCGCATAACCGAGCCGGTCGTTGCCGTGCCAGCGCTCAATCAGTGTTTTGCTGTCGGTGTAAGCCGACTCCGGATCGTCACGCAGGTCCGGGGGACAGTTCCGGTCCATCAGGACTTTACCGGCTATCAGGCGCATGCCGCGGATACGGGCCGCTTCGAGTATCACGTCGGCTGAGTGCGCGTGCACGGTGCCAAATACCAGCGCGGTTGTCGTTCCGTTGCGCAGCAATTCGTCGAGGAAGAATTCGGCGACTTCGCGCGCATACTCGAGGTCGGCAAATCGCTGTTCCGCCGGAAACGCGTAGCGGTTCAGCCAGTCGAGTAACTGCTCCCCGTAGGAGGCAATAATATCGAGCTGTGGAAAATGCACATGGCAGTCGATAAAACCGGGCACGATGATTTTTCCCGGTAATTCGGTGATCGGTGTATCGCCGCATTGCGTCAGCAGCGCCGCGGCATCGCCATAGTCGGCGATAAGCCCATCCTCAACGAGCAATAAGCCGTCATCGTGAAATTCGACGGCCGCCGGGTCCGCATGCTCGCCCGGGTCGGACAGGCAATGTAAAAGAGATGCTCGATAGGCCTTGCGCATGATGCGGGCAGGCCCTAGTCCACGTCCAGGACGATCGCGTCGTCCAGCGTATGAATATCGCAATTGGCTTCGTCACCACCGCGATCAATGATCAGGTACTCCTGCCCCGCCTCGAAGGCGATCAGCGGCATGTGCCAGGTCCCCGGCCTGTAGTTAATCCCCTGGCGACCATTGCTGACGAAGGCGCGCAGCTCTGTCGCATCAACGCTCTCTCCGGGCGCTGCCACGACCACCACCATGCGGCAGGGACTCAGCGGAATAAATGCCTGGCTGCCCAAAGGATGGCGTTCGACCATGTCCAGGCGCAGCGGCAACGATGTCGGCGTCCGGCAACGCGCAATACTGACTGCAACCTTACCGCCATCGGCGATGTCCACTTTACAGAGATCGTCAAAGCGCTCAAATCGTGCCGCATTCATCGCATCCGATTTGGTTCGCGACGATTCTATTACGTCGCCGTATGCGGCGAAACGTTCGCTGGTCAGCGGCTGCGCCTGCAATTTTATCGTCATTCTGTTTGCTCCCCTACGCGTCCGAAAAGACGCAGGCGACTCACGCCGCCATCAGGATATATCGACATGCGTACATGCGTTGCGGGTCCTGCGGTTTCGAGATCCTCGAAATAGTGTTGCTGGTCCATCTTGAGTTTCGTTTCCGGCAGCAATGGTCGCCAGCCAGGTGCATCGTGAGTCGCCTGCTGGTCGGACGCAAAGTTGCTAACGTCCAGCGAGACCCGGTCCGGGTAGTTGCCCTTGAAGTGCGCAGTGTCAATCTCAACCCGCTCGATTTCGCCCGTGGTTGCGAGTGACATGATGACCCAGTCGTTACCCGGACCACGGCGGCGCGCGGTTTCCCATCCATCGCCCATGTTGACGCCGCGACCTGGTACATTCAGGTTGTGCATGCTGCCGAAATGCTCGTCGCTGCAGGCAATCGCCCGGCCGCCATTTTCGATCGCGGCAAAATCCACGTAACCGTCAACGCCGCTGAAATCCGCTTTGACCTGACCGTAAACGCGCAGGCGCGCGACGCCACCATCGGGGTAAATATGCAGCTTCAGGTGTGTCCAGACTCGCTCATCGTCAATGCTGAGCAGATGGTGCGAGTCGCCGGACAGATCCGTCTTCGGCAGAATTTCGTGCCAGCCGTCCTCCGGCACATCAGCGTCACTGACACACGCCTCAATGGAGGCCTGAGGCGGAAAATTGCCGGTAAAATAGCTTGTGTCGATATCGAAGCCGCGAACAATACCGGGTACGCCGAAACGAATAATGCAGTGATCATGACCGGCTGTGCGCTTTCTGCGACTCTCCCAGCCATCCATCCACTTGCCATGGTCGTCGTACTTGCCGTCGATAAAAACCGGTGTCGCCGGATCGATGATGCGTTCCTTCGCCGCAAAAAATTCGTCAGTTGCATAGGTCACGCGCGTACCGAGGCGCGGCTGTTCCAACTGAATCCAGTGGTGAAACGGGTGTCGCTGTGCCATCAACGGACCTCCATCGCCTTGAGCCGCAATCGCGCGATCTTGTGAATTTCCTGCAGTGCGGTTTCAAACTCTTCATCGTAAGTGTTTGCAAGCCGCGCTTCGAAGGCCTGCAGAATCTCGGTTCGGTTGCTGTCCCGAACTGCCTTGATAAACGGAAAGCCGAATTTTTCCCGGTAGGCACTGTTGAGCGCCTGGAAGCGCGCAAACTCTTCAGCGCTGCACTGATCCAGCCCGGCACGCGATTGTTCCTCGCTGGATTCCGCGGTCAATTCTCCGGCGATCTGTGCCTTGCCGGCCAGGTCCGGGTGTGCCTGGATCAACGCCAGCTGCCGCTCCGCTGACGCATTGTCGACGCAATCGGCCATCAGGTGCTGCAGTCGTTCTGTGTCGACCGCCTGATCGTCCAGCGCCGCCCATGTGCGTTCAGCGACCCATGCTGAGTGTTCATAGATTCCGCCGTACGCTGCAATGAATTCGGCCTTGTTCACTGCCCATCACCGCTCGGCGGATGGTGTCGACGCCAATGCTCTGCGATATCCAGCCGCGTAGCCACCCAGGCATCGTTGTGCGATGACACGTAGTCGAGGAAGCGTTGCAACGCCGCTGCCCGACCGGGGCGTCCGGCCAGCCGGCAATGCAAACCAATCGACATCATGCGCCCGCCTTCATCACGCAACACATCGAAAGTGTCTTTCAGGTATTCATAGAATTGCTGCCCGCTATTGAATCCCTGAGGTGTCGCAAAGCGCATGTCGTTCGCATCCAGCGTATACGGCACCATTAATTGCGGTGTTGCGAAACTGTAGTCCCAGTAGGGCAGATCGTCCGCATAGCTGTCAGCGTTATAGCGAAAATCGCCGTACTGTGCCGCGATCCTGTGGCTTTGCGGACTGCAACGACCCAGGTACCAGCCCTGCGGGCGCGAACCCGTTGCCTGCTCATGAGTCGCCAGCGCCTGTTGAAAATGCGCCAACTCGGTATCCTCATCGACAAACTGGTAGTCTATCCAGCGAAATCCATGACTCGCAATTTCCCAGTTGGCCGCCTGCATCGCCGCAACCACGTCCGGATTGCGTTGTAATGCCATTGCAACCCCGAAGACGGTGACCGGCAGCTTGCGCTCGGTAAACGCACGATGCAACCGCCAGAAGCCGGCGCGTGCACCGTATTCGTACAGCGATTCCATGTTCATGTGGCGCTGTCCCTCGATGGCCGCGGCGCCGACAATTTCAGACAGGAACGCCTCAGAGGCGGCATCACCGTGCAACACGCAGTTCTCGCCGCCTTCCTCGTAATTGACGACGAACTGCACCGCTATTCGCGCATCGCCCGGCCAGTTGGCAACGGGGGGATTGCCGGCGTAGCCGCGCAGGTTGCGTGGATAATCACTCATCGCGGCTATCCAGAGACTGGTACCAATGACTCAGTATGTCGCGTTCTTCATCGGTCATGGCCGTCAAATTGCCGATCGGCATTACCCGCGTCACCACTGTCTGCAGGTAAATGCGTTCGGCTTCCGCAATGATTTGTTCGTCAGTATCCAGCATGACGCCGAGCGGCGCGGCCGGAAATGCCGGATGCACCGGCGCGGCCGAGTGGCAGCTTGTGCAGCGCGCATTGATGACATTGCGTACCGCCGCAAAACTGACGTCCGCGGCATTTTCGCTCGCTACTCTCGGTGCCATCATCGCCGCGAGGACTGCCAATATGAGGACAGCAAGCACGGCCGGGACCGGTGACGCCCGACCCTTGTGACGTGCGACAAAGAAAATGCGGATCAGCGCGCCGGCAAGCGAAATCGCCATGAGGATCAGCCAATTGTATTTGTGGCTGTAAGTCATGGCGTAGTGATTGCTGGTCATTACAAACAACACCGGCAAGGTGAAATAGGTGTTGTGAACGGAACGCAGTTTTGCGTTCACACCAGGCGCCGGGTCCGGCACCTCGCCGCGCTCAATGGCCGCCAGCATCTGCTTCTGCCCCGGAATGATGACGAAGAAAACATTCGCGACCATGATCGTACCCAGGGTTGCACCAAACAGGATGTAAGCTGCCCGGCCACTGAACAATTCACACAAGCCCCAGGCGAGCAGGCTGCTCAGCAACAGTAGTACCACCGCGAACAGCTGCGTGTGACTGATAAGCGGCGACTTGCATAACAAATCATAAATAACCCAGCCACCAACGATGATCCCCACCGCACTTGCAACTGCGGCGGCGACCGTGAGATCGGCAACCGAGCGATCGATCAGGTACACCTCGGCCCCGAGAAAGTAGATCAGGCCAAGCAGGAACATGCCCGACAGCCAGGTCGAGTAGGCCTCCCACTTAAACCAGTGCAGCGTGCCCGGCAGCGTCTGCGGTGACGTTTTGTACTTCTGCGCGTGGTAAAAACCGCCGCCGTGCACCGCCCAGACTTCACCGCCGACGCCTTTTTCGCCATCGGCGTCGTCGCGCGGGACCTGCATGTGGTTGTCCAGCCAGATGAAGTAGAGGGAAGAACCAATCCACGCAATGCCGGTAATGAAATGCAGCCAACGCACCAGCAGGTTCAGCCAGTCAAGAACATACGCTTCCATGCTAGCCCCTTATTGGATGCACATTGTTGGGTAAATCACCCGATGCACGCTGCTGCGCGCGCTCGTAGTGTGACAGAATTTCTGCGGCCACCGCGATCGCTATTTCTGCCGGTTTCTTGCCGCTGATGCCGTCGACTCCGATCGGGCAGACCAGGGAATCGAAGACCGACTGCGGCAAGCCTTGTTGCCGAAAACGCTTTTCGAATCGACGCCGCTTGGAGCGCGAACCGATCAGGCCGCAGTAAGCCGCATCGGGCCTGCGCAGAATACGATCGCAAATATCGAAATCAAGCGCATGACTGTGCGTCATGACCAGGTAAAAGCTGCCCGGGGGCATAGCCGCAACTTCCAGCGACGGTTCCGGCGCCTCAATCTGCCGCACGTTTGCGAACGCGTCGCGGAAGATATTGCGACGGCTGTCGATCCAGCGAATATTGCAATCAAGTTTGGCCAGCGTTGCTATCACTGCGGTGCCGACATGCCCGGCGCCAAATACGGCGATATTAAGATCCGGCATGACGATCGGCTCATAAAACTCCTGCACGCTACGCTGCGCCTTGCGCCCAGTTCCGAGCACATCGCGAGCCGCGCTCACCATACCCCGCGGCGCTGCTGACTCTTCGATGCCGAACAACTCCTCGCTCGTTGCGACAAACTTCGCCGGTGCCGATCGCGAAATCCGCGTTGCAATCACGGCAGGTGT
>TARA_R110002096_G_scaffold117210_1_pt1 | contig 19494 bp, 15 predicted proteins | sample TARA_R110002096 | Tara Oceans TARA_R110002096 (sample SAMEA4397295) | marine metagenome | biome: Polar Biome; feature: [DCM] deep chlorophyll maximum layer (ENVO:01000326); material: water (ENVO:00002006), including particulate matter (ENVO:01000060) such as... | depth 35 m
AACCAAAGAGCCAATCAACAACAAGGTTGGCTTGCGTTCGAAAACTCTGTGCCAATGCTCGTCTTTGTAAGTAGGAGATAATGGCTCTAAAGCAGGTGCTTCAGCTTCTTCATTGGCAATAAAACTACCATGTTTTGCAGTTAATACTAAGTTGAAAATCATGACAATAACTCCAATGTAATAGAGTAAACCACCAATTGCTCGGTAAGCGTACATTGGAATAATGCTAGTAACTGTTTCTAAGAAGTTTGGGTATTTCAAAAATCCGTCAGCAGTAAAATCATTCCACATTTGGCTTTGAGTAAATCCTGCCCAATACAATGGAATGGCATAAAACAAAATACCAAGTGTTCCAATCCAAAAATGGAAATTGGCCATCTTCATCGAATAGAGTTTAGTGTTAAATAACTTTGGAAACAAGAAATAAAGCATTCCAAAAGTTAAAAACCCATTCCATCCCAAAGCTCCAACATGCACGTGAGCTACAATCCAGTCAGTATAGTGTGCAATAGCGTTTACATTTTTAAGCGAAAGCATTGGACCTTCAAAAGTTGACATACCATAAGCGGTAATTGCAACAACCATGAATTTTAGCACTGCACTGTCTCTTACTTTATCCCATGCACCACGCAAAGTCAATAATCCATTAATCATACCTCCCCAAGATGGAGCAATTAACATGATGGAAAAAACCACTCCTAAAGACTGAGCCCAATCTGGTAAAGAGGTGTATAACAAGTGATGCGGCCCTGCCCAGATGTAGAGAAAAATTAAAGCCCAAAAGTGAATAATCGATAAACGATAAGAGAAAACTGGTCGATTAGCTGCTTTTGGAACAAAATAATACATCAATCCTAAATAGGGAGTGGTGAGGAAAAATGCTACTGCATTGTGTCCATACCACCATTGTACTAATGCATCTTGCACTCCTGCATACCAAGAATAACTTTTCATGAAACTAATTGGCAACTCAAAAGAGTTGACAATGTGAAGCACAGCAACTGTAACGAAGGTGGCGATGTAAAACCAAATTGCTACATATAAATGGCGCTCTCTTCTTTTTAAAATAGTTGCAAATAAGTTCCATCCAAAAACCACCCATATAATAGCAATGGCAATGTCAATTGGCCATTCTAATTCAGCGTATTCCTTTGAAGTAGTATAACCCATCGGCAATGAAATGACTGCCGAAACAATGATCAATTGCCAACCCCAAAAGTTTATTTTGCTGAGTAAATCACTGTACATTCTTGTTTTTAGCAAACGCTGAAGGGAATAATACACTCCGGCAAAAATTCCGTTTCCAACAAAGGCAAAGATCACTGCATTGGTGTGCAATGGACGAACCCTACCAAAAGTGGTGTATTCAATCCCAAAGTTGAGAGCTGGAAAAATAAATTGAAAGGCCACTAAAAGACCGACAAGCATGCCAACTGCTCCCCATAAAATGGTTGCATTAGCAAAAAGGCGCACAATGTTATTGTCGTAACTAAATTTTTCTATTTGCATTTTGAACTTGTATTAGATTTGGATTGATTTTCTTTTTTAGTTATTGGTTGATCATCAAAGAGCATTCTAACAGAGGGAGTGTAGTCATCTTCATACTGCCCAGAGCGAACAGACCAAATGAATGCAATCAGAAAAGCGATTGCTACTAGAAGACTGACTAAGATTAGAATGATTAAAACACTCATAAAGCTATTTTTCGCAAAGTTGACCCACCGTTAAGCGAGATAAAATGATAATTGTCAGGTTTGATAAAAATAGATTTTTTCTTAACAAATACAAAAAATTTAATTAGTAATTACTAATTTGTTAATTTCCAATTAAATAGAGGATTGATTTGGTGGATGATGTAATTCCGATTATTAGGTATTGAAACGGAATGTCATGCTGAACTCGTTTTAGCGTGTTGCTTTATTGAAAGAGGTAAAGAAGATTTTTGAAATCATTATTTTAGCTGGATGGAATTGGAGAGTTCGTTTAAAATTTGGGGTGAGTTACTCAGGTGGCGCAGTCGCAGGATATGCTGAAATAATTATAAAAAGATGAAACATTTAATCATATTCACACTGGTACTTTTTTCTATTTCATGTACCAATTCTTACTGGAAAATGCAAGAAGACTTTTTATTGCCAAAAAAACATCAACTTGTTAGCAACGAGTCAGATAAGAAAGGAATAACGACTTTTAATACATACAACTACAGTGAAAATATTGACCTCGATAGCATTGGTGATTATCCAATATATAAAATGGGAAATAGAAATTGGGAAATGATAAAATGGCATAAACCTTCAAATGAGGAACTAAATAACTTAAAAGCTTTTTTGCAATTCGAGGAGGTAAAGTCATATTTTACTTCGGACATTGAAATAGAGAATGTTATTATTGCATACTCAAAATCTATTGATGACCCTGAATTAACAGATAATCAGTTTAAGTTACATAACTGGATTGAATTATACTTATTGGAAACTAATAAGAAAAAGCTTACACATATAAGCTATGGGAAGTTTTAAGAAATTGAGCTATCTTTTGATGGGTTATATAACTCCACTACCGCACAGTATACTAAAAACAGAAAATCAGTATTTTAACTCGTGAGTTTGAATTAAAAATTTTACAATCTGAAAGGGTTGTTAGATGAAGTATTAGTGGCTAAGTAACTGATCAAGTGATGCAATCGCGCGGTAGCGGAGTTTTCTATTATTCATCCATTTTTATAGATTCAATTTCATAGCCTAAAATTTCTTTATAAATATCAAAATAACTGATTCTTGAAGAAAAAGATATCTGACCATTTTTAAATACTAATTCATATCTAGACATGCTTCCAGAAATTAATAACTCATCTCCTTCTAAAGATTGGTTTCTTAAATTTAGTTCGAATAATCTAAATAAATTTAATTGTTTTTGATTTAACCTAATTACTTCGTTTTTATTCTTTTTAATTGTAGCATAAAACTTTTCATTTCTCTTATACAACTTTACTATGTTTTCTTCTTCATATCTTTCTCTTACAACAGATGTAAAAATGTATAAAGTATCTTTTTCATTTAAAGAGTTAATATATAAGCATCCTATCTGAGCCTTCGCATAAAACCCTATAAAGAGATAAGCAATTAAAAATATAAATCTTAGCTGTTTCATCTTGTAGTAACTCAAAAGTAAACAATCGTATTTTAATTAATAGCTAGCAGGGTTGGAAACAGTTTTGTCGCGTTTTTCTAGACCACGCGATGCAAATCGCGTGGTAGCGGAGGGACGATGTATTAAAAGGCAGGCAATTAAATCTTATCTCAAAACCAGAGTATTAACTTCCCATAACTAATATTTATCACTATCTTTGGGAAGTAAATAAGTATAGTGTTATGATAGGAAGAAAATATGAAACGGAGAGATTAAAAGAAAGCTTAAAGTCTGAAAACTCTTAACTTATCGCCATTTACGGAAGACGAAGAATAGGCAAAACCTATCTAATACGAAATGTATACGAGAAACATATTAGGTTTGAAGTAACAGGACTATATGGCGGCAATCAAGATAAACAACTTGATATCTTTTTTGATGAACTGAAAAGAGTCTCCAACAAAATAAAAGGAGATGATAAACCCAAAGGCTGGAAGGATGCATTTGAACTTTTGAAGATATACATCAACAGTTTAAGAAGCCAAAGTAAAAAAGTAATCTTCATAGATGAAATGCCTTGGCTTGATACACATAAATCTGATTTTAGAATGTATTTCGGCCATTTCTGGAATACCTATTGTGAGAAACGAAACGACATTATAGTAGTGTTATGCGGCTCTGCTGCATCCTATATGGTGCAGAATGTAATATCGAATGAAGGAAGTTTGCATGCACGCCTTACGTATAAATTACAGATTAAGCCTTTTACATTATTCGAAACTCAAGAATTTTTAAAAAGCAAAAATATAAAATGGGGAAACTATCATGTACTCCACCTATATATTGCTATTGGTGGCGTTCCACATTATTTAAATAAAGTTAGGAAAGGAGAAAGTGTTGTGCAATCAATACAGAGACTCTGTTTTGACTCTTCAGGTGATTTGGTAAACGAATTTGATGAAATTTTTGAATCATTATTTAATCATTCCTCATCTCATAGATCAATCGTCCGAGCACTGGGAGGCTCAGGAAAAGGAATTTCAAGAACTGATCTTATAAAAAAATCAAAACATGCAGGTGGAGGAGCCTTCACAAGAGCACTTGAAGAGTTGATTGCCTCAGGGTTTGTAACGAAATACCCGGCATATGATAAAAAAGTTCGGAAAATGTTACATCGTTTGTCCGATGAATATTCGAAATTTTATTTAAAATATATCGAGCCAAACAAGAATCAAGGAGAGAATTTTTGGAAAACAATGTTTCAACAACAATCATATGTATTATGGGCTGGATTTAATTTTGAAACAATTTGTCTCAAACACATTACCCAAATTAAAAAAGCGCTTAAAATACAAGGGATTCACTCAACAAACTCAAGTTGGTCTACGGATGGTGCTCAAGTAGATTTAGTTATAAAAAGGGCAGATAATTGGATTAACTTGTGTGAGATGAAATTTTACAACACGCCATATAAAATAGGCAAGAATGAACTTAAAGACCTAAGAAACAAAGTATCAAAATTTAAAGAAGATACTAAAACAAAAGATGTTGTTGTAATTACAATGATAACAACTTATGGCGTGGTTGAGAATGAAAATTTTCAAGAGATAGTAGAAAATTCCTTTGAAATGGATATTCTATTTGAAGATATTAAATGAATCAATATAAAAAACAAAACCCTCTAAAAATGAGAGGGTTTTGTTTTAAAGTACCCAGAGCCGGAGTCGAACCGGCACGCCCGAGGGCATTGGTGTTTGAGACCAACGCGTCTACCAATTCCGCCATCTGGGCAAAATGTTCTCTGAGAACAAAACGGTCGCCAAAATTATCAATTCTTTTTAAGATAACCTTATTCTTTGTCGGAATATTCTTATGCTTAGAAATGGCTTCTGTAAATAAAAAAAGCCATCAAATTTGATGGCTTTCAAAAAGTGGTGCCAGCTGGAATCGAACCAGCGACACAAGGATTTTCAGTCCTTTGCTCTACCGACTGAGCTATGGCACCTTTTTTTATGGTCGGCAAATGTAAAAATAATTCTTCTAGCAGTGTAATTTAAGACAAACAATTTTACAAATCATTACAATACCACACTTTAGCTAAAAATTGAATCCTCAAAAACACGTTTAATATCTCTTCAAAAGCGTTGAACCTACAGTAGATTAGTTAATTTTGCTCCGAAGAAAAAAAGATGAGTCTAAACCTTGCCATAGATATTGGAAACTCCAGAACAAAGTTTGGTCTTTTCCAAGAACGCAAATTGTTGCAGTCTTTTCTTTTAAACAACGAGGAATTAGAAAAGAATCATCAAATATTTGAAGCATATCCTGCAGATTTTTACATTGTATCTTCTGTCAACAAAAGTGCTGAGGTGCAATTGAATCTAGAAAAGTTTGGAGAAAAACTAATCCACTTAAGGCCAGATTCTAAATTGCCCATTCTAATAAAGTATCAAAGTCCCGAAACTTTGGGAAAAGACCGAATATCTGCTGTAATTGGAGCTTCAGTTCAATTTTCAAATCAAAATTTATTGGTAATCGACTGTGGTACTTGTATTACTTATGATTTTTTAACAGCAAAAAATGAATACATGGGCGGCGCAATTTCTCCTGGAGTTCAAATGCGCTTGAATGCTTTGAATAATTATACCAATCAGCTCCCATTGCTGCACTGGGACACAATTACTAAGCCTGAAACGATTGGAAATACTACGATTACCTCTATGTTGTCGGGAGTAATAAATGGATTAATTGAAGAAATAAATGGCTTTATTTCCTCTTATCAGAAGCAATTTTTTGACTTGAAAATAGTTCTTACTGGCGGAGATGCAAATTTCTTTGAAAAGGAATTAAAAAATGGCATCTTTGCAGACCCAAATTTAGTGCTAAAGGGCTTAAATGAAATTCTTATACACCACCATCTATAAAGCTTTAGCATTTAGCGTTTTTTTATTGCTAATTAGTGCTGTTGCACCCGCTCAAAGGAATACAGATTCACCCTATTCTCAATTCGGTGCAGGACTAATTGAGCGTGGTGGTTTCAACGGAAATTATGGAATGGGTGGTGCAGGCATCGCTTGGAGACCATATCAATACCGACCTGTAGTTTATGATTCATTGTCTCGAAGCAATGCAAAATTAAATGATCGGGGAACCAATTACATTAATCCCTCAAATCCAGCATCTTTTTCCAACATTAGCTTAACCACTTTTGAAGCTGGATTGCACAATCGCAATACACAATACACAAGCAACGGTCAAGAAAGAGCTGGCTCAACCACGCAACTTAGTCACATGTCTTTGGGTTTTCCATTAGGTGAAAAGTGGGGGATGGCAATTGGAATTTTGCCTTTTTCAAGTGTGGGTTATGATTACACCTTTAATTCTTCAGTTAATTCAGTTAATACAAACAGCTCATTTGAAGGTTCAGGAGGAGTAAACAGAGTGTTTATTGGGACTGGAGTTTTATTGAATAAAAACTTCTCATTAGGAGTGACAAGTAATTTTCTATTTGGAAATATTAAAGAAAATAGAAGAATAGTTTTTGATAATACAAACACCGAGTTTTTTAATACGCTAGATAACAGTGAAATAATTGTTAGCGATCTGTCTTTTGATTTTGGATTGCAGTATTTTAAAGATGTAAATAATAAAAGTCGAATAATTTTAGGGTTAAAAGTTTCTCCATTTGAAGGAATTAACGCAACTGAAAATCGATATTTAAGAAATTACACAGGAGCTGTTGGATTAGAAGATTTTAGAGATACAGTTTTTCAATCGGAAGATGTGAGAACATCAATTCCAATTCGCCCAACATACGGACTTGGTTTTGCGTTTGAAAAGAAATTGAATTACATCGTATTTTTAGATTACACCTATCAGCTAATGGATCAAGCTACTCGAGTTTCTGGCATTCTACTTTCTACCAACCATAGTGTTAATTTAGGATTTGAAAAATATAGCAAGACAAGCTCTTTCGGTTCCTTTTTAAATAAATTGGGATATCGTACCGGATTACTGTATAATTCTTCTTTATTAAGCATTGATGGGAAAGACGTGGAAGAGATTGGCATAAGTTTTGGTCTGTCTGTGCCGTTGAGAAAAACCTTCTCAACACTTAATTTTGGATTGCAAATGGGAAGGAGAGGAATGGATGGAAATGGACTTGTTCAAGAAGACTTTTTTAACTTTATGTTTGGAGTTACGATTAATGATAAATGGTTTATACAACGTAAATACGATTAATTAAAAATAGAAAAATGAAAAAACTAGGATTAATTTCACTAATTGTTTTTTTGAGCTTAAATGTAAATGCTCAAGGAAAATATGGCGCTGACAGTGTCAAATGTGTTCAAAATTTATCGCTTTACCGCGATTACTTTAAACAAAAACTTTATGATGATGCCTATAAATATTGGAGCATCGTTTACCGAATTTGTCCTGCCTCATCTGAAAGAATGTATGTAGACGGTACAAGTTTGATTTCCAACAAAATTAATGCTGCAAAAACACCTGAATCAAAAGATGCTTACATTGATTCTTTACTAATGATTTACGATCAACGAATTGTGAATTTTGGAAATGAAGGTGCAGTTTTAGGAAGAAAAGGAACGGACATGCTTCGTTACCGCAACTCTGATGTGGAACCACTATTCAATACTTTGAGTAAGTCAATTGAGTTGACTGGAAAAGGTGCTGAAGCTGGAGCAATTGCTTCTTACATGAATGCAGCAGTATTAATGGAAAGAGCTGAAAAAAAATCCAAGGAAGAAGTTGTTGAAATTTTTAGTCAGTTAAGTGATATTTTAGCACACAACATCGCTAAATATGAAGGAAAATCAACTCAAAAATATTATATCTCTGCTCAAGAAAATGTTGAAAGCGTTGCGAGTCCTTATTTGAGTTGCGACATTTTAGAGGACATGGCAAATAAGAATTATGAAAAGAATAAAGCAGATAATGCTTGGTTAGAAAGAACAGCAAATATTTTAGACAAAAAAGGCTGTACAGATGCAACAATCTTTTTCACAATTGCCAAGTCGCTTCACAAAAATCAACCATCTTCTGTTTCTGCTGAAAAAATGGGAATCATGTCACTAAAGCAAAAAAATTATAAAGAAGCAGAAAGTTATTTTCAGCAAGCTTTAGACATGGCTGATGATGATACAAAAAAATACGATTACTACCTTGAATTGGCAACTGCCCAAACAAGTTTAGGTTCATTTTCCAGTGCTAGATCAAATGCTTTAAAAGCAGCAGCATTGAAAAAAGGGGAAGGCTTACCGTATTTATTGATTGGTGATATGATTGCTAGTAGCGCATCTGCTTGTCCAAACAGCGATGCATGTTTACAAAAAGCTATTTATTGGTTGGCAGTGGATTATTATCAAAAAGCAAAATCAGTAGATGCTTCCATTGCTGAAAAAGCCAATTCTAAAATTGCAACCTATCAAAAATATTTTCCAGACAAAGGAGAGTGTTTCTTCAAAAACATTACTGAAGGCGATACGGTTAAAATTGATTGTTGGATTCAAGAATCAACCAAAGCTAGGTTTTAATTGAAACCTCCCACAAAAATTAAGGTAAAGCAACATCATTTATGGCTATTTATTTGGCCTTTGATGTTGCTTTTTGCTTGTGAAAATTCTACCGAAGAAATTGCCAAATACGATTTATCCGAGATATTTCCTGATCAAGCAATTAAAGACGTTGAATTACTTTACACATCAAACGGGGAATTGGTTTTGCAATTAAATGCTCCTGTGCTAAACCAATATGGTGGAGAAGAGCCTTACAATGAAATGCCAGAAGGAGTTCACTTGCAACTATTTGATTCGGCAATGAATGTAACAACTAACCTAACTTCCAACTATGCAATCGACCTCACACATGCTGACATGATGGAAGCAAGAGATGATGTAGTTGTTGTAAATCAAAAGGGAGAAAAATTAAATACCGAACATTTGGTTTGGGATAAAAAAACAGCTAAATTCACATCAGATGTTTTTGTAACAATTACTACCGAAAATCAGGTGTTGATGGGAGATGGTTTAATAGCCAATCAAGATTTTACAAATTATCAGATATTAAAACCAAGAGGAACAATAGAAATAGAAGATGATCAAGGTAATTAAGTTTATGGAAAAAATGTGGTTGGTGTTGAGTATTCTCACCTTCCTTATCGCAATTTATAAGTCGATTCAATCGAATGTATTTGATGCACTCTATTTTTATGCTTTCTCAGGAATTGCAATCGTTTTGTTTTTTATGAGAAGAAAACAACGCATGTTTCATGAACGAAATGAAGAAAATAAGAATTAATGCTTAGTTTATTCTTAGGTTGAATAAAATATGGACCAGACTAATTTTATAGTTATTCTAAGCACTTTGGTGTTTTCAGCCTTTTTTTCGGGGATGGAAATCGCTTTTGTTACAGCCAATAAGCTCAAAATTGAACTAGATGGCAAACAAGGCAATATTCTTTCGAAGATTCTTGCCGGATTTGTAAAAAAGCCATCTCAATTTTTGGGTGTGATGTTGGTTGGAAACAATATTTCCTTAGTAGTCTATGGGATATTCATGGCAAAAGTATTGGAACCAAAAATTTATTTGTTTATTCAAAGTGATGGCTTGGTGCTATTGATACAGACGATTATTTCAACTGTTATTATTTTAATTACCGCCGAGTTTATTCCCAAAACACTTTTTAGAATTAATCCGAATAACATTCTTCGAATTTTTTCATTTCCTTTAATTCTCGCCTACGGAGTACTTTTATTTCCAATGCTTGTTATCATCGGTATTTCTGAAATTCTTATCAAACTTTTTGCTCCAAACCTCAATGATCATAATCAACTGAGTTTTGGTAGAATTGATTTAGAACACTATATCAGGGAAGGAACAGAGAACTATGAAAGTGAAGAGGAAGTAGACCACGAAATACAAATTTTTCAAAATGCACTCGACTTTTCTAAAGTAAAAGCAAGGGAATGCATGATTCCACGAACAGAAATTATTGCCATGGATGTGGAAGAAGACATTGAAGTTCTTCGACAGAAATTTGTAGAAACAGGGCTTTCAAAAATTTTAATTTATCGAGACAACATCGATAACATTATTGGTTATACCCATTCTTTTGAATTATTCAAAAAGCCCAAAAGCATTAAAGCTATCTTGCTTCCGGTGCCAATTATTGCTGTATCCATGCCAGCCAATGAGATTTTAGAAGTATTTATAGAGCAAAGAAAAAGTATTGCTTTGGTGGTTGACGAGTTCGGTGGAACTTCAGGAATTCTTACCATCGAAGATGTGATCGAAGAGATTTTTGGTGAAATTGAAGACGAACACGATAAGGAAGCATTAACAGAAACCCAAATAAGTGAGACAGAATATTTATTTGCAGCTCGTTTAGAGGTAGATTATCTAAACGATGCCTACAATTTTAACCTACCCATTTCCGATGCTTATGAAACCTTAGGGGGATTGGTTTTAAATAAATGTGAAAGTATACCCGATATCGATGAGGAAATAAAACTTGATGGATTTACTTTCACAATCAAGGGAGTATCGGATAATAAAATTGAGGTAATTCAATTAAATATTATTGATGACGATTATGTATAAACTCGTTTTATCAAAAAAATTAAATGCTTTGGCTATAAGATTCTCAGTAAGCAGCAGCCTCAAAATAATCACAAATTTTATGCTTTTTTAATTCAGTTTACTATCGTATATTCGCAGACCTAAAAAATTAACTCTATTTTATGGCTATTATCGGCAAAATCAGGGAGAAATCTACCCTAGTTTTAATCATTATCGGAGGAGCTATTGTAGCTTTCGTACTAAGTGATTTATTTAGCTCAAGTGTTGGAGGTCCACAAAGACCAATTAATTTGGCTGAAGTAAACAATCAAGCGATTAATCCTCAAGAATTTGAGGCTAGACTTCAAAAAGCTTTTGATAATTATGAGCAGCAAGCACAACAAGAATTAGATGAGCGAACTCGTTCAACCATTCGTGAGCAAGTTTGGACTGAAATGATTTCTGATATTCTTCTAGGTGATGAAATGAATGAGCTTGGAGTTAAAGTAACATCAAAAGAATTATTTGATATGGTGCAAGGAAATCAGCCTCACCCTCAAATTAGACAAGCATTTTCTGACCCTGAAACAGGACAGTTTAATCCTTCAAGTGTGGTTAACTTTTTACAGAGCCTCGAAAGCAGAGAACCTGAGGTGAAGCAACAATGGATTGAATTTGAAAGAGCTTTGAAAAGAAACCAGCACTTTGATAAGTACTATGCTTTAATCAAGAAAGGTTTATACCTTCCTGCTGAATTAGCCAAGAAAGCTGAGCAAGACAATAAAACGACCATAAGCTTTCAGTATGCTTTTATGCCTTACAACTTCATTCCAGATTCAACTATTGAGGTTTCAGCAAGTGATATGAAAACGTATTACAATAACAATAAAAGCGATTTTGAGCAAAAAGAAAGTATTCGTTTATCCTACGCTTTTTTTCCTGTAGTTCCTTCTGAGAATGACATGGAAAAAGCAAAAGAATGGGCAAATTCAATCTATGAAAAATTTCAAAATTCAAGTAACGATTCACTTTTTGTAAATGCTAATTCTGATCAACGATTTAATCCAGTATACCTTACTGAAGATAGATTACCTACAGGAGTGGATACAAGTATTTTAAATAAAGAAGTGGGCTTTGTTTCACAACCAAAATTGTTTAACAATACCTATTACGTCGCTCGATTAAAAAACAAAAAAACAGCTCCTGATTCTACTAAAGCTGCACATATTTTAATTAGTACGCAACAAAGACCTGAGCCAGAAGCAGAAGCTTTAGCTGATAGTCTTTTAGAAGTTTTACAAGGTGGCGGTGATTTTTTCGAATTATTGCAAGCTTATTCGGATGATCAAGCTACGGTTCAAGACAGTGGAATTATTGGTTGGATGGTTGAAATTCCTGGAAATCCTTTTAATGAAGCTTGCTACAAAGCTAAACCAGGAGAATTTACTAAAGCAAAAACTCAATTTGGTTATCATGTGATTCAAGTGAAAGAACAAACTCCTGAAGTTGAAAAATACCAAATTGCTGTTGTTCAAAGAGAAATTCTTCCAAGTAAAGAAACATTTGCAAACGTGTTTAATGAGGCAAATGGATTCTCAATTGATGCGAATGATCCAGAATCGTTCAATGCTTTAGTAAATGAAAAGAATATTCAAAAACGTTCTGCAAATTTAACTGAAAATCAAACCACCATTCAAGGCCTACCTTCTTCTAGAGAACTTGTAAGATGGGCAAGAGAATCAAAAGAGAATGATGTTTCACCTGCATATGATGTAGATGAAGGTTTTGCAGTTGTTGTTCTTGAGTCGGTTAACAAAAAAGGAATTGCTCCTCTTGAGAAAGTTGAAAGCAGAGTTGAATTTTTAGTAAGACAAGAAAAGAAGGCAGAACAACTTTCTGAAAAAATGAGAGCTTACAAAACTTTAGGAGAGTTAGCTTCTGGTTTATCAATTACTGTTGAAAAAGCTGAGAATGTAACTTTTGCAAGTCCTTCAATTCCTAATCTTGGTTTAGAGCCTAAAGTTGTTGGAAAAGCGATTAGCCTAGAGCAAGGTCAAATGAGTGTGCCAATTGCAGGAGCAAGCGGTGTTTATGTGATTAATATAACTGACAAGCAAGCAGTTCAAAATCCAAACATTGCTCAAGCAAGAGATGTATTTCAAAATGAGCAGTCTTCAAGAATTGATAATGGAACAGTTTATAATGCTTTAAAAGAGAAAGCAGATTTAACTGATAATCGAACAAAATTCTATTAATTTTACACCATCAATTTAAAAAATTAAACATGACTTGGAATGAATTTGTATACGGCCTTGGCGATTTTCTAGAAGCTACATTCGCTATTTTACCAGCATTGGGAAATTTGCCAAACATCCTTTTTACTTTAGTGATTTTCGGTGGTTTGGTATACTGGATTAAAGAATTAGGAAAATATAAAGAAGAAGCAAAGAGAACTGGTGGAATTGAGTAATACCAAAGGAGTTTTTTAATGCCGTTAATTAGATTTCTTTAGGAATAAACGCTACTTGGCTTCTTCAATCATCAAGTCAAATCCAATGTCTTTTCGGAAATTTTTTCCTTCGAATTGAATTCTTTCAACGTTTCTATAAACTTTTACTAACGCCGATTTGTAATTTTCATCTAGCGCAGTAATAGCCATTACTCTTCCGCCATTGCTGAGAACTTTCCCTTCAACTTTATTTGTTCCTGCATGAAAAACCTGACAATCACCTAAGTTTTCAAACCCGTTGATTTCTTTCCCTTTTTCATAGCTTTCAGGATAGCCTTGCGAAACCAACATCACTGTTGTTGCGGCTTGCTTTGAAATTTTAATGCTTTCTTTGTCAAGTGTTCCATCCGAACAGGCTAAAAGGTGGCTCAAAAAGTCGGATTCTATTCTCGGTAAAATAACTTCTGTTTCAGGGTCACCCAAGCGCACATTGTACTCTATCACATACGGTTGATTATCTTGAATCATTAATCCAATAAAAAGGAATCCTTTGTAATCAAGTGCTTCTTTTTCAATTCCTTTAACGCTTGGAATAATTACTTCCTTTTCTATTTTATCCATTAACTGTTTGGAAGCAAAAGGAACAGGAGAAACAGCTCCCATACCGCCTGTATTTAAACCGGTGTCTCCTTCACCTATGCGTTTGTAATCTTTAGCTTCGGGAAGGATTTTATAGTTCTTTCCATCCGTAAGAACGAAAACGGACATTTCTATTCCGCTTAAGAACTCTTCAATTACAACAGTTTTACTTGCTTCACCAAATCGCTTATCTTTCAACATGGATTTTAATTCCGCTTTCGCAGTTTCTAAATCATTGATGATTAACACACCTTTTCCAGCAGCTAAACCGTCGGCTTTTAGCACGTATGGAGATTTTAAGCTTTCTAAAAATTGGTATCCTTCTTCAAGGTTTGACTGAGTGAATGCGAGGTATTTTGCAGTAGGTATTCCATGACGAAACATGAATTCTTTTGCATACTCTTTACTTCCTTCTAACTGTGCAGCAGTTTTTGAAGGGCCAATAATTTTTAAAGTTTCGAACTGTTTTTTTGATTTAAAGTAATCTACAATTCCTTTTACTAAAGGCGCTTCAGGTCCTACAACGCATAATTCAATTGAATTTTTCGTAATAAATTCAGCTACTTCATCGAAATTTTCAGGATCTAACGCAATGTTTTTTCCTATTTCAGAAGTTCCACCATTTCCAGGAGCTATAAAAATCTTGTTTGCTTGTTTGCTTTTATTGATAATCCAAGCGAGGGCGTGCTCTCTACCTCCTGAGCCTAATATTAAAATGTTCATTCAATTTTTTTGCAAAGAAACGGAAATAAGAGGCAAATTAAAACTGAAAATTTCTAGAGATCATCATATTTATTAGAGATCCATTTTACATACTTTTTATCGTATCTAAAACCTTCGTTTTCATCTATTATATAAAGTTTGGCAACTGGAGGAAGCATGGTTTCGTCTATAGCATCTTGCTCAACCCTAAATAATTCTAAATCCATTTGAAAAAAGTAACGGCCTGTGATTGTTGAATCAGATGCACTAATAACAGCTACAGATTTCTCTACATAACCATCTTTGCTAAAAGCCACATTGTAAACATGGCCTAAATCTAAATCGATTTTGAAACTACCATTTCTCATTGTTTGTCCTTTATAGAAAACTTCATTGTCTTTATAAACTTCAAAATCAACATAACTCAGTGTTTGACTTTCATTTTCTACTTTTCCGTGAAGCGTTAAAGTTCCCTGTTGGCCAACTATTAACAGACTACTTAAAGTGCCTATTAAAAAAAGTAAGAATTTCATTTTTGCGATTTTTATTTGGTTATATCTCATTTATACTCAAATAAAAAGGAAAGGTTTCTAAAGATTTAATAAAATTTCTTCAGGACTTTTTCCCCCAAAAATAATTTTAGTTGGCTGTTCAATCATTTCTTTCACTTTCACCAAGAAACTTACTGACTCTTTTCCATCAATAATTCGGTGGTCATAGGATAATGCCACGTACATCATTGGTCTGATTTTAACCTCACCATTTACAGCAATAGGGCGTTCTACGATGTTGTGCATACCTAAGATTGCCGATTGTGGTGGGTTAATAATAGGAGTACTCATCATTGAGCCAAATACACCACCGTTGGTGATAGTAAATGTACCTCCTGTCATTTCATCCATTGAGAGTTTGCCGTCTCTAGCCTTAACCGCTAATCGTTTAATGTCGGCTTCAATTTCTGCTAAACTCATTTGTTCTGCATTTCGAACTACAGGAACCATTAAGCCTTTAGGACTACTCACGGCAATTCCAATATCAGCATAATCGTGATAAATGATATCCGTTCCGTCAATCATTGCATTGATAGCAGGAAAATGATTTAAAGCTTCAGTAACCGCTTTTGTGAAGAAAGACATGAATCCTAAATTCACATCGTGTTTTTCTCTGAATTGATCCTTTAATCGAGTTCTAAGCGCCATCACTTCACTCATATCGATCTCATTGAATGTTGTGAGCATGGCAGTTTCATTTTTCACTGCTACTAAACGCTCAGCTACTTTTCTACGCAGCGAAGACATCTTTTCTCTTTTCTGCTCTCTTGTTCCTCCCCAACCTTGAATAGATGAAGAAGAAATACCTCCTGAAAGCGCATTGATTACGTCTTGCTTAGTGATTTTACCACCTGTGCCTGTTCCACTTACTTTGTTTGGAGAAAGTTGATTTTCCTCCATCATTTTTCGAGCAACTGGTGAAGCATTGCTTTTTGAAGTGTCAACACTGCTTTTGGAAGATTCAGAATCGTTTTCTTTTTTAGTTTCTTTCTCTTGTTTTTCTTCAGCTTTTGAGTCTTTCTCGTCCTTTTTAGCCTCTGGTTTTTCTTTTTCTTCTTTCTTCTCTGGAGCGGCAGCAGAAGTATCAATTTCAGCAACTACATCGCCAACTGAGACTGTATCGCCTTCTTCTGCTTTTAAACTAATGGTTCCACTTGCTGTGGCAGTTAATTCAAGTGTTGCTTTGTCAGAATCAATTTCTGCAATTACTTGATCAATTTCCACATATTCTCCTTCTGAGACCATCCATGAAGCGATGTCTACTTCTGAAATTGATTCTCCTGGACTTGGGACTTTAACTTCTTCCATTTTTTGTGTGTATGATTCGGTTATATTTTATTTAGATTCAACCATTGAGTAGCTGAGCATTTTATCGATAATTGCTTGTTGCCTTCTGGCAAATACTTTAGAAGATCCAGAAGCAGGACTTCCACTTGAGTGTCTACTGATAACTTCCCACTGATCTTTTTGATCTGTAGTAGTTTTTATGTAGCGCCAAGCACCCATGTTTTCAGGCTCTTCTTGTACCCATAAAAGATTTTCCATGCCTTTGTATTGCTCTAACAAGTTGTTGAATTGTTTTTGAGGAAAAGGATAGAGTTGCTCTACTCGAATAAGTGCAAAATCTTTGATATTGTTTTCATTTATTGCATTTCTGAGCTCGTAAAAAAGTTTACCTGAACAGCAAATAACTGTTTTAGCAGCTTTTTTATCTTTCATAGGATCGTCAAAAAGTTCTTGAAACTTTCCTTCTGCTAATTCATCAATCTTTGAAATAACTTCAGGGTGTCTTAAAAGACTCTTTGGTGTCATGATTACCAAAGGTGTTCTAAATTCTCTTTTTAACTGACGTCTTAGAACATGGTAAAAATTAGCAGGAGTAGTGCAGTTAACTACCTGCATGTTTAAATCTGCCGACAAACTCAAATAACGCTCCAATCTCGCACTTGAATGCTCAGCTCCTTGACCTTCATATCCGTGAGGAAGGTACAAAACTAAACCGCTTTTGCTTCTCCATTTATCTTCGGCGCTGCTTAAAAATTGGTCGATAATAATTTGAGCCCCATTGTTGAAGTCACCAAACTGTGCTTCCCAAATGGTTAATGTGTTGGGTGTAGCCATGGAATACCCATATTCAAATCCCAAAACGGCATATTCTGATAAAAGTGAGTTGTAAATTTCAAATTTTGCTTGCTTGTCGCTGATGTGATTCAATGGAATGTACTCCTCTTCAGAATCTTCAACTTTTATAACGGCATGTCTGTGCGAAAAGGTTCCTCTTTCAACATCTTGTCCGCTCATTCTTACAGGAAATCCTTCTACAAGCAAAGATCCATAGGCTAGCGTTTCTGCCATTCCCCAATCCAAATTACCTTCGGCTTCAAGCATCTTTCGACGATCGTCCATTAGTTTTCTAGATTTTTTGAAGAAGGGTTTCTTTTCGTCAAGCACAACCACTTTTTCAGCGATTTCTAGTAATTTCTTTTTATCAAACCCTGTTGATGGAGAACTTTCAAAATCTTCCAATTTAGAAGCTCTAACTTCCTTCCATTCGTTCTCTAAAAAGTTAGTAATGGTTGCTTTTTCGATTCCTTTAGAATCATTTAAGCGATCTTGTAACAAGTCATTAAACTGTTCTTGCATTTTCTTAGCTTCACTGATTGAAATGATATTTTTTTCAATCAATTTAGCCAAATAAAGTTCTCTAGGATTCTTGTGTTTGGAAATTGCCTTGTATAAAATCGGTTGTGTGAATTTTGGTTCGTCACCTTCATTGTGCCCGTATTTTCTATAGCATAAAATATCAACTAATACGTCTCTTTTATATTTTTGTCGGTATTCCAAAGCTAATTTAATGGTGTGAACAACAGCTTCTACATCGTCTCCATTTACATGAAATACAGGACATAAGGTTACTTTTCCTACATCTGTGCAATAGGTGCTCGAACGCGCATCTAGGTAATTCGTTGTGAAACCAATTTGGTTATTAATCACAATATGTATGGTCCCTCCGGTGTGATACGCATCGAGGTTTGCCATTTGAATTACCTCATATACAACTCCTTGACCTGCAATGGAAGCATCTCCATGGATCAATATTGGGACAATTTTATCGGTAGAATGAAGGTATTCATCAATTTTGGCTCTTGCAATTCCTTCCACCACTGGGTCAACTGCCTCTAGGTGTGAAGGGTTTGGACTTAAAGTAAGTTTTACTTTTTTGCCGTTCATGGTTTTCACATCCGAGCAAAACCCAAGGTGGTATTTTACGTCTCCATCAAAAAGGTTGTCTTCGTATTCTTTTCCTTCAAATTCGCTAAAAATAGCATCGTAGGTTTTATTGAAAATATTGGCTAAAACGTTGAGTCTTCCTCTGTGCGCCATGCCCATCACAAACTCTTCTATGCCCATGTCGGCTCCCATTTCTACGATGGCATCTAAGGCAGGAATTAAAGATTCTCCACCTTCTAATGAGAAGCGTTTTTGTCCCACAAATTTCTTGTGTAAAAATTGCTCAAACATTACTGCTTGATCCAATTTACTTAAAATATATCTTTTGTCTTTATCAGAAAATTCAGGTCTATTGCGTTTGCTTTCTAATTTTTCTTGAAGCCATTTTACCTTGTCTGGCTTGCGAATGTAGCGGTATTCAATTCCAATAGAATAGCAATAGGTTTCTTCTAAGTGCTCGATGATTTCTTTTAAAGTAGCATTGTTAAGTCCAATTTCAATTGAAGCTTTAAAATTTGTTGACAAATCAGCTTCACTCAAGCCAAAATTATCGAGCGTTAATTTTGGTTCGTAATTTCTTCTTTCCCTTACAGGATTCGTTTTGGTAAATAAATGGCCCCTGGTTCTGTAGCCATTAATCAAGTTCAAAACTTTAAATTCTTTATCGATATTAATTCCCGGTTCAAAAACAGCTTGCTTCCCACCATTTAAGGAAACAGCAGAAGTTTCTGTATCGTAATTTTTTCTGGCGAACTCAAATCCTTCAAAGAATTTGACCCAACCTTCATCAACATTTTCGGGATTATTAAGGTATTCTTGATAGAGTTGCTCAACGGCAGAGACGTCAGCATTACTCAAATATGAAAATTTATCCATAAACAGTTTAATGAGCGATATCGAAGGTCAAAATTACTTATTTTAAACCCAACTTATGCAATAGAAAGCGACTTAATCGCTGACCTATTTGTATTAATACCGCTAGCACATTCAATATAATTTTCTCTGAAAATTATATTCATATAGTTGCGGCATTTACAATTGGGATAACTCCGATTTAGGAAATCGCCATTTCGATTCTTCGATTTTTTTCCAAAAAGGTAGAATTTCATGAAATTTTATAACGCCGTGAGTTTTTCGTTTTTTTGTATAAAAAAAGAAAATGAATGTGTTTTTTATTCCACTTTTTCTTGATAAAAAGTGGAGCAAAAATCA
>TARA_R110002096_G_scaffold128768_1_pt1 | contig 19476 bp, 20 predicted proteins | sample TARA_R110002096 | Tara Oceans TARA_R110002096 (sample SAMEA4397295) | marine metagenome | biome: Polar Biome; feature: [DCM] deep chlorophyll maximum layer (ENVO:01000326); material: water (ENVO:00002006), including particulate matter (ENVO:01000060) such as... | depth 35 m
GTGCGCTCAAAGCCGGGCGGCCGGCGCTTGAGCCGACCCCGTCGGCACGCTAAGGACCGCGACCGTGTTGATTCCGTTCGAAGAGCTGGCAAAAATGGCGAATCGCACAAAGCCATCCGCGGTAAAACGCTGGTGCCAGCTGCGCGGCATACCCTGGATGCCGGACGCGGACGGACGTCCTACAACTTCCGAATTTGCCTATAATGAGGCACTGATGCGGGACAGACCTACGAGGCCGAATTACCAATGAAAAAGCTTCCGAAGAACGTTTATCCAAAAGGTCCGTCCCTGTACTACGTTCGCAAGAACAAGTGGATACGTCTTTGCCGAATTGATGCGCCTGAAGAAGAACTGCACAGGGAGTTGTGGAAGATACTTTCGAAGGGCGCCGGAACGCTCGCAGGCGTGATGGATGACTTCATCGCCAATCGCCTTCCGAAAAAAGCGATGGCCACGCAGCGGGACTACGCAAACATTATCAAGCGCCAGCTACGCCCTACTTTCGGACACATGCGACCGGATGATGTTACGTCGCAAGACATAGCCGTTTACCTTGAGTTGCGGGAGAACAAAGGCCATGGGCCATCCGGCAATCGAGAGATAGCCTGTTTGTCCAGCGTCTTCAATCACGGGATGAGGATTCGTGCCTGCAACGTAAATCCATGCTACGGCGTTAGGCGAAACACCGAAAAACCCCGGACGCGCACGGTTACAGACAAGGAACTGCGCCAAGCACTTCGTGGCGCCCACGTGTCACTTCGGAGGCTTTTGTGGGCCGCCTACCTGACCGGATTCCGACAGAAGGACTTGCGATCGATCAGGCGGGATCAGATAACGGTGGACGGCATCAAAGTATGGCAATCGAAGGACGGTAAGCACGAGATCCGCCAATGGACTGACAGTCTCCGGAAGCTGGTGCGAAAGGAACTTGAGCGGTCGAACTCGGACTGGGTGTTCACCAATCGCAGCGGCAAACCCTGGAGCATGTCGGCAATCCAGTCAGCGATGCGGAGGCTCGAAGTGTCTTGGACTTTCCATGACCTGCGAGCGAAGGCCGATTCAGACCACGAAACCGGTCTTGGCCTCATGCGTCGCTACAACCGGGCCCGCCGCCTCCGAGCGGTGAAATAGGACTTTCTTAGAATGACCTTAGAAAAACCTTAGAAAAATTGGTGCCGGCACCAAGAGTCGAACTCGGGACCTACTGATTACAAATCAGTTGCTCTACCAACTGAGCTATACCGGCTGAGGCCGCGCGAGGAGCGCGGGCAGCGGATTATTCTATGTTAGCGCCGGTCTGACAAGGGATTTGCCCGATTAGCCCGATAATTGGCCGCCACCACGGCGTTTGCCGCCGCGTCCACCACGCCCGCGGGCGCCACCGCCGGCCCGGAATTCCAGCTCGCGCCGGCTCAAAAGCCCGTCGCCGTCGGTGTCGAGGGCCTCAAACGCCACTGCATCGCTCAGTGCGCTCGCAGAGTACTCCTCCGGCGTAAGGAAGCCATCGCCATCGAGGTCGTATTTATTTGCCTGCGGTCCGGGCTCCGGCTTTTTCGAGGCGCAGCCCGCCAATGTAAAAATGGCGACCAGCGCTGCGGTCGCTGCCAGGGTTCTTTTTGTTTTCAATGGTATCTCCCTAAGAAAAAATCCTCGCCAGCCCTTTGCTCATCAGACACGGACCTCTCGGGAGGGAGAGGGGCCGTCAGGAGAGTCGAGTCGTGTGCGTCCGACAAACGCCGGACTGGCGAGGAGATGACTGACTAACTGCTAACAAAGATAGGGCATTGCCGTGTCAATGACTGTGAAGAAGAGTAATGACAGGGTAAGGATTTACCGCGTCAGGCAGGCACGTCTTCCAGTGGCAGGCTCACGGTAACAATCAGGCCACCGTCCGGTGCATTGGTCGCCGAGATATCACCTTCGTGCAGCGTCACGACTTTCTTCGCGATCGCGAGGCCGATGCCGGAGCTGCCGGTATTCTCCCCACCCTTGTCATCGAACTTTCGGAACAGCTCGAACACGGTTTCCAGGTGTTGTTCGTCGATACCCGGGCCATGATCGCGCACTTCCACGACACAGCGCCTGCCGTCATCCGATGCTTGCAGCGACACTGCCACCGTCGTGCCACTCGGCGTATGCCGAATCGCGTTGCGAATGATGTTCTCGAAACAACTCGCGAGCAATTCCGCGTCGCCCATGACATGTAGTTTACTGCTCTCCGTGAGTGCAATTGTCTTGCCGTCCGGTTCCCCTTCGATGGCGGCATCGCCGATCACGTCCGCCAACACCGAATCAATTTCGATCGGCTGCTTGTCCAGCAGCACGCGCCGTGAATCCAGCCGCGCGAAGGTCAGCAGTTTGCCGATCAGGCCGTCGAGCCGGTTCAGCTCGAGTTCAATGCGATCCATTTCGCCGTCGACGGCACCGCCGGTGCGTTGCCTTGCGAGCGACATCGCCGCATGCACACGCGCCAGCGGCGAACGCAGTTCATGCGATACATCGCGCAGCAGATCCTTGTGCGAGTTCACCAGGTGCTCGATCTTCTCGGCCATGTGGTCAAACGTGTTTGCAAAATCCGCAAGCTCATCACCGCGTGCTGACACTTTCGGGTTTACGCGTGCCGACAAGTCGCCGTCTGCCAGTTGCATACCTGCCTGTTCGAAGGATTTCAGCGGACGTACCAGGTAGCGCGCAATCAACATGCTAAGCAAGACACTGATCGGGATGGCAATACCGATAATGAGTAGCAAGCCCATGCCGTCCCTGGGCAACAAAGTCGGTGCCCTGCGACCCCGATCATTACGCCCGCGGTCCATCGGCAACGCAACGATGGTGTATGTCCGGTCGCTGTACGTGAATTCATGCTGCCAGGCGCGATGACTTCGGTCGGGCGCATCAAGCGCCTCGAGCAATCGCCCGGGGCCACGCTGCAACAGGACCGTGCCATCCGAGTCTGTCAGCTTGAATGCTGCCGGCCCCTTGACCAGCCAACTTCGTCGGAACGATTTGATCAGCGCATCCTGATCCTTGCCTTCCGCTTCTTCGAGAACGCTGGCAATGCCCGGCAGGAAAAACCGCTCGACACTGAAGGCGCGCACCCGATCGGCGGAAATTTCATCCTGGACCGCGCGCATGATGGCACCGGCGCCAAGCGATGACGCGATCATGACAACCCAGATAGCAAGTATGATTTTGAGATACAGGCGGCGCACGTCAGGCTGGCTCGCGCAGGTCGATCATTTGATAACCGAGACCGCGGATGGTTTTGATCGGCGTATCGGCTGCATCGCCACGCTGTATTTTCTTGCGCAGGTTGGCAACGTGTACGTCGATGCTGCGGTCATACGGCAAGTATTCGCGCCCGAGCGCCGATTTCGACAAGACTTCTTTCGACACCGCCTCACCGGCGTGCTCCATCAAGATCTGCAGGATCGCGAATTCCGCACCGGTCAGTACCAGTGCTTCGCCGGCAAGGCTCGCTTCGCGGCGCGCGGCATCGAGCGTGATATTGCCGACCTCCAGGGCGCCCGAGCGTCTTTGCTTATCCGGCGGGCTGTGCATCGAACGCCGCAGGATCGCGCGCAGTCGCGCGGCGAGCTCACGAAGATTGCAGGGCTTTGCCAGGTAGTCGTCGGCACCGCTTTCCAGCCCGACGATTCGATCGACATCGTCGCCGCGCGCCGTCAGCATCAACACCGGCATCGGTGTCATGGCCGATGAGCCACTGCGCAGCCTGCGCAGCACCTCGTGGCCGTTCATGCCCGGCATCATCAGGTCCAGAACCAGTGCATCAAACGACGCGGATTGCAGTAACTCAAGTGCGGCGGGTCCATCGTGGACCGCACTCGCGTCAAAGCCATCTTCGTTGAGGTAGGTAACGATCATGTCGCATAACTCGACATCGTCATCGACCATCAAAATGCGGGACGCGCTCACGCAACAACTACCACGGTTTTCATACACCCAGTCATTGCGTGATTGTACCTTCGAACGGCCCGGCAATTCCGAACGCTATGCGCCGGTGTCGTCCTCTGCCGCATCTTCCTCTGATTCCCGGTTATGCCGGTTCTTGCGAAGCTCGCGCATTTTCTCGCGTATTACCTCGCGCGCCGCGTCAAACTCGGCTTCGTTCAGGTAACCGTCGCCATCAGTGTCGGCCAGGCTCAGCCGCTCCTGCGGATCGAGTCCCATGCGACGCTTGCCGCCACCCTTGCGGTCGCCTTTGCGGCCCTTGTTCGCTTTCATAGCCTGCAATTCTTCGAGGCTCAAAAGCGAGTCAGCATTGGTGTCGATATCAGCGAACGCTACCGGCCCGCGACGCTCGCCACGGTCGTCTGCATTTGCGTCAATGGCAAAGCCCATAGCGATCAGTATCGCTGCGCTTACTACTGTGATCTGTTTCATCGTCGTCTCCGTATTCCTTGGTTGGTGACTGCTCCCGACAATCACATGCTAAGGCCACAGCAGCACGGTTGCTGTAAGGATTTGTAAGGCCGGAGTTAAGGATTTACCGCGGGCAAGTGGCCCGATCACGAAGCAATACGCGGTCTTCCCCGTATTTGTCGATGATGGCGCCGGCGCCTCGTCCGGGCGGCAGGCCGATGTCCACGAAGAAGACTTCGGCGTCTCGCATCAGTGGCGATATCTCTGCGTCGAGGTCGAGAGAGCGGGCCTCCAGTTCAATGCGCTCGGCCCCGTCTATTTCGCCAAACAACCCGAGTGAGATCTTCAAGCCCTCTTCCTCGCTTCGCACCGAGTAAGCATCAGTCAGTCCACCATCGTGCAAGGTCGCCAACATCTCATTGGCTGCAGCATCGTCAGCAATGTTCTTAATCATGACCCGATGGCCGACGAAGATTTGTCCGGCCGTTCTTCTAAACTCGGCGTCCATGCCTTCACTGCGGTACACCAGCACCGCGGAATCCGCGTCGGTCTTGTCGCGAAACGGACCGATAGTGACGCAGGCACGACCCACGACTGCGTCCATCGCAGACATTTCACCCGATCCCAGCACGGCACCGACACTGGCTACCGTATCGCTGTCACGATCGGTTATCACATCCATCGGCGGCCCGAGGTCTGATTCTCGTACCACCTCGACGCCCGGCTGCGACTCGTCGGTCGTATACATGCCCCAGATAAAATAGAGTATGTTGGCGAGCAACAGGATAAGCAGCAGGTTTTTCATTGCGCGTTTTCCAGCATATGTGCGAGCCCCGTCAATACCAGGTGGGGGCGATGCAGCGGTTCTTTTGCCAGCGCGCCAAGAATGCGCGACGCCCCGCCACCGGTCAAGATTATCACCGGCCCGCGACTATGCGACTTCAAGCTTTGAAATGCGCGATCCACAGCGCCTGCCAGCGCATTATAGGCGCCCGCTCGTACCGCGGCGGCCGTGTTGCGGCCAAACATTTTCAGATCACCTGACGACGGTGTTGCCGCGGCCTTTACAGCGGGGATATCGCTGGTCGCTGTCGACAATGAACTCAACATCGTATCCACACCCGGAATTATCTGTCCGCCGAGATGCACCCCATCCTTATCGAGCGCATCGATGGTCACTGCAGTACCCACATCGACAACCAGGCAGGCTGATGTTACTTCCGCTCGCGCACCGACCATCGCGACAAAACGATCAACACCGAGCATGCGCGGTTGCCGATAACTGTTGGTGATGCCCCAGCCGCGTCGCTCGCTACGTGCGAAATGCACGTCAGCATTGCAGTGCATACCGACAACGCCCGAAAGCCGTGTCGCGAAGCTGTTGCCGGCGACATTGCTCGCATACACCGCGTCAACACGCCGCGGCAGCTTCGTCGTCAATACGGCAAGACCTTTGTCCCTGATTTTCGGCATCGCAATATGCCCGGTGCGGCGAATGTCACCGTCGTCCAGCACACCCCACTTAAGCCGCGAATTGCCAACATCCAGCAGCAGTGCTGTCACTGGCCTGCTGCCTGCGCATCGACATTCGCGATAGTCCCGGACGTTATGCGTCGTTCGCCTTCGTCCACCGTTTGCAGCAACAACGCGCCGTCATCGGCCACGCCCGACGCAACGCCGGTCACGTCATTGTTGGCGGTCCGGACCTGGATTGTTCGTCCCGTTAACCAATCGTATTTGGCCCAATGTGCCGCCAGCGGTGCGAAGCCCTGTGCGCCGTAATCTCGAAACGCCGTCCGAAACCTTGTCACTAACTTCGCTGCAATCCTGCCAGCCGATGGCGGTGATTCGCAGACATGCTTCATATCTATGGCGCAGCGGTCCCACTCTTTCTTCGACGTTGCCAGGAAGTCCTCGCCGAGATCGACGTTGACACCGATCCCGGCAACAATCGTGGCGCCGTCGAGCGTTTGCTCCTGCACTTCGGTCAGGATACCTGCCAGCTTGCCATCGCCGGCCATCAGGTCATTCGGCCACTTGAGCTGCACGTCGCGGGCACCGAGTTCCTGCAGCGCTTCGCGCGCGGCGAGGCCCAAAGCCAGCGTCAGCGCCGGAAGATCCCTGACATGCGATGCAAAGGTGTATGCCACGGACAAGCACAAGCCGCTTCCGGCCGGCGCATCCCAGGTCTTGCCTTGCCGCCCGCGCCCCGACGTCTGGTTTGTCGTTGCAGCGACATTCATCATCCCGGGGCCGGGTGCCGGCACCTGCAGCAAGTAGCTGTTGGTCGATTCGATGGCATCGAATGTCGCAAAATTCTCGATACATTCCTGCACATCCGCCGGAATGTCACCGCGTATCGCGGCTTTTTTAAGACCGATCATTGCCCGCACCACGGCCTTTGCGCTTGAAGAGCATCAGGGCGGTATTGCGATGTTCAACGCCCTTGCGCATACGATCGATATTCGAGCGGTGCCAGAAGATAATGCACATCGCCATGCCCACGCTGTAAATAAACAGCGCCTGCTGTTCCGGCAGCACCCAGATACCGAGGTAGACCGGCAGTGCGGTCGCCGCCGTCATGGTTGCAAGCCCGACGAAGCCGGTCATCGCCAGGACCCAGGCCCAGACGAAGATAATGCCGATAATCATGGTCGGGCTCAGTACCAGCAAGGTGCCGATATAAGTCCCGGCGCCCTTGCCACCTTTAAAGTTGTGGTAGATCGGCCAGACGTGGCCGAGTACTGCCGCGGCGGCACAACAGATCGTCAACCAGGTGCGCGACAGGGTCGGATCTTCGGCGACAAAAGGAACCGCCAGATCGGGCACGACACCGGCCCCGATCACCCCCTTACCAATGTCAATTATCACGACGCCCAGTGCGAACAGGGCACCCTGAGTTCGCAAGGCATTGGTGCCGCCAGCATTACCACTTCCCATCTCGCGTATATCGACGCCACCGCGAAGTTTTCCGATGATCATCGCTCCCATCAGGGAGCCGATGAAATAGCTGATCAGAAACTTGACGCCCAGTTCCAACATTAAAAATTATCCATCTTTGCCTGCATAGAGGCGCGCATTGTAGCATCGGCCCTGATGTCCTCCGAACCCATTCACCTGTTTCTCAACCCCGCGGCCGGTCGCGGTCGGGCAGCAAAGCGGCAAGCCGGAATTCAGCAATTGTTGCAACAAGGTGAGTTCCCGTTCGAGGTACACCTGAGCGATGCCCGCGGCGACCTCGAACAGCGAGTGGCAGGCGAAATCGCGGCCGGTGCGCGCCGCATCCTGGTGGCAGGTGGCGATGGCAGCGTCCATGAAGCAGCCAATGCCATTCTAATGTCCGGCGGCGAAGCCGCACTCGGTGTTATTCCAACCGGAACCGGAAATGATTTCGCCAAGGCCTGCGATATTCCGCTGAATTGGGAGCACGCAACGCGGCTGCTGACCGATCGCATCGCAGCAGATGAGACGCCGCGGCGGATTGATGCAGCTAAGATGAATAGCCGCTATTTCATCAACGGTGCCGGCATCGGGCTCGATGCCAAGGTAACGCATGTCGCGCAGTCTATCCGCTGGCCCATTGGCGACCTGGTTTACCTGCTGGCGATCTTCAGAACCATGATCGGCGGCATCACGACGCCCAAACTGCAAATAAGCGCTGACGACTTCAGCTGGGATGGACCGGTAACGCTGGTAGCGATTAGCAACGGACCGTCGCTCGGCGGTATGTTCCAGATCGCACCGATGGCAAACAACGCCGACCAGCAACTCGAAATGCTGCTCGCAAAACCGGTGACACGGCGCCGAATTCTGTCACTGCTGCCGAAACTCATAAACGGCACGCACGTTGGCGAAAACGACATCATCCATCAGCCGGTAACATCGCTGACGATACGCAGTCGCGAGCCACTGCCGTCGCACCTCGATGGCGAAGTGCAGGCGCTGCAGACAGACTTCGAAGTGACTCTGTTGCCGGCTACGCTAAAACTGCTTTGACCCCGGGCGAAAGCCAAGATAGATGGCGAACAGTGCGATGCACGCGCCGACGAGTTCTGTCGCCGTCATCTGCCGGCCAAAAAACAGTACGTCCCAAACGAAACTGAGCGTCGGCTGCAACAGCAAAGCAAGGCCGGCTTCGACGGACGATACTTCGGACAGGGCGCTGGTAATGAATAACCAGCCGATGCAGTGCGAGAGCACGCCGTAGGCGACCAGCCAGCCGAGATCGGCGTACGACGGGATCGCAAACGACTTGCCCTCCATCACTATGGTCGCCGCCAGCATGAACACGGTCAGCACCGACACCACGGCAACCTCACGGGTTGGCGCGCGGAACGTCGAGCCAACCCGGGCTTCCCTGAGTGTCTGCAAGTAAGCCGCGTAAACGACTGCGGTCAACAGGCCGAAAACTACGCCCGCCTTGTAATTGTCAGGCAAGCCGCTCCAGTCGAAGCCGACAATCATCGCGAGACCGAACAATGCCAGCGGTACCGCAACCAGTTGCATCGGGGTCGGTAATTGCCGCAACCAGACGATGCCGACGACGGTCATGATGAATACCTGGAAATTCGCCAGCAGCGTGGCAAGTCCAGGCCCGATGTAAATAATACTGCGATGCCAGAACCAAAGATCCAGGGTAAGAAACACCGCCGCGACAACCAGCAGCATCCAGGTGCGTTTCGACAGTTGCAGGCGTTTGCGTGTAACCAATAAGTAAATGACCAGCGCAGCACTGCCGAAGACTACCCGGTAAAAACCACTGACCGACGGTGACACGTCGACCAGGCGCACCCAAACCGGTGACAGGCTGATCAAAGCCGCACCGATGAACAGGCGCAGCCGCGGATTACCAAGCAGGATCATTACTGGCCGAGCCAGGCCGCGCGCTTCTGTGCCCGATCGTCTTTCGCTTCCGCATCAACGACCAGGAAGCACGTGTTTGCCGGCGCTTCCGCCCATGTAAGCTTGAGCGTCAGCAAGTCGTCGCCGCGAAACACAGTCACCTCGGAGCGATCGCCCGGACGGTAGCGACGAATCCGCGCGTCGCTGCCGCTCATGTCGGCGCGGACACCGTCCAGCGCCACCAGTTCATCATCGGGCGAAATGCCAGCCGCTTCCGCCGGGCCACCATTCGCTACCGTGGCGAATACCGTTTTGCCGCCACGATCGATGAGATTCGCGCCGAGCCAGACCTCGGGCAATTTGCCATTATCGGCATTGCTGCCGCCCTTGTCGCTGCGGCCCTTGGCGCGACGCAGGTGGTAATTGATGCCGACACTTTTTAACAGCGGCTCCAGTGGCAGTTCACCGGTGCCGCGCACCGATGCATCGAAGAAGTCCGCCAGGTCGAGGCCGGATACCTCGGCGCAGACTTGCTCAAAACCATCCTCGGTCATGCCGGTGCCGGTCTCACCCCATCTCTCCCAGCAAGCCCGCATCACATCATCGAGCGCGATGCGAGCGTCCGTTTCCTCGCGCAGCTTGAGGTCAAGAGTCAGAGCAATCAGCGCGCCTTTGGCGTAGTAACTGACAATCGCGTTGTCAGCGTTCGCATCCCGTTTGTAAAACTTGGTCCAGGCTTCGAAACTCGATTCGGACACGCTTTGTCGCCGCCGGCCTTCACCGCGAATGACGCGCGTCAGCACCTGGCCGATGAGTTCGAGATAGTCTGCCTCGCCGATCAGTCCGGAACGCAGCAATGCAAGATCGTCGTAATAGGACGTGATGCCTTCGAACACCCACAAGAGCCGCGTGTAAGACTCCTGCGACAGGTCATACGGCGTAAACGCAGCCGGCTTCAGTCGCTTGACATTCCACAAGTGAAAGTACTCGTGGCTAACCAGGCCGAGAAAGGTACGGTATTCCGGCGAGACACCGTCATCGCCACGAATCGGCAGGCTTTCACGGCTGCAGACATTGCTCGACGACCAGCGGTGCTCCAGTCCACCGTAGCCGCTGCCCGGTGCATGCAGCAGGAACACGTAGCGATCGAGGTCGCGCGGCGGACCCAGCATGCGCATGTGATACGTGCACAGCGTCTCGAGATCGTGGCAAAGCCGCGCCATATCCGCGCGCGTGTTGCCACGGATCGCCAGCACGTGGGGAATGCCGTTCACCTGAAATTCGCCAATTGCCTGCTGGCCGATTTCCACCGGATGGTCGATCAACTCCGCATAGTCGTCTGCTCGGTACGCACCGAAGTCATAGGCATCAGCGCCGTCGCGATTCATCGAGGTCACAACGCGCCAGGATTTTGCCGCGGCAATCTCCGGCCGAATAATGTCGAGCTTGCAGGCTGCGTCCTCCTGACCGACAACGGCCGGAAAAACGCAGGGTCCATTGAAATAGGCATGCGTTGTGTCGAGATGCGCACCGCGAACGCTTTCGTCCTGTGCATACACTTCAAGGATCAGCGTCAGCGGGCGTTGCGTCGATTCGGTTTGCCAGCGACTCTTGTCGAGCTTCGTGACGGCAACACCGACGCCATCGGCTTCAGCGCGTATCGCGACAACATGGCGCGCGTAATCGCGAATCATATAACTGCCCGGAATCCACGCCGGCATCTCGAAAACCTGGCCCGCCGGGTCCGGCTGCGCGACCGTCACGCGTACTTCATAAAGATGCGCGGCGGGATCGAGCGCACGGATGCTGTATTGATGCGCTGTGCTCATGTGAAATCTACTTGCGTGGCTCGGTCAGTCGCAGCGTCAGGCACTTCGCCGATCCGCCCGCTTTCAAAAACTCGGACAGCTCAACTTCGTGCACGGTGTAGCCGAATGAATCGAGTTGTTTCTTTAATGCGTCCGACGCCTTGTTCACAATGACCTGGTCGCCGATATTAACGGCATTGCAGGCAAAGTTTCCGGCATCGGCCGTATCGACAATGATGCGTCGTTCAGCCGGGACACGGCTCTCAATGGCCATGCGCGAATCGTAGTCGAATGCCGGTGGGTGATACATCAGGTTGCCGCCCTCGAGAGGGCAGAAGCAGGTATCGATATGATAGAAGCGTTCGTCAGTCAGGCGAATCGATACCAGTTCAATGTCGAAAAACTTGCGAATTTCCTCGTGGGCCTCGATCTCGGTACGAAAACCGTAGCCGGTCCATAACCACGGCCCACCGCGATCAATCAGGCAGTCGCCGGCACCCTCAAAACCGATCTTTTCGTCCAGGTCGAGCAATTCAAATCCGTTTTCGCTAAACCATTTTTTGAAATGCGGTTCTTCGGGGCGCCTTTCGTGCGGCATGAAGTGGCTCGCGATCGCCCTGTCGCCATAAACCACGCCGGCGTTGGCGGTGAACACCATATCGGGGAGTTCGGGTTGCGCATCCATGGTAACGACCTCGGCAAACTCCGAGATCTTGTCGCGCAGCGCACCCCACTGCTCCTGTGCGCGGTCGAGACTCAGCGAATCCTCGTGCCCTGCCATCCACGGATTAATCACGTACTCGACGGTAAAAAAGTCGGGCGGGCACATTAAGATCTTGTGTTTTGTTTTTGCCATGAGATTCTTCGTCTCCTTAAATACAAAACGGGAACCGGTTGCCCGGCTCCCGTCCGCATCGACATTGCGTATCGGACTTAGCGCTGCGTGCCCTGTGTTTCCCCCAGGTGCATCAGCGGTAGCGGGTTCGGGCTCGAACCGTCCATGAAATACATCTTGCTGGCCGGATCCTTGGAGATGGCCTTTAACGCTTCGAGTGACTGCAACTGAATATACGCGGGATTGCGCGAAATCGCATTATTGATTTGTGTAATTTCATAGGCTTGCGCATCGGCCAACGTGCGTTTGCGCTCAGCCTCCTGCACGGCTGCCTCGCGTCCGGCTTCGGCGCGCGCCACCTGCTGCTGCAACTCGGTACGCACACGTTCCAGTTCCGCGCGTTCGCGCTCAACGGCCTGTTCGCGCTCCTTTTTCTGCTCAATGGCTTCGACAATGAATGGCGGCAACGTGATGTCGCGAATCAAGACAGCGGATACGATAATGCCTTTCGGCTCCAGGTACTCCTTCAGCCCGTCCGTCAATGCCGTCTGCAGGATTTCCTGAGTCTCCTCTTTGAAGAAGTCCTCGGCCCGCACGATGCTCTTGCCCTGTTCGCGAAGGAGTGAGCGAAGTTTCGGCACCAGGTGTACGCGAACAGCCGCCACCTCATCACCTGTTTGTTCGAGAATATCCGGCGCCATCAAACCATCGATTCGATATTGCACACTCACGTCGAGCTTGGTCTGCAACTGGTCCTGGCTTGGGACATTCGCGGTTTCCAGGTGCGTCTTTTGCCGCGCGTCATACATTGTCCAGCGGTACAGCGGGTTGACAGGAATATGGATTCCCTGCGTATAGCCTTCGGCGACAACGTTACCGAACAAAGTGGCAACGCCGACGCGTCCGGGAGGGATCGTTTTAACGAATTGAGTACCGATCAGAATGAGGACGACAGCACCAACAACGTACATAACAAAACTGCGTGGCGGATTGCGATTAGCCATAGATAAACTCCTGTGTACGGAATCCTGCGGAAGCCGTAGATTTGTGGACAAGTTCAATGATTTAAAGGGGTTTGAGAGCGTCTACCACTATGTCGGTAGGTGGATCTCCGCCAGCATGCAACGAACGCTGCCGCCGGCAGAACTTTCAATATTCTCAATGGGGGAATGGACTACTTTTCCATTGGCCCGCAGGACCTCCTGTTGTGCAGAGGACAGCGAATTCCACGCCTGGCTCGACATGGCGACCAGCCGTTCGCCGGACTTCGCACGCAACTCGAGCATGTTACCGGCGAAAGCATCCAACTGGTCATAATTCAGGTCGAGGATGTCGTGGCCGCTGTTCTTGAGACGTGCCAGTACCGCCTCGCGTTGTGCGTCATCCGGGATAGCCTCGCTGCAGATTACGGCAACGGCTTCGCCGATATTCATCAATACGTTCGTGTGATAGATACGCACGCCATTGCGATCAACGGCGTCGAACGCAACGACGTCATAATCCATTCTTTGCGCAAAATCGCCGAGCGGATCCATTTGCGTTCGCGACGACAGGCAGGCATAAGCAATCCTGTTCGCGCGATCCAGGACCATGCTGCCAGTACCTTCAAGGTAATGTTCGTTTGCCTCATGTGCACTCAGGTCAACGACCTCGCTGACGTGAAAACCGAGCTCGTTATCGAGCATCTCAATGATATCCGGGCGCCGCTCAGTGCGCCGGTTCGGCGCCTCCATCGGATACAGCACAACTCGGCCATCGCCGTGAAAACTGACCCAGTTGTTCGGAAAAATGGAATCCGGTGTGTGCGGCTCGAGTGTGTCCTGTACGACGACCACATCGATACCGGCGGCGCGCAGTGCGTCCACCAGCGCATCGAATTCACGCAGCGCTATCGCATGCTGTTCTTCCGGCGCGGCATCATTCCGGCCCTGGAAGCGATTCGACGCGGCCGTCATCGGGTTGCTCTCGAAGCGAGCAGGCCGAATCATCAGCACGGCCGACGCCAATTGTGATTCTGTCTCAGGCATCGTGCATTATAGGGCCGTGATGAGTCGATTTCGCAATGCTATTTTGAACCCGGCCTGGGTCTGTTTCCTGTGGGCCGGGATGACAATTGGTGTCACGATGATCGCAACGCCCGTGCGCTTCACGGCCGGCACGATAACGCGGCCGATTGCGCTGGATGTCGGTCGCGTTGTATTCGCCGCGCTCAACAAGGCGGAACTGGTCGCACTGGTCCTGTTGTTGATCGTGGTGCGCGTATCCGGGCAGGCCGCAAAAATGTGGTCCGTCTGCGCCGCGCTCGCCCTGATCGTAATCGCACAATCGGTCTGGCTGGGCCCGGAACTCGCGGAGCGCACACAAATGATCATCAACGGGTCTGAGCCACCGAAGTCCTATGCGCACGCGCTGTACTCGTCGCTGGAAATGCTGAAGCTCGCGCTGTTGCTCTACTTCGGCTTCTCGTCGTTAGGCGGTCGCACTCGGCCGGGCGGAAACTGACTCGTACCAGCGCCTTGTGTGCACGGCATCGTCGGGAATCGCAATTTTTAGCCGGGTGGCAAAGTCCGTGGTGGCCAGTGCCGTGATATCGGCGATCGAAAACCGTTCGCCGGCCAGAAATTCGTTGGCACCAAGCTGCTGGTCCAGCTTGTAATAGAACTGCCGGACCTCATCGCGGCCGCGCTGCGCGAGGGCCGGAATTTGTGGATAGGGAACCGGGCCCGGAATGGCCCGATCGACAAGTCCTTTCGTTGCATTGCGAAAGGCATTTGCCGTCGGCCACAGACCCTGTTGTTCGGCCTTGGCATTCCACATCAGGATCGTCGCACGTTCCAACGGGCTCGTGCCCAGCAATGGTGTATCAGGGTGCAGGGACTCGAGATAATCGCAGATCGGCAGCACCTCGCTCAGGCAGGTACCGTCGTCCAGTTGCAAGGCGGGAACCACACAGTCCGGATTAATCGCCCGATACTCGTCACCAAACTGCTCACCGATAGTCAGGTCGACCTGCACGGTCTCGACCTCAAGCCCCTTTTCGGCCATGAAGATGCGCACGCGGCGAGGACTCGGTGCTGTCTTGCAATCAAAGAACTTCACACGACTCTCCTGCGGCGTCCACTGCATCGAACACGGTCTTGGCGTTTTGCCGAAACAGCACTTTGCGCGCGTCGTCGTCTTTTCGCGGGGCACGTTTCCAGTCCTCACCCAACGCCACACCCTTGCGAACGGCTGGCCGCTGCTTCAGCGTGTCGAACCAGCGGCGCAGATTTTTGAAGTTGTCGAGGTCATTGCCGAGCCGTCGATACGGCATCACCCACGGAAAGCTTGCTATGTCGGCGATCGAATAATCGCCGGCCAGGAATTCGCGGTCCCTGAGGCGCACATCCATCACCGCCAGCAGCCGGTCGTATTCATTGGCATACCGATCCAGCGGATATTCGAGGTCTTCGTCGGTATAACTGACAAAATGGCTGAGCTGACCGGCCATCGGGCCCTGCCCCGCCGCCTGCCAGAACAACCACTGCAGTACATCGAAGCGCGGCGCCTGTTCGCTCGGCAGCAAGCGACCGGCTTTTTCCGCGAGGTACATCAGGATGGCACCGCCTTCGAACACGGAAACACCCGTGTCGTGATCGACAATCGCCGGCATGCGATTATTCGGGGAAATCTTCAGGAATTCCGGTTTGAACTGATCGCCGGAGCTGATGTCTACCGGAATAGTATTGTAGGGGAGATCACACTCTTCGAGCATGATCGATATCTTGCGGCCGTTTGGCGTCGGCCAGTAGTAAAGATCAATCATGTCTTGCAGTATAACCAGCATGTTCGAAATTACGACGCCCGACGGGCACAAAATTCATGGCACAGCCTGGGCCCCGGACGGCGAAGTGCGCGCAGTCATGCAGCTCTTTCACGGACTCGGAGAACATTGCGGCCGCTACGAGCGATTTGCGCAACGGGCCAATGCGCACGGCATCGCCGTCGTGGCGCACAACCATCGCGGCCACGGCCAGGATGCTGAACTCCCCGGGCACTTTGCCGACAGCGGCGGCTGGCTCAAACTCATCGACGACGGCCGGCTCGTCAATGACTGGATAAAGGAACACTACCCGGAGCGCCCGATTTTGCTGCTCGGCCATAGCATGGGCTCCTACATCGCCCAGTATTTCGCGATGTATCACGGCGAGCGTATTGCCGCGCTGATTTTGTCCGCGTCGACATGGCCGAATAAACCGAAGCTGATCGTGGGCCGCCTGCTCGCTCACGCCGAGGCATTGCGCATCGGTGCACGTGGCAAGAGCCCGTTGCTCGACAAGCTCGGATTCGGTGATTTCAACCGGCCGTTCAAACCGGCGCGAACGCCGTACGACTGGCTTTCGCGCGATGAATCCGAGGTCGATCGTTACATCAACGATCCATTGTGTGGTGGCCCGTATACCTGCGGTCTGTGGCTGGATCTGCTCGGCGGCCTGACCGACATCGCGAGTGACGTTGCCCTCAGCCGGGTGCGGCCCGATATGCCGCTGCTCATTACTTCGGGCAGCGACGATCCGGTGGGCGGCGACAAGGGTATTACGAAACTGGCGCTGCACTATGCGCAAAGCGGGCACAGCCGAATGACGGTCAAACTCTACGAGGGCGGTCGCCACGAAATGTTTAACGAAACCAACCGCGATGAATTTTCAGCCTATATCCTTGGCTGGATCGAACAAAAACTACCAGTTGTAACTCGCGTTTAAGCTGATCTGTCGACCGCTCGCCGGCGTACCCGGAAAGGTCTGGAAACTCGAATCCGTGGCATTGTCGACAACCAGCGCAGCCGCGAAGCCCTGTGCGGAAGGTGACCATACAAACGACATGGATGCGAGGTAGGTCGAATCGTCACCGTTACGCAGCGGATTGTCTTCCTGGCTGCGATACTCATTGTCGACGCGGACTTCAAGCGCATCGGTAAAACGATAAGCCAGGGCCAGCGTTGCGCGGTGCTTCGCAAAATTGAGTGCATAGAAACTCGCATCGACGGTCGCCGAACCGTAGTCGGCGTCCTTGTCGATGCCGGTGTAGCCGAGAATCAGGTCGAAGCGTTCCCAGTTCCGTATCAGGTAGGCCTCCAGGCCGACGACATCAATATCAACCGGATTGGCCTGACGCGCGAATGGCGATGCCGTTGAGTACGTCCAGTCCACCAGGTCGTCGTCCTGCCGGGCGAACAAAGTAGCGCTCCAGGTCATGTCATCGGTGTCACGATGCACTGACGCTGACAGCTGCTTCGCCTTTTCACGGCCGAGATTCGGGTTGCCACCGAACAGGCCGGACTCTCCTGATTTCAGCGCGGTGTAACCCGGCACCTGCGATGTTGCCGAGTACTCAAGCGAATAATTCGTGGTGCCGCCATTATCGGCGGTACTCAGAGTGACGCCGAGCAGTGGCGAGAACGCGTTGTCGTCGCGATTGCTGTAGTCGAATGTTGCCCCGAACTGCCATTTAAGCGTGCGGCCATTATCCAGTTCCGTTTCGAGTGTCGGCAGCAAAGTGAATGTCGCGTAAGTGCGCTCGTCGAACGTGCCGTTGGTCAGGTCCGTCGAACTCACCAGTTCATCGGCTGTAATTTGCGCACCATAACGCCAGTCGATACGAGCGGCACGGTGCAATCCCTGCATGCCGAGTCCAAACACCCGGGTCTCGTGATCGAATGAACCCGGCGCGCCCGACTCCGTGGTGGTTCGGTCGAAGTCGTAGTCATCGACCAAGCGGCGGTAAAAACCACCAACTTCCAGCCAGCCGCTGTCGGTTTCCCGGCGTTGATTCAGAACCAGTAACGTCGTCTGTGTGTCATCGGTTTCCGGTAGTGTTGCGAAACCGGTGTAAGCGCCCGGCCAACCGTAAAACTTGTCCTGGTACGCAAAGATCAGATCGGACTGCGCAGTTGCCGTCGTATGTTGCAACTGCAGGTTCGCTCTCGCGAATTCGTGATCACCGAACGCAACGCTGCCATCGCCTTCCGAACGCGCGAGAGATAAAGCGATGCCGAAGTCATTGCCGGAATCGAGCTGCATGATCCTGCCGGCACGAAGGCTCTGGTAGTTCAGGCTGTCACTGCCAGCACCGACGACAACCTGACCACTGGCGCTGATCGGCCGAATACCGTAGGACACGGTCGCGATTGCCGAGTTGAAGCCCGCCACCGCACTGTCTATGCCCTTGCTTACCTCGGGTGCGGTCATCATTGCCGGGTCGACAGGCAACTCGCCCACGTAGTGACCGGTTTGCGGATCCATGATATTCAGCGAACCCAACTGGAAGCCGGTGTTCTCGAACAGTCCGCCGCGCACGGTCACATCGGACTGCCCCTCGGCGAGACCGCGTGATTGCAATTCGGTGAGGGGGTCGAAACGCAATGCCGTCGCGGGCGTCGCATAGCTGCTTGCAGGACTGTCATTCGCGACGCGCGGCGACTTAACGACGATTTCGGCGATCTCCTCCTGCGGCAGAACCGGCTCGCCTTGCGCCAGCGTAACCTGAGACAGGCACGGCAAGATCAGTACCGCAGTGGGGAATTGAAATTTAATCATGGATAACATTGCTCGCTGATGGATGGCGCTTTATGCGGCTTGTCTCGCCGCTTGTCAAACCGGTGCTAGTATTCGACATTATTCAAAATGACTTGCAAAGAATACCTTGAGCGACGAGATCCGGTTCCTGAAATGTACGCCGCCCAGACTCTCGACAAGCGAGATTCGCGCGCTTATTGACGATCGCTATGGTATCGACGGTAACTATCGTGCGGTGCGCAGCGAGCGCGATCAGAATTTCATTGTCTCGTCCGCTGACGGCGTGCGATACGTCGTCAAAATTTCAAACGCCGACGAAGAACTCGATGCCATCGACTTCCAGGTGTCTGCGCTGCGTCACATCGAGCAGCAGAACCCGTCGCTGCCGATACCGCGGGTTATCGGCGATCGCGATGGCCAGGCATGCAGCCACGCTAATTTTGGCAGTAAGCGGCATATCGTCCACTTGCTTGAGTATATTGACGGCATCCCCGTGGCGGAAACCGCCGCTGCAAACTCGTCGGCGATACGACAGCAGACCGGCACGCTGGTCGCCGACCTGGATATCGCTTTGCAGGGATTCTTTCACCCCGCGGCCAACCAGGACCATCCGTGGAACCTGGAAAGCTGCGCGCGATTCTCGCCTTACACCCGCCATGTCGCTGACGCCCAAATGCGCAAGACCGTTTCGGAAGTACTGGATCACGCCACGAATGTTGTCCTGCCGGCGCTTAAGTCGTTACGGCACCAGGTCATTCACCAGGATGCGCATCAACGCAACGTCCTTGTAAATGCACAGGACTCTACCCGTATCGCCGGGATCATCGACTTTGGCGACATGGTATTCGGCTCACTGGCAGCCGAAGTTGCCATGGCCTGTTACAACGCCGCACCCGAACCGGACCACGCGCTTGACGCGATGAGTGACATCGTTTCTGCCTACGACAACCAGCTCGCATTGCACGAACCGGAAATCGAACTGATCTATGACCTCATCTGCATTCGACACGCGATGGGTGTCACGATTGAGTCGACACGCGTAGCCGAACCGCCG
>TARA_R110002096_G_scaffold312150_15_pt1 | contig 19460 bp, 13 predicted proteins | sample TARA_R110002096 | Tara Oceans TARA_R110002096 (sample SAMEA4397295) | marine metagenome | biome: Polar Biome; feature: [DCM] deep chlorophyll maximum layer (ENVO:01000326); material: water (ENVO:00002006), including particulate matter (ENVO:01000060) such as... | depth 35 m
TGCTCACTTCGTCCGAAAAAGGCACTGGCCTGGCAGAACTGCGCGCTGAGATTCTGCATCTTTAATGGTGGAGTTTCATCCCGCCCGACGGCATCACATGCTCGATATAGTTGGCAAGACAAGGCTGCCGAATGTGTCTCACCGGCGGTCCGGCAATCCGGGTCAAAAGCCTCAATGCAGCCGCAAAGTCATCTGAACGCTTAAATTTTCGTCATAAAGTCACCTTTGCCCTAGTCGAATCCGACTTGGGGTCTATAGAAATAAAGCAGGGGAGTGCGATGTTTCGGCATTGTGGATGAGCAAGTGAGAATTATGAGGAGGCTGAACTTGACGAAATTGATTGAGCGATTGAAGTGGTGTTCCGACGGTAGCCAGCAGCAAAACCGTGTCGGTCCTGTGGCTGTCTGTGCCACACTCCTGATGTCATTGCTGTTTATCGCCCCTGCAAATGCCCAGGTCATGAGCGAGTGGAAAAAGTCCACAGCTCTGGTTGGCTCGCCGCAATATCCTGATGATTTCACCCAGTTCAACTATGTCAATCCACAGGCGCCGAAAGGCGGCATTGTGCGGTTGTCGACGGATGGTACATTCGACTCGCTGAATTCCGTGCCGCAACGGGGAAATCTCGGCATCGGCGTTGGCCTGATCTACGATTCTTTGATGACGTCATCGATGGATGAAATTTCTGCCATGTATCCGTTGATCGCCACACAGATGCGCTATCCGGATGATTATTCAAGCGTAACGTTTCAACTCAATACAGCTGCCCGCTGGCATGATGGCGAGCCTCTGACAGCCGAAGATGTCGCATGGTCATTTGACACGCTGACCAAAAACAACCGGATTTATCAGAATTACTACAAGAATGTGACCGGTGTTGAAATCAACGGCAAGCATGAGGTTACCTTCAGCTTTGACCAGACTGGCAACCGGGAATTGCCGCATATTGTCGGTCAGTTGATGGTGATGCCGAAACACTGGTGGGAAGGCACTGACGAAAAAGGTGAGACGCGCGACATCACCAAGGGAACCTTGGAAATTCCGCTCGGCAGTGGCGCTTACAAAATCTCGCGAGTCGTGCCCGGGCGCACCATCGAATATGCCCGCGTCGAGGATTATTGGGCCAAAGATCTGCCGGTGAATGTGGGGCAAAACAATTTCGATCGCATCCGTTACGAATATTTTCGCGATTCGGTGGTTGAGATGGAGGCGTTTAAATCCGACGATTATGATTACCGCGTGGAAAGCACCGCCCGGGTCTGGGCGACCGGATATGACTTTCCTGCCGTTCAGGATGGCCGGGTGATCAAGCAGGCTTTCGATGATCGGGGGCGCGGCCTGATGATCGGTTTCATTCCCAATTTGCGTCGTGAAAAATTTCAGGATGCCCGTGTCCGCCAGGCTCTGAATTATGCCTTTGATTTCCAGGAGATGAACCAGACCATTTTCTTCGATGAGTATGAACGCATCGATTCCTATTTCTACGGCGACGAACTTGCCTCCTCCGGTCTGCCGACAGGACTTGAGCTGGAAATCCTGGAAACTGTACGTGATGAGGTGCCCGAGGAAGTCTTCACGACCGCGTTTACAAATCCGGTTGCCGGAGACAGTGGCGCCTATCGCGACAATCTGCGCGAAGCTGTCCGTCTGTTTCGTGAGGCTGGCTACGAGCTCAAAGACGGTAAGATGGTGAACAGCACTACAGGTGAGCCGTTTACGATTGAGTATCTGCTGAACAGCAACCGGTTTGAAAAAGTGGCGTTACGCCTCAAAGCCAATTTTGCCCGCATCGGCGTCGATCTGGCCGTGCGCATCGTCGACAGTTCGCAATGGGTCAACCGGGTTCGCAGCCGCGACTTTGATTTGATCTATACCGGCTGGGCACAATCCCTGTCGCCTGGAAATGAGCAATTGGAATATTTCGGTTCTGAAGCCGCCGATCAGGAAAGTGCACGCAACTGGGCCGGCATCAAGGACCCGGCTGTCGACAAGCTGATCCAGCGGATTATCTTTGCTAAAGATCGTGAAGAGCTGATTGCCGCAACAAAAGCCATGGACCGGGTGTTGCTGGCAAATCACTATATCATTCCCGGTTGGACGCTGCTGAAAACACGCACGGCGCGGTGGAATCGCTTCTCGCATCCTGAAACGCTGCCCTATTACAACGAGCCGGCGTTCCCCACTATCTGGTGGTATGATGAGGAAAAGGCAGCAATGGTTGAGGCTGCGAAATGAAGCGCTGCATTCGCCCAACCGGAACTGATGCCGTAATAACAAGGCGCGAAGGGCTCGCTCTGGCAGCCGGAGCAGCCTTCTCTCTGGCCGCTGGTCCGGTGTTTGCGAAAACTCCGATCAAAGACATTGAGGGCTTTTCGGGACAGGCCGCGCGTCACGGCCTTTCCATTTTCGGCGATCTGAAATATGCCGCTGATTTCCCCTATTTTGATTATGTCAATCCGGACGCACCCAAAGGCGGACGCTTCGTTCTTTCGCCTGGAAGCTGGTCCCACAACCAGAATCCGCAAACCTTCAATACCTTGAACGGATATGTCACCAAGGGGGACGCGCCACCCCGGCTTGAACTGATTTTCGACAGTCTGATGGGAGGTGCCGGCGACGAGGCAGATGCGGCCTACGGGCTTGTCGCCGACGGTGTCACGGTCTCGGACGATGCAAACAGGTTTCTGTTCAGCCTCCGCCCTGAGGCGAAATTTCACGATGGTTCATCCCTGACCGCCCATGATGTGGCCTATTCGCTGACCACATTAAAACATGACGGGCATCCGGATTTTACCCAGAGTTTCCGCAAGGTTACTGCCGTTGAGGCGCTGGACGAGGCTCATCTTCTCGTCACACTGGACGGCACCCAGTCGCGCGGTCTGATCTTCGAAGTGGCGGGCGCGCCGATCTTCTCGAAAGCCTATTATGCCGATCGGGAGTTTTCTGCATCGACAATGGACCCGCCGCTTGGCTCGGGACCCTATAGAGTAGGCCGTTTTGATGCCGGCTCGTTTGTGGAATATGAACGGGTTGAGGACTATTGGGCCAAAGACCTTCCATTGATGCGCGGTCAGGCAAATTTTGACGTCATCCGCGTTGAGTTCTATCGCGAACGCCAGACCGCCTTTGAAGCTTTCAAGAAGGGCAGCATGACCTTTCGCGAGGAATTCACTTCCAAGACCTGGGAGACGGAATATGATTTTCCGGCCGTTCTTGATGGAAGAGTGAAAAAAGTCCTGTTTCCGGCGGAACGGCGACCCAGCTTTCAGGGCAGTTTCATCAATACGCGCCGCTCCAAATTTTCCGATCCCCGAACCCGTGAAGCGCTGGTGCTGAGCTTCGACTATGAATGGGTCAATGAAAACCTGTTTTTCAACGCCTATTCGCGGGTTACGTCCTTCGTGGAAAGGTCTGTCTACAAGGCCGAGGGTGTGCCGGCAGGTGCTGAACTCGCTTTACTGGAGCCGTTTCGCGGCCAACTACCGGAAGCCGTATTTGGCGAAGCCTATGTTCCCCCGGTTTCCGATGGCAGCGGCCGGGACCGGACATTGCTGCGGCGCGCCTCTGAACTGCTGTCAGAGGCGGGTTGGCAACGCCGTGACGGCGGGCTGTTCAACGACCAGGGGCAGCAACTGACACTGGAAATCCTGGTGCGCTCGCCGGTTTTTGAGCGGGTTTACGGCAAATACGTCGAATCCCTGCGCGCCGTCGGCGTTGAGGCGACGATCCGGGTCGTTGACCCGGCGCAGTTCCAGGCGCGCTCGGCGGCGTTCGACTATGATATGGTGGGAACGGCAATGTCGCTGGGAGCAACGCCATTTTCGTCCGCCGAGCAATTGTTCTCGTCCCGGTCAGCCGACACGGAAGGCGCCAATAACTGGGCCGGTGTCAAAGATCCGGTGGTCGATGCCCTGATTGCTGAAGTTGAGGCGGCGGCAGACCGCGAAACGCATCAGACTGCATGGCGCGCCCTTGACCGGGTTGTCCGCGCTGGCCATTACTGGCTTCCCGGATGGTATTCGGATAGTCATCGTGTCGCGGTATGGGATAAATATGAATGGCCGGACAATAAGCCTGATTATTCTTTTCCTGTTGAAACCACCTGGTGGTCCAAGGCGACCTGACGCATCAACAGAAGCTTGAGTCGATAAATCTATGGCCGCATATATTCTCAAACGCATTCTGCTCATGATCCCGACGCTACTCGGAATTATGGCGATCACCTTTGCCATCATTCAGTTTGCACCCGGTGGTCCGGTTGAGCAGGTGATTGCAAAACTGTCGGGAAATTCCATTTCCGCGACTGAGCGGATCACCGGATCCGGCGGTGATTTCGGTTCGGTGGGAGACGCAAATCTGGAGAAGTCCGGACAAAGCGATCCGATTACATCACGCTACCGCGGTGCCCAGGGGCTCGATCCGGAATTCATCCGCCAACTGGAAAAGGATTTCGGCTTCGACAAGCCGCCCTTGGAGCGGTTTTTCACGATGTTGTGGAACTATGTCCGGTTTGACTTTGGCAATTCCTATTTCCGCGATGTCAGTGTCATCGACCTGATCAAGGAGAAAATGCCGGTGTCGATTTCGCTCGGGTTGTGGATGACGCTGATTTCCTATGGCATTTCCATTCCACTGGGCATTGCCAAGGCGGTGCGTGATGGCAGCCGCTTTGATGTGTGGACCTCTTCCCTTATTATTGTCGGCTATGCGGTCCCCGGATTTCTGGTCGCGATCCTGTTGATTGTGCTGTTTGCCGGCGGCAGTTTCTGGGACATTTTCCCGCTCCGGGGGCTAACGTCGGAGAATTTCGCGGAACTCGGCCTGTTTGAAAAAATCCTTGATTATTTCTGGCATCTGGTGCTGCCGCTGACCGCCATGGCGTTGGCGGCCTTTGCAACGTCCACCTTGTTGACGAAGAACTCGTTTCTCGATGAAATCCGCAAACAATATGTCATGACAGCGCGGGCCAAGGGCGTGTCTCACCGTCAGGTTCTTTACGGCCATGTGTTCCGCAATGCCATGCTGATTGTGATTGCCGGCTTCCCCGGCGCCTTCATCGGCGCTTTCTTTTCCGGCTCGCTGCTGATCGAGACGATCTTTTCGCTCGATGGTTTGGGGCTGCTGAGCTTTGAATCCGTCCTCAACCGGGACTATGCGGTGGTATTTGCAAATCTCTACATCTTTTCGATCATCGGTCTGGTGGTCGGTCTGATTTCGGACCTGACCTACACCTGGATCGATCCGCGGATCGATTTTGAATCGCGGGAGGTGTAGGGCATGGATGCGAAAGTCACTACATCCGCGACGCAGGCTGTTCCCGTCACGCCGGCAAAGCCAAGCCGTTTCTCGCCGATCAATCAGAGACGATGGCAGAATTTCAAGGGCAATGGCCGCGGCTATTGGAGCCTGCAGATATTCCTGGTGCTGTTTTTCGTCACCCTGTTTGCAGAATTCATCGCCAATGACAAACCGCTTCTTGTGTCCTATCAGGGCGAATTTCTGGCTCCGGTCTTTGTCGATTATCCGGAGGAAAAATTCGGCGGTTTTCTGCCGGTAACGGATTATCGCGATCCGTTTGTTCTGGAGGAAATTGAAGCCAATGGCTGGATTCTCTGGCCGCCGATCCGGTATTCCTACCGCACCGTCAACAATGAAATTCCAACGCCCGCGCCATCGCCGCCCTCCTGGATGCTGGACAAGGAGGAACGCTGCCAGCGTTATCCCGGTGGTGTTGAAAATCCCAGTTGCTCAATCGGCAACTGGAACTGGTTCGGCACCGACGATCAGGCCCGCGACGTCATGGCGCGGCTGATTTACGGGTTCCGCATTTCGGTCCTGTTCGGGCTGATCCTGACGATTTTCTCATCGATCATCGGCATTGCCGCTGGTGCGGTTCAGGGTTATTTCGGCGGTTGGACGGATTTGATATTCCAGCGCTTTATTGAAATATGGACGTCGGTCCCGACGCTCTATCTGTTGCTGATTCTGGCGGCGATCATCACCCCCAGTTTCTGGATTCTGCTCGGCATTCTGCTGTTATTTTCCTGGGTCAGTCTGGTGGCGGTGGTGCGCGCCGAGTTTCTGCGCGCCCGCAATTTCGAATATGTCAATGCCGCGCGCGCTCTCGGGGTGGGCAATCTGACCATCATGTGGCGCCATCTGCTGCCCAACGCGATGGTCGCAACCTTGACTTTCATGCCCTTTATCCTCAACGGCTCGATCACCACCCTGACCTCTCTGGATTTTCTCGGGTTTGGTCTGCCGCCCGGCTCGCCCTCGCTCGGCGAATTGCTGGCGCAGGGCAAGAACAACCTTCAGGCGCCGTGGCTGGCGCTGACCGGATTTTTTGTGATTTCACTGATGCTCAGCCTGCTGATTTTTGTCGGTGAAGCGGTTCGGGATGCATTTGATCCCAGAAAGACATTTTCCTGATGGCTGCGGACATGGCGCAAGACAAGGCGATCGGGCCTCTGCTGAAAGTGGATGATCTGCATGTCGATTTCACCGTTGACGGCAAGATCATCCATGCGGTGCGCGGCGTATCGTTTCATATCAATCAGGGCGAGACGGTTGCTCTGGTGGGCGAATCTGGTTCCGGCAAATCGGTCACCGCCCTGTCGGTGCTGAAACTGTTGCACTATCCGCCGGCGTCCCATCCCCGCGGCTCGATCCTGTTTGACGGCGAAGACCTGATGCAGACAAAGTCGAAGGATCTGCAGCACGTTCGCGGCAATAATATTTCGATGATTTTTCAGGAGCCGATGACATCGCTCAATCCGCTCCATTCCGTGGAGCGCCAGATTGGCGAAACGTTGAAATTGCATCAGGGCGCATCCGATGCCCAAGCGCGCACACGGGTAATTGAACTGCTCAATCAGGTCGGCATCCGCGATCCGGAAAAGCGGCTGCAGGCCTATCCTCACCAATTATCCGGCGGTCAGCGCCAGCGCGTCATGATCGCCATGGCGCTTGCCAACAAGCCGAAGCTGCTGATTGCGGATGAACCAACCACGGCGCTCGATGTTACCGTTCAGGCGCAGATACTGGAATTGCTGGCGGATCTGAAAACCCGCATGGGAATGGGGATGCTGTTCATCACCCATGATCTGGGTATTGTCCGCAAAATCGCTGACCGGGTCTGCGTCATGACCGATGGCGAGATTGTCGAGCAGGGGCCGACCGAGGAGATTTTTCAGAATCCGCAGCACAGCTACACTCAGCATTTGCTGTCCGCCGAACCGAAAGGCGATCCGCCGGAGCTTGATCCCAGCGCCCCTGCGGTGATGACGGGACAGGACATCAAGGTCTGGTTTCCGATCAAACGCGGATTTCTGCGCAAGACAGTCGACAACATCAAGGCTGTCGATGGCATTGATCTGACGGTTCGCGAAGGTCAGACCCTGGGCATTGTTGGCGAAAGCGGGTCCGGCAAAACCACGCTTGGCCTTGCCCTGATGCGGCTGCTCTCATCAAAGGGCAGCATCAATTTGCTGGGCAATTCGATCCAGGGGAAATCCTCCCGGGAAATGCGCCCACTGCGCAAGGACATGCAGATTGTGTTTCAGGACCCGTTCGGGTCCCTCAGTCCGCGCATGTCAATCAGCGCCATTATCGAAGAAGGTCTGGTGATCCATTTCCCCGATCTGACCCGTCAGGAGCGCGAGCAGCGCGTCTCTGACGTTCTCCATGAAGTTGGGCTTGATCCGCAGATGCGGCACCGCTACCCGCACGAGTTTTCCGGCGGCCAGCGCCAGCGCTTCGCCATCGCCCGTGCGCTGGTTCTGGAACCCAAATTCCTCATGCTGGATGAGCCGACCTCGGCGCTTGATATGAGTGTTCAGGCGCAGGTGGTGGATTTGCTGCGGGCCGTGCAGAAGCGGCGCAATCTGGCCTATCTCTTCATCAGCCATGATCTGAAAGTGGTCAGGGCGCTGGCCAATGAAGTCATCGTCATGCGTCTTGGCAAGGTTGTTGAACGCGGACCTGCGGCACAGATATTCGACGCGCCGCAGCACGAATATACCAAGGCCTTGATGGCTGCTGCCTTTGACATTACGGCAGTCGGTAGTGCTGAATTGGCAGTCTGAGGGAGAAAGTGTGAGCATTCTGGTCCTTATGGATGGCTGGAACCCGGCACCCTGGGCAGCTGCCTTGCAATCGGTTCTGCCGGACGAGCAGATTGTCATCTATCCCGATGTGGCGGACCCTGATGCGGTGGAATATGCTCTGGTCTGGGCGCCTGAGAGCGGTGTGCTGAACCGGTTTCCAAATTTGAAGGCCCTGTTTTCGCTTGGCGCGGGCGTGGATCATCTGCTGCGCGATAACAGCCTGCCGGAGGTTGCCATTGCTCGTATTGTCGATCCTGATCTGACCGGTCGCATGAGCGAATGGGTGGTGGCACAGGTGCTGCTGCATCACCGCCAGCAATTGCGCTATCTGGAGTTTCAGAAAAAATCCCTCTGGCGGGATCTGGAGCAACCGGCGGCCGCAGAAGTGTGCGTCGGTGTGATGGGTCTTGGCGAACTGGGACGCGATGCGGCTGACATTCTGCATCGGCTTGGATTCGCTTTGCGCGGCTGGAGCAGGACAGCCAGAACCGTGCCCCATGTCAGCTGTTTTAACGGTGCCGACGGTCTGGATGAATTTCTCTCCGGGACGGATATCCTGGTTTGTCTTCTGCCGCTGACTACAGACACCGAAGCTCTGATCGACAACACCGTGTTTGACAGATTGCGATCAGACGGGCCGCTCGGCGGGCCGGTTTTCATCAATGCCGGGCGCGGGCGCATTCAGGTCGAAGCCGATCTAGTTGCCGCCTTGCGCGGTAAAGTGCTGATAGGTGCCAGCCTTGATGTGTTTGAAGTGGAACCGCTGCCCCAGGACAGCCCGCTCTGGAGCCTGGATAATGTCATCATCACACCTCATGCGGCAGCGGTCAGCAGTCCCAAGGCCCTGTCGCATCTGATTGCGCGTCAGGTACAGGCGCACCGGGCTGGAAAACCCCTGGCCCATCTGGTTGACAGGGCGCGCGGATATTGAGGCAAGTCTGTCTCTGCTGGCGGTTTGGATTTCCTTGGGATAATCTCAACGGACACTGATGGGAGTTTGTATGCCTGATGCCCTGAACCGGCTTGAGTTGCTGGCGCGACTGACCGAGCTTTGCAAATCGGGCCCATTGGGCGCTGGCTGCTCTGGTGATGACCGGCATATTGTGGCGATTGCCGGCGCGCCCGCTTCGGGCAAATCTACCCTTGCCGAATGGCTGGTGAAAGAGCTGAACAGCGCTGACAGCGGCGCGGCTGCCTTGCTGCCGATGGATGGCTATCACTATGATGACCGGGTTCTGACGCCAAAAGGCTGGCAGGCGCAAAAGGGTGCGCCGCATACGTTTGATGTTGGCGGTCTTATCGCCATCTTGCAGCGGCTCCGGGCCAACCGGGAGCCGGTGATCGCGGTGCCGCAATTCGACCGGGACCTGGAAATCGCCCGTGCTGGTGCGGCGCTGATTGAAAAAACTGCCCGGCTGGTGGTGGTTGAAGGCAATTATCTGCTGCTCGACGAAGCGCCGTGGCGGCAGCTGGCCGAGCTGTTTGATCTGACCATTCTGGTTGAGGTGGATGAAGCTGAACTGGAGCATCGCCTGCGCCAGCGCTGGCTGTCGCACCAGCTGTCAGAGGCTGACATCAACCGCAAGGTGTTTGACAATGATCTGCCGAATGGCCGTCTTGTCTATGAAAAAAGCCGGGTGCCGGACATCTCAGGGTCTTTTGTGTAGAGCACATTCATAAAGACTCTAATGAAAATTACGCCCTTTCGGTAAATTTGCCGCCGTGGCGCGGCCCGCAACTGGGCTGGCAGTGGGGTTTGTGCGGCGCAGCGTCCTGACGTCTTTTTCAAACTGTTCGATGCGCTCCGCACGGGCGCGCTTGTCGCGCGCATCCTGCTGTGGCCGCCGCACTTCATCGGCATTGGCCTGAGGCTCCAGATGGTCGGTTGCGTCGGAAATCTCGGACAGCAGTGCGGTCAGATCTTCAAGGTGGTTGGCAATCACATGGGTCACGCCTTCAGCAGTCTGCACCTTGCCATGAATGCCGACAAAGCGGGCCCCCAGGACAGTGGCGCGGTATTTTTCAAAAATCTTCGGCCAGACAATAATATTGGCCACGCCTGTTTCATCTTCGATGGTTTCGAAAATCACCCCCTTTGCCGTGCCCGGGCGCTGCCGCACAAGTACCAGCCCGGCGACCCGAATGAAGGAATTTGACCGCGCTGTATTCAGCACCACGCTCTGGCGGTAACGCATCTCCTCAAGCCTCTGTCTGACGAATGAAACCGGATGGGCCTTCAGCGACAGGGAGAGAGAGCGGTAATCATGGATCACATGCTCGCCCAACGGAATGGCCGGAAGCTGCACATCCGGCTCGTTGCGGCGCACCGTGTCAGCATCTGTTGCAAACAGCGGCAGGCGCTCTTCGCTGGTGAGAGGATCCAGGGCCTTGGCCGCCCACAGCGCGGCGCGGCGATCCATGCCAAGAGAGCGCAGACAATCCGCTTCCGCCAGCCGTTCCAGAGTTGATTTTGGCAGGCCGGACCGCAGCCATATGTCACGCATACTGTCATATCCCTGGCCGCGATGGGTGATCAGTTGCCCGGCATGGTCTTTGTTCAGGCCCTTGACCCGGCTCAGGCCAAGGCGCACGGCAAACTGATTTTGCGCCAGACCGGCCATCTCACGATGCTGTGGCGCGATTGTCTGTGCAGTGGCACCGGCCTCCAGACTTGTCTCCCATTGAGAATGATTAATGTCGGGGGGGCGCAATTCCACACCATGTTCTCTGGCATCGCGCACAAGCTGGGCCGGGGCATAGAAGCCCATCGGCTGCGAGTTCAAGATAGCGGCGCAGAACACGTCGGGATAATAGCATTTCAGCCAGCAGGACACATAGACCAGCAGCGCGAAACTGGCTGCATGGCTTTCCGGAAAACCGTAATCGCCAAAGCCTTCAATCTGCTTGAAACAATGTTCGGCAAACTCCCGCTCATAGCCATTGGCGACCATACCTCCCACCATTTTTCGCTGGAAACTGCCAATCGTGCCGACACGGCGAAACGTGGCCATGGCGCGGCGCAGCTTGTCAGCCTCAGACGGGGTGAAATTGGCCGCGACAATGGCGATATTCATGGCCTGTTCCTGAAACAGCGGAACGCCCAGCGTTTTCTCCAGAACCTGTCGCAATTCGTCCTTGGGAAAACTGACCTTTTCCTTGCCCTGGCGGCGGCGCAGATAGGGATGCACCATATCTCCCTGAATCGGTCCGGGCCGGACAATGGCGACCTCGATGACAAGATCATAATAATTTCTCGGCCGCAGCCGCGGCAGCATCGACATCTGCGCCCGGCTTTCAATCTGAAACACGCCCAGCGTATCGGCCCGGCAGATCATGTCGTAGGTGGCCTTATCTTCCTGGGGCAGGGAAGACAGGGTTTCGTGACGGCCATAATGACATTTGAGAAGATCAAAGGCCTTGCGGATGCAGGTCAGCATACCCAGCGCCAGCACATCGATTTTCAGCATGCCGAGACTTTCCAGATCATCCTTGTCCCACTCGACAATGGTGCGATTATCCATGGCGGCATTTTCAATCGGGATGAGCGACGACAGACGGTCACGGGTGATGACAAAGCCGCCGACATGCTGGGACAGATGACGCGGAAACCCGATGATCTGATTGGCCAGATCAAGCAATTGTTTCAAATGCTTGTCCTGCGGGTCGAGGCCGCCGCGCCGGGCTTCCTCATCACTGATGGCAGCTGATCCGCTGCCCCATCTGGTGCCGGAAATCGCGCTGATTGCATCATCAGACAGGCCGAACACCTTGCCCACATCCCGGATGGCCGAACGCGAGCGGTAGGTGATAACGGTGGCGGCAAGGCCGGCCTTTTCCCGTCCGTATTTATGGTAGATATACTGGATCACTTCTTCGCGCCGCTCATGCTCGAAATCCACATCGATATCCGGCGGCTCATTGCGCTCTTCAGAGATAAAGCGTTCAAACAGAAGATCGACTTTGACCGGGTCAACCTCGGTAACGCCCAGACAGTAGCAGATGCTGGAATTGGCAGCAGAACCGCGTCCCTGGCACAGGATACCCCGGCTGCGGGCAAAGCGCACAATGTCATAAACAGTCAGAAAATAGGAGGCATAATCAAGCTTCCTGATCAGGCGCATTTCATGACGCAAAGCCGCCTGCACCTTGGTCGGAACGCCGTCCGGAAAGCGCGCTTTGGCCCCGCGCGCGGTCAATTGTTCCAGCGCGATCTGAGGGGGGATGGGTTGCCCGCCAAGCTCTTCAAACACCGGGTCATCGGGATATTGATAGCGCAGTTCATCAAGCGAAAACTGCAGCCGGTTGAACACCGCGACAGAGGCGGTGACCGCAGTCTCATAGCCTTTGAAAAGCCGTGCCATCTCCGCGCCGGCTTTTAAATGCCGCTCGGCATTGGGTTCCAGCATTGTGCCGATAGTGGCCAGTGTCCGGCCTTCGCGGATGCAGCTGAGAACATCCTGCAGGGGCCGCCGCCCAGGCGTGTGATACAACACATCCCCCACTGCCAGAAGTGGCACTTTGTAAGTCTCGGAGATGCGCGCCAGCCGTTTCAGGCGCTGGTCATCATGAACGCCGTAAGTGCGGGTCAGGGCCAGATAGACATTGCCGCCAAACCGGCTGGTCACTTGCCGCAGAAAAGCCCCGGTCTTTTCCGTAAACCGTGCGGGCAGGACAGGGGCCATTATAAGTTGGTCGCCTAACTCCAGAAGATCATCGAGCTGCAGATAGCAGGCTCCCTTGGGTGCGCGTCTTTTACCGCGTGTCAGCAATTCGCATAAATTGCCCCAGCCCTGGCGGTTGACCGGCCAGACCAGACTGTCCGGCGTCGCATCGGTGAACACCAGCCGGCAGCCCGGCGCAAAAGGCAGGCCCGCCTCTTTCGCCGCCATATGGGCGCGCACCACACCGGCGAGGGAATTGCGGTCGGTGATGGCCAGCCCGCAGAGGCCCAGCCTGGCGGCCTCAAAAACCATTTCCTCGCCGTGGGAGGCACCGCGCAGAAAGGAAAAATTTGTGCCGGCGGCAAGTTCGACATAGGGCAGGCCGGATGGTTGCGCACTCATGGAAAAAGCCCGTGCATATACCAGTGCGGGCGACCGCTTTCGCGTTGATACAACCCCTGACGGAACAGCCAGAAGCGGCGGCCCTCACGATCCTCGGTCTTGAAATAATCCCGTGTCAGCGCCTGGCGGCCATCGCGCCACCATTCGCAGGCAATCCGTTCCGGCCCTTCACTGGCGGCAACTTCGTAGAGCACCCTGCGCCAGCGGAAGCGCTGCGGCAACCCTTCCGGTATTTCCGCCATCACCTCTACGGGCTCGGGCCGGTTCAGCAACAGAACCGGCCGGGTGAGCGGTATGTCGAATGCCTGCATCTGCGAAGGCTCTGCAAGCGACAAATCATCCTCTCCCGGCATCCGCTCGGTTTTTGAGCTGTTTTGCGTGCTGGGCCGCATACTGGCCCGCATATTGGGTTGGTGAATCGAAGGCATCGTCGCGAAACTGCGCTCCGGAATATGGCTGTCATTCACGGCAAAGCGCTGAACGCGGTCAGTGCCAAGCCGCGCGCCGAGCCTGTTGATCAGGGCATTATAGCCATCCTGCATCGGCACTTTGGCAACAAAATCGGCCTGTTGCTGCACCATGGGTTCCGCTGCCCCGACTTCCAGGCGGATCAGATCATAACCGAAACCGGCGTCCAGGGGGCTGTGCAGACTGGCCAGCCGGTCCTCAAACAATTGGCCGATATGGGCCGGTTCGCGCTCGGGATTGGCTGTGACAACGCTGAGCATGCGCCGTTCCCCATCGACCCGGAACAGTTTCAGAACCAGAACCCGCGCTCCGACGGCGCGCTTTTCCAGGGCAGGTTTCAGATTTCCGGCAAGGGACAGGATGGTGCGGCTGATATCATCCTGCAAGGAAACCGGATCGACGAATTGCCGTTCCGACACCAGCTCCGCCACAGCGATGCGCGGCGAAATGGTTTCCTCCTCCCGGGCCAGCGCCTGATCGAGCCGGCGCAGCAATGTCCGGCCAAAGCGCAGGGACAGCGGCCCGCGCGGCAAATCCATGATGCAGCCGATGGTTTTCAGGCCGACCCGTTTCAGCTCTTCAATGGTGTTCGGCTCCGTGCGCAACGCCTCCAGGGGCAGGGGGGCGAGCCTTTCCTTTTCCGCACCAGGAGCAACAAGTCGGGACGCGGCCGGGTTACCATAGCGCGCCATGCCCCAGGCCGCCCCCGGCGTGGAGGCGACGGCGATATTGGCGGCAAATCCCTGGGCCGTCAGTCTGGAAATCATATCCTGACGCAAACTCTCCTCACCCTTGAACAGATGCGCGCAACCGGTAATGTTCAGCATCAGACCGGGCAGGCCATGGATCGTGTCCACCGCCAGCAAAGGCGTATAGCGCTCGCACCAGTCTGCAAGGGCGTCCAGCAGCGCAGCATCGGCAGCGTCATCGGCCTGATGACACTCCAAAGCCGGCAAAATGGCGCGGGCATCTGCCAGGGCCTGGTATCTATACAGTCCCGCCTTTCTGGCCGCCGGGTTGAGCGCGCTCAGGCGCAAGGCGTTTTTGACAGAAGCGATAACGCCAAGCGGCGGACACTCAGCCTGGCCGTTCCAGTGCTGTCTGAAGCGCCACGATCTGCCCCAGAGCTGGCGGCTGATCCGGTCGGTCGCAAGGTCCGGGAGAGCGATGCTGAGGTACCGTTGCGGGCGGTCCGGCGTGGTCTGTGGTTTGAATTCGGACATGGCTGAATTTTCTGATTTGGTGGTTCCAGGTGATAGAGGCACTGCCGGTTGCACCCTGCCGGTTGCGTTCCAGATGAGCCAAAAGCGCTGTATGGCCAATGGGCTCGCCCAATAGGGCCGGCAGATGCGGCTGCGCCTCGCGGGATAGGCGCGGGCTGACACACCACCGTGTGGTGGCGGCACCAGCTTCCTCTTCGCTGCTCTGGCGCAGAACAACAACCGGTGTGCCGCTGTCCCCGGCACGCAGATTGAGGCGCCGCGTCGCTGTCATGTCCAAAGCTTTGGGATGGCCCTGAACATGCAGGATGACGGCTGCCAGATCGGTGCATCTGGCAGCTTCATCAGCAGCCCATAAGGCGTGTTTGACAGAAAGCGGTGTGACCATGACAAGCCGCTGCGGATTAAAACCCAACTCGGCCAGCCCCTGCGGAAAAAGTGTCATATTGGCGGTATCGGCAAAGGGGGCCGATATCCACAGCACCGGCTTTGACGCGCGTGTGGTCATGCGGCTGAGCAGGGCAAATACAAACCCTGTCAAAGCCCCGGCGTCCCGGCTTTGCGCGCAGCGCACTTCATGCAGGCTGCCGGGCGGCAGACCGGTTTCAAAGAAGGCGGCCAATTCATCCTCTGCCGCAGCCGGACTGTCCGGCAGCAGACGGCTGGCAGGCATTAATTGTGCGTTCAGCGCAGCAGGCAATTGAGCCCGATTCCCCCTCTCAGCCCCAGTAGTCTCAGCCCAAGCTTGGGCCCCAGCCTGAGTCCGGCCTCCGATTTGATCACGCGTATGCAAATGATCTATCAGCGCTGTCGCAGAGCCGTGCCGCACATCTTTCCCCGTTAATGTTCCTGATTTGTTCTATTTAACAGGAGAGCTGACGAAAGAGTCAAGCGGAAGATTTCCACAGCAAATTCTGCAGGAATTTATCACCGAGTCGGTTCCACTGCAGATTGCAAGACGCGTACATGCACCAGATGGGCAGGCTTTGTTCAATGCTGATGCAGCGATCTGACAGCAGCGGCTGTATCCTGATCCCGATGGCCCTCGGACTGCTCATGGCCGACCACACTGGGCTGGGTGCAGGCATGGCGGCAGCATTCGGTTTCAAGGATCGTGTGGGAAATTCCAAACTCGGTCACAAGTGTCTGCTTGACCGCTGTCTTGATGGCATCAGCGCGTCCCCACTGGCCTTCGGTAATAATCAGATGCGCATTGATGGCAGGTTCATGCTCCTGCATCTGCCAGACATGCAGATGATGCACACCGTCAACCCCGTTGGTGGCGCGCATTTTTGCCAGAATAGCGCTGATATCCGTATCCGGCGGACTGCCAAGCATCAGGATGCGGATAACAGGTCCGATTTCAACGAAGGACTGCCAGAGAATATATCCGGCAATCATCAGGGTGACGATCGGGTCCACCAGCCGCCAGTCATACAAAAGGATCAATGTCCCGGCGAAAATCACTGCAACAGACCCCAGCGCATCGGCCACATTGTGCAGAAAGGCCGCGCGGATATTCATGCTCTGCTTGGACAGCGAATAGGTCAGCAGCGCGGTGGCAATATCAACCACCAGGGCAATGCTTGCGATAATGATCACCAGCCAGCCATCGACACCCTGCGGATCAAAAAACCGCAGCACGGCCTCGTAAATCAGATACAGCCCGATCACGATCAGGGTGGTGTAATTCACCAGCGCCGCAACAATCTCGGCCCGGCCATAGCCGAAGGTCATGTTTTCATCGGCCGGGCGGCGCGCAATCTTGCGCGCGAGAAATGCGATGATCAGCGAAATGGCATCGGAAAAATTATGCAGCGCATCGGCCAGCAGGGCCAGACTGCCGGACAGAATCCCGCCGATGATCTGCGCAACCGTCAGCCCCAGATTGACCACCACCGCCCAGAAAACCCGCGCATCCCCCGCATCCGGGTCCATATGATGATGATGTCCTGCCACGTCTCAGCCTCGCAAATTTTTTCCGTCTATAGCAGGTGAGATATGATCTCTCAATTGTGTCAGGATGGGGGGTTGAACGGAGAATCTGATCCCCGGTGATGCTTTTCTTAGAGCGAAGCTTCGCGCGTTGGAATTCGCAGGCGGCTATTGATGCCCGAGGATTTCACCCAGGAACGCTTTGGCGCGCTCGTGTTTCGGCTTGCTGAAAAACGCGTGCGGCGTCGCCTCTTCAAGGATTTCCCCGTCGGCCATGAACAATACACGGTCCGCAACCTTGCGCGCAAAACCCATCTCGTGGGTAACGCAGATCATCGTCATTCCGTCCTTCGCAAGTTCGATCATTGTGTCGAGGACCTCCTTTACCATTTCAGGGTCAAGGGCAGATGTAGGCTCATCAAAGAGCATGACCTTTGGTTCCATGCACAAGGCACGGGCAATGGCGACGCGCTGTTGCTGGCCGCCGGAAAGCTGGGCTGGATATTTTTCGGCCTGTTCGAGTATGTGAACTCTGTCGAGATACTTTCGCGCAATTTTCTCCGCGTCCACCCGCGGCATTTTTTTGACGCGGCGCAGTGCCAGCGTACAATTGTCAATAATGGGCAGGTGTGGAAACAAATTGAAGCTCTGGAATACCATGCCGACGTCGCGACGAACCGCCTCGACGGATCTGGCCGCATTGTCTATGACGCGGCCGTCAACGATGACCGTGCCGCTCTGTGCCTTCTCAAGGTGATTGATGCAGCGGATCAGCGTCGACTTGCCTGAACCGGACGGTCCGCACAGGACGATCCTTTCGCCGCTGCGGACCGAAAGGCTTATGTCCTTGAGCGCATGGAAGCCGCCATACCATTTATCTATGTTCTTGAGTTCGATGAGTGCTTCGCCTTCGAACACAGGCAATTCAGGTTTTGCGGACATGACGGCTTCCAATTTATCGCTGTTCGGAGCTATTCGACGGTGAAGGACACGCCTTCGACCGGTGCTTCGAACTTCGGCTGGCCCAGCTTGAACCACTTTTGATACAGCTCTTCTATTGTACCGTTGGCTTTCAGGTCCTCCAGAAAGGCGTTGACCGTAGCGTTGATTTCCTTGTCACCAAGAATGGTGCCAACGCCCTTGTAGTTCGTTGCCAGTACGATCTTTTCTTCGAACTTGCCCGGCGCTGTTTCTTCGATGCGGCCAATGGCGAACTGGGTGGTTCCGATCGCGTCAACCTGGCCTGACAGCAGCGCCTGAATCGTCGCCGAGTCATCGTCAAAACTCAACATGTTGGCACCGGCGGCAACATTAGGCAGCGTGTTTTCCTGGGTGCTGCCTTTGGGAACGCCAACAGTCATTCCATCGAGATCTTTGAAGCTCGCAATTTTTGTTCCGATTGGCGCTATGACAGGCATGCTGTCTTCGGCGTAAGGGATGCTGTATTGCAACGACTTTGCGCGTTCCGCACTAATGCCAAGGGTCGCAAACAATGCGTCGACTTTGCCAGTTTGCAAGGCGGCGATGCGGTTTTGATTGGTAACGACAACCAGTTCAAGATCGACACCAAGATGTTTGGCAAACAGGCGTGCCAAATCGGCGTCGTAGCCATCGTTCTTTCCGGTGGAATCAAGGAAGCCGAAAGGCGGATTATCTCCCTGGATTCCGATGATGATTTTGCCGCGGGCCTTGACGTTGTCGAGCGTATCAGCATTTGCCGGACTTGTCCCAAGCAGCCCCAACATGGCTAAAGTGGCCATCGAAGCGCCGAATGCACGGCGCGAAATATTGAACATTCTCATTTTAGTCTCCTCTGTTTTGTTATAGACTGCAGCCTTTGCTGCTTTTCACTGTTTGGAGCCCAAACAGGATCGGGTGTAGCGCGGCTCTCAGTCCGCCGCTCTGGAAGCCAGTGCTAGTTTTCTCTCCATCGCGCTTCCAAAAAGCGACATGGGCCAGCAAATGAAAAAGTAGATGATACCGACGATGCCGTAGACCAGCAGCGGCTGAAAAAGCAGGTTCGAAACGATCTGTCCGGCACGCGCCAGTTCTACAAAGCCTACGATTGCAGCCAGTGACGTTCCTTTGGTCAGCTGCACGGCAAACCCAATCGTCGCAGGCAGCGAAATCTTGAGCGCCTGCGGAAGAATGACGTCCCGCATGCGCGAAACATAACCAATGGCAAGCGCGTTCGAGGCTTCGGTCTGACCTGGCGGAATCGACTGGATCGTCCCACGCCAAATATCCCCCAGAAAGGCACTGGCATGAGCGGTGTAGGCAAGAGATACAGCCACCCACGCGTCGATGTTGAATTGCAACAGGGCCAGGCCATAGTAGACAACGAAGAGTTGCATCAGCAAAGGCGTGCCCTGGAAGAGGGCTATGTAGGCCGCCGCGATCCGTCGCACGATGGCAATCGGGCTGACCCGGGCAAGGGCGATGGCAAGTCCAATGATACCGCCGCCAACAAAGCTGATGATCGTCAGCAGAACCGTCCACTTCAATCCCTGGAGCAGAAAAAACATTTCGGGGAGGGCAAACTCGCGCATCGCTTCCCCTCACTGATTGGGATAGTTGAAAAGACGCTGGCCCAGCATCGAGAGCATGCTCATAATCAGCCAGGAAATCAGCAGGTAGAGGCCAGTGATGGTGAAATACACCTCGAA
>TARA_R110002096_G_scaffold434800_3_pt1 | contig 19455 bp, 16 predicted proteins | sample TARA_R110002096 | Tara Oceans TARA_R110002096 (sample SAMEA4397295) | marine metagenome | biome: Polar Biome; feature: [DCM] deep chlorophyll maximum layer (ENVO:01000326); material: water (ENVO:00002006), including particulate matter (ENVO:01000060) such as... | depth 35 m
GGTGCTATTCCTGAATCTACGGTAGGCTACGAACAGCGCTTTAATGGCTCAATTCGTGCTGCTACTTCAGAGCAGGAGTTCGTAGATTTTATTTTAGAGGGACAACCTGAACCTCCTTTATATTTCGCTAGAATGAAGCGTGATAATAAACTTGGACCAAAAGTTCTTGGTACACTCCCAACCCCGCGACAGATGACGTTGGAGAAGATTATAGATATTCAAAATTCGTCAAATGCGGTGATTGTAGATACTCGTGCGAATAGAAATGCATTTATGGAAGCACATATCAAGGGTTCACTTTACGCTCCTTTTAACAAAACTTTTAATACAATTGTAGGCTCTTACGTAAATGATAATCAGGACATTTTCCTAGTTATTGATGAGTCTGATTTAAAAGAAGCAGTTCTGGACCTTATCCGAATTGGGTTAGATAACATTAAAGGTTTTACTACTCCAGCTGAATTGGCTGCATTTATTGAAAGTGGTGCGGAAATGGCATCTACTTCTATCATAGATTTTAAAGATGTAGAAAAAATCATGGCGAACGGAAAAGCATATGTTCTTGACGTTCGTAAAAAAACGGAATTTGATGAAGGTCACCATCCCAAAGCAATAAATATCGCACATACTCGATTGCTAAATCGTGTTAGTGAGGTTCCTGTTGACGCTCCTGTACTTGTTCATTGTAAGTCTGGAGCTCGAGCCGCAGCAGCTTCTTCATTACTAGAGCGTGAAGGTGTAGATGTTTATTACGTAAATGATTTAGTAGAGCCTTGGTTAGAAAAAAATAAATTTCTAAGCGAGACTAAGTAATGTATTGGGCCTATTTAGGAGCCCTTTTTATCGGAATTTCTCTCGGCCTACTTGGGTCGGGAGGTTCCATTCTTACCGTACCAATATTACTTTACTTGGTAGGCGAGCCCGAGAAGCTTGCCATCGCTGAATCTTTAGGAATTGTAGCTACCATTAGTCTTTTCGGCTCTATTCCTTATATCAAAAAGAAAGAAGTACACTGGATAAGCTTGTTGTTTTTTGGTGTCCCAGGAATGTTTGGAACTTACGGTGGTGCTAGCCTTTCAAAATATCTTTCAGGAACTACTCAACTTCTGATTTTTGCGATTGTAATGCTTTTAGCGGCAATCATGATGATTAGGAACCCAAAAAGTGAAAATTCAGTGGTTCCGAAATCGCCATCCAAATGGTTACTGATGGGAGAAGGTTTAGCTGTAGGAATGCTCACCGGCTTGGTTGGCGTTGGCGGAGGGTTCCTAATAATACCTTCATTGGTACTTCTAGCCGGACTTTCTATGAGGTTGGCAGTAGGAACTAGTTTGCTGATAATCACACTTCAAAGCTCCATTGGATTTTTGAAATACACTAGCGTGTTAGCAGAACAGAACCTGCACATAAACTGGGATGTTATGATTGTTTTTGCTCTCATTGGGATTTTAGGGAGTTTTATTGGAAATAAAGTAGGGACAAAAATTCCTCAACAGAGCCTTAAAAAAGGATTCGGCTTTTTCTTAGTTGTGATGGGAATTTATATCATCTACAAAAGTTTACTTTAGAATCTGCTTTCAAGTCATCTTGAATAAAACGCTCTGTATTTATCACTACACATCTACAAGAATTTGGTGTATTATTCCGAAGATAATTCTAGTGATTAACTGATAGCAATAAGTTTGGACACAACTGAAGAGCCGACCAAAAAAGATCTGTATACTGACTTCCTAATTATAGGTTCGGGAATTGCAGGTTTAAGTTATGCCTGTAAAGTAGCAGATTACTTTTATCAAAAGAATGAGGCGGTAAAAGTAACTATTGTCACCAAAGACAAGATTGAAGAAAGTAACACAAAATACGCACAGGGCGGTATCGCTGCAGTTACTAGAGCCACTGATTCATTTGAAAAGCATATAGAAGACACCTTAATAGCAGGTGATGGACTTTGTGATGAACGTGTTGTGAAAATGGTAGTGAAACAAGCCCCAGAACGTATTCAAGAACTTATAGATTGGGGTACAAACTTTGACAAAGACAGTCAGAATCAGTTTGATTTAGCTAAAGAGGGCGGGCATTCTGAGCATAGGATTCTACACCATAAAGATATTACAGGGAATGAAATTGAACGGGCGCTCATTCACAAAGTGGAAAATCATCCTTACATCACAATTCTAAATCATCACTTTGCCATTGATGTTATTACACAGCATCATTTGGGCGAAAAAGTAGTAAGAGTTACAACGGGAACGAAGTGTTTTGGGGCGTATGTACTGGATAGAAAAAGTAATAAAGTATTTAAGTTGCTCTCTAAAATTACATTACTAGCAACAGGAGGCGTAGGTCAGGCATATGCAAATACAACCAATCCTGTGGTGGCAACGGGAGACGGTATAGCCATGGCATATCGTGCAAAAGCTACAATAAAAGGCATGGAGTTTCTACAATTTCATCCCACTGCGCTATATCATTCAAAAGACAATCCATCGTTTTTGATTTCTGAGGCTGTACGAGGTGCCGGCGCTATTTTAAGAAACAAAAAAGGTGATGCTTTTATGAAGGTTTACGATGAACGTAAGGATTTAGCCCCTCGTGATATCGTGGCTCGTTCAATTGATGCAGAGATGAAAAAATCAGGAAGTCCGTGTGTGTACCTCGATTCTACTCACCTCGACATAGATAAATTCAAGAATCACTTCCCTACGATTTATAAAAAATGCACATCTATTGGGCTTGATATCGCTAAAGATTATATCCCTGTGGTGCCAGCCGCTCATTATTTATGTGGTGGGATTGAAGTAAACTTAGAGGCAGAAAGCAGCATAGAAAATCTGTTCGCTTCTGGGGAATGTGCTTTTACAGGATTACATGGGGCAAATCGTTTAGCCTCAAATTCATTAGTCGAAGCATTGGTATACTCACACAATGCTTTTATTTGTGGTGTTGAAAAGGTGAAAAAAATAGCTCATCAAAAGGATATTCCAGATTGGAAAAATGAAGGAGATGTAATTCAGGATGAAGAGCTGATTGTAGCGACAATCAAAAAGGAATTGCAAAGTATAGTTAGCAATTATGTTGGCATTGTACGCTCTAACGACCGCTTAGCCCGCGCTATTTCACGGCTGAAATTAATCTATGATGAATCGGAAGATTTATACAACCGTTCGAAACTAACCGTGGCAATCTGCGAACTTCGAAATTTGCGCAGTATTTCTTATCTAATTACAAATTCAGCTCAGTCTAGAAAAGAGAACATCGGGTTGCACTTCAATATTGATAATAGATAATAAAAGCACTGCTTTATTGAGCAACTTGGTGATAGCGGAAACAATATTTCGTATGGTCGTTCACTAAACCGCAAGCCTGCATATAGGCATACATAATGGTACTCCCCACAAATTTGAACCCACGTTTTTTTAAATCTTTGCTTAAAGCATCTGATTCGGCGCTGGTAGCTGGAACATCGTTCATGTTTACCCTTTCATTTACAATTGGAGAACCGCCCACAAATTGCCAGATGTAAGCATCAAAACTGCCAAATTCTTTCTGAATATCTAGAAAAAGTTGTGCATTAGTAACTGCTCCGCGAACTTTTAGTTTATTTCGAATGATGCCTTCAAATTGTAGAAGCTCTTGAATTTTTTCCTCTCCATATTTTGCTACTATTTCTGGATCGAAATTAGCAAAAGCTTGCCGAAACCCATCTCTACGTTTTAAAATTGTAGCCCAGCTTAGTCCTGCTTGGGCTCCTTCCAAGATTAAAAATTCGAAATGAGTTCGATCATCATGTACAGGAACGCCCCACTCTTCATCATGATAGGTGATATATTCAGTGAATTGATCTTTCGCCCAATTACAGCGGTTTAGTTCGTTCATATTAGATGGTGTATAATTATGCGGTACATCCAAAAAAAAGTAAATTATTAGTTACCTTACGGCTCTCACTATCATCATTTTTAAAGTTTTAAAATCGAAGTAGCTCATGCAATGGGAATCAACTGTCCGTAAACTTGCGGAAAAAAGTGGAATAAGCCAAAGTTTGGCTAAGCAAATTATCATGCTTACCGAAATTCTGGAAGAACTAGCTGAAAAACAGTTCGGAGCAGATTTTGTAAAGAATTTAGGTTGGCTACCTCTGATTGCTAGCGCCGCTTTAGATGCGGATGACGCCGAATCTCTAAAAGAAATTAGAGAGTATGTAGCTAGCTTGGAGCTGAATGAGGCGAAAGAGGTACTACGTATGTACACTACTTTTTTCCATTTAGTGAACTCTCTAGAACAGCACGAAATTAGCAGAGTAAATCGTGAGCGTGAATTTCAAGAAACGAAAGAGAAGCCGCGAAATGAAAGTATTGCTGAAGCAGTTTTCAATATGAAAGAGGCTGGCTATACTTTCGAAGAAGCTCTCGATATTTTCCGCCAGATGGATATTCAGCCAACCATAACGGCTCATCCAACAGAAGCACGTCGACGTAGTGTGCTCACAAAGCAGCATGAGATTACCGAGAAAATTAATGCTCTGGGAACTCAGGAGTTAACTGCAGATGAAATTCGCATCGTAAAAAAGAACATCAGAAATCAATTAAACTTATTGTTGATGACTGATGAAGTGCGTGCAGAACGTATGTCGGTAGAAGATGAAGTGGAAAATGGATTGTACTTTTTTACGCATACCATTTGGGGTGCAATCCCAAGCCTGTACCAAGACATTCGCTTAGCTCTTGAAACCTATTATAATCAGTCGGCAGATTTGCCAACTGTGCTCCGATATCGCTCTTGGATTGGTAGTGATAGAGACGGGAACCCAAATGTTACCTCTTCGGTTACTTGGAAAACTATTTTAGAGCAACGCCGCACTGTGCTTGTTTTGTATATGAAAGAGTTGAATCAGCTCCGCCGCTATTTAAGTGTTTCATACAAGCAAACGGATATCTCAAAAGAATTAAAAGTATCACTTCATAAAGAAGAAACGGCTAATCCGCTAAGTGATTTGTTCGAGAGAAGATATCAGCGAGAACCATATCGCAGAAAAATTACTCACATGATGCAAAACATTCAGAAACAATTGGATGTTCTTGATAGTGAGAAAGCACAGATTCTAAAAGTAGCAAAAGAATATACAGCTGTTACATTCGTCGAAGAGTTAGAACTTATTAAAAGCAGTTTAATTGAGTTTGGATTAGTAGAAGTTGCGGAACAAGGCAGGCTCCAAGAAATTCTTGACAGAGCCAAAACTTTTGGCTTTCACATGAATGCATTAGATATTCGCCAGCACAGTCGCTTGCATGAGGAAACGCTTGAAGGACTTTTTAGCCAAGCAAAAGTGGTTGAAAATTATTCTGAACTAGAAGAAGAAGAAAAGATTGAACTACTAGTTAAAGAACTAAGTAATCCCCGCCCATTATGTCCATATAATGCAAACCGATCAGAAGTTGCCGAGCGAGTATTAACCGTTTTTGAAGAAATTCGTGATATGCTTGAGTTGGATCCAAACTCTTTTGGAAGCTACATCATAAGTATGACTCACGGCATTAGCGATATGTTGGAAGTTCTACTTATTGCTAAAGAGACAGGTTTGTGGTCGTTCATAAATGGTGAAGTTCAAACTGATCTTGATGTTGTTCCTCTTTTCGAGACTATTGAGGATTTGGAAATAAGTAGCGAGCTAATGGCTCGTATTTTCGAACACCCGCTATTTTCTAAGCAGATAGAAGCTCGTAATAATTTCCAGGAAATCATGCTTGGCTACTCTGATAGCAATAAAGATGGTGGTTACTGGATGGCAAATTGGGCACTGGATAAAGCGCAGTTCGAACTTGGAACAGTTTGCCGAAAATACAACATAGATTTTAGATTATTTCACGGACGTGGCGGTACTATTGGCCGAGGTGGTGGACAGTCTAACAAAGCTATTATTGCAATGCCTCCAGTTAGTAATAACGGTAAAATCCGCTTTACAGAGCAGGGCGAAGTACTTTCTTTCCGATATTCATTAGCGAGTATTGCACACCGTCACCTTGAGCAAATTGTAAATGCGATGGCTCAAGTAACAATGGCTCAAAAAACGAAATCAGGTTACCTAACGGGCAAGAATGAGAAAGTGATAATGGACGAGTTGGCAGAAATTACCATGTCCACTTACCGCGAACTGATTGATGATTCGGATTTTTGGGATTGGTACTCTGGCATCACCCCAATCGAGCACATTGGAAAGTTACCAATTGCCTCTCGTCCTGTTTCTAGAGGGAATTCTGGAGCTATGGAGTTTGAGAATTTGAGAGCAATCCCTTGGGTCTTTGCATGGACTCAAGTTCGATATAATGTGCCAGGTTGGTACGGCATTGGTGAAGGACTGAATAAAATGCTGGAAAAATCGCCAGAAGCCAAGAGCGTAATAAAGGAATGGTTCAATTCATGGGTATTCTTTAAAACAGTACTTAACAATAGCCAAAGGGAACTAGCCAGAACGCATTTAGCAACAGCTGTTATTTATAATTCTGAAGATTCTAAATTTCATAAAAAAATAGCCTCGGAATTGGCTAATGCTACCAAATGCATTACTGAAGTTACTGGCGTTACAAACTTTTTGGACCATAATCCTGTTATACAAAAGTCGATTAAATTTAGAAATCCGTTTACTTATCCACTCAATTTCATACAAGCAGAATTGTTGAAGAGATGGAAATTGGCGGAAACTGATGATGAGAGAAAAGAATTAACCGAGGTATTATTTTTAAATATCAATGGTATAGCTGCCGCTATGCAGAGCACTGGTTAATATCTTGCAAAGAATTTACACTTATTAGTCTTTACCTTAATTGGAAAGCAGTTATTTTGAGAACACTATGAGCGAATTAATGACACCTACTGAAATAAAGATACAACCTGCAGAAACAAGCCGAATCCAAGAGATGGATTTCGAGAACTTAGTTTTCGGACGAAATTTTTCTGATCACATGTTTGTAATGGAATATGTTGATGGCACTTGGAAAGATGCTGAAATTAAGCCATTTGGCCCAATTCAGATTACACCGGCCCTTAATACATTGCATTATGGTCAAGCTATTTTTGAAGGGATGAAAGCCTTTTATGTGGATGAGCATACCATTAATATCTTTCGCCCAAAAGACCATCATACTCGCTTTAATAATACAGCGCGTAGAATGTGTGTTCCTGAAACAGATTACGATACGTTTATTTCTGCTTTAGAAGAACTTATAAAATTAGATCATAACTGGGTGCCTAAGAAACAAGGCACGGCGTTATACATCCGTCCGTTTATTTTTGCATCTGATGATTTGCTTGCTGCTCGTTCTTCATCAAAATTCAGCTATTACATAATCACTTCTCCAGTTGGTGCGTATTACGCCGAAGGATTTAACCCCGTAAAACTTACCACAACGGATGAGTTTGTTCGTGCGGTTGAAGGTGGAACAGGCGAAGCTAAGACGGCTGGTAACTATGCAGCAAGCTTTCTTCCAGCACAAAAAGCACAAGAAGAAGGGTATACTCAGGTTTTATGGTTAGATGCCAGAGAACGTAAATATATCGAAGAAGTGGGCACGATGAATATTCACTTTTTAATTGGTGATAAACTCGTTAGTCCAGGACTTTTTGGTTCTATTTTACCAGGTGTTACTCGCCGTTCAGTTTTGGCACTTGCTAAAGAATGGGGCTTAACCGTTGAAGAACGAAGAGTAACTATAGACGAAATTTTTGAAGCACATAAAGACGGTTCTCTAAAAGAAGTATTTGGTTCAGGAACAGCAGCTGTAATTTCTCCAGTTGGGCTAATTCATCATAAAGGGCAGATTATTGAGATTGGTGAGAATAAAATCGGTCCAATTGCAAAGCGCTTGTTTGAAGAAATTACGGACATCCAATACGGCAGAAAAGAAGATACTCACGGCTGGGTTCACTCAGTAAAAGTATAATTTTTTGTGCAGGTAGATTTGCTTAAAATATTAGCAGTTGGCTCCGGTGGATTCATCGGAGCAACAAGCCGTTATTTGCTTGCCGGTAGTGTACAAAATTACTTTTCAGCATCGTCTTTTCCATATGGAACAGCTTTTGTAAATATTCTAGGCTGTTTACTCATTGGCCTACTGGCTGGCTTGTTTGAAGTGAAGCAATGGATCAACCCAGAACTTCGATTATTTCTATTTGTTGGGATTCTGGGCGGCTTTACTACATTTTCAACATTTATAAACGAAAGTTTTATGCTGTTGGAACGAGGGGATATTGTGCTGAGTATTCTTAATGTTGGTGTTCAAGTAATGCTAGGCCTAGTATTTGTTTGGTTAGGTTTTGCCCTTATAAAATTGATTTTTTAATAGCCTTCTTCTCTAATTACTTCGTTTATTAAAGCCATTCCCGAAAGCGAACGCTTGTAATTCTCCAGTATAACCTCTGCACCTTCAACTGGATCAGTAATGGCTGCAATATGCGGTGTAATCATAATTTTGGGCCTATTCCAAAACAGATGATTCGATGGGAGCGGTTCTTCTTCAAATACGTCTAAACAAGCTCCCTCTAAAGCATTTGTATCAATTCCATAAATTAAATCTTCCTCTATTAAGTGTTCTCCACGACCTGCGTTTATTATATAAGCAGGTTTTTTGAGCTTTTTGAAGAGTTCTAGATCTAAGATACCTTCAGTTTTTTCAGTTAGTGGTAGCAGGCAAATGAGAATGTTAGTTTGGGCCAAAAAATCATCTCTTTCTGACTTAGAGTAGCAGGTGATTCCTGCAATTTCTTTTTTTGATTTAGACCAACCAACAACGTTATATCCATTTAGAGTTAGTAGCTGAGCAGATGCTGTTCCCATTTCTCCCAAACCCATAATCCCAATAGTACATTCGTTTTTAGGAATGGCAGCATGTGGAGCCCAATAGCCTTCTCTTTTTTGATCTACATAACGAGGTATATGATTCCTATAGTTGAGTACTGAATTTAACAGATATTCTGCCAACTGATTTTTAAGGGAAGGAGTTACAACTCTAGATAATCGGACTTTCTCGGGAAGAGCTACATCTGTTAATAGATGGTTTACTCCTGCACCTAAAGAGCTTACCGCCTGTAAATTCGGATAATTTCCTAACACATTTTTAGGATGATTCCAGCAGACAGCAAAAGTTACTCTTTCTTTGTTTTCGACCTTAGGCCAAATTTCTATATCTAAGTTTGAATCCTTTTCCAATAAAGCTTTTTTCCAAACTTCAGTATCCCTATTAGGGGCAATAAATAATAATGACATTATACTTTCTCTATTTTGCTTTGGCGATCATTAGCTCATCCCAACGCGTAGTATAACACTTACTCAGGTAATTTTGATTCATTACCCATTTATTTTGCACACCTTCTTTTTTGTGAAGCCCTGTTGCCGCAAACGCGGCTTTATTTCGCCCATACTTTGAATTTATGACATCTACCGATTCCATTAACTTACATTGCTGCTGGGTATATAAGTGAGGGTCAAACATATCCATTTGAACTTCACTATCCGATATAATGCCAGTGAACATAATCCCAGCTTTTTTATATTTGGTATTCGGTTCATAGAGAGTTTCTGTTAAAGCTTTTGCTAAAAAAATTAGAGTGGGTGTGTGAGCTGTGGGCACTTTAAGAGAATAACTTCTACTATATCTATACTTAGCTTTTATGTTGGCATGCCTATCGCCAATTAAGGTTACGCTGATAACGGAAACTACTGAATGCTGTGCACGTAATTTTTCTGCAGCTCTTGAGACAAATGTAGAAACAGCCTCTTGTATATCCCGAAGCTCATAAAGTGGTTTTCCAAACATTCGTGATGTCAAAATACCTTTTCTAATTTCTTTTACTTCACTCATATGGATACAAGAAACGCCATTTAATTCTAATACGGTACGTAAACCTGTAACACTTATTTGTTTGCGAACCCATTGCTTATTGGCAACGGTTTTCTTTAAATCTAACGCAGTATTAATTCCGAACCTATTTAGCTTAATTGTAAGATTATGCCCAATACCCCAAATTTTTTGTATGTCTACTTCTTTAAGTATTGAGTCTATATCTGGAACGTTTATTAGGTTAAGTACACCATTATGCTTGGGTCGCTTTTTTGCGATATGATTTGCCACTTTGGCTAGTGTTTTACTAGTCGCAATACCAACCGAAACAGGCAAGCCTGTCCAATTAAAAATGGTTTGCTTAATAAATTGCCCATATGAATCTAAATCTGCATAAATATTGGTTGAAAGTTCAGCAAAAGCCTCATCTATGCTATACACTTCAACATTATTAGAGAGTTGGCGGAGTATATCCATTACTCGGGCACTCATATCTCCATATAAGGCATAATTGGATGAGCGGACCACAACGTTATTCTCTGCGAAGAACTTTCGGTATTTAAACTCAGGGGCACCCATTGGTACACCAAGCAGTTTCGCTTCTTCAGACCTTGCAATAACACATCCATCATTATTGGATAGAATTACAATAGGCTTACCTAATAATGCAGGGTCAAATGCTCTCTCGCAGGATGCGTAGAAGTTATTGCAATCAACCATGGCGAATACGGTAGAAGTTGAAAAGCTTTTTCTATAAGACATGTTTAAGAGCTGAGCGTTTCAATAATTTCTCAATTTCACGGGTGTCCTCATAAAGGTTGTCGAAAATCTCTTTTCGGAAATAGTTGAGCCCCAAGGCGATTTCTAGTAACGTTTGTAGCTCAAACAAGGCAGATAATGTAGAGCTAGAATGTATAGATTTACCATTTCTATTTTGTTTGGCATTATCTTTAGCAATGCTTTTAGGAATTGAAATTACACTTTTTCGGAGTTGGGCGGTTAAAACTAGCAACTCCTCTTCTGGAAAACCCTCCATGCTTTTATACACTTTATTAACTAAAAGCATGGCTTTTTGCCAAACCAATAAATTTCTATACGACATATGATTCCTGATTTCGAGTGTGTTTGTTATTGTTCGATATTATCTAGTCTAAACCGATGTATGACATGTGTAATTACTCCCCAAATAATCCACTCGGTTTCTCTCTGAATTAAAATGGGTTCAAATTGGACATCGTCTGACAATAGAAAAATGCGTACACCACGTCGTGTAAATCTGCGAATGATAGGCTCTTCGTTAACAGATGTGATAATAAGGTGTCCATTTTTTGGTGTAATAGAACGATCTACAATAAGGATATCTCTATCGTGGATACCTGAACGTGCCATAGCGTCTCCTTCAGCCCGCACGTAAAAAGTTGCCGATGGTCTGAAAACCACAAGGTCCTCTAAACTAAGTCCTTTTTCTAGATGGTCAGCCGCTGGCGATGGAAACCCTGTTTCTAGCTTTTGAGAGAGGTCGAAGTCTCCTAGCTTGTGATTTTGTTTTGTCCTAGAGTTTGCTTTAATGCCTAACATGATCGGTTTCTTAAAATGAAAATATATGTATATTATATGTGTAATGTATCAAAAGAAAAAGGCCTAATGACAAAATTTGAAAATAAAAGATGATGGTGTTACGAATTTTTTGAAAAGAACTGTTGTAGTAGAGTCATGGAGTCTATTGTGTCAAAATAGATTTGTAGAATTTGTAAAACCTTTGATTAGAATCAATTCAACTTTGATAGAGAACTCATAAAGCTTATTTATTCGGATGATATTTAGTGATATAGATGTCGGGTTTACTTAAATTTACATGTACAAAAAGGCCTTTTAAGATAGTATTAAGTGAATATTTTAAATTAAAAGGATAGGAAAACACTTCAGTTAGAAGCCAAAAAGAAGACGTTTTAATAGTAAGTAAGTGGTATGTAAAAATGATTAGTAAATATTTTTTTGAGGCGTTTAAAGAAATACATTACAAGGATATCTGTTAATTATAAAAGCACACCAAATAAAAGATGTATTTAGAACGGAAAAACAGAGTAACTATGAAAAAAATGCTACAATTAAGAAAAGCTTCACAGAAGAGTGTTGCGATTTTAGGAGGATTTCTTTTTTCATTACTCATAGGAATACCTCAGAGTAATGCGCAATCAATTAGCCCAAAAAGTGGGTTTTACGAAACTCAAGTTGAAGCTAATTTACAAGATGTTCCAGAAACAGCTAGCGTCTTTTACACCTTAGATGGATCCATTCCTGACACTTCTAGTGTTGCTTTTACAGAACCTATAACAATTACAGAAACTACAGCTCTTAAAGTTGCTGTATTTTCACCGGATTATAGCGACACAAGCTATATTTATAGCACTTACTTTATAAATGAAAGTACTGAGTTACCCGTATTAGCAATAACTACTGACCCTGCTGGCTTTTTCTCTGATACTTCAGGGATTTATGTAACTGGTACAAATGGTATTACAGGGCATTGTAGAAGCACACCACAAAATTGGAACCAAGACTGGGAACGAGCAGCTCATTTAGAATTTTTTGAAAAAAACAGAAATGAAGGTTTTAATATCGATGCTGGCGTTAAGATTGGAGGTGGTTGTACTCGAATTTACGATCAGAAATCACTAGATATTTTTTTTAGAAGCGAATACGGGGAGAGTAAACTCGATTATCATTTATTTGAAGATAAAGGCATCACAAAGTTTGATAGGCTAGCGTTAAGAAGTGGCGGACAGGATTGGTATCGTGCAATGATTCGTAACGCTGCTATTCAAACAATAATGCGTGATAATATGGATTTGGGGTACCAAGCATTTAAACCTGTTGTGATGTTTTTAAATGGTGAGTATTGGGGAATTCATATGCTTCGCGAAAAACAAAATGAAGATTTTATTGAATCTAATTACGGCTACGATGAAAACGCACTAGATATTCTATCGGGCCATACTCACGTTAAAGAAGGCAGTGCAGACCATTATAACGCAATGATTGATTTTATTGAAAGTAATGACTTATCAATAGAAGAGAATTATCGCTGGGTAACTGAGCAAATGGATGTTAATCAGTTTATGGATTATCAAATTGCCGAAATTTTTGTGGGTAATGGTGATTGGCCTGCTAATAATATTATTTTTTGGCGTCCACAAGCTGAAGGTGGCAAGTGGCGTTGGCTTTTATATGATGCTGATATGTCGATGGGAAGTCATGGTAATGGTGAGTATGATAGCGACAATTTATACTACGCTACATCTACAAATAGCGATTATTACGCAAACCCGACTTGGGCAACTCTACTTCTGAGAAAGTTGCTAACCAATACTGAGTTTAAGAATGCGTTTATTCAACGTTATAACATGCATATGTTTACAACTTTTGAGAAGTCTAGAATGCAGGGGATTATGGATAGTACTGCGGCGCTAATAGCTTCTGAAGTTCCTGCGCATATGGACCGCTGGGTGAAGTCTTTTCGCTTAGGAAAATCGGTTTGGGAAGATCACCTAGAAATTATTAGAGAATTCATTGAGAAACGAGAATTTTACGCAAGTACGCATCTTAGAGAGAAATTTAACTTAAGCACTAGAAGTAAAATGGATGTGGTAATACAACCAGAAAATGCTGGGACTGTACGTGTTGCTGAACAGGTCGTAAGCTCAGGAACTGGAGCCATTTTATTTAATACAATCCCTGCAAACATTGAAGCAGAAGCAAAACCTGGATATACTTTTACAGGATGGACTGGAATTTCTGCAAGCACAGATTCGAAAACCCAAGTTACACTAGAAGGACAAAATACTTCGATTACAGCACATTTCGCCCGAAATACATTATCACCAACAGAAGTTGTTATAAATGAAGTTAACTATCGATCTTCCGACGATTTTGATCCAGATGACTGGGTAGAGTTCTACAATAATTCAGATGAACCTGTTGATATAAGTGGATGGTATTTTTCTGATTCTGATATCAGTCATAAATTCATATTCCCATCTTCAACCATCTTAGCAGCTGATTCATATATCGTGCTCACCAAAGATAAAACCGCTTTTAGCGCACTTTTCCCAGGCGTTGATAATATTATTGGCGATATGGACTTTGGATTATCTGGCGATGGCGAGTTAATCAGACTTTATAATGATTCAGGCGAAATCGTTGATTCGCTAACATACAACGACAAAGCTCCTTGGCCTCTTGAAGCGGATGGACTTGGTGCAACTTTGGCTTTAGCTAATCCTGGCTTAGATAACTCTGAAGGAAGTAATTGGGCAGCCTCAACAGGGCACGGAACACCTGGGGCATCTAATTCAGATGTATATGTAAGCAACGAAACCGAGTTAGACACGAACTTGCCTCAGCACATTAAGCTAGAACAGAACTATCCGAATCCATTTAACCCTACTACAACTATTTCTTACGCTATTGATAAGCCAGGAAAAGTAAGTCTTGCGATATTTGATATTACAGGGAGAACAATAGCTGTGCTGGTTAATGAAAGAAAAACTGCAGGAACCTATAGTGCTATTTGGAATGCTGGGTTGGGGAATTTATCAAGTGGAGTATATTTTTATAAGCTAGAAGTTAATGGCGAAACCATTACGAAAAAACTAACGCTTATCAAATAAGCTAACTATCCGTTCCATCCCATTCTTGTAAAAATCGTTGAACAAAGGTTTCCATATACTGGTGTCTTTGCTCAGCGATTATTTTTGCGCTTTGAGTATTCAATCTATCTTTAAGTAGAAAAAGCTTCTCATAAAAATGATTGAGTGTTGAACCGGTATCATTTTTATACGCCTCGAATGAAGCGTGTAATACAGGTGGTTTTGTAGGATTGTAGAGCTCTCTATTTTTATGGCCACCATAAGCAAATGCTCTAGCGATACCGATCGCACCAATGGCGTCTAGTCTATCGGCATCTTGCACTATTTTACCTTCTAGTGTCTGCATAGGTGTATCAACACCGGCACCTTTGTATGAAAGATTTTTTATAATTTCACAAACATGAGCAATAATAGATTCTTCAGTCTGAATGCCTTCAAGCCAATTACGAGCTACTTTAGGTCCAACCGTTTCATCGCCATTGTGGAATTTATGATCGGCAATGTCGTGTAACAAAGCGGCTAAACCAACTACCGTTTCGTTAGCTGTTTCGCCAGCAGCGAGCCTGTTAGACATCTTCCAAACACGTTCAATATGCCACCAATCATGTCCTGAACCTTCGCCATCTAGTTGTACTTTTACATAGCGTGCAGTTTTCGCAATAAGCGTATCATGATTTAATTCAGACATGTGCAAAGCTCGGCAATTACATCTTGTTTTAATTTGGCAACTCTTTGTAGGGCGGTGTCAATCGTTTCGGGGCTTAAGGTGCCTTCTGCAATTAATTTTTGGAGAATGGTAATAACTTTCTCAGCTATTTGCTCATCGTAATATTCGTTATTTCCAAAAATAAGCATATCAACACCTGCATTTAGTGCTTGTGCGATAGCAGTTTCAAACCCGTATTTGTCTTGAATAAATTGGAGCTGAAGATCATCGGAAAAAACCACACCGTTGAAACCTAAAGAGTCTCTGAGTAAACCATTAATAGTTTTATCTGAAAAGGTAGCTGGCCAAACTGAATCTATTTTTGCATTGTAGATATGCGAAGCCATTACTCCATTTATATTCCGTTCAAAAAAGAGGTTTTTATAGGGAATAAGCTCTCTAGCATCCCAAGTATCCGTAACATCAACAATGCCATTGTGTGGATTGCTTCGGGCGCTTCCAAGCCCAGGGAAGTGCTTTAAGACTGTTAAAATTCCTTCTCTATCAAACTCATCTAGAAAGTACCCGGCATGTTCGGTTACTTTTTCTGGGTGATCTGAAAAACTCCTTCCTTTTTTTGATAGCGAAGGACTTTCTTTATTGATATCTAAATCGAGTACGGGTGCGAAGTTCGTATTTACCCCAACAACCATAAATTCTTGAGCCATATTTTTGCTATAAAAGCGAGTTGAGTCTTCCTTATCAATTTGCCCAAGATGTTTTGCGCTAACAGTTCTAGGAGACCCAGAATACGCATTAAGTGGTGAAACCTCTCCACCTTCTTGGTTAAGCGCAATTATAGGAGGGTTTGACGAATACCCAACCAACGCACTAGAGAGCTTTAGAAGCTGCATAGCATCTTTAATATTTCGCCTAGAAGTTTGAGTTGAAGCATCAAAATCGGTGAGTATAAAACCACCGATGTTTCGTTCTTTGATGTCTTTTACAATCGCACTTTCTTTAGAGATTTCAGTTCCTCTAAAACCAACAATGATAAGTTGTCCGAGTTGCTTATTGGTATAAACGGGTTCGGCTTGTTTTTGTTTATTAGTTGGCTGGCATGCAACCATTCCTAAAAGTAATAATGGGAACAGAAATCTCATGAGAAGCTAGGGTTGATAATTATTTAGCCATTAGGCTGTTTAATACTTCTTCTAAGTTAAATGAAGCTCTAATATCGTTATATCTAATAATATTTCCATCAGGATCAATTAATACATAAAAGGGAATACCTCCACCTTTATATGCTTTAAACACTTCTAAGTCAAAGCCTTTTCCGCCATATAATTGTACCCAAGGGTTTTCAAAGCGATTTATATCTTGTATCCATACATCACGGTCAACTTCATTTGAAATTCCGAGAATCTCGAAATTGTCTCTTGAAAAATTATTGTAAATACGTTGCATATCAGGAAACTCATCTAAGCAAGGTTGACACCAGCCTGCCCAAAAATCGAGAAGTACATATTTTCCCTTATAATCAGCTAGAGAATGGTTGTCTCCGTTTCTATCCTTTAGAGTAAAAGGGATAGCCTTGGCACCGGGCGAAATAGCTTTAATTTCATTAAAAAAGTAAGTCAAAAAATCAGTGTACTCGGTGTATTCAGGGTACTCTGCTAAGTAATTTCTGTAAGTGGGCTCTGCAATTTCCATTGAGAACTCTCCAATACGTTCTGCAACTAAGTGCATTCGTGCATAAGCTTTTGTTTTTCTATCAGAAATAGCATCGATTACTTCGAGCCTTTTTGCATTTAATTCGGTGTAGGCTATTTTTTTTATTTCAGCCTCAGCTAAAGTCATTCCTTGTTCTTTTATCGTTTTAGCATAAATCCCAAATGTGCGGGCATAATAGTGCGAGAAATCTCTAATTCCAGCTCGTTGAGCAACTAAGGCTTCCAACGTAAGGAACCCATCTTTTTGAGCATCTTCAAGAACTTGTTTTCGTTCCGAATCAGCATCGTAATCTTTAATATCAAATTGATACTCTACAAACTTGATTCGATTCACATATAACTCACCTAGTACTTTAAGACGAATGCTTTCGAATGGAGTGCCATTAAGATTTTCTTCCGCTACAGTTAGTTTTTTTAAGCTCAACTCTAATGCATTGTTAGGAAGTCCATCTCGAAATTTGTTCATCTCAAGCTCGATAGCTGTATCGAGACCTTTTGTTCCCTCTAAGTATTTAATATACTTATCGTAAGATGTAGTTGATTCAGAAAGCACTACTACTGAATTTGGAAAGGAGGATCTTTGTATGGCGATGTTTGCTGAACCATTTTTTTCTGCATATATAGGAAAGGTTTTATCATCAAGGTTTAACCAAACGAGTTTCGACTCACTTATTGGAAGGTCTATGCTGAAGCTCCCATCGCTATTTATACTAAGTGGTGTTCGTTCTTTAGGTGCGTATTTATAGTGAATAGGTTGTTGCTCTATAAAGAGGTTGGCATCTCCTATGTAGTCAATTTCCCCAGATATAGAAAAATATTCATCATCAGTTTCTAAGCATGAAAATAATAAAAAAGGAAGTGCAAATAGTCTAATAAATAATGATTTCGGAGTCATATGAACTGGTTTTATGATGGATATATAATAGTATGGCAGATTATAACACCAAAAATCGTCAAAAAGTTTTTTATGAGAAAACTATCTTAAAAAAAAATAATAAAGTTAAGAGGCAACATTTTGTAACAAAGAAGTTTAGGCGTTCTCTTTTAACAAATGAGGTCACAGCCTAAACAATGGTGTTCAAAAATAAATTATTCAAAAGGTACTATTACAGCCATTGCGCCATTAACAAATTGGTATTTAACATTTATAGAATAAGATGATACAAAGTAATTTTAATAAAGAACTAGAAGAAAAGATCCAACTTTACATCAATGGAAAATTGGATCAAGAGCAGAGTGATGATTTATGGGCAGAATTGATTCAAGATGATTACTATCTCGACTATATGAAGAGTGTAGCAAATCTGAAGGCACTAATTCTTGAGAAACGAGTAGCTAAATCTCAGCCAAGAATACTGCCACTTCGAAAGTATGTTAGTTATGCTGCTGCGGTTGCCGTAATTGTGATGGTAGGTGTACTTGGAGTTGTGAATTATCAAACACAATCTGCTATTGAAGTTAGCCCGATTGCAGAAATTGGGTTAGATGTAATTCGCGATCCTATTGGTATCTCGTCTGCAATAACTAACGAAGTTGTCAAAGAGGCAATCCAATTAGCCTCTAACGGAAATGTTGAAGAAGCTATTTCACTGCTCGAAAAAGAATTGGAAGTGGTTAAGAGCCCATTTACAATCGCAGAATTAGCGCTGAGTTTAGGCTCTATTCAATATAATTATGGTGACTATAATGCAGCTATAACAAATTTCAAGAAAGTTGTAAACCAGAAAGATATCGATGTATCTACTCAAGAAAAAGGTTACTATTTTCTCGGTAATGCTTACTTTCAACTTGATCAACTAGATGAGGCTGAAGAAGCATTCATAAAGGCTTATGCGCTTGATGGTTCATATAGCCGTATTGCTAAGCGCTATGTGGACGCATTGAATAATACAATGCTTAAATAAAGAGCTCTTTAGTTCCTACGTATATTAAAGCTAACCAGCAGTGTGATTATAATGAGTATAGAAAACATTATAGGTGCATTGGCTGGTTTTTTTGTAAGTGGGGTTGGATTCCCAATAAGTGAGTAAGCTCCCCAAAAGTGTGGATCCGCATTCCCAAATTTGAGTTGATTCTTTTTTGCCATTCGCATTGCATCACTTTTGGAATACCCTTGGTTAATGAAGCTATAGAAGTCTGTTGCAAAAATAGATGCGACGCGATCGTTAACAGACCATAGATTAAGAGCTAGACTTTTTGCACCAGCATATCTCAAAGCTCTACTAATGCCCATTATTCCAGTTCCTTGCATGTAATTTCCGGTGCCAGAACTGCAGGAATTAAGCATAATTAAGTCATTATTAAGTGCGGTATCAAAAAGTTCATAAGCAAAAAGCGCGTTTTGACCTTTGCTATCATTGGGTTGAGTAGTTTGCTGGTTCTTGAGGTATATTGTTGAAAATAATGGATCTTGCTCAGATACCTCACTATGGGTAGCTATATGAATAATCTTTGATTGGCCAATTTCTCTAATAAAAGATTGCTTTGTCGCATTATCTCCGATGTATAGCCTCTTATTATTGAACTCAGAAAGACTTTGTTCTACTTGTTGAACTTCTTGCGTAGCATATGGGAGTGAGGGTAATTCTACGTTTGAA
>TARA_R110002096_G_scaffold432825_1_pt1 | contig 19442 bp, 5 predicted proteins | sample TARA_R110002096 | Tara Oceans TARA_R110002096 (sample SAMEA4397295) | marine metagenome | biome: Polar Biome; feature: [DCM] deep chlorophyll maximum layer (ENVO:01000326); material: water (ENVO:00002006), including particulate matter (ENVO:01000060) such as... | depth 35 m
TTGATTATTAGACCCTTGTTCAAGGTTATAATTGATAAAAGAATATTTAGGCGGTTCAGTACAACTCAATCCAGAGTTTGGATCAAATACAGCGATTGCTACTGATGCTGTATTATTTGCGGCAACTCCATCTACGCCGCTATTATCGCTTAGAGTTGCAGTGTTAGTAATGGTATTTCCCTGCTGACCAGTATTTACTGTTGCTACAATATCAATAGTAGCAACTTGTAATCCTGAAAGTGACCCAACGTCCCAAATGCCAGTTCCGCTGTTATAAGTACCTTGACTTGGGTTAGAAGAAACGTAAGTCAAACCCCCTGGAAGTTGATCTGTAATTTTCACACTCCCCACAGCATTAGCTTTTTTATTGGCAGCTTGTACAGTATAGGTTACAGTTTGACCAACAGTAACTGAATTATCATCAACAGATTTTGTTACACCAACATCGACCACACTTTGAGTTACAGGATCATTGAATGTATTAATCTCACAAGGATCAAAATTTACTGAAATAATACGATCATCAACTGTGTTTCCAGCTTTTATCCCTGCACGAAGCCTAAATTTTGGCTCATTAGTGTAAGATGTATAGACTTTGTATTCTGAATAATCATTCTGATTAGGCGAAGTATCTGAAAAGTCATTTGAAGTAAAAGTTGTGTATAACCCTTCTGTACCAACAACCAGTTCAGTTGTATTCTCAACTATAAATGAGTTTAGATTTTGATATCCAACAAAATCCTTCAGATCACCAGTCCCATCAACATCGGAAGTAGTAGCTGCGAAAGATAAATAACGAGAAAGATTAGACGCCGAATCATAAAATGAGATCTCAAAGTCAAGGTAACCGTTACCACCAGTTGTATTTTCTATAAAGGGAGAAAATTCATTTGGTAGACCACTTGTAACGCCATCATCAATATTCTTTATTGTGGCGTTATTAATAGTAACAATTTCAACTTTTGCATAAACCCCAGTAAGAACATTCGGAAATTTATATACGGCCCCTATTTGCAGCGCACTCCCTGATATAAGTGACGCGTTTCGGAATTTCAAGTATGGAAGTCCACATGATAAATTAGCTATTGGTGGAACTATGGTAATAGAAGCAGTTGCTGTGTTATTTTGGGAATTAGAATCTGATTGGTCCATTCCATTAAGTGCAGCCGTATTATTTATAGTATTTCCTTGAGTGCTTCCATCTACTCTAACGTTTAGAATTAATGAAGCACTTGCTCCATTAGCTAAATTTCCAATGTCCCAAATTCCTGTTGAGGGATTGTAAATACCTACACTTGGCAATGAATCTTGATATGTAATACCTGTAGGTAATTGGTCCAGAATTTTAAGATTCGTTGCTGCTTTTGGCCCGTTGTTAGTAACTGAAACCGTAAAGGACATAAACTCGCCTTCAATTGGGTTTGCGTTACTCGCTATTTTTGTAATCCCGATATCAGCAGATTCTGGAACAACGGTAATACCCGTTTCAGAAGAGTTATTGGCAAGGTTTAAATCTGTTTCGTTTAAGTTCGAAATTGAACTCGAGTTGGTAATAACCGAACCTAAAGTGCCAGCATCAACTAAAGCTTCTATATCTAGTGTAGCAATAGTAGTATCGCCAGCAGCAAAGTTGCCTATAATCCAAACACCCGTTACGTTATTATAATTACCTTGACTAGCAGTTGAGCTTACAAATGTAACGCCAGCAGGGAGCACATCTGTAACTCTAACATCGGTAGCAATATATTCACCAGGGTTAGTTACAGTTAACGTATAGGTGATGGTTTCTCCCACAATTGGAGTAGAGTTATTAACCGATTTAACAAGACTCAAATCTGGTGTTTTTGGCTCAGAAATAGTTATTTGATAATCTTCAACTTCACCATCTTTTGCAGAACCTGTTGGTGTAGCTACTTCATTAGCGCTGCTTGCAATTCTGAAACGAGCATAAGACGTTCCTGTAATCATTCCAGAAAGTCCCGACCAGTTTAGCGTTACACTATTTGAGGAACAAATTCCTGAGTCAAATTCGCCTGCATCAAAAGATCCTGACTGATCAAAATCTATCCATGCTCCTACATTTCCACCGTTGGTACAACTTAATGTAACCGAATAATTTGTAGTAGCAGAAGTAAGAACTGGAAAGTTTACAATTGCATCCTCTACATCATTATTGGCAGCAGAACTAGGTATACCGTTACCATCTGCATCTACGCCAGCACCGAAATAAACAACGTTTGGAGCATCATTATTTAGCAGGTGAAAAGCAGGAGGCGCTGTTCTTGAACTGTAGCTCGTTCCATAAACGTTTGGTGCATCACCAAAGTCAGCAACCAAAGCTAATCCTAAATAAATGTTATCTGGTTGAGCAGCTGTTTTTCTTAATTCAATCCGTCGGACGTTTTCGTTTGTAATTTTAAACCAAACTGGAGTTGATGAAGACGCACATGCAGGAACGCCAGAAACCGTAGGCTGAAATTGTATAGTGGTGTTTCCATTTGCATAATTAATATTAACTGAATTTGTACAAACTCCCCCATCAGATCCTTGCCCAGTTAACCAACCATTAAGTGGAACTTTTGTGTTACTTCCGTCAAAAGCTTCTAACGTGTACGAAGTTCCACCACCATCAGGACGTAATCTGTTTAACGATAACATAATTGCATCGGATGGCACACCTACAGGAATGTTTATATCGAATGAAGTAGCATTACCACCGTTCCCTGTAGCATTGATTTGTGGGCCGTTAAATTCATCACCAGAAAAAGCACCGCTTGTCCAAGATTGTAGTGCATTGGGTGAGAATGTTGTTTGACTTCCTGAGGCGGCTGTAATAGTTGCTATTTCAAGCCCACCAACTTCAGCACGCATGGTTGTACCATTGTTGCTTCCATCGAAACAAGTCCATGCAGCATCTTTCCCATTTACGATAGGACAAGGATCGGGCCCAAAACCTGTAGTAAATGCTGCGCTGTTATTAACTAATAAAGAAGTAAAACTATTGGCGTTGTTGCCAACAATATCACGAATTGGATTTACTCCAGCGGTATAATCTACGGTAATATTATCACCTGCATCTACACTTGGTGTGAAATCAATACTTACCTTATCCCCATTAATATCTACAGCTGAAATTGTTGCTGGAGAGCCGTTAATTTTAACTACATAATCAGTGGTTGAAGGAACCGAATTTTCATTTAAATCTTCACTGTAATCAAGTATCAATCTGTTTCCAGAAACAGTAGTTGTAGATACACTAGGAGCGGTAGCATCCGTAACAGTACCTGACTCAGCTGTTACTTCTGATGAGTTTGTGCTTTCATTTGAAGAAGCATCAATTGCCACCACTATATAATAATAAGTAGTGCCAATAGACGCTGTATTATCGGTATAAGTGTAATTAACACTTTCAATATCTGTAATTGTCCCAATTTGTGAATACGGACCTCCTGAAACAGTAGCTCTTCGAATGGAATAAGAAACAACACCACTCCCTACTTCATCAACATCATCAAATTTAATATCAATATCGCTTCCAACAAGAGCAAAAGCTGCTACATTAGTTGGTGCAGGAGGTGCTGTGTTATCTGGTGTATTATTAGTAACAGTTTGGTTCGTTAAGTTTACTGCATCGTTTCCAGAAATATCCTGAATTGGATTAGTTCCGGCAGTATAACTTACCTGGATGTTATCACCGATAATTATTGTGCTACTCAATGTAATTTTTACAGAATCATTACTTATTGCTACAGAAGCCACATTCCTAGTAAGATTATTCACTTTTACAACAAAATCACCATTACTAGGAACAGGTGAACTCTCTAAAGGTTCATTATAATCTAGAACCAACATCGTTCCTTCCGCAGTTGCCGATTGTAGCACAGGAATAATCGAATCTGCTGTAAAAGAAGTTTCGGAAGAGTTAGAACTTGTATTTCCAACAGCATCAACAGTTGCTACTACATAGTAATAGGTTGTACCATTTGAAACTGTATTATCGGTATAAGTATAGCTAGAACTCTCATTATCATTAATCACTCCAACTTGTGTATATGCCCCTCCTTGTGTGGTGGATCTTCTAATCGAATAGCTTGCTACTCCACTTCCTGTCTCATCAACGTCATCAAACGAAACTTGAATGTCGCCACCAGCTAAGCCTGCTGCAACCACATTGTTTGGAGCGTTTGGAGCACTTCCATCTGATACATCAGAAACTTCATTGGATTCTAAGCTCACATTATTAGCTCCATCAAGCGCAACCACTACGTAATAATAAGAAGTACCATTTACAGCAGAGTTATCGGTATATGTGTAGCTCGCACTTTCATTATCTGTTACCACACCAACCCCACTATACGGTCCACCTTGAGTAGTAGATCTTTGAATTGAATAATCTTTAACACCCGAACCTGTTTCGTCTACATCATCAAAAGCTATGAGGATTCCCCCACCAGGCTGACTTGTAGCGCTTACATTTGTAGGCGCTGGAGGAATTATACCATCAGACAAAGCCGAAACTTCAGCAGAAATCACACTTTCGTTGTTGTCGCCATCAATGGCAGTAACTACATAGTAATAAGTTACATTGTTTGATACGGTGCTATCATCAAAATAATAGATAGCACTTTCGTTATCGGTTACTGTTCCAACTTGAGTGTAAGGACCACCCTGAGTGGCAGATCGTTTTACAGAATAACTAGCTACGCCAGAACCTGATTCGTCAACATCATCAAAAGAAATTCTTAAGTTACCACCTGCTAATGAAGTTGCTAGTACATTTTGAGGAGCTGTTGGAGGAATGTATTCCACTTGTGGCCCAAGTGTTATAAATGCACCTGGATTTAGTTGGTTGTTATATTCTGTTTTAATCCAATTTGCAGAACGAGGAATGCTTGAAATACGAATCTCATCCATGAGGCCGTCCATAGCATCTCCACTTCTAGAAATTTGAAGGTCATCACTGTTTGTGTCAAAACTTCCTGAATCATTATGTGAGGTATCTAAATTCCCATTAATATAAATGAGTTTTTGTGTCGTAGTTTTTACATAGCTAAGATAAACCCATGACCCTTGAGCTATAGTAGTACCAGAGCTTAAAGAACTTGAATTATTATTTCTTTTAAAGAAAGGCCTTCTTGTACTTCTAGATGAAATTTCATAGGACTCATTTTGGCCTTTTGTGATATAATCAGGTTCAATATCTGATCCTAAATTAAGCCAAAAAGAAATAGTTAACTGGTTGGTTAAATCTAAGCTATTATCGTCGGCTACAGTAATATAGTCATCGTTATTTCTTTCGAAGTCTCTAGCATTTCCAATTAACCCTGTAGCTGCCCCAGTTCCATTATTTGAGCCATTGTTACCGTTAGAGGTAGCATCAACTAGGCTTGCTTCCATGTGCATTACTAACTTGAAATTAGTATCCCAAGTCGCTGTGGTAGAAGTATTCGCAGTTCCTGAACTTCTCCCATAAAACATATAAATGGTAGTGTTAGATCCCGAACTTATTGAAGGAACTTTAACCCAAGCTGTTAATTTACCCGTTCCTGAATTAAAACTCTCAAGCTCGTGGCTTAATATTCCAGTTCCATTTGCATTAGAAGTAAAAATGATATCGTAGCCGTTACTATTCTCAACATTGCTACTAAGGTTTGCATCTGTAACACTAATTAATACTGGGAAATCGGTATTAGTACCCTGAACTTGGGAAGCATTTATTGTAACACTTTTCGAGTATTTATACCCAGATGGTTGTGCCACTGCAACTGCACCAAATACAAGTGTCATCACAAGCATTGTAACTAATCTATATGTAGCCATGAATCCTTTCATTAATTTCCACCTCTATAGAGAATGTCTATATCCAAAAGATTGATAGCATCAGCTTTTAGATACTTGAACAACACTCTATTACTATCTAAGCCACTTCCCATCTCACTGATGCTAATTCTACCTTCTGCTATTCCCCATTTCACTAAATAATCTTTAATTGCTTGCATTCTACTAGCACCAGTACCTGAGCCGTCTGCTCGAAGCTCTAAATAAACTCCTTGGCTATTTCTTAAGTACGAGCCAATTCTAGATAGAATTGCTTGATTTTCGTTACTTAGTTTTGAAATTCGAGCCTCGTATTTAATTCTATCTGGAACTACATACGTTTGAGAGAAGTCACGTAATAATGTGTAATCATCACGCTTTTTAAGAACATCCAATAAGTTCTGCATCATACTGAACGCCTTTTTGTCCCCTTTAAATTTCACGTCATCACTTTGCTCTATGATTTCCAATAATTGTGGTTTCGTATAAGTCAATGAAACTACAAAAGGATTAGCCCCTGTTGTTTTTTCGAAACTAACTCTGTCATCATAAATACCATTAAAAATAAATTCTGCCTCTATAAGTTCGCTTATATTTTCAAACTCAGGACTGCCAGCAATGCCAACTGTTACATCTACTTCAGTATATTCTTTTAATGCAATTGCAATTCGCTCTATCATGTAGCTATTAATAGGGCTTAATTGATTGAAACCATTTGTTAGGTTGATGTTAGCTGGAACCGCTTTATGCTCTGGGTTATAAATGAAATCCCATCCACCAATTGCAGGGATTTTTTTGTTAACCTGTAAATCTTCTACTTGGTCAACAAAACGAACGTTTAAGTTTTCTGAATTTAAATCTAACTCTACACGTCTGTTTTTAGCCATATCAATTGGATCATTCTCAACAGCAGCATTCTCGTTAAAGCTCATTCCATCAAATACCAACCTGTCAGGATCAACACCAGAAGCAACCAAGTAAGCTCTTACTGCTTTTGCTCTTCTCTTAGAGAGGTCTAAGTTATATGCAAAAGTACTTTTACTATCCGTATGGCCGGTAACATTGATAATGTAATCGTCTCTCTCAAATAAGAACTTTGCAACCTTATCAAGCATCTGCGAAGCAGGGCGGTTGATATAAGTCAAGTTGTTGTCAAAGTGAATTTGTTTAGGTAACAAGGTCTGTGATTCAAGTTCTTCATATACAAAATTAACTGCTTCAATTTGTGCAGGTGTTAAGCTTGCGGTAAACCAGTCTTTTTCTAAATCCAAGATTAATATTGGATTACAAACTTCAACAGCATCACAGGTTAGATACAAGTTTGGATCTAGGAATGGCTTATGTTTAGTAGGCGCAAGTGACTCAAACAAACGTTCATCAAATTTATAGCTAAAGCCTAAATAAGCACCTTTTCTTGTGTATGAATTATCCACTAGATCTTCGTCATCGTATCCAAAGAAGTTAAAGCCTGTTGCAATTCTTAGGTTCGTTGCTGCAATAAAACCTACTTCAACTCCCATTCCATAATCTTTAGTAGTAAAGTCGCTATTTGCTAACAAGCTAGCGTTTACGCCTGCATCCCACTTTTCGTTGATATCGTATAAAGCTCTACCTGAAGCTAACTCTAAGAAGCTTGACTCACTGAAGTCAGTATCATTCTCAACAGCGTATTTTGCAGCTAAACGAGTAGAGAAAGTCCAATCATTTGAAGGATGATAGTTTGCATGGTTTGAGAAAACGTGTACACTTCTTTCGTAATCAGCACTTACATTTTTGTCGTTTTCGTATTTAAATTCATAACGGAAAAGAGCATCCCACCTGTTGGTATCTACATCTCTATATGCAGCACCTAAACGTAATCTTTCTTGAACTTTGCTAAAGCCTGAAGTACCTGCTTTTTCAGCTAGTGCAATAATGTTTTTACCTAAGAATGTCCAAGACTCATTAATACGTTGGCCATAACCGAGACTGTTTACATACGTTCTGTCAGAGCTAGTAAAACGAGCTTCTGCTTTTGCTGTAGCTTTCCAGTTTGGATTTGCCGTGTAATCTAAGGCCGTAGAAATTGCCGTTCCGTCTCCGCCTCTTTTCCCTTTCACAGTAAAGATACGTTCAAAGCCGGCGTTTAAGTTAAAGCCATCGGCTAACTGAAAACTATTTCTTAGCCCTAATGAAGCTTGTCCACTTTCACCGTCAACAGCGTCGTTAATACGATATTCACTATATACTTCGCCATTCTTCATATAGCTCGACTTAATACCAAATACCGAGTTTTGCTTTCTAACATTCTCGTTTAATGTGTATCTACCTTCAGCAGAAGAAGAAAACTCGTGGCGAGCATACACTTTAGCAAAGTTGTTGATTTTATAATCGCCACCTAATGCAAAAAGACGCTTATCAGCATTGTTTAAATCTTGCTCGTATTCCGCAAAAGTTGAGAAGCCGTCAATAAATGGAAGATCCGCAGAAAGCTTACTTCTTAAGTTTGTGTTCTCAATAACCTCAGCTGAGGTAGTACCAACACCTGTTTCTTGTCTTGAATAGCGCAAACCTAACTCAGTACTGATGTTTCCAAAGAATGTTTTTTGCAAGGTCATTAAGCCACCAACAGTTTCGTTGCCAGTAGTATCATTACGAGAATAAAGAGCTTCGGTGTTTAAACTTGAAGAATTACCCAGTTTCAAACGACCTTTAACTTTAGCTTCTGTTTTACCACTGCTTAATGTTGTAGATCGGTTTGCAAAATCTTTATCGGATCTACCAACCTGAAGTCTAACATTTGCTAAGTTATTTTTATGCTGAATTTCTACTCTACCTGCTTGGCCCGTGCCCTTGCTATCAGTAATAGTTTGAGCGCCTTCAATAACTATTTTTGTGTTTTTCCCAATGCTATAGCCAGCATTAACAGAAGTAAGGTTGAAATTGTCTTCAGGATTTTGATCTTGAACAATACCAGCTCCAATCTCTAAACCATCAATTGGGCTAACTGATACATCTGCCCCACCAATAAGGTATTTGTCGCCACCGTTTTCTACTTCATAAGTGGCTCTAATCACAACAGGATTAAAGTTTTCATCTACACTAGAAATAGCTTCTGAAAATACCAATGTTCCTGTAAACGGCTCAATCGCATAATCTTTGAAACGTGTTAAACGAGTACTACTTAATAGAACATCTTGTTGATCTCTATCGTAAACAAGAATTTCAATAATCTCACTATTTATAACAATCTCTTCATCTGGAAGCTCATATCTTGAAATACCTTGTCCAGAGAATTCTCTTACTAATCTGCTAGAGTAAGATTGACTACCAAATGCTGTAGCTTTTAATATTTCATTTTCGAAATGAGTTTTAATACCTGTTTGGGCACGGCTATAATCACCAAGTTGACGATCTTGGTCTCTTTCCTGCGTAATGAAATCGCCGTAAACAGCGTAGGTTTTGTTATGGTCTAAACGGATATAAAGTCTACCAGAACTTTGTGCATCGTATCCTTTTAGCGATGTTTCGCCATAAACAGGATAGAATTCATCTGGCCTTATATCTCTAAACAAACGCTCTTCTTCAGATTTCTCTGAGTCGTACGATGCCGTTAATAAAGTACTACCAGCAATTTTACCTTTTAAGAAGAATGCGAAACGACCATCTAAAGTGAAGTTCTCGAAACTACGAGAAAGAGCTGTTAATTCACGCTCAAAACCATCAGAACTGCTCGCAGAGCTAATACTCAATGGCTCGCTAAGTCTAATCGTACCTTCAATAATACCAGCAGCAATTAGAGGTCTTAAATTAGGAACAAAGTTTAATCGAGCTTCATCAGTTAAAACTCCTAGTTTCGCAACTATTTTCACTGTTCTTGGCTCAATTGGTGCCTTTAACGTAAAGCTTCCTTTCCCAGAACTTAGGGTAACTTGTGTGCCTTGTTCTTTAGGGTTTTCATCTTGAACAAGCAATTTGCCTTCAGATAGATCGAGAGTGATTTGAAATTCAGAACCGATATGCATTCCGTTTTCATCGGTTACATCAACATTAATTAAGGCTTTGGATTCGCCATCTGCTTCAATATTATTTCTAGGAATAGTTATTACTAATTGAGCCGGTTTACCTGGTGCGTAAAGTGTAGCAATCTGTTCTTCTCGAACATTTCCAAAAGGATCTTTTACTTGAAGCGTAAGTACGTTTTTGCCTGTTTTTAAACCTAGGTTATAAAACTCCAGCCCTTGAACTCCAGTATTCTCATTGATTTCAGTTCGCCCTACATTATCTACACCAATAAGGTCTTCGTTAACATATAAATATACTGTAGCGCTTGATGATGATTTTACTTGAAGCTTCAATGTGGTAGACTTTAGAGTATCACCATCAACGATATTTAACATTTCAAGATCAGGACTTCCATTTTCAACAGCTTCTAGGAGTAAATCTCGCTCTTCAATTTTAGCGATAGAGCTTTCCACTTTAGTGGAATCAACAGCTTTAGTTGTGCTAGTTGTATTGCGCTTAACATCTTTAACTTCTGCTCCCCCAACAACACCACTAATGTTACCGTAACCACCTTGTTTAGAGGTAGCTTGTTCTTCTGTAGAAAAGCTTTGATTTAAAGAGTTCTTTAATTCATCATTGTTTTCAGAGTATGCAGTAATACGGCGGTCAATTTCTTCATCAACAATATCACCTGCGCAATAACAAATTGCAAAATCGGCTCGTTGCATTTCACCATTTTTCAAATCCACAAACCTGCTTGATGGATCGTTAGCATGACGGTTATCAAGAATATTAAGACGAGAACCCTTAGGTAGTGAAGTGTTATCGAGCTTTAGAACATGTTTATTTGGGGTAATACCGTAAAAAGTATATCTACCTTTTACATCGGTTACAACATAAGAGCCAGTTTCTAAGTATAAACGGACGCCTGGCACACCTTTTTCGTAAGGGTCTTGAACTTTATTTTCGTTGAGGTCGGCAAAAACCTTTCCAACTATATATGCGTCGTTACTAAAAACACCACCGTTTACTTCTACTTTCACTTTAGCTGGTAAACTTTGGCGGTGTACAACACCTTCTTCACTGCTTGAAATTGCAGTGTTTATTCCATCACCACGCTCTGCCCCTGGTCCTACATACACTTTGTAGCTTAGTTCAACAGAGGTTAAAGGCTTTACAGTACCAACATTAAAGATTAAGGTTGGACCAGTTCCACCAACTGGGTCTGAAAAAGCTACGCCATCTAGTCGAGCCGAGCCAAGCTGATATTCAAAACCAAAAGGAAGATGATCTTCAATTTTGGTAGAATCGATATTGTTTACCGCTTTACTAGAAATTGTAATTGTATAAGTAAGGTAATCTCCAATTTCAACGGCAGATTTATTAACTGTTTTCTTAGTGAATAAAACATTAGTTCCTGTTGGATCAATTGGAATATCACTTTCAATTGATTGTGGAATAACGTTAATAATAAATACTCCACCGTATGACAATGAATCTTTAACTATTCTTGCTGGATCCAGCAAAGCTTTATTTACTTGCGATGGGGCTTCGTAACCTTTAGGAGCTATAACTTCAATTCGGTAAGAACTTGGTTGAATAAAAGGAAAACGATACTCACCATTTGCAGGAGTTATTTGCTCATTTGGCAGCTCAGTTACTCCATCAACATCGTACACTTTAGCTAAACCACCAGCATTACCACCGTTTCCAGCACCCGTTACATCAATCAACTTTACCAAAGCACCTTCAACAGGTTTGTTAGACTCTGAGTCAAATACAACTCCAAAAGGATCTAGAATTATTTGCGTAGTAATTGAAGTATTTTGTGTTTTAGAGTTCTGGCAATCAAGTTTTGCAATTAATACGTCTTGCTCAAGTACTTCTAAAATCAAGTTTCCTGTGATCTGCTCGAATTCAGCAGCGCTTCTAGTTGGCACAGGGTTATCAACTCTGAAAATACCAGTGTTACGAGCTGTTTCGGTAGCCCCATACTCTTCCATATCTCCTGTTAGCGTTGATGTGATTTCAATACGAACAGTTTCAATTAAACCAGCATTCTCATTACATGCACCAGCACTTGCTTGCAAGAAAAGTGGCTTCCCAATAGTAGATGTACCCGTTTTTTGCCCAAAGCCTTCATCTGTAAAGTAGTTGATGTCTGCATCGCCTTCTTCGAGTTCAGCAACAACTTCCTGAGAAGCAGCCGCTTTTGTAATATCTCCATCAGGATCAACATAAGTTACTTCAGCTACGTTGACCAGTGAGTCTGATGCTGCATCATTAATTCTCACGCTAAAAGTTGTGCTAAAAGCCTCACCTGCTTGAACTGAGTCATAGAGAACAGCAATCTCATCGATTTCATCTAAACTAGTTGGTATAATTGAAGTGTATTCAACTTCACCACTACCAAATAAATGATAAACTGGAGTTCCTTTAGAAGTGCTAACAAATCTGTCGAACGTGGTATTTGCAGGAATTTTATCTCTTAAAATTACTTTCGACGCTGGTGCTCCATCTAAAACAACGGATGTACCATTAGCAGATATATCACCTATATTTTTACCTTCCAATACATAATTGAAAGTTTCGCCACGAACAAACTCGGAACCTTCTTCAAACGTTTTATTCAGCTGAATTTCTGTACCATTTAATATCGAAATATCATCAATGTTGTCTACCTGGTCAAGACTTGTTAGAGATATTGCTCTAATTACCATCTTTGCAGTTATTCTCGTTTGCTCCGTAGTATTGATTGTTCCTTGATATTTGAATATAAATGACTGCCCTGCAGCAAGAGTAACTTGTAGTTTAAGAGTATCAGTGGCCACAGATTTAGACTTTTCTTCCGAAATGATTTTTAAATCTTCTAGGTCAAAATCATCATCTCCATCATTGAAAATTTGAATTTCGAAAGAATCACTATTTGGAGATTTGTTTGTAAGGGTATGATTGAATTGTACACTCGTACCTCTAAATTCACTTACTGTATGATTTGGGAATAAATCTATTCTATCTGGATTATCAATATTGATTAATACAGAGTTTGAGTGTACAACACCAGGGCCTTTAGCACTATCATAAGTACCGTCTGCAATATTTACAATTTTCGTGTTGTGCGGAGGAACTCCATCCTGAGCATATACCTCTCCCAAGCCTGCTAAAAGCAGAACAAAAAGAAGTGTATGTTTAAGGATGTTTTTCAAGTTCTTTATTTTTTAAGATGAAGAAAGGGCTATCAACCCTGACCTCATTGGGTTAATGCAATTTCTTAATTGCCATTAATTTTTACGGCAAATATGATAACCACGTCATCATCAGAGGCATCTAGCTTATCAATATGAATACTCAATGTTCCACTTGTGCCATTTGCTGGCTGAGAAACAATTGAAGGAGCCATATCACCAGTTGTACCCGCAAAATTTGCAGCAGTGAATTCTAGTACTGCAGCACCTACAATTTTTGTGTAAGCAGGAGTTGAATCACTAATGTTGATATCAGAAATAAATCCAGAACCATCATTATAAATAACAAGCTTGTAGTACATGGTATCGCCAGGAACTGAAGTCAAGTTTGCTTGAGCAAATGCAACGTTAGCTGAATCTGGAGACTGATATTTTTCAATCTTCAATACACCTGTTTGTACAGTTACCAAATCGGTGTTGGTAAGCGTAGAAACATTAGATTCAAGATCAGCGATTGATAATGTAGTAGTGTTGTTATCACCTACAGTTGCACCAGCAGGAGCTGTTACTTTAACAATCAGTTTAACAACGTCGCCGTAGTTTAATGTACCTACTGTAGTAGGGAAACCATTTGCACCACTAGTTGCACTTGTAATAAGTGAATCGACATTAGTAATAATACCGTTGTTGTCATTATCAACATAAACCTGAGCACTGTAACCAGACTGACTGTTAGAAAGTGTGATTTCAAAGTCAGAGTTAGTACCATCATTCTCGTCAACGTTAGAGTTCACATTAAATGAGTGAACAAACGTCTTAGAACCACCTGGGAAAATAGTACCTGATTGGCTTGAGTTAAGTGTAATGCTCTGGTTAACTAATACAGTTACTTTATCGTGGATAATATCCTTAGCACCTGTGTTTGAAGATAACACACGGAAAAACATTTCAACGTCGCCTGGTGCGTAACCAGCTGGGATACTAACAGAAGCAATAACTTGCTTGCTTGCACCTGCAGTGATGTTGCCAGTAGTAGTAATTATACTGTTACCGTTAGCTGGATCCTTAAATACAATACTCCATCCTGAAGGAAGAGTAATAGCAGCAAAAGTATTGTCTGTGCTATATGATAGACCGTAGTTGTCATCAATATCACTTGTGTTTTTTACGAATAATGTAAAATTAACAGATGTAGCAGGAAGAGCAGATTGAGTTTTAACAGCTGCAACTTCACCATTTGTAGTTACACCTTCACCTAATGCTCCTGCAGTACCTGAAGCAAAATCATTCGTAAGATCTACAGTTGCAGTAAAGATACCGCCTAAAGAGTCACGAATTGTTGCTGATTTACTTGGATCGTTATCAGAAGTTAAGGTCTTGTCTAATTTAAACGGACCACCTGTAGCTCCTAAAGGAAGACTAATACGAGTAACAACTTCAATGGTAGCGCCCGGTGCAATACCTGTTACTATATTACCAGAGTAAGGGTTAGTGGCAACGCCAGAACCATTAGTTTGGTAAAATAAGATTTGAGTACCAGCTGGGAATGTATTTCCAGAGTACGAAATCGCAAAGTTATCAGTATCAGTACCAATATTTGTGAACTTGTTCAATAAATCAACAGTAGAACCTTGATCTACAGAATCTGAAGACACAACAGCTGGACCTTGAACTACGATACCATAAACTTCGTCAATAGTAACATCTACTTGGCCAGTTGATGCTGATCCAGTAATGTCATCATGAGTATAGAAACCTTCGTTGGAAATAGTTGCACCTTCAGAGCCAGTATTAATTTTAGCTTTGAAACTAACTGTACCTGAATTACCTGAGTTTACAGTTGATACTACATAAATAACCGAATCAGTAACACCAGACTTGTATTGGTAAGTAATACCACTTGGGTCACCTGCTGCTGCATCCGTTAAGTTACCTGCTGTACCAGACCAAACTGCAGAGTTAGGAATGTAAGTTACATTACTTGGTAACTCATCAGAGATTCTAAGGTTAGTACCAGCTGCGTTACCAGTGTTACTATACGTGAAGGTATAAGTAAGTGTATCGCCAACTTCTGCAATATTAGTATTCGCTGCTTTTACAACGTTAATTACTGCATCTTCTGCAACTGTACCAATATCAGTAGCTGTTACAGATGGATTAGCACCAACACCACTTGTAGCTGTAATTACTAAGTTCTCAGTATCGCCATCAGAAGCGCCAGCTGGAACAGAAGCAACAATCCATACTTTGTATGTGTTAGAACCAGTAGAAGGAATTGAAATCGCAGTTGTAATTTCATTACCTAAATCTGGTGCACCACCATTATCGCCGTAAACTTTGATGTTTGTATAATCAAAATCTCCGCCAGAAGGATTGGCATCAACTACACCAACAGTTACGTTGTCAGTACCGTTACCAGTATTGGTAATTGTATGAGAGAACGCAATGTTGTTACCAGGACTTACTGTTTTAGAAATACCTGGAGTAATAGTCAATCCAGCAACCTGCTGAACGATTGTTGTTACAGTATTAGAAGTAGCTGGACGGGTAATCCCACCAGTATCCTTATACGTTGCAGAAGCAGTGTTACCAATGCTTTGACCTGCTGGAGGTACCTGAGCAAATACATCAGATGATGAAAGCCCGATAAACAACCCGCAAAGCAACAGCATACCAACAAAGCTTAATGCTTTCTTACTATGTATATGTTTGTTTTTGTTCATTTTCTATCCTATTAGATTAGAATTATTAATTGTTTGTTTTAATTTTAGATTTCCAAAATGACTACTTGTCTATCACCTTTACCCGGGCGACTAGAATTACACTTTCCCCTACGTCCAGCGACTCTACCATCCATTTTAATCTGCGGAATTCACGAGCAGGTACCTCTTCGGTAACTACCGCTCCATCCGGGCGTCGCACTTGTCGGGTTAAAGGAAGTGATTGGAAATCAGTACCTGTACTGGAAACACTGGCACTTATTATGGCAGGACGAGCAGAGTCTTTCACAAATTCCATTCCAGTTGGAATTGGCAGCATCGGTTGAAGCGCCGTGATTGCCCCTGCATCGTTGTTTGTATATGAGACCCTGTATTCTATCAAATCACCAGGTGTTACCTCACTTGTAATTGTGGCTATTTCTTTTCCGTCAGCGTCAAGTGTAATTCTATACACCGACAAGACCGAAGAAACTGGGCCACCATCCTGAGCTATTACTAGCGCAGGTAAGATCATAATTATTAGTACTATAAAAAGCAGTTTATTTTTCATAATTCTTGCATATTTGTTTATTAACCCATTTTAGGCTCCACAAATATACCCTTATTACTACTTTTACCCCGTTAAATCACTCTAATGTAAAACCCTCTTTTTTCTATTTTAAATATTAGAGTTTCTTAATATAAAAGTATGCCTTAGAAGCCTCTACTAAAGCCTTTTTTACAAACGTTGGAATCTAACATTTGTAAAATTTATTCATCTTTAAAATAGTAATAATATCCTATATAATGATTATTTATAATATACTTTATAACATATGGTATAGTATGCTATAATTCTCTAAATTTTGAATAGAATTGTTTAATTGAATGGTAAATTTGTGATATCAAAAGAAGTCTTAAAAAAGATTCGTAAGCTAGAAATTCAGACCAAAGGAATCGTAAATACCTTGTTTGGTGGAGAGTATCAATCGGCATTTAAAGGTCGTGGAATGGAGTTTTCGGAAGTAAGAGCTTATAACTACGGTGATGATATTCGCCAAATCGACTGGAACGTTACCGCTCGAACAGGTGACCCTTATATTAAAATCTTTGAAGAAGAGCGGGAACAAACACTTATGCTTTGTGTAGACATCTCTCAAAGTGGTATTTTTGGAAGTTTAGAGCAGACAAAAATGGATCTCGCTATCGAGATTTGTGCTGTGCTCGCTTTTAGCGCTATAAAAAATAGCGATAAGGTTGGCTTAGTACTTTTTAGCGATCGTATTGAAAAAGTGGTTCCTCCTAAAAAAGGTAGAACCCACGTTTTACGCCTGATTAGGGAGCTTTATACTACTAAACCTGAAGGCCATGGAACTAGCATCAGCGGTGCCCTCTCTTACATAAACCGTTTACTTGATAGAAAAGCTATCGTAGTTCTAGCTTCTGACTTCCAAGACTCAAACTTTGACAAAGAGCTCAGAATAACCAATCAAAAGCATGATTTGGTAAGCATCATAGTTAATGATGCTATGGAAGATGAATTGCCAAATATGGGCATCATTCCATTCAAAGATGCAGAATCGGGAAAAGATATTCTTATCGATACTTCAAGTAAAAAAGTACGTTCTGAATACAAAAAGCGCAGATTTATTCTTAAAAAAGAGCTCTCGGAAAAGCTACGCAAAATGAAAATCGATTCTGTAGAAGTTAGTACTAACCAATCGTATGTTCAACCACTTATGAACTTCTTAATGCGACGAGTAAACAGATATTAAGAAGTATTTAGTTAAGGTTAGCTATTACTTCTTTTTCTTCAGTCATTCCCTCTAGCTCGGTTCTTAAATTAGATATGCGAACTTTAAACACATCCATATTATTTGCAGAAATGCCTTCTGATGGTGGTAGTTTGATTTTGAGAGGATTCATCGGCGAATCATTCTTGTACACTCTATAATCTAAGTGTACACCTGTTACTCGGCCCGTTCTACCAACATAACCAATAACCTGTCCTTGGTGTACTTTAGCACCCTTTTTGATTCCTTTAGCAAAACCATTCAAATGTAGGTAAGCGGTTGTATAGGTAGAGTTATGTCGAATTTTAACAATATTTCCACTTGCGCCTCTATAACGAGATTCAACAATCTCTCCATCTCCTACCGCTATTACCGGTGTTCCTAGAGGGGCGGCATAATCTACGCCATAATGTGGACGATTTTCCTTCAGTACCGGGTGGAATCTATTTAACGAAAAACCCGAACTAACTCTATGAGAATAGGTAAATGGGGCTTTCAAAAGGGCTTTTTGAACGCTATTTCCTTCACTATCAAAGAAACCAGTTCTATCTGCACTTTCGTACCAATACGCATTATAAACATCGCCCTGATGTACAAACTCTGCAGCTAAAATATCTCCAATTCCGTATGGTTTATCATCAACAAACTGCTTTTCATAAATTACTTTAAATCCATCGCCAGGATATAATCTAAAAAAGTCTACCTGCCATCCAAAAATTTCACTGAGTCGGTTTGCTACCAAAATATTTACATCTTGATCTACTAGCGCTTCATATAAAGAAGACTTTATAGTTCCATAAGAAGAGGCTACTTCTTTGCGAACCTCTTTAACACCTTTGGTAACTGATACTCCTTCGTCCCAATCAAAAATAACGTAATCAGTAGCCGAATTATGAAAAACCATTCGGCTAGGTTTACCAGTCTCAGAGTTTAAGTAGGTATAATACTTCTGATTCTGACGAATTCTATTGTATTGAAACTTACCTTTGGCTTCTTGCTCTAAATCATAAATCGTTTGTGGGGAAACATCTAAAGCTCGTAGAATCAAATATAAGCTCTCATTCTTTCTAACACGGTGTTCTTCAACTTCAGAGCCATCTCTTAAAAAACCGTACGAATCATATCCAGGAAGTTCCTTAATCTCTACTAGATTAGCTTCAGTAACCGACACTGTTTCATTTTCTGGTTTTTGCCCTGAAAACTGACAAGACATAGAAATGGTTGTAAAACAAGCAATAATAATTGCCTTATTAACCGAATTTATAGACATAGACTAATTGTAGATGATTTCCTTCAATAAAAACGGAAACTAAGAGATAATTTAATCATATCATAAAAAAAGAAGAGTTGTAAATTTGGATAAACTTGATAGATTCGGGCTTCTTTTTAGAAAGCTTTACTATATATTCTTGCCCTTAAGATTTCTCCCTTTTTATATTGGCAACTTAATTGACATACTTCAGATTCTTTTGACTAGACACAAACTATTATTACTTTTATTTATAACGTCACTTATACCATTTCTTGGAACGGCTCAAGAAGTAAGTGTATCTGGCCCTACCGACTCTCTTACAGTTGGGACTTTGTTCAATTTCTCTCTCACATTGAATAATAAATCAGAGTACGATAAAATAATCTTCCCAGATTCCTCGATTTTTAACGATGATTTAGAATTTATTAGCCGCAAACAATTTAGGTTACCTAACTTTTCAGATAGCACAAGCTATTCACTTCAATTCTTCGCCAATAAAGACATTATCATTCCACCTCTTCCAGTAAAACTAATTGAAGGAGCAGATACCACTTTATTCTTTACTGAAGCTTTTCCCTTGTTCTTCAAAACAGTGTTGTCTTCTGAAAATGACGAACTCAATTCTCTAAAACCTAATTTCAACTTTAGCTTAGTTCTTTGGCCCTGGATATTAGGCGCATTGTTATTATCGGCACTAGCCTATTTCTTGTAT
>TARA_R110002096_G_scaffold220891_9_pt1 | contig 19439 bp, 19 predicted proteins | sample TARA_R110002096 | Tara Oceans TARA_R110002096 (sample SAMEA4397295) | marine metagenome | biome: Polar Biome; feature: [DCM] deep chlorophyll maximum layer (ENVO:01000326); material: water (ENVO:00002006), including particulate matter (ENVO:01000060) such as... | depth 35 m
TCATCCAGACGTCTGGCGCTGGTGCGCGAATAACGTTTCTGACCGGACATCGACAAGGTTGCAGCCGCCAGCGCGATGGATGCCTTCAGGCGCGGCATACCGGGCGGCAACTCGTTGACGATGCGGCGCAGATAGCGCACCTGGCGGTTGAGAGATTTCAGGAAAGTGGAATAAAATTCGTGATCACTGCCCTGCAGAACCAGCGGTGACTGGGCCAGCCAGGCCAGAATGCGCGTCGATGTGACATCATGTTCCCAGGCTAGATCGTTCCATCTGCCGTGAATTTCAATCCAGTCTTCAACCAGTTCACGGGCAACCTGACGGGCCGCCGGATTATCTGTCGCCTTGAGGTGCCGCAGCCAGGAGAAGCCGTTGATTTCCCGGCCCCACTCCAGGGTCGGCGGAATAACCTCGAACGGCGAATAATTGGGGGCCTCAACCACCTCGCCGGCAAACACGAATGTGCCGTCAATCAGTTCCGAGGCGATTGTCGGGTCCGCAGTGCGCACATCAGGTGGCGCAATCAGCAGCCGCTCGGGCGCAGGTCCGCCATAACGCCAGCGGTACATCGAACTTGAATGGAAACTGCGCTTGAAGGATTGTGTGGCGGCGCGCAACACCACTCCAGACAAGCGGAAGCGTCCGGCGAAGACGCCGGGAACTCTGACTTCGACCATTCTACGCGCGTCTGCCAACCACGAAATCCTTTGGGTTTAAAATTGCATGCCGGAATAATTGCCGCCAACAGCAGTTACAGCAGTTACGTTAAGGGTGCACTAACCGTGTTACAAAAAATCCGTCAAGGCCAGCTGGCATGTCAGGCGTGCTTCTGAAGACACCATTTGCAACGGTTAACGGGCTGCACAGGGCGGTTTCATTTGTGCTGATGGGATCGATCTGAAATCCGAGCTCGTTCTGCACATAATCCAGATGGGATTCGCCCTCTTCTGCGAGCAGCGAACAACTACAATACAGCAGAATTCCGCCGGGACGCAGTAATTTTGCCGCTTTGGCCAGCATTTTACGCTGCAACTCGGCCAACTCGTCAATCTGTTTCCGGGTTTTCAACCAGGGAACATCCGGATGCCGGCGGATCGTTCCGGTCGCTGAACAGGGGGCATCCAGCAAAATGCCGTCGAACACCGGCTGCTCGTCCATATCAAGCAGATCAGCGGCGACGATATCCACCTGCAGATTCAGCCGCTGCATGTTTTCACGCAGTCTGACGAGGCGTGGCTCTGAAATATCAAGCGCAGTCACCTTCGCACCCGCCGCAGCCAGTTGCGCCGTTTTTCCACCGGGCGCGGCACAGGCATCCAGCAGATTGGCGCCGGAGATTGCAGCGCGGCGGTGCAGCGCCTGCAACAGCAAATCAGCCGGCACGGACGCTGCCGCATCCTGAACCCACCATGCGCCGGACTTGAAGCCGTCCAGCTCATACACTTTCGTACCCGGAGCGAGACGCACGGTGTGATCGCCGATGAGTTCGCCATCCAGCCGCTTCGCCCAGCCTTCAGCATCCTTCCGGATAGTCAGATCAAGTCCGGCCCGCTGCATGTTGGCCTGCATGATGGCGCCGGCCTTTTCCGCTCCGTACTGGCCGATCAGCATTTCGCGAAGCCAGTCAGGCGCATTCAGCGTGGCATCAGGTTGAAATTCATCCCGCTCGCGCAGAATACCGCGCAATATGCCATTGACCAACGGCTTGAAATGTTTGGCTTTGGGGTCGGATGCAGCGGCGTCGACGGCCAGCGACACGGCCGCATGATCGGCGACCTCCATGAACAGGATCTGGGCAACAGCGGTATAAATAACGCCGGGAAGATAGGGCGCAGATGGCGGCATCCGGCCGGTCAGGCGCTTGCTGACCAATTGCTCGATTTCACCGAAATGGCGCAGGGTGGTGGAGGCAATTGCCCGCGCCAGTGCCTTGTCCTGCGGTGTCAGACGCGCGTAGCCACTGTCTTTGCTGTCTTCCAGCAGTGCATCGAGCGCCGTGTGTCCGGTGATGATCTGTCGCAGCAGATGGGCGGCCACCTTGCGTGGCGCCAGGCCCGGCGAATTGCGCCGCCCCTGATTGTTTCGGCCCTGATTATTTCGGCCGTGATCATTTTGGCCCGATTTGCCGTGATCCCGCTTTTCGGGACTTGAACGATGCGGCTTTGTGGTGGAGCCACCTGCCTTGGAATTACTCACCCCCAGGGACCGGTATCTGGCGGCCGGCCACTGCGCCGGGTCTGCGTTTGATCGGCTGTGTCATAAGTCGCGTTCCAGTCCTGGTCCATTGCCCGCAGTGCTGCAATACGGTTTTCCGTATCAGGATGGGTGGAAAACAGATTATCCATCCGCGCACCTGACAGCGGGTTGATGATAAACATGTGAGCAGAAGCGGGATTGCGCTCCGCCGTCACATTTTCAAAGCGGCCGACTCCACGAGCCATTTTGGCCAAGGCAGAGGCCAGCCACATCGGATTATCACAGATTTCCGCGCCGCGCCTGTCAGCAGCATATTCGCGGGTCCGGCTGATCGCCATCTGCACCATTGCGGCAGCCAATGGCGCAACAATCGCCGCGATTATGACACCGAAAATGCCGATACCGTTATTGTTGCGATTGCCACCAAAGAAAAGCCCGAAATTGGCGATCATCGAAATCGCACCGGCAATGGTTGCAGTCATCGTCATGGTCAGCGTGTCGCGATTCTGGATATGGGCAAGTTCATGGGCCATGACACCGGCCACCTCTTCCGGCTCCAGAATCTCCAGCAGGCCGGTGGTCGCGGCTACAGCTGCATTTTCCGGATTGCGGCCGGTAGCGAAGGCATTGGGTTGCGGATTCTTGATCAGATAGACGGCAGGCATCGGCAGATCCGCCGCTTCGGCCAGGCCTCGAACAATGGCGAAGAATTCCGGAGCATTTTCCTCATGCGCTTCCACCGCATTGTGCATGCGCAGCACCATCTTGTCAGACTTCCAGTAGCTGAACAGGTTCATTGCCAGAGCAATGAAAAACGCAATCAATGCGCCACCGGTGCCACCGATGAGATATCCAACGCCCATAAACAGGGCTGTCAGAGCAGCCAGCAGCATGGCGGTCTTGGCGAAATTCATGATTGTCAGCCTTAGAAAATCCAGATCCTGCGACCAAATTGGGCAAACAAATGTGACTTTGCAAGTGCCCCGTGCCGCCTTATATCAGCGCCATGGATAAAACAGCGGATGAATCAGGCCTGACCCCGGTACCAGTGCCGGAAAATGCCACAGAAGCCACCGAATCGGCACGGGCGGACACCGGCGAAAGCCAAGTTCTGCCTGCAGAGGCGGAACGCGCTTTGGCCGAAGCAGCGGCCCGCCGTGACAAAGCCGCTGCTGCGGCAAAAAACCTGCCGCTCGAGAAGGGCGGCCGCGGTGGCCACGACCCGGCGCGTTACGGCGATTGGGAAATCAACGGTCGGGCCGTTGATTTCTAAGGTTCTTCTGCGCTTACTTGTTGGCGCGATTGGCAATCAGATCATCAACCACTGACGGATCCGCCAGGGTGGAGGTGTCGCCAAGGGAGCCGGTCTCGTTTTCGGCAATCTTGCGCAGAATACGGCGCATGATTTTCCCGGACCGGGTTTTCGGCAGGCCCGGAGCCCATTGCAGAATATCCGGCTTTGCAATCGGTCCGATTTCCTTGCGCACCCAGTTCTGCAATTCGGTGCGCAATTCATCGGATGGGACGTCACCCTCCATCAAGGTGACATAGCAGTAAATTCCCTGACCCTTGATATCGTGCGGATAGCCGACCACGGCCGCCTCTGACACTTTGGGATGGGCGACCAGCGCGGATTCCACCTCAGCAGTGCCCATCCGGTGTCCGGAAACATTGAGCACATCGTCGACACGGCCCGTGATCCAGTAATAGCCGTCTTCATCGCGGCGGCAGCCATCGCCGGTGAAATAATAGCCCTTGAAGTGTTCAAAATAGGTCGAGACGAACCGGTCGTGGTCTCCCCACACGGTGCGCATTTGCCCTGGCCAGGAATCCTTGATGGCGAGAATGCCCTCGGCAGTGCCGTTCTGGAGCTCTCCCTGATCGTTGAGAATGACCGGCTCGATGCCAAAGAAGGGAAAAGTCGCCGAGCCGGGCTTGGTTGCTGTTGCGCCCGGCAGCGGGGTAATCAGAATGCCGCCGGTTTCGGTTTGCCACCATGTATCGACAATCGGACATTTGCCTTTTCCGACAATCTGATCATACCAGTTCCAGGCTTCAGGATTGATCGGCTCGCCAACCGAGCCCAGCAGTTTCAGTGACGACAAATCGCATTTTTCGACAAATTCATTGCCCTTGCCCATCAAGGCGCGAATCGCGGTGGGTGCGGTGTAAAACTGGTTTACCTTGTGTTTTTCACAGACCTGCCAGAAACGCGAAGCATCGGGATAGGTCGGCACGCCTTCAAACATCAAAGTCGTCGCGCCGTTGGCGAGTGGGCCATAGACGATATAGGAATGGCCGGTGACCCAGCCGACATCGGCCGTGCACCAGTAGACATCACCATCGTGATAATCGAACACATATTGGTGTGTCATGGCAGCGTAGACAATATAGCCGCCGGTGGTATGCACCACGCCTTTCGGTTTGCCGGTCGAGCCGGAAGTATAGAGAATGAACAGCGGGTCTTCCGCATTCATCGGCTCTGGCTCGCATGTGTCGGAGACACTTTCTTCCGCTTCATGCAGCCAGACATCGCGGCCCTCCTGCATGACAACATCGCCGCCGGTGCGTTTGACGACGAGTGCTTTGACGTCTGATGAAACCTTGTCCAGCGCCGTGTCGACATTGGCTTTCAGCGCAGTATTGCGACCGCCCCGGGGCGCTTCATCGGCAGTGATAACCAGTTTTGCCTGGCACCCGGTGACACGGTCGGCCAGTGCATCGGGCGAAAAGCCGGCAAAAACGATCGAATGTATTGCGCCGATGCGGGCGCAGGCCAGCATCGCATAGGCCGCTTCCGGGATCATCGGCATATAGATGATCACCCGGTCGCCTCTGCCAACGCCAAGGTCTTTCAGCACATTGGCGAAGCGGCAGACATGGCGGTGCAATTGCCGGTAGGTGATATGGTCTGATGGCGCATCCGGGTCATCCTGTTCCCAGATGATCGCAGTCTGGTCGCCGCGCTTCGCCAGATGCCGGTCGATGCAATTGGCGGACACGTTGAGCTGACCATCTTCAAACCACTTGATGGAAACATCCTCATAGGCAAAGGAGGTGTTTTTCACTTTGGTGAACGGCTTGATCCAGTCGATCCGTTTGCCATGCTCAGCCCAGAATGTCTCGGGATCATCAACTGATGCCTGATACATTTTCTGGTAGGTTTCTTGATCGATATGGGCTGAACCGGCCCAGCTTTCAGGCACCGGATGAAGTATGATTTCGCTCATGGAATGTCCTCCCAGACGGAAAATATGAAATGCTGTTCGTGCCGCCATTATGCAAAGCTATGCGATAGAATCCAGTCATGCCGTCTGAAACTTTGGTAGCGCAACTTTCGTTCGATGTCTTGCGGGCGTTCGGATTACAGGCCGCCCATCTTGCAGACCAGCGCCCACTCATCAGGCCGCACCGGCTGCACGGACAGCCGCATGGATTTGACCAGCGCCATTTCGGCAAGCTCCGGCGTTGCCTTGACATCGGCCAGCGATACCGGCTTTGGAACATCTTTTACGGCTTTGATGTCGACGCATTCCCAGCGCGGGTCGTCGGTGGTGCTGTCGGGGTGTATTTCCTTGCAGACTTCCACAATTCCGACCACTTCCTTGCCTTCATTGGAGTGATAGAAAAAGCCAAGATCGCCGATTTTCATCTCGCGCATGAAATTGCGCGCCTGATAATTGCGGATACCATCCCACTCCTCGCCCGCCTTTCCTTTTGCTTTCTGCATCTCCCAGGACCATTTGAAGGGTTCGGATTTAAAGAGCCAGTAGGCCATAGATATCTCCAGACATTTGCTTCAGGCAGCAGGTGAACCAATGGCCCATTTCCAGGGGTGAATTTCGACACTCTCAAACAGGTCAACAATGGCATAGGGATCATTCGGCAGCAGGGCTTCCACATCGGCACGGCTGTCAGCTTCCACAATCAGCATCGAGCCGATCATGGTTTCATTGTCAGCGGCCAGCAGCGGCCCGGCGACGGGCACCGGGGATTTTTTCAGCCACGTCACATGGTCCGGACGGGTCTCGATCCGCAATTGCGTGTGTCCGGGTTTGTCTTTGGCATAAACGATAAAATACATGCTGTGTGTCTCTCCTGAGCCGTGGTGCACGTCACAATTTTTCAGATTTCAGCGGCCGGTCCAGCAAGCGGTGAATCGCCGCGCCGATTCCGATCGTTCCTTCAAGGATTTCTGATACGGTCTGAAGGATCGGCAAATCAAGACCTTTCGTGCGCGCCGTCCGCGCTGCAATGCTGGCGGTGAAGGCGCCTTCCGCCAGTGGCACCCGCCCCTCCAGCGCATCACCAATATCCAGAGTGCCCGCTCCCAGACCGTACCCGAAAGAAAAATTGCGAGACTGGCTGCTGGAACAGGTCAATACCAGATCGCCAAATCCGGACAGTCCCATGAAGGTTTCGGAGACTGCGCCATGGGCCACACCATAGCGCACCATTTCAGAAAAGCCTCGCGCCATCAGCGCCGCCCCGGCACTGGCTCCCAGAGCGCGCCCGGCTGCAATGCCGCAGCACACCGCCGTCACGTTTTTCAGAGCACCGCCGATTTCAACACCCGTCAGATCATCTCCCGCATAGGGCCGGAAGGACGGGCTTGCCAGCATCTGGCAGAGCGCTTCCGAGCGCGCCATTGTGTCTGCGGCAAGGGTGACTGCGGTCGGCTTACCGGCAACAACATCGACGGCAAAACTTGGGCCGGACAATGCCGCCACAACCTGATTGGGACGCAAGTCGCGGATAATACCTGCCGGCAGAAGACCGGTCTGCCGCTCTATGCCCTTGGCGCACAGGATCAGCGGCTTGTCGTCGGGCCAGACATCCATCAACTGCGCAAACACCTGGCGCGATTGCTGAGTGGGCACGACCATCAGCGCAGTATCGCAATCCGCCAGCGGCTGCATGGTGGCAGAGGCCAGAAGCTGGTCCGGCAGCTTGATGCCGGGCAGATAGGTCTTGTTTTCGTGCTCCCGGTTGATGTGCTCGACAATTGCCTCGTTGCGCGCCCACAACAGTGTCGCCGCCCCGGCATTGTGTGCGGCAACAGCCAGTGCCGTCCCCCAGGCCCCTCCGCCGACGATGCCGACCCGGTTTGCTTTGCTCATACCTTGGCTCCTGCCCTGCCATGGCCGATCATGGTCGGCGCCTTCATGTCGAGCGGCCATCTGGCGCGCGGCGCCAGGGAAAAATCATGGCTCTCGCCGGCAGAAAACCGTTCCAGTCCGGCCCAGGCGATCATCGCACCATTGTCGCCGCACAAATTCAAGGGTGGCGTGACAATCCGAGTGCCCAGCCGGTCGGCCATCTCCGTCAAATGCGTCCGCAGAACCATATTGGCGGCAACGCCGCCGGCCACAACCAGCGGCAGGGATTGGCCCATCAGAACAGATTGCAGGTCGGCGCGCTGCATCGCCAGTTCCCAGGCCCGGACCAACCGGTCCTCGACGATGGCGGCCACGGTTTTCTGGAAGCTTGCGCAGAGATCGGCGACGGCCTGATCTGTCAGCTCGCCGCTCTTCAAAAGCGCGCTGGCTTGCTGGCGCACGGCTGTCTTGAGGCCGGAAAACGAAAAATTGGGCGGCATCGTTCCGCGCAATGGCATGGGAAAGTTGAACCGGTCAGCGTCACCGGCAAGGGCAGCGCGCTCTACTGCCGGACCGCCCGGATAACCCAAACCCAACAATTTTGCGGTTTTGTCGAACGCTTCGCCAAGCGCATCATCAATGGTACTGCCAAGCCGGTCATAGCGGCCCAATCCGCTGACCAGCAGAATCTGCGAATGGCCACCGGAGACGAGCAGCAGCAAATAAGGATAGGCCAAGCCGTCGCTGAGCCGCGCCGTCAAAGCGTGACCTTCCAGATGATTGATGCCGAGAAACGGCAAATCATGTGCCAGCGCCAGGGCCTTGGCTCCCATCAGCCCGACAATCAGCCCGCCTATCAGGCCCGGACCGGACGAGACCGCAATCGCATCCAGCTCGGTAAAGTCGCTGTCGGCTTGATTCATCGCCGCCATGATGACGCTGTCAATCGCCATGACATGAGCGCGGGCGGCAATTTCGGGGACGACACCGCCAAAGGCTGCGTGATCGGTCTGACTGAGCACAATATTGGATAGAATGCGGCCGGTTGGCGTGCCGTCAGGGCCGATATGACCGTCGACAACCGCAGCGGCGGTTTCGTCACAACTGGTTTCAATGCCGAGAAGGCGCATGTTGAATTTCCAAAATTGCGCTTGGGACCTTTGTCACAATGGTCTATGCAACAACGCGAAAACCGTTCGCGCATCTGCGCTACCACCTAGCATTGCCCCTATGACGCTGCAAACAAAAGCTGATAAGCTCCTGAAGCCGACCAACACCGAACCCTTGCGGATCGGCACACGGGGCAGCTCGCTGGCCTTGGCGCAGGCCCATGAGCTGCGTGCCAGGTTGATGGCGGCGCATGATCTGAGTGAAGATTGCTTTGCGATTGACGTTATCAGCACTGCCGGCGACCGGATTCAGGACAGGGCGCTGAACGAGCTGGGGGGCAAAGGCCTGTTCACCGAGGAGATCGAAGAGCGGCTTTTGTCCGGGGATCTGGATATGGCCGTGCATTCCTCGAAGGACATGCCGACCGTTCTGCCCGACGGGCTGGAACTGTCGACGATTCTGCCGCGTGAAGACCCGACAGATGCATTTCTCAGCCACAAGGCAAAATCGCTCGAAGATCTGCCGTTGGGCGCAGTGGTCGGCTCGGCAAGCCTGCGCCGTCAGGCGATGATCAAACGCCTGCGGCCGGATTTGAAACTGGTGAATTTGCGCGGCAATATCGAAACCCGGATCCGCAAGCTGGCCGATGGTGTCGTGGATGCCACATTGCTGGCCGCGGCCGGGCTGAACCGGGTCGGTCTGTCCCACCACATTACGACACGGCTTTCAATCGACAACTTTCTGCCGGCCGCAGGGCAGGGCGCCGTCTGTGTCGAGGTCTGCAGCAATGCTGCTGCCATCAAGTGGTTCCTGGCTCCGATCCATCACCGTGAGACCGGTCTGTGCCTGCTTGCCGAGCGCGCCTTTCTGCGTGAGCTGGATGGATCGTGCCGCACTCCGATTGCCGCCTTTGCCATGATCGAAGACGATGTCATGGCATTTAGGGGTCTGGTTCTGTCAACAGATGGACAGGAGAGCTATGAGGTCACGCGCAAGCTGGCCGCGCCTGATGAAACCACCGCTGCTGATCTGGGCACCGAGGCCGGAAAAGCGATCCGTGACCAGGCTGGCGATGAATTTCTCAGCGCCATTGTCAGCAGTCTGCTTGTGTTGGAAACGCGCTGAAAAATTGTGCAAATATGACACGATCCAAGTTGGAAACCGCATCTGACGCAAAGCGCCTGAATCAGGATGGTGCGGATCTCCGGCCATATATCTGGGTGACAAGACCCTGGCCACAGGCCGACGCCCACGCCGCTGCGCTGGTAGAACATGGTCTGAGACCTCTGCTCAGCCCGGTTCTCACAATCCGCAAGCTCCCTGTTTCGAAGACACCACCGCTGCCGCCGGAGTATATTGAGGGTCTTATTTTTACCAGCCTCAATGGAGTTCTGAACTTTCCGCAAGACTGGATCGCGGCGTTTGCCGGCCATCCGGTATTCGTCTCCGGAACTGCCACATCGGAGGCCGCCAGACAGGTCGGATTTGCTGACGTGCATGGCTCCACAGGTGAAGGCAGCCGGGGGATGCTGGATTTGGTACGCACAACAATTCCGGCTGGCAAGACTGCTACCGCGCCGGCAATTCTCTATGTGGCTGGGGCCACCCGCACGCCGTATCTTGAAGACGCTCTGGCTCCCGATTACGCGCTGACGCTTCTTGAAACCTATCAGGCCGAGCTCGCCGAGCATCTCACTCCCTTGGCCAGCCAGGCGTTTGCCGCTAATCAGGTCATTGCCGCCACTCTGTTTTCCAGCCGGTCTGCTGGCCATGCCGCAAAATTGTTGCGAGACAGCTTTGGCGCGCGCGCTGATGATCTATTGGAATCTCTGCTGGCAGTCTGCATTTCACCAACCGTGGCGGTCAAAGCGCGACAATATGGCTTCATCAGAATTGCCACTTCAGATATCGAATCAGTCGATTCCGTCACAAAAAAGTTAGTTGAACAACTTAAAAACAGCGCGAAACCGACCAATTTGTTATGAACCGTTCGATTCCGCGCAACACCTTCTTGTAACCCACAATTCCAACTGCTTATATCACGACAGTCAATCAATCTGTTCTGAGTTTTGGCCCGCAGGATCGCGTTCGACAGCGCGCCGACCTTAATCAGAACAGCACACCACCATGCCCATTGCAGGACATGGTGCCAGAGGGGAACACGAGAATGGTAAAACGGCCGCAGCGCCCGACATCAAAACCGGGATCCACAGGGTCAGCCCGTTCCCGTAAAACAAAAGCGCAGAATGAGTCCCGTTCCACAACAGGCAATGCATCCCGGTCAGCTGCGACCAGTTCTGCTGCAACGCCAATTCCAGGCGGTAAAACACAGCTGACGCCAAAGCCGGCCACCATTGATCTGAAACCTGTTGATATCAAAAAGCCGGCAACCGTAGCCCCGGCAGCGGTCAAGCCGGATACCGGACCGGCCAAATCAGCCGCAGCGGCCACGCCTGATCGCGCTGTGGACAGCAAGGCGGCCGATGCGACCAAGCCTTCGGCATCGAAAACCGAAGCGTCAGTCACTTCAGGCAAGCCGACTTCGTCCTCCGCTTCCTCTTCTGCCGCTGCACCTTCTGCTTCGGCATCTTCGTCGTCCTCTTCTGCAACCGGACCAAAGACCACGGGAAGACCCAAACCGTCAGAACCGGCACCAAAGCCCGGCGCTGCTACGGCGGGCGTGGCGCGAACGCGCAGCCAAAGAGGCGGCAGCAGTATTCTTGCCATGGTTCTGGCTGGGGGCGTCGGCGGTATTCTGACATTGCTGGGTGCCTATGCGTTGCTCGGAAGTGGTATTCTGGCAAACAGCGGCCTTCTGGCTGATTATGACACCACCGCGACGGACACACAGATTTCCGAACTTGCAACCAGCGTCAGCGGATTGTCGGAACAATCTGCCACACTGTCCGACCGGATCGAGACTCTGGCGAACCAACCCGCAGCCCCCGACGCATCCGCAGCCTCCGACGTATCCGCAGCCCTTGTGGCTGAGATTGAGGCGCTTCAGGAACGGGTAGACGCTGAACTGGCGTCGAATCAGAACGCACTGGATGGCGCCGGCACAACGCTGGCGGATATGCAGTCAAGCATTGATGAACTGCAGCAGAGACTATCCACAAACTCGGAGGAGACCGCGGCACAGAATCTGGCCATGACGGACGCGCTCACTACACTGACCGAACGGCAAAATTCATTGGAAACTTCTGTCGCCAACGGAAGTGCGGGCGAAGCACCCGCATTGGCCACTTTGGAAACCCGCCTGTCGGCCCTGTCGGATCAGATGCAGACACAGGGCAGCGCGGTGCCGGATGCGATCCGACAGGAATTGAGCGCATTGGCAGAAACGGTCAGCAAATTGCAGCTTCAGGTGTCGATCACTGAAAATCTGGAAATTCTGTCACAACAGCAGCAATCCGAACTGCAAAGCCTGACCAGCACCGTTGAAAGTGTTGCCAGCAAAACAGACAGGCTGGAAGCCTCTGCCGCTGCCCCGCAGGAGGACGAGAGCGACGTTGTCACCGATGGTGCACGTCTGTCCTATATGCAGGATGCCCTGACGGCAGCGGTGAGCAATGGTCTGCCATTTGCCGGGCTGCTGTCGCAAGCCGGCGAAGTGCTGGCTGAAAGTGGCAGCGAGGTGGAGCTTCCCGCAGATTTTACCGAAGCCGCCCAATCCGGTCTCACTCCTTTACCGCAAATCGCCACTGAGATATCGCAAGCGCGCAGCACCTATGAAGCAACGCTGGCTCCGGAAGGCACCGCGCCGCAAGCGGAACCTGCTGCCGATGAAGTCACGGCCAAAGGCTTGCTGGAAGGCATGATGAAGGGCGCTCAAAGTCTGGTCACGGTCAGGACCGTTGCAGAACAGAATGCCGCTCCTGCTGATTTGCTGTCCAGTCAGTTGACCGAGGCGGAACAGGCGGCCAGCGCCGAAAATCCTGGCAAACTCAGCGCTGCTCTGGACACCATCGCAGCCAATCCGGCCACGCCCGAAGAGTTGAAGCAGGCCGTGACAGGCTGGCAGGCGCAGGCCCGCCATCACCAGAGCGCCGCTGGCCTTCTGCAGCAGCTTGACGCTGTTGAAAAATCCATCTGGGCCCGTACCGGCAAGGGAGACCGTACATGATCCGCGTTTTTAGTATCCTGGCCGTCTTTCTGGTCTTCGCAGCTGGCTTTGCCTGGCTTGCCGATAATCCGGGAATGGTTCAGTTCACCTGGGCCGGCCGGGAAGTTGAAACCAGCCTGATGGTGTTTGCAGTGGCTTTTGTCGCTTTCATCATCATTCTCGGCATTGTCTGGTCGGTGCTGCGCACCATCTGGCGCTCGCCGCACATGCTGAAGGGCTATTTTTCGGCGCGGCGGCGGGACAAGGGTTACAACGCTTTGTCAAACGGACTTGTCGCAGTGGGGGAAGGCGATGCAAAACGCGCCCAGAAAGCGGCACATGATGCCAATAAATTTCTCAAGGACGCGCCGCTTGCGCTGTTGCTGAAAGCGCAGGCCGCGCAACTGGCCGGCGAATATGAGACCGCCAGAAAAACCTTTCATTCCATGCTTGAGGAACCGGAAACCAAGCTTCTGGGTCTGCGCGGTTTGTTCATGGAGGCAGAACGCACCAATGATCCTGCTGTCGCTTTGCAACTGGCCATCAGCGCCATGGATGAAGCGGCAAAACATCCGGCACGGCCAAATGACGGTGCCACGGTGGCCAGTTGGGCCGGACCGGCAGTGCTGCGCTATCAATCCGCCGCAGAAGATTGGGATGGTGCTTTGAAAACCATCTCGGCGAATAATTCCGCTGGTCTGATTGACCGCAAGGAGGTCAAACGCAGACGCGCGGTTGTACTGGTCGCCAAAGCCCTTGCCCATGAGGACAGAGAACCCCAGGAAGCCAAGATCGCGGCCCTCGAGGCCCACAAGCTGGCGCCTGAGCTGGTACCGGCAGCGGTTGTGGCCGGGCGGGTCCTGTCGCGTCTTGGTGAATTGCGCCGTGCGGTAAAAACCCTCGAGGGAACCTGGAAGCTGCATCCGCATCCGGATCTGGCTGAAACCTATGCCCATGTGCGTCCGGGCGATTCCCCGCGCGACCGGGTCAAGCGGATCAAAACCCTGACGCGGCTGTCACCGGACCATCTGGAAAGCGCCATTGCCCTGGCAAAAGCCTCGATCGAGGCGCAGGACTGGGACGGTGCACGCGCCGCCCTGCGGCCGCATCTGACCATGCCGACCCAGCGCGCCTGTCTGTTGATGGCCGACATTGAAGAAGGCGAACATGGCGACAAGGGCCGGGTGCGCGAATGGCTTTCCAAAGCGGTTCACGCTGCCGCTGATCCGGTCTGGATTGCTGATGGTGTAATTTCCGACCACTGGGCACCGGTTTCGCCGGTTTCCGGCCAGTTGGATGCCTATGAATGGAAAGTGCCGCCCACGGCGCTGGCCAAGCCGACTGTTATTATCAGCGAAAACGACGTGCTGCTGGCGCCGCTGGAAATTGAACCGCCAAAACCTGAGCCGAAGCCTGAGCCGCCAATACCTGAGCCGAAACCAGTGGCCGCGGAAACCGCTGCCACGCCTGCCGAAGCGCCGCAAAAAACCGGCGGCAGCGAAAAAGGCGAACAGAAATTCCCAGACATGTCTAAAGAGACGTCTAAAGAGACATCCAAAGGGTCTGAAGCGAAAGCCGAGCCAAAAGCCGACGCTAAAATCGCACCGATTGTCATCGATCAGCCTGCCGCAAATCCTGCAGCGGCTCAGAAAGAGCCACCTGTCGAAAAAGTGGCAACCGGCCCAAAGGACACCGCCAGCGGAACTGCCGCCAAGACAGAATCCAAATCCGAAAGGGCAGATGATGGCAACTCGAAATCTGGCCCGAGTTTCCTCTCCCCAGAAGCGATGCCGCCAGTGCCGGATGACCCAGGCCCTTCCGATGAGGAAGAGAACAACAAGCGATTCAAATTGTTCTAGGGCAACCGCTCCAGTCGACGCCGGCAGGGCGCAAATCCGGTCAAATAATTCGATTTAACGATGAAACGGTCTAGGGAAAGAAATGGCTGGCGACGTTAAAACCGGCACTGCTCTTGAGAAGCTGAAACTTCCTGCCGACACGCTGCTGGACCGGCTCGGGCGCTGGATTGCGGAACGCCTGCGCAGTGAATCGAGCGGCTATAAGCCTTACGCGCCCTCCGACCCGGAAACTCTGCAAGCCTGCCTGCGCCCCGGCGATATCCTGCTGGTCGAGGGCAACCAGAAAATCTCGGCAGCGATTAAATATCTGACCCAGTCAACCTGGTCACACGCAGCGCTGTATGTCGGCGATGCTGTGGATGTGCGCGATCCGGATGGGGAACGCCACCGCCTGATCGAAGTCAATCTGGGCGAAGGCTGTGTCACTGCAAAACTCTCTAAATACCGCGATTTCAACACCCGGATCTGCCGGCCTGTCGGGCTTGTCGATGCTGACCGCGAAGAGGTCGTGGACTATATGGTGGCCCGCATCGGCCTGAAATACGATCTGAAAAATATTTTCGACATGCTGCGCTTTTTTTTCCCCACACCGCCGGTGCCGGTACGCTGGCGCCGCCGGATGCTGGCGCTGGGGTCGGGAGACCCAACCCGTGCAATCTGTTCAACCCTGATAGCGCAGGCCTTTCAGAAAGTACGGTATCCGATCCTGCCGAGAGTGGAACTGGTGACCAACAAGGCTGTGACGCGGGACTGGCGCGGCCAGCACATGTATTACACCCGCCGTGAGATCCTCCATATTCGCCATCATTCCCTGTTTGCACCGCGTGATTTCGATCTCTCACCCTATTTTGCCATCGTCAAACCAACGATTGAAAAAGGCTTTGATTACAAGACCCTGCTGTGGGGAGACAGCAGTTCACAAGCCTCTGAGGAAAAATGATTTACAGGGTCGAAACTTAGCTTATTAATTCGGTTATATCGTCGCAGGAACGCAAAAGCAGTTGTTGAACCGGACGCGGTTGTCCGGTGTCACCCCGATAACAATGGGAGCAATTCATGATCGACACAGTTACACGCCGTAAATTCCTGACAAGTGGTGCTGCCGCAGCGGCGGCCACAACAAGTCTTGCAACGCCAGCCCTGGCGCAAAGCACCGGCCGGAGCTGGAAGATGGCCACAAGCTGGCCCAAAAATGCGCCTGGTGTAGGCGTCAATGCGCAACGCTTGGCGGACAAGATCACGGCCATGTCCAATGGTGAGCTGACCATCGAAGTATTTGCCGCCGGGGAACTGGTGCCGCCATTTGAAGTGTTTGACGCAGTCTCAACCGGCACGGCTCAACTTGGCCATGCAACACCCTATTACTGGCAGGGCAAGGATCCCGCGTTTCACTTTTTCACCGGCGTTCCATTTGGCCTGATGGCGCATGAACATGCTGCCTGGGTGCAATTCGGTGACGGCCAGGCACTGTGGGAAAAAGCCTATGAGCCGTTTGGCGTGGTGCCGTTTTATGCTGGCTCCTCCGGGCCACAGGCCGGCGGCTGGTTTGCCAGAGAACTCAACTCGCTGGATGATTTCAAAGGCATCAAAATGCGGATTGCCGGGCTGGGCGGCGAGGTGATGCGCCGCATCGGCGTCAACACCGTGCTGCTGCCACCGGGTGAGATTTTCCCCGCGATGCAGTCCGGAGCCATTGACGCGGCGGAATGGATCGGCCCCTGGAACGATCTGGCCTTCGGTCTCTACAAGGTGGCGAAATATTATTACATGCCGGCCTTTCATGAGCTTGGGCCAGCATTGGAGCTGCTGGTGAACCGCCAGCAATTTATCGATCTGCCGGAGCATCTTCAGGCGATTGTGCGCAATGCAGCGATGGCCAGTTCCTATGAATCCCTGGCGGATTTCACCTTCCACAACATCATCTCCTACAAGCCATTGCTGGAAAAGGAAGGCGTGGAAGTTCGCTTCCTGCCGGAAGATGTGGTCGCTGCGCTGGGTGTTGAAGCGGAAGTGGTGCTGCGCGAACTGGGCGATTCCAGCCCGCTGGCAGGCGATATCTACAAATCCTTTACTGCGTTTCGCAGCGAGGCCAACACTTATGCTGCCGTTTCCGATCAGCGCGCCATGGCCATGCGTGCCCAGGTTCTGAAATAATCATGGCCCGGCAGCTGACGCCGTTCCATCTTGCCTTCCCGGTCACTGATCTTGCTGCTGCCGCCGCGTTTTTTGAAACTGTGCTGGGCTGCAAGCGCGGCCGGTCGGCGGCGAGCTGGATTGATTTTGATCTGTTCGGCCATCAATTATCGCTGCATCAGGGCCGCTCGATGATGGCCGAAGGCGGCACCGGAGCGGTTGACAACAAGGCCGTGCCAATGCCGCATTTTGGCGTCGTTCTGGCCTGGGATGACTGGAACGGGCTGGTTGATCGCCTGCGCGCCGCAAATGTGGCGTTTCGGCTGGAGCCGCAAATGCGGTTTGAGGGCGAGCCCGGCGAACAGGGCACATTCTTCATCGATGCACCAGGCGATGTGGCCCTGGAATTCAAAACCTTCCGGGATTTTGAACGTGTATTTGCGAGTTAGAACGGCGGATCGGATTTCCGTAATGGCGGAAGGCCGGAGATTTCTCTGATTCTGGGTCCCCGGGACAAGCCAAAGGATGACGAGGGGAGTGGTGGGAGGTCTGGAATTTCGCGAAATCTTCCAAACCCGTCCTCCCAGGGCTTGTTCCGGGGACCCAGTATCTTTCCTCACCCAGTCCGCCAAACCGTCATGCTGACGCGCGCTGCTTCATCCAGCCAATATGTCGCGTCCTTCTGCAGGCCGTGGCTGGCAAGCAAGTGTTCCGGCGTGATGCCGTTGAGGCCGGAAAACAGGCTCGTGCCATCGGGCACTACAGTGCCTTCGGCGCGCGCCAGATGAAAGCTGGAATAGCCCAGCGCTAAAAACAGATCGAACACTTCGCGGCCCCCCGGGATCGCAATTGCGCCGCCTTCCGGGGCGGTCTGTGCCAGAGCTGTGCTCCAGTCGCACCCTGCCGGGTTCCACCACCAGCCATCGGCGCGGCGCTCAAGCCCGCGAGCAGAGCGCGACAGAATCAGCCGCCTGCGATTTTTGTGGTTCGGATTGGCCTGATGGCCCTTGCGCCCGACGACGGTCAGTGTGGCGGCATCGAGCGCTGCCTGAAAATAGCGCCAGTCCGCCTCATTTTTCAGGGTTTCGGGCATGTTACCGGCCGCATCGGCAATGCGGTGATCGTCGGATACAATCGCATAACCGTCGATACTGTATGGCCGTGTCATCCGCCTGCTTTCCGCCCGCTCTGCCAGGTTTCCAGAGCCATGCGCATGCCGGTGCGGTAATCCGGCACGCTGTAGTCCATCCCCAGCTCCGTTTTCGATCTGGCATTGGAAACCCGTTTGTTCTCACCGTAAAACGACCGTCCCATTGGCGACAGATCCGCGTCTTCAAAGTCGATCAGCGGCGGCACCTCCATTTCCAGCAGATCGGCGGCAAAGGCCACCACATCCTGCGGCGGGGCCGGTTCATTATCGGTAATGTTGAAAATGCCGCCCTTGTTTTGCTCGACGGCAAGGCGCAGTGCGGTGGCAATATCATTGACATGAATGCGGTTGAAAACCTGTCCGGGCTTGTTGATCCGCCGCCCGTCGCCGCGCGCGACTTTTTCCAGCGGATTGCGGCCCGGCCCGTAAATCCCCGACAGGCGGAAGATGCCGAGGGTCAGGCCGGCATCGTCAGCCAGATTTTTCCAGGCCGTCTCGGCAAGGAGGCGCGCGCGCGACCGCTTTGAGACAGGCCGGCAGTCGGTCTCTTCATCGACCCAGGCACCGTCATGATTGCCATAGACACCCACGGTGGAGAGATAGCCAATCCAGGGTTTTTTCGGCAAGGTCTGTAAGTCGGCGGCAAAATCCGCCAGCGCCGGATCATCGCCAAAAGAGGTTTGCGCATCGCGCTGGTTTGCGTCCGGCGCAATCGACACCAGGATTGCATCGGCAGACCTTAATGCGGCGGTCACATCGCTGCTGTGGCCACCCTGATAAATCAGCGGGGCCACACCGGCTCTGGCCAGTTCAACCGCCTTATCCGGGCTTCTTGTGGTTCCGGTCACCTGCCAGCCTTGTTTGCGCATCTGCGAGGCGAACAGACCTGCGGAATAGCCAACGCCAAAAATGAACAGGTTTTTCATCACGGTGTCTCCAGCGGAATTGAGTAAAGAACGAAATCTGATCTGGCCGTGAAACTGTCATACAGGCGGCGGGCATCATAGTTGAACTCCTGGGTCAGCCAGCGCAGATTGGAAATCCCGTTGGTGCGGGCAAAGGAGATGACATGGTCGATCAGGGCGCGACCGGCACCGCTGCCCCGCGCATCCGGCCGGACAAAGAGATCGCTCATATAACAGACCTTGTTGCCGCTCAGAGAGCGCTGCATCAGTTGATACTGGGCAAAACCAAGCAGAGTTCCATCCTGAGCTTCAGCGACATCACACCAGAACGCTTCGGCCGGATCAAAAATCCAGCCCCAGACGGCGTCATGAACCCCTGCAAGCACTTCGGTTTTGTAGAACGCGGCATAGGCGTCAAACAGGCTTTGCCAGTTATCCCGGTCGGCTTCAGCTACGGATCGGATCGCAAGGTTCATGTCAATTCCACAATTATCGGCAGGGTGCCGGTTCATACGCGACTGCGCGGCCGGAGTGAAGCGGCGAGCGGTGTCGCCAACGAATGTCGAAGCGGCCTCAATTTTCCGCAGTCGCCTTGCGCACCTCCACCTGGTCTTCGGGGAATGGCCCGCCAATCAGGTAATCGAACGACATCACTGTGTCAGCCACAGGATCAGCTTCACAGCGGAATTTGAAATTGAACCAGCGTCCCTCGCTCCTGAAAGCGGCACCGTTGGCAACAATGACGTTGTCTCCCGTGACGGTGGCATCCACCGCCGAGGAGATTACCAGGTCCGGTTTGAGTTCGGGCCGCGCCTTGATGATTTCCACCATGGCCGCGTTGTGGCAAAGCTGTTCGCGTTGCCGGTCGCCTGCCAGCACGGT
>TARA_R110002096_G_scaffold7082_2_pt1 | contig 19439 bp, 17 predicted proteins | sample TARA_R110002096 | Tara Oceans TARA_R110002096 (sample SAMEA4397295) | marine metagenome | biome: Polar Biome; feature: [DCM] deep chlorophyll maximum layer (ENVO:01000326); material: water (ENVO:00002006), including particulate matter (ENVO:01000060) such as... | depth 35 m
GTGCCAGTATATTAACTTAACTCATCATTCAAGTTTGAGAACCTTTTTAAGCCCATCAATTAGGACTTCTTTTACCATATTGAACATTTTAAAATCCTTTTCACTTAAGAATTCTGTTTGCCCTTGATATTCTTCCATAGCGTGGAACATGGTTGAAAATTCATTCATCCATTCATTAAGCCATTCATCAGCCATATTAAATACCTCCACTAATAGATTTAATCGTGTATCTTCTATACCTTTGGCCCGTAGGGTCTGTTTTCCATTCTTTATTGAAAACATATCCTTGGTCTTCCAAATCACAAATTCTTCTTGGTAAAGCCCTAATCTTATAGATTGCTTGGGCTTCAACATTAGAAATGCTTTCACATACTTCAAAGTGCTTTTTTAGTTTTTCTACTTGGCTCATTTTTTTCCCTCTTAATTTAGATTAGTGCTAATACCTATATTAACTTAACCCAATAATGAGGTAGCCTGTGATAATGCTTCTAAATTAGAAACCCCTTCAAGAACTCCTATAGTATTCATCCCCATCCAAATGATATTTACCAATACTGGAGCCATCGCTTCATGATAAAATGCAGTTAATAATAATCCTGTAGAACCTACCAAACTAATTCCGTGATAGGTTGCCGAAGTATTAGAAAGCCAACCTCTTGAAACTGCCGTTACTGCGGCTAATTGTAATGCCCCTCCAATGTATCCTACAGCATCCATTTTCTGCCTCCCATAATTATTGCTAAGGTAAGTCCTAAGTTGTAAAGCCCTCTTATTTCCAAAATAAGATAAACCAGTAAAAACAATTAGAACTCCTAACACCATAAACTTCATAAAACAACATACTAATTTTTGACACTTAAAGGTATCGGTTAATTTTCTTTCAATTACTTTATTTAACCAAATATGGCAAAATCAATATCTCTATTATAGGAGGCAACCCCTCCATTCCAAATTAATAATAAACCCGTTAATAATAAGATACCTCCCAAACTAAATTCAGGATATTTTATAATACCTACATATCCAATAGTAAATAATGTGAATCCCAATACTTGTGTCCTGTTCATATTATCACCTATGATTGTAACTCCCTATATAACCATTTCCTTTCTATGACTTTTTGTTCACCTTCACCATCTATCCATACAGCATACCAATAAATATCATAATGTGTAGTATTATTTTGCGAAAAATTATCCAAAACAATAACTTGTAAATCACCTACATAGCCTTGAATGTAATGAACGCAAGCCTCATACTCTAAAGGATTATCATTGGCGGTGGCATTGACCTCATATATCAAGAATTGAACTGAAACATTATAACCTTCAAGTTCATTTGGTTCATTACCACAGTCTAAATCAAAATTAATAATAGCATGAGTAGTATTCGTAAATAAATCAATTTGAAATAGGTTAATTTGACACAATTCGGGTTCATATTCACATGAACCATCATCACTATTTGCATCAGTATTGTAATTGGTTGCTTCCGAATCGGTGCAACCCGAAATTAGTTCCTCTTCAATGGATATGCTATGACTTATCCATTTTTCATCTAAAATCTCGCCATTTAGCATCAATATGACTTTTGGTGAATAAGAACCTACGCCTACATTATCCCATGTGTGATATGTATAATCCGCACCATCGGAGTCACTAATTGAACCTGCTTCATAAGTATTATGCTCATATTTTATTACATTTTCTTGATATAATCTCCAAGAAATTTCAAATTGTTCGGAATCGCAATTCTTTGCACCTTCAACAAGGGCTACATCGGCACTAATTCTAACTGCGTCTTTTTCCGTATCATCTTCTAAAAGATATGCTTGCTCATTTATGAAATAAGCATCACAGGACTCAACGGCTTCTATGTAGTAATCATTACTTGTAGGTAAGAAGTATTCATCACCATGTTCGCAAGAACCATCTTCACATTCAACAACATGAAATTCCACCCTATAATGATAATCACCCCCTTCTAACTCTTCAAATGTATATTCCATAGTAATGTAATCTATGAAATCTATGTTGTGAATGAATACTTGTTCGGCTTCATCTCCACTTTCAAATAATGTGATAATAAAATGACTTCCAAAATGTTCAATACCGCAATTATTGTAATCTTGGAAGGTAAATCTGACTTCTAAATTATTATCATCAAGATAACCATATTCGTCATAACTCCATGAAGGCAAACAATTTTCGTTCCAATCCTCCCAATAACAAGTTCCATCATCCCATGTAGCCGCCTCATCATAATTTTCAGCGTCAAACTTAGTGCAACCACCTATGTAGGGTGTATCATCATCTGCAAGTTCCTCACTTCCAAACCAATTAATTAATCCCATCCCCTCCATAGTGCCTCCTGTTAAAATTAAAAAGACCGGAATCAATATTAGGGCTATTTTTTTAATATTTTCTGCCTTTCTGTGAACTGATGCTATGGCCCTATCTACAATATCGCCTTCTAATGTAGACTCAACTAATACTTCTGTTGAGTTTTCACCACCATTTAAAACAGTATTTTTAGAAACCTCTTTATTTATGGATTGAACTGTAGTAATTAATTCAGCCGCTTCTTTTAATTGAGTTACTAAATCCTTTTCAAAATCTTTTTCATTAGAAAGGTTGGCAATACCATCATCTAAAAGGTCTTCAAGAACTTCTGCTTCACCCCTGCCAGTGGCTTCAGCAACTATTTTTGCCTTTTCCTTAATATCGTCTAATGATAATTTTTCATCATCCATAAATTAACTATTGCCGTTCTGTTATTTAAGGTTTCTTCTAATCTTGGTGAGTGTGGTGATGCGAATGTCCTAAAAAAATGCCACCTAATGTCATAGTAATTGCTCCAAAAGCGGCTAAACTTGCTGTTAAGTAGGCCTCTTCATAAATGGCCAATCCAAATTCAAAAAAGTGCAATACCCCATGAAAATAGAGAGTTATTTCTAAAAATTTTATAAAGATATTTTTAAGACTCACAATTTAATATTTGAAGCCTACCTATTTAACTATTCTTCTTTATTTATTGATTCAACTACGCCTTCAATAGAATCTGCGACTTCTTCAAGTTTATTTGCGGTTTCTTCATCAATTATCCCTGCATCTTCTAAATTTTCAATTAAATCGTCTACCCTATTAATAATTTGACTATAACTACTTGCCGATAATAAAAATGCCAATCCTGCCGCAATTGGGGAGTATTGGTCTAAATTGCTAATTTGACTCATCCCTACTGAAGCACCAGTCAATAATGTGATGGCGTGAAGTTTATAGTTAGTTAGTGATTCTTTATTTAGATTCATAATATGACACTAACATCCTTACTATTTAAAACTTTGGAATCTGTCTCTTATCACCATAATCAGGAATATATAGGAGAGAATTTTTGGGTGCTTGGGGGGCATAAATATCATAAATAGTCCTTAATCTTAATTTTTTTGAGCCTACTTTAGCAACCAATATATCAAACTCAGATATGAAAAATGCATAAGTTAGGTGGGTGTTTTTTTCAATCTGCTTTAATTTTTTTGAAGTTGAATTATTTATTTTTAATACTGAATCTCCATACTTGTCAAGAACTTCTGCAATTTTATTAGGCATAACTTTATTTTCCATATTTGTCGCCACTTCTTCTTTTTTATTTGCTCTTGCAATTTCTATGATATCTAAGTAATGAGTTTCTATTTTTAAGATTTGTTCTTGCATCTTATCCGTTTTATTTTCTAATGCCTTTTGATTTTCCAGTTCCAAAGCCTTCTTAGTATTTTCTATTTTCTCCGAAGTCAATTTTCTAATCAGTGATTTATTTCCACCCTCATATTCTTTAATTTCTTTATACATCCTATCTCCATTGGAAATAATTAGCATAAGTAAATCTAATGAACCTTGAGGTAATTTATATGTTGAATTATCATGGTGATTTTTTAGATACTCAATCATTTCTTTAAGGCTCTTGATGTTTATGGAGTCTGTCTTAGTATCCATAGGGTCTTTAGGAACTCCTGATTCCATATATCCTGAAAAATTTAAAGACCTCATAAAACTTTCAAAAAAGTGAATATCAATCTCTACAATTAATCCATTTCTTAGTTGGATGTTAAATTTTCTTTCCCTACCATTTAATGATTTAATTAATTGAGACTCTCTCCAACCATCTACTAAACCAGTTTCCTTGTTTTCAAACTTTTCATTTGAGCCTCTATTATATCTAAACATATTTTACCCCACCGTTAAATCTAATACGATATCGCATGGCTCATCAACTAAGTCAGTAATTTTAACCAATTCTTGTATCTTATCCATATGATATTCTATATTAACTCTATCTAAAGAATCAGCATAAATGATGGTGAAGTTATACACATAAGCAGTATGCTCACCATTCGGTTGTAAATCAATCCCTGTAAATAATATGTCAATAACAATTCCTTCATTATCAAAAACACTTTCAATAATGCTTTCAATGTGTATTGGGTCAAGCATACTATACCATAATGTTACTTGATACTTAAAGGTTTCAATTAGTATTATATCCATTGATGTAGCAAGCCATTTTCAAATAACTATAATTATCTAAAATACTTTCTAATTGGTTCAATATATCTTTTTGAACTTCTTCGGAAACATAGGTATTGATTTTAACATCCAATACAAGATGATTATTGATTGGCTTTAGATGCATAGTAGAGTGATAATAAGATGGCTCTAATAAACTACTAATGTCTTCTAAGGCATTATTAATGTGTATCATATGGGACTCACTATTAATAATTTTGGGCAATTCTTTACTAATCTTTATATTCATATATCTACCCCTGATTATTGCTCAATCTCAATTTTAGGTTCTGATATTTCACAAATACCTGATGGACAATCACTTTGAGCCGCCCCAATTAAAACATCTTTATTTTGTAAGTGGCTAATGGCTTCTTCAACTGATAGAGGGACTAATGGTTCGTTACCTCTACTCCCTGACCTATATACCGTAGTTCCCTTCAATTTAGGGCCATATTTTTGTAATAGTTGTCCATATTTTTCTACTGGATAATCATGGGGTAAATTAATTGTTTTAGATACTGCATTATCTATGTGTTTTTGAACAATTGATTGCATCCTAAGGTGGTCTTCCACATCAATTTCGTGTGCTGAAACAAATGCTCCCAAATCATACCCATCCTCATAAAGTTCTTGAAATAATGGGTCTATGACAATTTCTTCTTCAATGACTCTATCATTTGAACCCTCTTTGCTTGCATAATATCTTCTCTTATATCCGGGACTAAATACTGGTTCAATACCTGATGAAGTTGCGGCCATTATTGAAGTAGTGCCTGTAGGAGCAATAGTCAAAATAGCACAATTTCTAATGCCATATTCCTTAATCTTAGCCCTTATTCCCTTGGTAAGAGTTTGACAAAATCCAGATTCTAAAAATTTATCTGCGTCAAATGCAGGGAATGAGCCTTTTTCAGCCGCCAAATATGTTGAAGACTCATAAGCCCTCTTTTTCATAAAATTGAATATTTGCTCTACCTTTTTTCTTCCATCGGCATTATCATATCTAACACCTAATTTAATTAGGGCATGACCTAATCCCATTATTCCCAGTCCAATCCTCCTCACAGTATGACAATTTTTTTCAATTTCTGCTAATGGATATACATTAACATCCAATACATCATCCAAAAATCTCACTCCTACAGTAACAGTATCAGCCAACATATCCCAATCCATATCTCCTGTAGAAGGGTCAATGTGTTCAACAAGATTTATGGCTCCTAAATCACAGCAACCATATTCTTCTAACCAAATTTCTCCACAAGGGTTTGTAGATATCAATGGTTTATGATACCAAATATTATTCATTTCATTAGCCAACCCAATATTTAAAATACCCGGCTCTCCCGATTCCCATGAATTTTGAACAATGAGGTCCCAAACATCTTTTGCAGGGATTCTACTCGTTTCCTTTCCACCCCATTCAAAAACTATATCTTCATTATCTCTTACTAAATCAAAAAATCCATCATCTACTAATACAGAAACATTGGCATTTTTTAGCCTTTGGTCTAATTGGTATTTAATTAAAGACTTTATTACTTCTTCAAATCCTGCACCATAAGATTCAACGATTGCATTCACCTCATCCCTCGGTAAATTAGGGAATGTATCTTGTAGAGTTGATTGGAGCGTTTCTTTAGATAATTCTACCTTGTTGAATTTTTTATGTAAGAACTCAATAATATCTGCATGGTCATACCTTAGGCATTGCATCAATGCAGTTCTCCTACCTCCACCAGCCTTTATTACTTCACCAGTTTCATTAATTACTTCCATCAACGATACTGCGCCAGTTGCTTCTCCACCTGTGCCTCTTATAGGAGTTCCCCTTGGCCTAAGGGGGCTGAAATTAATTCCTACACCACCACCAGTTCCTGAAATAATTAACATATCGGAAACTGTTTTCCCCCAACCTTCTCTACTATCTTCAGTAGGAATAACAAAACAATTTAATAATTGCCCCTTCATCCTTCCAGCCCCATACCAAATCCTGCCACCGGGAATGAATCTGTTGTGAACCATAACTTCTTTAAATCTTCCAGCCCACTTATCTTTACTTCCATTTTCTGCTATGGCTATGTGATTTGCGACCCTCTCACAAGCCTCTTCAAAGGTTTCTTCAGTGTGGATAGCATATCTTTGAGTATAAATCGTTTTAGCAAATCCTGTTGGTTGATACATAGATTCCCAACCATCGGAACAACTATTTAAGGCTTTGCAGTAGTAAGCACTATTCAAAAAATGAATCATCATTTGTAAGGCCAATATATAATAAAAAAATTAGGAACATAATTGCAAAACTCATTTAAAATCCTCCTCAAATTATTCATTAGATTCAAAAGAAATGATTCTATCAATAATAAAAACATATTGAGTGATACCATATACTGGATATGAAATTGGTTTGGGTGGTGCAGGAGGTGGGGGTGGTTTATAATTTGGATACGGATTCCTTACCCCAAATGATTGATTAACCCTACCACCCATATAAGATTCAAAGGATTCGGAAGCCCACATTGAGATATCCCAATCTTCAAAAGATTCTATAGGTCCTTGAACAATTTTTCCTTCTTTCAAAGGCAATTGTTTTTGAACCTCTTGTTTAGCAGGAATGGTTGCGAGGGCTGGCTTAGGAGGGGTTGGTGAAATGGGCTGTTTAACGGGCTTAGGAGGTGAATAGGTTTTCTTCCATATACCACTTACACAAGCCAATTCATCAGGAGTTGAAGCAGAAAGCCCCTCCACAAATACTTCCCATCCGGCTCTTTCACTATCATCCAAAGAAATCATAATATTGCCATCAGCAAATTCGGAAGTGCCATACATCTTTAGACCGGCCATATCCCACACCCTAAAGGTATTTGAAACTCCTTTAAGGATATTTAAACAAAATAGCACATCTGAATTATCCATTTCTATGTTGAAAAATTGATATTTGAATTGTAAATAATCTAATGAGCCTGTTATGGTGCTATAGTATTGTAATAAATAACCACCATTTTGAGGGTTCACCAATATGCTCATTTTTTCCGTAGATTCTTCCAACCCTTCATTTAGTAGTGGCATTATCTTTAAAGCCGCCTCTTCATATATTTTCATAAAAGCCATAATTGGAAGTTTAGGCTCCGCTTTTGGCTCAGGCTTAGGTTCTACTTTAACTATGGGTTTTTTATTAATTTTAGATTTACTTTTAGGCTCTTGTAAAATGGGATTTCCTTTGTGACCTTTAGCCTTCATGTGGTCTTGCATACCCTTCAAGGCCTTACTGGTTTTAGGGCATTGAGGGCATTTATAATTTCCCTTCCTCGGTAGTGAAGTAGTAATTTTAGGTTTAGTCTCAACCATTTCAACCATTATGGCTCCTTTGTGATTTTTCTCTCTCCTATGTTCATTAGCAGGTTTTCTTGTTTTAAATTCTGCATTACATTCAGGACAAATATATTTTTTACTAGCCATATTATCACCTCACTCCTCTCAACGCATCACTCATCTGTTCAATGCCTATGTGGGTATTACCACTAACAATATCATCCATAAGTTTTTCTTGCATTTTAATATCATTAGGATACATCACTTCACAATAATTAATGAGGATATTATTAACTTGTGAATTGAAGATTCTCCATTCGTATGAGTGTTGTTCTTCTGCATCATTAACTTGAATATCATCATCTCTTCTCATTAATGTTAAATATTCGGCTAACCTTTTTTGCCTAATCTGTTTAGCCCTACCCTTAACTTCTGCATTAATGTGTGGCAGAGTTATGCAAGAATATACATATTGAATTGGAATTGTATCCTCAAAATTTACTCCGAGAATCCACAGTTGTATTTCCCTAACCCCTCTTAGATTTGTATCCAGTAGTTCATATATTTCCTGCTCATCCTCAAGTAGTGTAGCATCAAATAATAGATTAGTAGGAGATAATTTTGAATAATTTCTAAATATGTCTACATTACAAAATATAGTTTTTACAAACTTGTTGATAATTTCAGGAGTCCACCTATTTGATTTATCTACAGCCTCTAACCAAGTTCTAATGCTGACGGTGTTAGACTCGGCATATTCTTTAGTAGAATATGTGAAATGCTCATCAGGCGATTTTGGAATTATTGATAATAGCCTTTCATCATCTAACTTCGGATTCTCAAATACCTTTTGAAGAGACTTCAATAAATCCTCAAAAGAGGTTTCCATTCTCCAATCTGGTAATGACTCCAACGATGATTTATCTATTTCATCAAATAATACACAAGTGAAGTCGTGATTCCACTTATCACCTTCTTCACCTCTCCTTTCCTCAGGTATAAATCCATACATTTCTTCATATGAGTTAAAACTCTTCACTATATTCTCAGGCATCACGCTTCTTTCCCCATCGTAATCTTCAACCATTTGATATATTTTACCTACGACATTAATAAGTCCATTTTCTTCAGTTATTGACTCTATATAAGTTAGAATAATATCAGTTAGGATTATATTTCCTTCATCATCTTTTTCCGCTTTAGAATTAATAATTATTTGTTCATAACCTATAGGTATTGGAGAATCTACCAAGGCCATTGGCCTATTTTTTTCAGGATTGTAGGGGGCAACATTTTTATCTGATGGCATATTCATTTTCTTTTTGAAATTGCCACCTCTCCAAAACCTTAACCAGTATTCTTCACTAATTTTCCCCCTTATACTACTAAAATTATTAGCATAATCGCCATCTATATAACTTCTTATGTAGCCTATTCTTTCTGCACTACCCACCTCCAAAGATTTAATAAATCTTTCTTTATCTGAAGATGGTTTTTGTTTAATGGTATTTATCCAAGATTGGTAGACATTCATATAACTCCTAATGTTGAGGTTATAATTGGTCAATAATAGTGAAGGATTTTCCTCTGCAATATTTTTAACTAATTCATCACCCATTGAAACTCTTGCATTTTCCATAATCAGTGGTAAGTAATCTTCAGATTCCTCAATAATTATATCAACCGATTCGGCAGATATATTTGGATTTTGACTAAGTTGATTCAATAATCTGGTGTATGCTACTTCATACTCTCCACCTAAATTTTGACTTATTTTCGGCCAAACTCTTAAAAGTTCATATTGTAATGCATCAGGGATGAAAGGATTTGTGGCTAAACCAACTTGGTGAATAAATCCTCCATAGGCAACTAAAGAAAGCAATTCAATATTTTCTATTTGTGAAAAATGTTCGTCAAAATCAATATCGCCAAAGTCAATGTCCATATCATCCAAAGAGTATGAACTATAATATCCTATTGCCTCACTCATAACTAATTGTGTAAAAACTAAAAATTGTTTAGGAGTTCTCAACCATGTTGCAACAATAGATAATGAGAGAGTCTCTTTAATAGAATTAAAATTTCTCAGTAGTTCATCAACTATTGCAGATGGTAAAGATTCCCTCAATTCCACAACGCTCTCCCAATCATAACTCAACTCTAATTGCCCATAATCTTTAACATCTATAGCCTTAAAAATTTGAGCATATGTTTTTGCATTAAGGAATGGGTTAATAATACTTTCACCCCTATTAGAGGGGTTCGTAAGTCTATTTAATAATTCATATTTAGGAACCTGTGGATTATTATACAACTCCTTAAAAGAACCTGCATCTCTTACATTCCTAATTAGCAATCCTACAAAATCATTACTTACGCCATCATTGTCATCAGCAGGGAATGTATTTCCTAACTTATTATATCCTAACTCAGGGAATATTTGTAACATCCTTCTAACAGTTCCTGCTGATTGTCTACTAAATATTGGATATCTAATTTCATCACCATCCACGATTGTAGAGATGTTTCTAAATCCTAAATCAGTATTCTTCAAATTCAATTCCACACCGGCAAATGAATTTAAGTATCCCCAATCATCATAATTTTGTAGGGGGAGGCATAAAGTGATGGCAAAGTGATTCCTTAATTTATTAAGGACTACATCAAAGGGTCCATCATCATTTAATCTTTTACCCCAAATTTTACTAAAGTTAGTTAATAATTTGGCATATGATTTCAATGGTAGTTTTGGTTGATAGATTAATTGCTTCATTGCCTCCATTTTAAAGATATATTTTTTAAGCAATTTTTTAGATACTGGGCTTGGGAAATCATAAAATCCTTCATTACCAATAAGGACATCAACCATCTTTACTGGATTATCCTCAGATACTGGAGTTTCTACAAAATCAGCCATAAATTGTTTAGCAATAACTTCATTGGTCATAAACTCTAAAATGTTAGCCGGAACTGTCGTCAATATAGGTGATTGATTCATACTGGTCTTTAAAATATCTAAATAACCTGTAGCCCAAATAGGCATATTTAGATTTCCTATATCATATCCTGAATGAGATTCAATAATTGCTTCGTGAGCCATATCAGTGCATAATGGACTCCTCATTAAATAGTTTAAATATGATTGATTATATCTAAGTAAATCATAATATCTCTCATCAAAAATTTCCATAGTATCTAATGTCCCAACTATCCAATCAAAATTGGCAACTGAAGAATCCATAAGGAACCTTATAATTTGAGAACCTTCGTCTATATCTAAAGCCCTCGTAAATAATCTCCTAATAGTATTCTCATATATCCATACTACAGGGTTTTGAGATAGGGCTAATAATGCTTGGGCATTTCCATAATTTAAAACATATCCTGAATCTGCATAAGATAGCCCTTCATCAGAAGCCATTGATGCTAATGCATTTGCATTTCCAACCTCTACCCTTCCTTGGCCTTTTAGGAAAATCTTTGAATCATAGCCAATTTTCATTTTGCCACCTCCTGCCTTGTCCGAATAACCTAAGTATTTGTAAGGTGTTTGGCAATTATCATAATTTAACAATCCCCTATCCTTAAGAATATTCCCAATTGCACCCAATAAGTTGAAACCCCAAGGACTTTCTCTGGGGTCTTTAGGATATACTTGGGCTTCAACACCGATATCTACTCCAATTTTTTCTCCTGATTTATATGCATCACCCCACCTTAATAGAAATCTTCCAATCTCATGCCTATACTCTTCTTCACCCTGTTTATAAACCCAAACTATGCAATTACCATATTTTATGTCTGATACTGGGCCTTCCGCATAACAACCATCCCAATTTTCACATGAAGCATTCCTCTCACTCCACTTTCTCCCAGTAGATTTAGTAAGCATTTCAAATGGGTCGGTAGTAATCCACAACATATAGTTCCCTCCAGCAGATACTGGCCAAGTGACACCTCCCGCCTTTCCTTCCGAAGGAGGCTTAATTCTGTTTAGCCTTTTTAGTAATGCCTTGCCTTTGATTTTCTTTAAAATTGCTGAAACTGATATCTTCTTATAAGTCTCTACCAAACTTTCTTCATTAACTTCTTCTTGAGTTTGTGGTAAATCCATAATGGACAATAACTTTGACACGGCACTTTCGCCTTCTTCTTCTAATACGGTGTTATATTCATCCACTATTTCTCCCAGTATTGATTGAATGTAACCAATGTGAGGTCTTAGCACATTCCCATGTTTTGACATCACTATGCCAATTCCTCTTTTTGTCATTAATGTTTCACCCCTAATATCTATGTAATTCAATATTTCATACCTAACTATATCTTCTATTTGCTTATCATCCTCAATTTTAGCCTTAATTACCTCAGGCTCATAAACTAAATAATGTAAAAAATCAGTATTCTCAATACCTAATGGGAATGTATATTCAATAGGGTCCATATCTCCAGTAGCATTAACTTGAGTAATCGCTTCTTTATTAGTTAATGGGTCATAAGTAGATAGAAACTCATCCTCTTTTATCAATTCGCAAAATCTTAATAAAGTCCTCAATCTTTCTTTGAGAGTCTCTTCATCAGCCGCCTCAACATCATATTTACCAGTGATTTTTTCAAAAACATTCCAACCATTTTTGGTAGGTTTATTAAAATTTTTCAACCTATATAATAATGCTTCGGGTAATTGTTCAGTCATCCTATTGATATTCCCTGAAGCAGTATTTCCTGAGGGCATCTTGATTGTTCTTTGCTTTGGGTCATCATAGTCGTGGTCATAATATCTGTAAATACTTGATTTAGGGTCGTGTTCAAATTTTAAAAATCTCTTCTTTAATTCCTTAAACCATATTTGGGATTTCTCATCAATTGACTTGTCTTTATTCTTCCCCCAATCATAATCTTTGCTATCTGGAAAAATCTCTTTTGAAGATTCTCTTTTTGTATATGTTATAGAATCTCCTGAAGCCATAATTTTATAAAAGCATTCCTACTATTTAATGCTTTTTATTTTTATTTTCTGGTAGGTGCAGGATTTTTAAGCCTATAATATTGAATAAACTCTTTACTCCTTTGTTTTCTTAATTCTTTGGCCTTTCTTAAAACTGCGGAATCTCTTGAATTGACTAATACATAGTAAATGTAGGCAATAGGGATATTTTCAAAATCTAATATGGTTTTTTGTAGTGCAGGTAAATCATTTAATCCAACATCATAGATTTCCATTTCCTTTATATCTTCTAATGATTCTGCAATAGATAAGTTCAATATTTTTTCAGTAGGTCTAATATTTTTCAAACCACTAAAATGCCCTGCCCTACTTCTCATCAAAAATGATAAATTATCATTAATTAAGTCTACAGTCCATAAGTTTAAATCATCTATCACCGAAAATAGTTGTGAGAGAGATAATTCATAATTTTTCATGTTCCTATAGTTTTCTAAATCTTCTATGAGTTTTGAAATGTCCCTACCCCTTTCTATATAAGATGCTAAAATTTCATTAACCTGTTTTTGATTAATATCAAATCTCCACTCAGGGATATTTTCACCTTTGGTTTGAACTTCAATATCTTGTATAACTACAATATTATCTATGTTCCATCTTGAGGCCTTAACTATGTTTTCTTCACCATCATCTCCGGTTTGTATTGTATCCTCACCCCTTTCAGATTCAGGAATATAATCAAAAAATTCATTAATAGGGTAGTTTTGAGAAACTTCTGTAGATTTCCTTACATCTCCCTCCCAATGCTCTTTAACCCCTTCTACGAAAACAGTATCTTCATCTATCTTTTTTAGGGTGTCTAACTTCCACAACTCATTTTTAAAATGCTCATCGGCGTGTTCATAAAACTTAATCACCATTACCTTACCATTAGGCATTATGGGGTAATCCGCAATAGGTTCAGTAAATAGATTTTTTGATTGAATTTGTGAAAACTTGCCTTTCTTTATATTTCCAGCCCTCCAAAATTTAGCATAGGAGTTTTCAGTTATAAATTTGATTATTGATTTCCTTAAAGTCATACCTTTGTTAGCCTCCAACAAATTTGGGCAAGAAGTTCTAAATTTATCAAATAATCTATTAGGATTTTCCAAGAGAGGGATATTCAATACCTTCCAAACATTATTCCATAACTTTGCATAGGAGGCATCACTCAATCCTAAATTAGTCATTACCTTAGAAGGGTATGTGCTATATAATTTCATCAAAGTTTTCATATATGTATTGGGATTTTGAGCCACACTATTGCCCAGTTCCAATGGTGATTCAGAATATATTGAATCCAAAATTTTAGGATTTGTATTTGTGTTTTTGGAAAGACATTCCAAAACTGTAAAATAGTCTTCTTCATAAGAGCCTTCATAATCTATAGAAATTTTTAACCAATCATCATATAGTAATTTTTGAAACTCTATTGGCAAATAAGGATTCTTACAAAGACCTCCTACTCCAGTAGGTGTCCCTATTGAAGCATCGTTTAATATATTAATGTTTTCTATAGACTCATATAATTCAAATAAGTCTGTAGGGGGTGGGGATAATCTACCATTGCCCAAATAGAGATTTTTGAATGCTTTTCTATAGACTAAATCTATATATTGGTAGAATTGTGCCTCACTCCTTAGCCACATAGCAACTTCACCCCACCCAATGTTTTGTATATAGTCTTCATTAGACAAAACTGCTTTAACAAAACTAATGGGATATTCATCCCTCATCATAAGATTATTAGTATTATCTGCCACTACTGAAGACTGAGGGATGAACTCTACACCTATGTTATTTAACGACCCCTCTTTCAAACAATTGATAAAATTACCCTCATTAAAAAAACTTTGATTGAATGGGAGGTCTCTATCATATACTCCATAAGGATATCTCAACAAAGTTTCAGGCTCAAGTCCCAAACCTCTCCTCCTTCTCCAAATCCAATTATAACATTTTTGATTTCTGGTATTATTTACTACTTGAGAAGTATCAATTTGTTTTTTATAGAGGTATGGTTTAAGGATATCTAATAGTAAAGGGGATTGCCTTGAAGTAATAAATGTGAATCTAATATAACTGGAAAAACTAAAGCCGTCAAAATCACCATGACCCCATGAATCTTTTACATCCAATGGCAATATATATGCATACATACACTTCATAATAATTTGATATGAACTATCATGTTCAGTTACTTCTACTACTCCGTTTTCAAAATCTAACCTTTCAGCCAGTGCAGATTGGATATGTGGTATAAGTTTAATATATTGTCTTTTCGTGAGTTGTGGTGCAAATAACAATGCATAGATAATTTTCACCCTCCAATCCACAGGTATTTGAGTATCAAGGCTATTCAATAAACTCTCAATTATTTCGTTTCCGGCCACACAAATATATGGTGTATTTGAATATGGTAGCCCTACCCCTGCAAATAAGTGGGCAACCCCCCAAAAAGGGCTATCTTTAATATTTCCATCTTCCGTTATATTTTTAATTGTAAATACTCTTAATAATTTTCTATAGATTTCTTCATTAGCATTTGGGTGTTGGGCTATAAGATATGCGAGGCTGGAATTGTTACTAATGTCATACCAATCTTGACTTAATTCATCTAATAAATCTATAATGCTACTTAAGGCTTCAGTATCAGCATCTGGTGAGGCAATAAGAAATCTTAAAATATCTGGATTTTTAGTCCTAATTAATCTTGCAATACCAACTTCATTACCATCTATAGCCCAAATATTAGGGTTTTGAGCAAGAATCATCTTAATATTTAATTCTACAATAGGCCTCGTCAATCTATCAAAAGTAACAAATCCCATATTTTCATTAGAGGCCATTATTAAATTAGGATTAACTTGCCTTTCATCAATTTTTGTGTAGCAGGTAGTTCCCTCATCATAAGTAAGAATCCCCATACCACTCCCTACATCACAATGCCCAATATACTTATAAGGAGTCCTTAATGAGTCATAATTTAAATAACCAATGGAATCTACAATTATTGCTAACGCCCTATTCAATAAATTAGGCCATGAGGCTCCACCACTTCTTGGATAGAAGGCAGGGTCTAACCCCATACCAATATCTCCCTCAGAATATACACCTTCTTCTTCGGAATTTTCTTTATAGCCCCATTTGATATTTTGCCTTCCCAATAAAATACCATCGGCATCAGTATCAATATTAACTCTTGTATTATTTGGTTGGACTTCAGGCCAATTAGGAGGTAGTTCGGCCCCCTTAAATGCAAAAACTACGCAATTCCCAAATTTTATATCTGATATAGGCCCGTGTGAATAATTTTGTTGATATGACTCATACCTTTCACAAGAATTTTGTTCCCAATACCTTCCTGAAGACTTGGTAAAATTAAGAAATGGGTCGTTTGAAATTACTAAATAGAATTGCCCCGAACCTCCTTGAGGCCATTGAGGTCCTCCGTTGGGTTTATGTTGATTCAGCCAAGCAAATGCCGCCTTATCATGCTTCATTTTTCTTATTAGTTTATTTAATTCTATTTCTTTAACCTCTTCTCCAACTTGGTATTTAACCACATTTGGCGATAAATCACCACCTTTGAATTGATAAAATATAGGGTCATTTTTGGAATCTGTAGAGGTTTCTTCTATAGAAAATAATTGCGGGTAGATAGACAACCCTGCATCAATAATCATTTTAGATTGATTGTCCCTTATTTTTTGATTAGTAATCCCTACCTCTTTTGCTACACTACCGGCTAATTTTTTCATCTCAGGCCTTAATTGTGGAAAATTGGCATTGATATAACCCATAGCCTTACCAACGGTTACTTTTTGAGAGTCTTCTTTAGTCATTACTGCCATTGTAATTGTAATGGCCTCATCCCTTCCAATTTTTAAAAACTCTTCATTTATTAATTCTGCCTTTCCCTCAGGGTCTTCTAAAGTAATTTTTTCATCACCATTAAATATGCCTATCATTTCCTCCATGATGGCAACTTTCTTTTCAAGCCCTGTCTTATCTTCTAATGTGACTACATACTCACCAATGATGTTTTTCATACATTTGCCATAACCATACAAGCCAACTTCGTCATTTTTATTGGCAATTCTAATTTCAAGTGCCTCTTTTGTTAGTTTAGATTGAGAATCCCATTTTGAATCAATCCTAATAGTTTTTGAGTTTCCTAACGAATTAAATCCTGTCACTCTTTTTTCAAAGTCAGCATACCATTTACTGCTTGAATCCCACTCAAATTCGGGCAAGGTATATGTCTTAACCTTAGAAAATGTAATGGTATCCTTGGAAGCCATAATTTATTTAGTTAGTTTTTGATACTTAAAGGATTCTCCTAAATAAGGTAGGACCTCTCCCCTCTTTCCTTATGGTGAAACTTTTATCACTTCTAAACTTAACTGCAATTGATTTTTTAGTAGGTATTTCTCTCCTACCCTTGTTTAAAAGTCTATTGATTATTTCTTCAGCAGTAATTTCCTCTCCGATTTCTATTACAGCCTTAGCCGCTTCAAAATTTGTAGGTTTAGTCTTCAAAAAATCACACCCTCGGAGCAATTAATGACCTAATAGTAGATTTATCTGCAATATGCCATTCTAATTCAATTAATCCTCCATCGCCAGATTCTTCTATATTACAACCTCTAACATTTGTCAATCCCTTCATTGTGGATGTTGCAGAATCTACCTCCTTAACTGAGTATTGAGTATTACCAATATACCCCACTGGTTTCAAAACTATATCTTCGGAATTGAATGTAGCCTCTACCAAACCTTCTTCAGTTTTAGATGTAAAATTCAAAACTTCATCTTCACAAACTACATTGAATGAGATTGCCTTTGATGCGGCCTTGAAAAAGTTTCTCAAGGGTGTAGAGTCTACTGAAGTTCTAAATCCTTTTGACAATGAAAGTTCTGCACCTGTGAGGGATGGCACTTCACCAACCATTTTAATATCTATCAATTTCACACTTCTGGAGAGTCCATTAGACTTCAAAGAAATATAATTATCAGAATTGATGTCTGTAGGGTCATGTTCAGTATGGAGTGTTAAAACATCCTTAGTTCTTAGAGTCTTTGTTACATCTTTAATTCTATCAATAACTATGCCCAATTGCACTGGCGCATCACAAGAATAGGAAATAAAATCACTAATATCTACCTTAATATCTAACATTTTATATTTGTAGATATCACTCATTCTAATGTGTAGGCCTTGAGAATCAAAATTCCAAACACACTCTTCATTAACATTTTCAATCGCCTTAACTAATTCTTTAATTAGGCTCGCTTTCATTTCTAAATGGACAACCATATTTCACAATAGGTTTTTGACCTATATAAGCATTACTAAGGAATTAATATTCTATTTCCTTGATTCATATTTGCCATCCCCATAATATTATTGGGTAATGCTTGAGGAGGATTTATGGGTGCGATTTCATTATCAGATGCTTCCGGCAAGGGAACTGGCCCTTGGTCAGGGACTACAACAACTGGGTTGGAAACATCATTATTTGAGTCATTAGATGAATTAGATTCTGGGTCGTTATTTGAGCCATCATTATTAGTAGTTGTGGGAGAGCCTCTATACATTTTAAAGACTCTTTCTGCAACAAATAGGGAAAATAAAATCAATCCATATTTCCCAAACCCTTTAGGATTTTCCTCATTCATAGTTTTCACCTTTTTACCACCCCAAAAAACTACTAAACCAATCGCTCCAAATCCACCCCAAATTAATTTATTTTTAGTTTCTTTAGCCAAAAATGCACCAGTAATTCCAATAATTCCGATAACTACCCCAATAACCATAGTTCCCATAGACTGAATAGCAATGTATGAAGAACCTATATTTGACATAGTAATCATTAATTCTTTGACTACTTAATACTTTAGACTACCTTATCATGTATTCCTGATGCAATTAAATTTGAACCAATGCTAATAAATAATCCCCCTAACAAAGCCATAGCAATTCTATAGGGCATATCTTTAATAGAGCCTTTACCTCCAAATAAGTGTAATAAATGGAATGCCGTTAAAGCACCACCGCCGATAACAAATGCAAAACCAATGACTAAAATAGTATCCACAATTATAAAGACCGATTACGACTACTTAATATTTTTGTCAATTATTACTTCTCTTTCAGGAGTTAATCCCCAAGGCTCCTCTATAAATTTTTTGATTTTTTTAACCTGTGTGTGCCATCTTTTTTTGTCGTCTATCTCTACTGCCCTTTCAGCATTGGTAAAAAAATCGGCTAATGAATTGAAATGATTATAAAGGGCTTTAGACCTTTGAATAGTGATTCCGGGTATTGCACTCATTATGTTGTGGTGCTTATTTCTTGAAGATTTTACGACAGTGGTTTTCCTAACCAATACTCTAAAATCTCCTTTGATAATTCTATCTGCTAAGGTTTTAATATACTTGATAGTATCCTTTTTTGATTCAGTGAATACTACAGGTATTGCTTCAACAGACATCCTATTAAGAAACTTTTGTAATCCATCCACCCTTGAATAATTTTTCTTATTCCTCCACATCCAAGATTGATTTAATTT
>TARA_R110002096_G_scaffold99189_7_pt1 | contig 19411 bp, 15 predicted proteins | sample TARA_R110002096 | Tara Oceans TARA_R110002096 (sample SAMEA4397295) | marine metagenome | biome: Polar Biome; feature: [DCM] deep chlorophyll maximum layer (ENVO:01000326); material: water (ENVO:00002006), including particulate matter (ENVO:01000060) such as... | depth 35 m
GTCGTCGTTCTGCGCCGTTCCACCTGGCATCGCACCGAACCCGTTGGCGGCCCGGCGGGGCAGTCGAAGTACTTGAACGGCGTGATGCTCATCGAGACGACGCTCACGCCCGAGGTCCTGTTGGGTGTCCTGCAGGACATCGAATCAAGGTTGGGTCGGGACCGCGCCGTCGAGGTGCCGGACGGACCCCGGCCGCTCGACCTAGACCTCCTGTGGCACGGCGACACCGTGGCGGACACGCCTGGCCTGCGCTTGCCGCATCCGCGCTTCGAGGAGCGCCTGTTCGTGCTCGAACCTCTGCTCGAGATCTGCCCTGATCACATGCTGCCTGGTTGCGGCATGAGCGTGCGCGAGCGCGTGGAGTCCCTGCGAGCCGAAGGCGCAACCGCGTGAGTCCGCGTGTCTTCACGAACCCGGGTGAGGCGCAAGCTTGGGCGCGCGACACCGTAGCTTCGGGCCGCTCGTTGGGCCTCGTTCCGACGATGGGGGCGCTGCACGACGGCCACCTGCAACTCGTGCAAAGGGCGGGTGAGGAGTGCGATGCCTCGATCGTCAGCGTGTTCGTGAATCCGCTTCAATTCAACGATCCGGGCGACCTGGAGCGTTATCCGCGTGACCTGGACGCCGACGTGGAGCGGCTCTCCGGGGTGGGCTGCGGGGTCGTGTTCACCGGCTCGCTCGCCGAGTTCTTCCCCGGCGCGCTGGACGCGCATGGCCAGCTGGATCCCGCGCGCTTCGTCGATCCCGGCCCGTGTTCGATCGGCCTCGAGGGGGAGTTCCGACCCGGACACTTCCGCGGCGTCGCGACGATCGTCGACCGCCTGTTCGAGATCGTCGAGCCCACGCGCGCCTACTTCGGCGCCAAGGACTTCCAGCAGTGCCTGGTGGCCGACCACGTCGCGCGCCGGCGGCCGAACCCTGAGGTCGTCGTGTGCCCGACCGTGCGCGATCCCGATGGTCTCGCGATGTCCTCGCGCAACCTGCTGCTGTCCGCCGAAGGTCGCGCGGCGGGCCTGGCGATCCCCCGCGCCCTCGTGGAATGTCGCCGTGCCTGGCGTGCGGGTCAACGTGATGCGGGAGCGCTGGCGAGCGTCATGCAGGACGTGCTGGCGACCGAACGGTTCGAGGTCGAGTACGCCGAGGTCCGCGACCCCGAAGCTTGGACGGACACGGCCCCATGCGGCGACCAGTCCCGGGCCGTCGCGTTGATCGCAGGATTGGTCGAGGGACGTGTCGGGACGGTGCGCCTGCTCGACAATCTGACGCTCGACATCGAGACCGAAGTCGGGCCGTGGGGAGCATGACCACCGTTCGGATCCGGGCCGCTGCGAAGGTCAATCCGACGTTGCACGTGCTGGCCCGTCGCGATGATGGTTTCCACGAGGTCGACACGACCTTGATGGCGCTCGAACTGGCGGACGAATTGGAATTGAGCGCGAGCGAGTCGCCTGGTGCTCAGCTGACCTGCGACGGGCCGTTCGCGTCCGCCGACATCCCGACCGACGCGCGCAATCTGGCGTTCGCGGCGGCGCGCGCCGCGTTCGATCGGGCAGCGCACGAAGCGGATGGCGGTTCGCTGCCGGCCGGAATCCGGCTGCGGTTGACCAAGAACATTCCCTCACAGGCAGGATTGGGTGGGGGATCTTCCGATGCCGCAGCGGCCTGGCGTGGCGTCGAAACCTTGCTCGATGTGACGCTCGATCGCGACGCCCGACGGGCGGCCTTGGGAGCGCTCGGGTCGGATTGCGTCTTCTTCGGCGACGCCGTGAACACGGGCGTTGCGCGTTGCACGGGACGCGGCGAGCGCGTCGTCGAACTCGCGGCTCCGCCCGCCGATTGGGTCGTCGCGCTCGTCACGCCGGCGGTGCCGTGCCCGACCGGAGCGATCTATTCCGCGTGGGCCGCCTCCTTGAGTGCTTCCACGGATCCGGCTACCGTTCCCGCCCCTCCGCTCACGCTTCCGGCGCGGCAAGCACGAGCGGGGCTTCACAACGATCTCGAGTCCGCCGCCCTCGTGGCGGTTCCGGAACTGCGTGCCTGGCGCGCGGTGTTGGCGGACGCGGGTGCCAGCGACTTCCTCCTGTCGGGCAGCGGTTCGAGCTTCTTCGGACTGTTCGACGACGACTTGGAGGCCGCACGCATCCTCGACCGCGTACGTTCCGGAGCCAGCGAGGCCGGACTCGCACACAGGGGCACCTGGGTCACCCGACCCGCCGGCTGCCTCACACCACCTACGCGTTCATGAGGGGAGCGACGCCGGGCTCGGGGACGATGTGTCCCGGGGGTCGGCGTGGCGGGCGAATCCCCATCCCTCCATGAACCTCTCCGAGATTCGCGTCCGACTCCTGGGCCGCCAACGCGACAAGCTGCGCGCCTTCGCCAGCATCACGATCGACGGCACGTTGGTCGTGCGCGACATCAAGGTCATCGACGGTCCCAAGGGCCTGTTCGTCGCGATGCCCAGCCGCCGCCTGCAGGACCGTTGCCCGTCGTGTGCGGGACGCAATCACCTGCGCGCCCGCTATTGCAACGACTGCGGAACGCGTTTGGAGGAGTCCCGAGTCGCCGCGGACGCCACCGGTCGCACGCGCCTGTACGCCGACGTCGCCCACCCCATCCACCAGGAAGCGCGGGACACGGTCGCCGCCGCCATCGTCGAAGCCTTCGAAGCCGAGTTGATCCGCTCGAAGGAAGAGGGCTATCGCGCCGTGACGTTTGACGACCTGGACTACGAAGCCCACGACTCCGAGATGGACGCGGACTGAGGTGGTGCGGCGGTTGGATTCTGTGCCATGTCGCCAACGCAGCTACGCCGACGTGCCTCCACCAGCGTGGGTACGTGACCTAGCGACCCATCAACGCCGCAACACGAACAGGATATCGCGGGCGCGGCCGTTGCTGGCTCGGAAGCCGGTCACCGCTCCTTCATCGTTCACTTCGAAGTCGAGCTTCGAGATCGACGAGGGTGCTGTGAACTGGTGCTGCTCGGCGGGCACGAGTGTGGCGTCGTTGAGGCGGCGGTGTTTCAGCACCAAGTCCTCGCCCTCGACGGCCAACTCGTAGAACGTCTCGAGCTCTTCGCTGTAGTAGCGGCCGGCGTACGCAGCGAGGTCCTCGGGAGTGGGTGCCCAAGCTTCCTCTTCGACACGGTGGGCCTTGTGCTCGCCCCCTTGGTGCAGCGTCAAGCACGAGGCGTTCCCGTTCTCGTCGATGTCGAACACGACCTTCGCGTCGACGCCGTCGATCGTGAACGAGCGCGGCCCCACCGGTATGATCGTCAATCGCGGTTGGCCGGTGGCTTGGGTGTGAAGCGTGTCACCCTCGCGCGAGAACGTCAGGATGAAGCCCGGTGCTGCGTCCAGCTCGTACCTGCCGACGAAGGCGTCGAAGGACTTCGGATCGAAGTCCTGGACGTCGAAGGTGCCCGCTTCGACGGCTTCCGCGACGACCGGCTTCGGCTTCTCGTCGAACGTCATGGAGTCGCTGAAGAACGTCGCTGCCAAGCTGTCCGCGATGCTGGTCGAGTCGAAACCAGCGTGATTGCTCATCACGACGATGCCTGCTTCGATCTCGGGGAAGACCATCAGCATCGTGCGATGGGCCATGTCGGCGCCCCCGTGCTGAACGCGCTGAAGCGAGCCCTGCTCGTCCACGAACAGGCCCATTCCATAGCTCGTCGATCGCCCGATCTGTTCGCCGGCCGTGAGCAGGTAGGGCGTGGTCATGGCGTCGTAGATCGCGCCGGTCCCGACCTGCATGTCCAGCAGGTTGTTCGTCCACTTCGCCATGTCGTCCGCCGTCGAATAGATGCCGCCGGCGCCCATCGACCCTCCGAGATCCACGGCCTCGCGGAAGCCGTTCGGACCAGGGACGTACCCGATCGAGCGGCCCGGAACGATCTGGAAGCGACTCGAGCGCACGACGGTATTCGTCATATCGAGCGGCTGGAACACGTTCTGGTCCAGCCATTCGGGGAACGAGGTTCCGGACACACGCTCGACGACCATCGACAACAGACCGTAGCCGGTGTTGTTGTAGTTCCACTCGGCGCCGGGGCTGTTCTGGAGCCGCGGCTGACGCTGCACGATCGGGATGATCTCGTCGCGGCCGATGTGATCCCCCGCATCCATGCGGCGCCCCGTCATGATCAGCGTGTTCAGGAACTCACGATACCCACTCGTGTGCGACAGGAGGTGGCGGAGCGTGACGACCTCGCCCAGGTCGGGCAACTCGGGGATGTGCTTGCGCACGTCGTCGTCGAAGGACAGTTCGCCCGACGCATCCAGCATCGCGATCGCGAAGGCGGTGAACTGCTTCGAGGTCGAGCCCAGGTTCGACGGCGTGGCGGTCGTGAACGGGGCCGCATGCTCGAGGCTGGCCGCGCCGTAGCCCTTCCGGAAAACGACTTTGCCGTCCTGGACGACCACCACGACGCCTCCCGGAACGTCGGCTCCCGTGAAGGGCGCCATCAGTTGATCCGCCCGTTCGGGCCCGGTCTTGGCGATGGGCTCGAGCGTCGTCAGCGTGATCGCGAACGCACCCATCGCACCTTCGAACGGCGCGACCTCGATGCGGAATTCACCGGACGTCTTGGTCTCGAAGTGGAAGGCCTCGGGGCCTTCGGCCGGTCCGTCGAACTCGCGCAGCAAGCTGCCGTCCGGTCGAAAGACCCGAACCACGACGTCGACACCGACCTGCTCCGCCGCCCCTCGTACGAACGTGTCCGCATCCGCTTCGATGACGAAGCTCTGTCCTCGGTCGGCGGCCAGGCTCCCTTCGATCGTTGTCCCTACGGCCAGCTGTTTCCGTTCGTCGACGTCCTGGGCGAAGCTGATGGTTGCCAAGGTCCAGGCAGCGACGAGCAAGGCGGAGCGAGTGAGGTGGGTCATGTTGCGTGAATGGGGAGGGGTGATCGAGCGAGGGGGAGCGAGAGCGGATTGGACTGCGTGGGGCGGTCCAGGATGTTTCGAAGCGTGGCTTCCCGGGCGGCATTCGTAGATCGCAGGACGTCCCAAGGGATCTGTTGCGAGTGCCGGATGGAGCTCGGTCGGTGCCACTGAATTGCGTCTCAGGACGCTCCTGACCATTCCACCACGGGAGGGGCCGGCACCCCGAGTCCTGCCCCTCCATGGCGCATCTCGAGAGATCGAGAGAAAACCCTTGCGAGTGCGACCGACCGGTCGTACTTTGCCTCCATGGCCCGTCCGAGACTCAGCGAAGCAACCCGCAACCTGCTCCTGCAGGAAGGCGTCGCCTCCTTCCTCGTGCAGGGTTACCACGGCACGGGAATCAAGCAGATCTTGGATCAGGCGAGAGTTCCCAAGGGCTCGTTCTACAACTACTTCAAGAGCAAGGAAGACTTCGGGGCCGCAGCCATTCAGCACTACGCGACCTGCTTCGGCGAAGAGATGACGCGCGTCATGGCTGGAGCGCCGGACCCTATGACGGGACTGCGCACCTTCTTCGAGACCCTGATGAGGCAATTCAAAGCTTCGGGCTACGCGGGCGGGTGCCTGATCGCCAACCTGGGCGGTGAGTTGGAGGGGTCCGAGGTCTGCCGCGAGGCCATCGCCGAGGCCTTCGGGGATTGGCACAAGTCCACGACGGAGGCCCTGCGCGAGGGCCAGAGCCTCGGGCTCGTTCGCAAGGACGTCGAAGCCGAGGAGCTCGCCCACTTGCTCATCGAGGCGTGGGAAGGGGCGGTCATCCGGATGAAGGTCGAGCGTTCCCTCGCTCCCCTTCGCCGCGTCGTGGCCCGCTTGATCGATGACTACTTCAGTCCTGTGGACCAGGGCTGATTCTGTTCGACCTAATTCAAAGGCGACCGGTCTACTTGGATCGGCAAAGGGACCCGTATGGGGACAACCATGAACACTAAGAATGAAGCCACCGCGATCGTCACCGGCTCAACCAGCGGCATCGGCCTGGAGGTCGCCCGCGGCCTGCTGGGGAAGGGCGGCAACGTGGTCGTCAACGGCCGCGATGCGGAGAAGCTCTCCCGCATCGCGAGCCAGCTGGGCGCCGGGGAGCGGGTGGCCGCCGTGCCAGGCGACATCGGCGACGCCGCGACCGGCGCAGCTCTGGTGCGCACCGCCGTCGAGCGTTTCGGGAGGGTCGACCTGTTGGTCAACAACGCCGGGACCTTCGAGCCCAAGCCCTTCGTCGACGTCACCGAAGCGGAGCTCGACGGCTTCTTGAACGGCAACCTCCGCGGTACGTATCTGACCACGCAAGCCGTCGTCAGGCAGATGAAGCGGCAAGGCGACGGCGGCGCCATCATCAACATCGGCACGGTGCTGATCGACCACGCCATCGGAGGCTTCCCCGCATCGGCGCCGTTGGTGAGCAAGGGCGGTGTTCACGCTTTGACCATCTGCCTCGCGGCCGAACTCGCCGCGGACCAGATCCGCGTCAACATGGTGGCGCCGGGCGTGGTTCGCACGCCACTGCAAGGTGCTGGAGTCGATGCCTACGGGGGCCTCGCGCTGCTCGGTCGAGTGGGCGAGGTCGAGGAGATCAGCGAGGCGGTGCTCTACCTGGCCGATGCGGCCTTCGTCACGGGACACATCCTCGCCGTCGACGGCGGATTCACAACGGGGCGTGCGTAGCCTCGACGTTCGCGCAATCACACATCACAAGGACCATGATCATGAAGACAACGATCCAAAATGAATTCTCGGCCGTCGCTCAGGCGCTCAAGACCTATTACGACGGGCTGTACTACGGAGACACGGCGGCGCTCGAAGAGGTCTTCCATCCAGACGCGCGCTACGTCTCCGCGTCCCATGGGGAGCTTCTGCAATTGGACATGCAGGCGTACCTTCCCCGAGTGGAGGCCCGTCCGTCGCCAAAGAGCCTCGGTGAGCCCTACGGCTACACCCTCGAGTCGATCGCGCTCGCTGGAACTTCAGCAGCTTCGGTTCGCATGCGCTCCTCCATGCTGGGGAAGACCTTCATCGACTTCCTCTCGATGATCAAGGTCGACGACACGTGGCGGATCATCGCCAAGGTGTTCGATCATCAGGATCAGCAGCCGTGCCCTTCCGAAGGAGGCGAGTGACATGCCCTACGTCAACATCAAGATCACGCGCGAAGGTGGCACGACTCCGGAACAGAAGGCAGCGCTGATTCAGGGCGTCACCGACGTGCTGGTCGACGTGCTCGACAAGTCGCCATCCTCGACCTTCGTCGTGCTCGACGAGGTCGATATGGAGAACTGGGGAATCGGAGGACTACCGGTGAAGGAGTATCGCAGGAGCAGGGCGGCCGAGAAGCCCCCTGGTGAACTCGACGCCCGTGCAACTAGCGATGGTCATGGGAAGAGCGGCAAGGGGGATGCTCGGATGGAACCCTGAGGCGGGACTTGGACACCTCCAACAGCGACGTCCATCGGCCGGTCCGCCAGGAATCCCGGATTCGTGTCGCCGCGTGCTCACCGTCATCGATCGGAACGTCGGAATTCGACGGCCCGTCACGCCTAAGTGATGCGCGTGCGAGGCAACCCTGGCATCCTCTGCGCCATGCACGCGTCCATCGGAATTCTGGGTGCGGGTCGAGTGGCCCGTGCGTTGACCGCCGTCCTGCGAGGGCGAGGTCAAGGGGTCCAACTCTGGGCGCGCGATGCGGCCGCGGCCAAGTCCGTGAAAGGCGCGCTGCCCGTCGACCTGAAGGTCTTGGCGGCGATCCCGACCGTCATCCTGTGCGTTGCGGATGACGCGGTGACGGACGTCGCGACGCAACTTGCAGCCGCCGGCGCACAGTCCGGCACCGCGTTGCACACCAGCGGGTTCCTGGGCGCCGACGCGCTCGTACCCTTGACCGAAGCCGGCAGGACGTGCGGCTGGCTCCATCCGTTGGCTTCGATCTCCGAGGCGAGCGGCGTGGCGGTTCTGGACGGCGCACCCTTCTGCGTCGGTGGGGCACCCGAAGCCAGCCGCGTGGCCCACGACCTTGCGCTCACGATCGGAGGGCGCCCGTTCGCGCTGCGTGACAACGAGGGCGCGAAGGCTCGCTACCACGGGGCCGCTTCGCTCCTGGCCGGCGGCACGATCGCGTTGTTCGACGCGGCCGAGCAACTGTTCGCCGAGGACGTCGAGGACCAGGCCGCGGCCCATGCCGCGCTGTTGCATCTCCTGGACTCGGTCCGCGCCGGCCTCGCTGCAGCCACTCCCGCCGAAGCTCTGACCGGCCCCGCGGCGCGAGGAGATCAATCCGTGATCGACGGACACCTCGCCGCGATGGATGCCGACACCGCACACCTGTACACGGCCCTCGTGGCACGCATGCGCCAGCTCAAGGCGCGCTGAACGAATCGAATCCCATGGCCATCGTCACCTCCTTCCTCGCGCGCGACTTCAACACCTTGGCGCGCCGCGCGTTGCGCCAGGCGAAACTCTGCGACGTCGTCGAGATTCGGCTCGATCACATCGGCCATCCCGGTTTCGACGTGCTGCAGGCGTTCTTCAAGGAGTGTCCGAAACCGGTCATCGTCACCGTTCATGGCGAGGAAGCCCACGGTCGGTTCACCGGCAGCATCGACGAGCGTTTGTCGATCCTGGACGATGCGGCCAAGGCGGGTGCGCGCTTCGTCGATGTCGACTATCAACTCGCGCTCGACCTGGGCGACGTCGAGCCGCCGTGCCACCGCATCGTGTCGCGGCACACGCTCGAAGGTACGCCCGAGGACCTGGAGTCCTGGGACGAGGAGGTGCGCGCCGTGCTCGACGAGGGCGACGCCATCAAGCTCGTGCCCCACGCGCGCACGACCGAGGACGGGCTGCGCGTTCTGCGTCACTTGCGCAAGGCGCGCGGCGGCTTGATCGCGTTCTGCTCGGGCGAGGCCGGCACGTTCACCCGGATTCTGGCGCCGATCTTCGGTTCGCCGTTCACCTACGCCGCCGCAGCCGACGTGCCGGGCGAGGACAGCCTCGAACCCACCGCGCCCGGCCAGCTGCGCCTCAACGAACTGCTCGCCGCCATGCCCCCCGGCGGCATCAGCCACGAGACCGCGGTGCTGGGCGTCGTCGGCAATCCGATCGGCGCGTCCGCCTCGCCGTTCGTGCACGGCATGGCGCTCAAGCACGCGCACATGGACGCCGTCTACGTGCCCTTCGAACCGAGCGATCTGGGCGAGTTCCTGGACCTCGCGGACGACCCCGTTTTCCGTGGTCTCTCCGTGACCGCGCCGTTCAAGCGTGCCGCCCACAGTCGCAGCCGCGAGCTGTCGGCCGCCGCCAAGGCCTCGGGTTCCGTCAACACGTTGGTGCGCGCGCCCGACGGTTCGTGGAGCGGCCACGACACCGACCAGAGCGGCGTCCGCGAGGCGTTGCGCGCGGCGTTGGGGCACCACATCAAGGGGCCGCGGGTCGGTGGCTTCGAGGACCAGCGCGCCTTGGTGCTGGGCACCGGTGGCGCGGCACGGGCCGTGCTGGCCGCGTTGACCGACCTGGGACTGCGCCGCGCCGTCGCCGGCCGCAACGAGTCGGCCGCCCAGGACCTCGCGCGCGAGTTCCAGGCCGAACCCCTCGCCTGGGACGCGATCCCCAAGGTCGACTACGACGTGCTGCTGCACTGCACGCCGGTCGGCAGCGAAGGGCGTGACGACGACATGCCGCCGATCCCGGTCGACTGGATCCGCGAGGGCACGCTCGTCTTCGACGCCGTCTACCGTCCGATCAAGACCCGACTGTTGCAGGCCGCGGGTCGTTGCGGTTGCACCTGTGTGCCCGGCGCCGAGTGGTTCGTGCGCCAGGCGACCGAGCAGTTCAAGCTGTTCACCCAGTTGGAGCCCAACGAAGGTCTGATGCGCAAAGCGCTCGAGAACGTGCTGACCGGCAACGCTCCTGCGGGGATCGGCGGGTGAAGGTCCGGCCGCGAACCGGTCCGATCGCCCTGGTGGGCCTGCGGGCCACTGGCAAGTCGACGCTCGGGCGAGCGCTGGCGAAACAGCTCGGCGCGACGTTCGTCGATCTGGACGAACATGTCGTCGCGCTGCATGCGCGGCTCGCGGGCGGTCCCGCGGCGACCTCGGCGGGGGAGTTGTTCTCGGTCCTCGGCGCCGAGGGTTTTCGCGCTCGGGAATGGGCTTCCTTGCGGGCCGTCCTGGAGGCGAAGTCCTCCCCGGGGACCCAGCTCGTGCTGGCCACCGGAGGCGGTGTCGTCGAGACGGCGACCTGCCGTGACCTGCTGGGGAAGACCCGCTGCCTGTGGTTGCGGGTTCCCGAGGACGAGCTCGCTCGGCGGATGACCGGCAGCTCGAGCCTCCGCCCGGCCCTGACCGAGGGCGCCGATCCGATCCAGGAGATCCCGGCCATCGCGGCCCGGCGCGAGGCCTGGTACCGCGAGGTGGCCTGGCGTGAGGTCGACCTGGCCGGCCTGGACTTCGACGCTGCCCTCGCAGCGGTCGTGGCCGCCGCCGGTGCGTGACCCGCGGAATCCTCGCGCGTCGCTGGCCCGAGTTCTCTCCGGGACCTGAAGCTGCGGCCAAGAATCGGTCGAAGTGAAGAGGAGGAGCAACCGGAGCCCATGGCCCTCCGGGTATCCTGATTCCAGGCAGATGAACGAAGGCACGACGAAACCAGGGATGCGAACGACGACGGGTGTTCCCCGGGTCGGCCACATGGCAACCCTGATCGTGCTGACCCTGGTCGGGGCCGTCCCCGGAATCGGAGCGGCTCAGGAGGGACCGGCCGAGGTCCAGCCGCCCGCCGAAGTGGGGGCGCTCTCGCACCTGCCGGATCCCAAGGACGAGGCCATCCGCCAGGCTCATCAGAGCATGCTGCGCGTGCACGAGACGCTCGAAGGGCGAACGGGCGCCGCGTTCGAGGCCGAGGTCGCCGCGCTTCTGATCAGCGACCCGATCCCGTGTCGGGATGCGCTCTTGCTGCGCGCGGGCACGCCGGTCCCATCGACGCTGCCCGCAGCGCGTGCACACCGGCGTGTGATCATGCGCCAGGAAGCCATCGACGTCCTGCTCGCGGACCTCGATTCGCCGGTCGGCATGTCCGTCTGGCCGCACCATCTCGTGGACATCATCGAGGACGCACGCGTCCACATCGACCTGCGTTGCGCGGCGTTGCGAGTGGTTGCGAGCCTGCGCTTCTATTGGGTGATCGAGACCGTGGCGGCATCGGTCGATGCGCCCGATCCGCGCGAGCACGACGCCGCGCGCGACGCCCTGCACGGAATGATGGGACGCTGGTTCGGCTCGACCGCCGAATGGACGGACTTCAAGGCGAGGTCCATCAAGGGGATGACGCTGCCCTTGTTGCAAGCGGAGTTGTCGATGCAGGAGGCGCGCATGTACGTGCTGCTCGGCGACCTGCTCGAGTACGCCCCCGAGCGCGCGATCCAGTACTTGGATCCACCCGATCCCGACTCGACCATTCGCATCATGGCCGCCACGCATCTGGGTGCTGCGGTCGGATCGGGGAAGCTCGATGCCGATCGCGCGATCGCCATCGTCCTGGCACAACTCGAGCGGGAGCGGGATGCGGCTGCGTTCACCGCCGAGTCGAGCGCGTTGGTGAACCTGTTGCAGGGCCGGCCGGCCGACGATCCCAAGGTCGAGTCGGCGCGCGCGACGTTGCAGGGCGCTTGCGCTCAACCGCACCTCGTCGGACCTGCGTTGTCCGCGTGGCGTCGGTTGCCGTGGGCCAAGGACCTGACCGAGGGTTCCGAGGCGCGTGCGACCGCGTTGACCCTCGCCACCGAGTGGGTCCTCTCCATCTCGGGTGACGACGGTCGCATCGTGGACTCGGACGAGTTCGCCATCGCCCTCGAGGACTGGCGCGCCCTCGCCGAGAGCGTCGTGTCCACGCCCCAGGTTGCTCGATCGCGCAAGGCGATCGGGGACCTCGTGTCCGGGTTGATGGCGCGCGCCGAAACGACCGAGGCCTTGGGTCGAGCGGCTGCCGGAGCCCTGGGCGCTGTCGTGGCGGGCGCCAACCTGGACCTGATCGTCGGCCCGCTGGAACAACCGGACACGCCGCCCGAGGTGCGGCTCGTGCTGCTCGCCGCATTGCGCGACAGCTTGAGTCAACTGGCTCCGGAGGCCGGTCCGGAGACCCCGGCCGGACGCGCGGCGGACTTGGTGATCCAGTTGATCGGGGACCAGGACGCGCGCTTGCAGAATGCCGCGCTGGACCTGGTCCTGTCCGACGCAGCCACGCCCTTCCTGCGACTTCGGATGCAGAACGACGGCGCCGGCTTGCATGCGTACATCATGGATGTGCTCGCGAACGAAGTGGACACGGGCGTGCAGTCCTCCTTGCTCGAACTGCTGCGCCGGGTCGGTCATGCCGGGACGCAGGACTCGATCGCGATCCTTCTCGGCCACACCTCGTTGCGCAAGCCGACCGCCGAACGAGTGCGCGAGCTTCGCAGCACCTTGACCGTCTTGGTCAACGGGGATCGTGGCGCTGCGTTGGCTGGAGCCGCTTGGCTCTTGGGTTCCAACGAAGGCGAGACGCCCGAGACTCGCGAGGTGCTCGAGCCCAATCGCCTGGCGGCCGCGTTGCGATTGGTCACGGACAGCGTCGCGCAGGTGACCGTTCCGATGCCCGCTGCTGGGCACGACCAGGTTCTTCAGTGGGCCGAGGACCTGACCATGTTGGTGGGCGCGGCTTCGGTCGAGGAATCCGTGCGGCGCAGCGTCCTCGACGAGCATCTGGAAGCGGCGCGCGCCGAGGACCCGACGAAGTACGCCTACCTCGAAGCTCTCTTTCGTGGTGAGGACGCGCAGACCGATGAGCAGATCCAGCACGTCCAGGACGCCTTCGACGTCGCGATGGCCCGGAACACCGAGGCGCGCAGTTCCGGTGGCACGTTCCACAGTCCGGCACAGATCCAACGGGATCGAGCACGTTTCCTCGAACGCGCGGGTCGAGGCGATCAGGCCGCGCTCGTCTGGCAGCGGCTGTTGGATTCCCTGCCCGCCGACAGTTCCTTGCTCAAGCCGCGTGACCGTCGTCAGGCAGCGCGTCGACTGCGGGCCCTGAAGGGTCCGGCCAACTACACCAAGGCCGCCAAGCTCTTGGAGGTTCTGGTGACGCGCGAGACCTGGAGGGACGTCGGTGCCGAGCAGCGCCTGGCGGACCTGGAGGGCTGGGTCGAATCCGTGCTGGCCTGCGATGATCCCGCTGTCCTGGACAGCGTGTTCGAGGCCCTGGACGGTGTTCCCCCTGAGCGCGAAGAGACCGCGTACGTGACCGAGGGTCCCACCCCGACCGGCGCTCCATGGAAGGGCCTCGATGGCGTGCGTTCCGATCACTTGCGATTGCTCGACATGATCGAGCGGATCGCGCTCGAACGCGATCGCCGGGACGCGGAGTCGACCGTTCAACCCGAGTCGCCGGATCCCGTGGTCGACCCGCCCGACGAGGATGTCGAAGTCGTCGACGACGGTGACGATGACGAGAGCGACCCCACGCCCGCGCCTGCGGACGGTGGAGGCGAGCCCGATCCGCCCGGTGGGCCGCCGAGTCCGGACGACGACGACGGCTCGCGCTGATCTCAGGGTTCCCTCCTGCTAGTCGGGAACGCAGTTGTCCAAGAGACCCGTCTTCACCTGATTCGAGGTCCTTCGGAGGCAGCCAGGAAGATGATGGGCAGGCTTCGACGAGGCCTTCGCACTGTCGGCCTCAGCGCTGCCGGCCTCAGCGGTTCCAGGGCCCCAGCGGCCGATTCCAGGCGGAGTCGACCGTTGGACCGGACGCTTGTGCCGCGATTCGGTCGAGGGAATCGCGAATAGATCGACTCCTACCGTTGACCCCCATGGTTTGGCCCCTACAATCCCGCCCACCAGTGTCGCGGGGTGGAGCAGTCTGGTAGCTCGTCGGGCTCATAACCCGGAGGTCGCAGGTTCGAATCCTGTCCCCGGCCGCGAGACTCCAGCCCTTGCGGGCAGGAGGGCGGTGGAGTCCAGGGGCACGGGGGGTGCAGGACCCACGATACGGGGCGGCGGATCGATGGGGTTTGCGCAGGGGAGGGAGAGGGGACGGAGGGAGTGGGGCGTTGCGGGCGGGGGCCTGTCGGTTCGATGCGTGATTCTGGGTCCTGGCTTGTGGGACTTTGGTTCGATGATGGGTACGGGGCGGTGAGTGGCTTGTGCAGCCTTCACCATCCGAACGGCGTGGAACAGCCGACCAATCTCTGGAGCGCTGATCTTGCAGGAGCAGAACGGAGCGAGTTCGCGGATCAGCCTTCCGAGTCCAGCGCGTGTCTCACTGGTAGTGGGTGCTTCGAGCGACTCCCTTGCGAGAGCCGCCAGACACCTGCGACGAACGCCGTCGGGGGCCTCCCTCATCGCGTGATCCCAGTGAGGTGCCAGCTCGGGAGCGAGGATCGCGCACTTGTCCAGCTCAACCAGAGCTACGAGTGCATCGACATCGCCTTCGCTTGCCAGAGCAAACAGCCGGGTGGGGTACTCGCGGTGCAGGACCCAGGACGGCAGCCAAACCTGGAGCAAGAACTGTCCGGCGCACGAGGTCATGTGCGGCAGCACGTCCTCGTCGTCGATCTCGAAGGCTGACTCCTGATGCTTCAACACGGCCGCGAGGACCTCATCGCTCGGCACGCGGATCATCGTGAGGTTGGGGTCCAGGTGGCGATCACCTGGAAGTTGGAGAGACGAGGAGAATGCCGACACGACATCCGGAAGCCCGGAAAAGACGTCGATCAGAGCCGAGCCCGGCCCCTGTCGATAGTTCTCGAGCCACTCCTGCAGCGGGGGAGGTGCGGCGTGCCCAAGCGCCCGCTCCTCGATCGCGGCCTCGACCAGAGAGTGAAACTCGTCCGCCGATGCAGCGATCAAGATGGCAGTGGCTAGAAACGTCTCTTTGCTCGGGCCCTGGCTATTCAACGAATCGACTCTTCCATCTGGTTCAAGTTCGCAAGCACTTCTCGTGGGATACCACCGCGAAAGCCCTCGGGGCTTGGCTACCAGCCTAATCTAAGCCGATTTCAGTGTGAAGTAGGGCTGAAGCGGCACCGGAGATCAAAGGCGTCAGAGCAGAATTCGCTGGTCTCCAAGGAAACTCCACGAGCCTCCGGCTTGACCCAAGGCCAACAGTACGTATCTCGACACTCGGGCACTGGATTAGATCAAGTCTAGTCACTTTAGCCGTGCCTGCTACGCCATCCCTGCGATTAGGTGCCCTTGAGCCAAGGCCTAACCATGCGTCAGCGGCACGCCAGCGAGGGCAAATGCTTCGTCAATTCGATTACGCAATTCCGCAGGAATAGCCGGTAGGCGCGCGTTGATCCTTGCCAGATTGGCCCCTTGGTAGTTGGAAGATCCACTGGAAAGGTAAATCAACAATTCTCCCGTTTCAACAGGGTGCAACGTGACAACCGGGCTCTCACCGAGTTCGATTAAGACGTGGCTGTGCTCGAGGTGAATCGCAGGGGAACGAACTGCCAAGGCCGCCGCTTCTGGAAATGCGTCGCCAAGATGTGGCAGCCATTCGAGCATCTTCCTGATCTCGGCCTCATCCAGAATGGCAAGTACTCCCTGCAGGCGATTCTTCCAGTAGCGGTGTAGCCAAGCATTCCAGAGCTGTTGTTTAGCTGCCGGCTGCATTTGTCGCAGCGTGTGCTGTATGTGCGATGCAAGCGCCAACCGATCATCCAGCGAGCCGTCCCGAAAGAGCGCAGGCAGCAATTCCTGTGTAGGGTCGGGTACATGGAATACGGCAAGCGCAGTGTAGAACTCGATGAATCGCTGGCGACGGTCGTTCATGCCGTCGGCATGCCTCGGTATCGCGGAAATGAATGCCGGTAGCAAAGCCTCGACAAGCTCCGAATTTAGGCGTCCCCAAGTGAGGAAGCCGCCCCATGCCTGAGCGAACTTATCCCGATCGGGGGTGCTGAATAGCGGAATGAGGTGCTGACGCGCCCAGGCTTCATCAAGTCCGAACAGGAATGCAGCTTGACTGGCAAGCACGCTACGCCCCATGCCTCCTTTTGATGTGGGATCTTGAACTACTTGTGTGAACCAAAGACGGTACTCCTCAGGCATGACCCGTTCAGGCCCGGTCTTGCCGTGTAAGAGAAGTGAAAGGCCGTTGATCCAGAAATTGGTGATGATGCCGGCTGGTCGATTGATGGCGAGAGATAGCCAGTCTTCAAACTCGTTGTGCTCAGAACCAACTTCCAAGGCTAGCCATACTGGCAGTGCGATGGAGTTCGCTAGTTTCAGCAGGTCGCGCGTAGGAGGCTTGCCCCCGTCCTTCACGAGGGTATAGAGAAGAGTCGCAACCTCGTGAGCATGTGCGGCCCAAAACTTCGGATCTGAAACCATGTTCAGCGAGTCATGCCAGTTGTCCGCAGTTTGTTCTGAGGCGCACAGTCCCCGAATCAATGTTGGCCAAAGGTCAGATGACCACACTGCCCGTTCGCCCAGATTCCGTCCCAAGGAAATCGCCCAACCGGAGTCCTGCTTACCAGCCTCACAAATGTTCAGCAGCAAGCCTTCGCGTGAGGGGCCGTCATGCCAATTGCCCTTGAAGTTAAGCAGGTCGTCGAGCTGTTCGGAAGGTCTCCGGGCCAGCAGCTGTTCGACAGACCAGGGACTCTCAGAGCCCTTCCAATCCGCGGAGCCCACCCAGTGAGTGAGGTCTGGATGATCCGATGTTAGCCAGGTCGGGTACTTCGCTTTGATTGGTGTTAAAGCTGCACTAATCAGCCCGCAGTCGGGTTTGGCCTGCAGTAGCCAGGACAGCCAGGCAAAATGCGAGTGCGCCGTTCGCATCTCGGCAGACTTATTGTCTGAAGCGGGCTCCATATGACCCATGATTGCATCAACAACGGCGTTTCGCGCTGAGTCAGTCGCCATTGCATAGTTCAAACCCACAGCGCGGTAGACCTCGTGATGCTCCATGAACTCATGGAGTCCTACGCGACCCAGTACCCATCTCAGGCGTTCATCAGGTGACCACGGCGGATGCACTGTCAACGCGTGAATAGCCAGGCGACGCAATAGTGGAGCATCCGAGGCCACCAGCCTTTCGATCCAGGCACCGAGCAGCGCCGGGGAGTCTTCAGCGACCCACTCGAGCGTATCGCGCATGACATTAATGAGTACGTCAACGGCCTCAGGGTACTGGTCTTGATCGTGCGGTTCGATGGCCGAACGCCCGTAGCTTGCAGAATCCCATACACGCGATGCATTGCCCCAGGCCGTCAACTCGCTATGCATCTCTTCTAGACGCAGCGAAACGCCCGATAGCAGCGGCTGAGCGACTTGCGCCAAGTTCGGTTGCAGGAGATCTGTCCAAACCTTGTTCAGCGACCAGTGATCAGAGGGGAGCGGGCATTCCGCGTCTAGACGTCGGCTCCCAGCTTCCTCGTTGTCGGGCAATGAGAAGCTGGGTTTGACGCTGAGGCGATGCTCGCTCATTGCCAGGAACAGCTTGGGGAGGAGGCCAACACACCCCTGGCTCGCGCAGCGTTCCGCCAGCCAACTCCACACGTGGGTGTCTGCGTGGTCTGGTGCGCTCGTGAGCAGGATAACAGTCCAACGCTTGAGCGCGGACTCCTCTAGAGGCTCCTCCTTCATGACGCCAACCTCGCGGCCGATAGACCACCAGAGAGTTGGGTTCATCCGCAGACCCTTCTCCGCTAAGATCTTGAACAGGGCGTCGGGGTGCTGGATCGCAAAGTTCTGCGAGACCCACTGGGCAAGTAGTATGTCACGCTCGCTAAGGTCGGCAGCGCCAAAGAGCGTATCGAGATGCTTCCGCCTATTCAACCACCGCAGCCATTCTGGATCGAGCGCAACTTTGAGCAAGAACCGCGTAGTGGGCACCTCGCGTAGAGCCTGCTCGACCTCACTAATCGCTTCTTCATCTGTTGGCGGTACGCGGCCTCCCAGTTCAGCAAGTCGCGACTGCCAGTCCAGCGCCCCGCGCGTTGTGCGCTCAGCGAGTATGTGCACGCCGTCGTAGAGTTCCTTGAACAAGTCGGTGTCGGCACCTTTCACGAAGCGGAGGGGCTTGATGTTCAGAATCTCCCAGCTTCCTTCTTCATCCGTCAAGGCGAATCGTCCCGCGAAGCTGCCGACTGGGAGTGCACGAGCCAGGTAGTTCATCACGACATCGTCGTGACTATAGCCGACGAATAGCACCGTGTAATGGCGGAACACATCTACGAGAAACCGGCGTGCCCAACCCTCGGTCAGGTAGGCCCGGCCAAAATCCACGTCCGTAAGTACAAGATTCCGCGCCTGAGGCAGGGCGCCATGAACGTGAACGATGCCAGAGAAGTCAAAGCCACGAGGCAAAGCAGGAGCGCGGTATATGTCGGGAACAGCTCCGAATACATCGACGGCGGCATTCTCGAAGTGCAGATCGAAGTTGGTCGTTACCAACCTGACGCTGTCCGATGTTCGAAACAGCCGCAGCAGGTCGCGATGTAGTGCGTTCGGAGCGCTTCCTTCTGGAGATAGTCGCTGGGCCGCGCGCTCATGAACATCGACGTCTTGGTGATCCAGTTGGCCCAAGAACCGATCAAGAGGCTGGCTAGGTGCGTGGCCGGTACCCTCGGCGATGGCGCGGGCCAGCTCCCAGAAACTGTCTAGGTTTGAAGGTGCACCCATTGAAACGCCAGCTCCAGCGAAGACCACGAGTTGGTCGTCGCGAAGCGCGTCGAGGACGCGATCGTTAATCTCGATAGTGCCGAACTTTGTCATCAGCGAGTTGCCTTCGATGTTGCAACATGGGTTTTTCCCTTCGTAGAGAGAGCAATCCGGTTGAGTTTAGCGTGTTCCATATACTCCCGAGGTTTTTGGTTCTCTCTCGAAATTGGGGCCGATTGGCGATTGCAGTTGCGGGCCGTCAGGGCTCTCGGTCCGCTTCGTTCACTACAGCATACTCCCAGGTGTACAGGTAGTTGCTGCCCTTGATGGGGGCGATCGGCCGTTGAGCCATCCATCCCGTGTCATGGCGAATGACTAACTGGTCCGCGAACTCCGGGATTGTCCGGATCAGAACGCGCCGTGCGCGATCCGCCGTCAGTTGTTTCATCGACTCGACGGAAACGTTCATTGTGCGTACGAGCGTCCTCGGATCCGTGCCGCCCGGCCCACCTCGCAGGATGTCGATTCGGATGGTCTTCATGATTCTCGCTCAAGGGCTTCTCGGCTGGAGTGTCCGATGGGGGGGGCAACCCGGCCCCAGCGACTCGCCGAGTTTGAGCCTCACCCTAATGCTGGGAGTGGATGCTCGCGAGACCATCATACAGCGGGTGCAGATGGCGGCGCCTGTGGAGGATCATGCCACCCGGAATGCTCTGGAGACCCACCGGACCGCGTGAGTCAAATCAAAGACCTTCCCCGCTACCAATCAACAGAAGAGGCCTGGCCCCTAAAAGGGGCTGGGCCTCTTCTGTTGATTCGTAGCGGGGACGAGTCCCC
>TARA_R110002096_G_scaffold119038_4_pt1 | contig 19408 bp, 20 predicted proteins | sample TARA_R110002096 | Tara Oceans TARA_R110002096 (sample SAMEA4397295) | marine metagenome | biome: Polar Biome; feature: [DCM] deep chlorophyll maximum layer (ENVO:01000326); material: water (ENVO:00002006), including particulate matter (ENVO:01000060) such as... | depth 35 m
ACTGCGCATTTCCAATTTATTGACCGGCAGCAACAGCCGATTGGGGCTGACTGATAATTTGACCGCCCTAAAGGGCAGTGGTGTGGATATCATCGATGTTTCTGCATTCGATGATGGCGATGGATTTTTAAACCACTCGGTCGCGATCACATCACCAACCGTTTTGAATATTTTGAAAAACCGCAGTGTAATGGAGCAAATATTAGACCCCAAAACGGCGGCAAACAAAGGTACCAATATCATTGGCCGCACAGTGCAAACCATCAATGACATTACACAAATCATCCTGAACCCAAAGGCAATACAATGACCACGAACCTGCGCGAATACATTCGCACCATTCCAGATTTCCCCCACGAAGGCATTTTATTTCGGGATGTCACCACGTTATTCAACGACGCCCAAGGTCTGCGCCAAGCGGTGGATCAAATGGCGGATGCATTGTCGGATCATCAGTTCGACCAAATTGCAGGGCTTGAAGCGCGCGGATTTATGTTGGGTGCGGCATTGGCGTATAAATTGGGGTTGGGTTTCACTATGATCCGCAAAGCGGGAAAATTGCCAGGCACGACGATCGGACAAGATTATGAGTTGGAATACGGTACTGCGCGGGTCGAAGTGCATGATGACGCCATCCAAGCGGGACAACGGGTTTTGTTGTTCGACGATTTGATCGCCACGGGTGGGACCGCCGAGGCAGGTATCAAATTGATCGAGAAGCTGGGTGGTCAGGTGACCATGGCCGCATTTATTATTGATCTTCCCGCCCTTGGTGGTCGCGAAAAGATCGAAAAAATGGGCGTGCCCACACATGTGTTATGTGCGTTTGACGGACTATAGTTAATTCGTCATCAACCTTAATAATTAAGTAAGATTCGTGCGCTATCACAGGGTATCCGTAATTGGACATTGACTGCTTGCAAACGCCCTGCCCCACCCTGGCAGGGCGTTTAATTTTGCGCGATCACCGCATCGGGGTTCATGATATTGTTTGGATCCAATGCGGCCTTTACCGCACGCATTGCCGCTATTTTTCCAGCATCCCCATAACGCAATAAATCATCTCGCTTCATCCGTCCAATCCCGTGTTCGGCGGAAATTGACCCACCAAAGGCATGCGTTTGATCGTGAATGATTGTTGCGATTTCATCCCGTTGTGACACGAAATCATCACGATTTTTGCCTGTAGGCGGGTAAACATTATAGTGTAGGTTTCCGTCACCCAAATGCCCAAAACAATTGATCTGGAGCGCGCCCAGATGTGCCAATAATGCAGGTGTTTTGGCAATAAAATCCGGAATGCGCGAAATTGGGATGGAAATATCCTGACTGGATATTGCGCCCACCATTCGGTTCGCTTCTGGTATGTTTTCACGCACGTCCCATATCGCCTGTGCCTGTGCCACGGACTGTGCCAAAACAGCGTCCAGAACCAACCCGTCGTCAAACTTCGTCGCCAATGCGTCCGTCAATGCCTGCGTTAAATCGGCACCGTCACCGCCCGACACCTCGACCAGAACAGACCACATTGGAATTTCTTGGAAAGGTTGCCGCACATGCGGGAGTTTTTCGGCAAGAAACTGTAATCCTTGGGCGTGGATCAATTCGAAGGCGGTTATTGCGCCCCCCAGTACAGTGTTGAGCGTTGATAACAGCGTGATTGCGGCATTGGGGTCAGGAACCACCAGCATTGCCGTCGCTTTTTGTGTCGGCTTGGGAAATAATTTTAGACAAGCTGCCGTGATAATTCCCAAGGTTCCTTCGGCACCAATAAGCAGATGACGAATATCATAGCCTGTGTTGTCTTTGCGAAGGCTATGAAGGCCATTATAAATCGTGCCATCGGGTAAAACTGCCTCGATCCCCAAACACAAATCGCGTGTATTACCGTATCGCAATACTTGCACACCACCCGCATTGGTCGACAGGTTGCCCCCAATTTGACAGCTGCCTTGCGACGCCAATGACAAGGGAAACAACCGATCCAATTGATCCGCCGCCTGTTGTATATTTTGCAAGATTGCACCCGCCTGTACTGTGATTGCATTTTCGTCGGCATTTGCGTTTTGGATCGCATTCATGCGCTCTAACGACAGGATAATTGTTTCGTCATCCGTTACACGCACTTGCCCACCAACCAACCCTGTACCGCCACCGTATGGGACAATGCCGATTTTATGCTGGTTGCAAAACTGAACAATCTGCGAAACCTGCGCGGTTGAGCGCGGACGAAACACAGGCATGGCAGAGGCAAAATATCGACCACGCGGCTCTTGCAAATATCGCGCATCAGCCATGGATACGATGTCACCGTCAAAAGTGGGTAGGTATTTTTTAAGGATTGTTTCCATCTAGCTTTTGTAACGCAAAGAGGCGGTTTGGCAATACAATCTATACTTAGAGAGTTTGTGTCGTATGGGGGAAATCAGGGACTTCCCCCAAGTGCAACACCTTTTTACGAAGCACCCTAGCCAGACGGCCAGTGCAGTAACGCACACCACCCAAGATGCGCTCTACTGTGTTTGGCATATTAACTTTTTGGTAAAAAATCAACAACAATGCTAGATTTATGCAACCTATTCAATTCCCGCTTCAGTTTTACCACGGCGGTCGTTTCGCAAATTTGCGTATAAAACATGCGTGCGCCATCGCCCAGCAATTTGTAAATAGCTTTGCGCCACGCCTTCGTATTTGAAACCTGATTTTTCTAACAACCCGCGCGACGGTTTGTTTTCTGGCAATGTTGCCGCTTCGATCCGGCTAAGATCAAGGCGCGCAAAGCTGTAGGCGACAACCGCCTTGATTGCTTCGGACATATAACCCATCCGCGCAAAATCCACACCCATCCAATACCCAAGTGTTCCCGATTGCGCCGGACCAAGACGAATATTGTCTAAGGTGATCGCGCCCAATAATTGTTGATCAGCATTGCGGATCACAAACAGGGGCAAACCGTTGTTATCTTTAAACGTTTTTTCCGCCCAATGAACGCGATTTTGAAATGCGCGTTTGGAAAAATGTTCCGGCGACCAAACAGGTTCCCACTCTTTCAAAAACGGTGCCGAGCGTTGGCGTTGATCAACCCATTGCACATGATCGCCAATTTCAGGCAGGCGCAAGGTGCAACGTTCGGTTGGGATAGACAGTAAGGGCTGGCGTTTTCCAAACATTACGCCACCAAACGCTGTGCCATTTGCGAAACATCAGGAGCATCACTCACGGGTCCGTACAAGGCCAATGCAGGTGCTGTGGTACATATGTTGGTAGCAAACTCTTTGACACGTGTGGCATCGACGTTGTCGATTTTTGCGATCACCTCGTCCAAGGACGGCACACGGTTAAAAATTGACACCATACGCGCCAAACGTTCGCAACGCGATGATGCGCCCTCTAGCCCCATCAACATGCCCGCCTTCATTTGTGCACGCGCACGCACGACTTCGTCTTCGCTCATGTCGTCAGTGGCACGAATTAATTCGTCCACGGTGATATCGGCCAATCCTGCGATGTCATCGCCACTGGTACCGGCATAAATAGTCATCATGCCGCTGTCCGCGAATGCGCCTGCGGATGCATAGATTGAATAACACAGGCCACGTTTTTCACGCACCTCTTGGAACAGGCGCGACGACATGCCCCCACCCAATGCGGATGCATAGATTTGAGCCGTATAAATTTCATCGTCTAAATAGCTGGCGGATTCGAATGTCAGGGCAAAATGCGCCTGTTCTAAATCTTTGATCACGCGGGTTTCGCCGCCAACGTATTTGGCGGGTGTTGTGATGAATTTCGGGGTTGGTTTGAGATCGCCAAACGCCGCTTGCGCAGCTTCTACCAATGCGTCGTGATCAACGGCACCAGCAGCGGCCAAAACCATTTGTTCAGGCCCGTAATGTTGCCCCACAAAACGTTGCAAATCTTCGCGACTAAATGCGCGAACACGTTCCGCCGGCCCCAGGATTGCGCGCCCCATGGATTGATCGGGGTATGCAGTTTCCTGCAACCAGTCAAAGATGATATCATCGGGCGTATCCAATGCTTGGCCGATTTCTTGCAAAATTACACCGCGTTCGATTTCCAATTCTTTGGGATCAAAGATTGAGTTCAGAACGATGTCAGAAATCACATCCATTGCCAAAGGCACATCATTTTCCAGAACCCGCACATAATAGGCGGTGGTTTCGCGGCTGGTGTAGGCGTTTATATAACCACCCACATTTTCAATCGCTTCGGCAATTTCCAAGGCGTTGCGTTTTTTGGTGCCCTTAAAGGCCATGTGTTCCAAGAAATGCGCAATGCCGTTTTGATCAATGGTTTCGTGGCGGCAACCTGCGCTGACCCACACACCCAAAGATGCGGATTTCAGACCCGGCATGATTTCGGTGACAATGCGAAAGCCGTTGTCGAGGGTGGTAATTTTTACGCGGTCAGTCATGCAATACCTTTGCGGATAACATCCTGAATGGCGGACAGATCGCCCGCAACACGTGTGACACGTTCATCGCGGTCAAACAGGTCGGCCATATGGGGTGGTAATTCAGGGTAAATGCCACAGGCGTCGTTGACGGCGGCAGGGAATTTGGCGGGGTGTGCGGTGGCCAATGTGATCATCGGGGCAACGCCCATGTGTTCGTTTGCCACTTTTACACCAATGGCGCTGTGAGGGCACAGAACTTCGCCGGTGGTAGCCAGTGTGGATTTTATCGTGGTGGATGTTTCAGCCTCGGAACACCGTCCGCTGTCGAATTCGGCGCGCAAACGATCTGTGGCACCTTGAGACAGGGTAAAGGTTCCGTCGGTTTTTAGGGCATCAAACAATTGCATCACTGCGGCGCCTTCACGGTCATACAGATCGAAAACCAAACGCTCGAAGTTAGAGCTGACTTGGATATCCATGGATGGGCTGATTGACGGTGTTACGCCCGTTTTGGTGTGATCACCCGATTGCAATGTGCGATGCAGAATGTCGTTCTGGTTGGTCGCGATAATCAACCGATCAATCGGCAACCCCATGCGTTTGGCCACGTAGCCCGCAAAAATATCACCAAAGTTGCCTGTGGGCACCGTGAACGAAATGGTGCGTGCAGGTGCGCCGATGGCAACGGCAGATGTAAAGTAATAGACCACCTGTGCCAAAACACGCGCCCAGTTAATGGAATTAACGCCCGCTAATTTCACAGTGTCGCGAAATTCGAAATCGTTGAACATATCCTTAAGCAACGCCTGACAGGTGTCGAAATCACCGTCCACGGCCAAGGCATGCACATTTGATTCTGTTGGTGTTGTCATTTGACGGCGCTGAACCTCGGATACACGGCCATGGGGGTACATGATGAAAACATCAACGGAATCCAACCCTTTGAATGCCTCCATCGCGGCGGATCCTGTATCGCCTGATGTTGCGCCAACAATTGCAACGCGGTCGCCGCGACGCTTCAATGCGGCCTCGAACATTTGCCCGATCAATTGCATTGCAACGTCTTTGAAGGCCAAGGTGGGGCCATGGAATAATTCCAGCAGGAAATGGTTTTCAGACAGCTGTTTCACAGGGCATATCGCATCATGGGCAAACCCCGTGTATGCCCGTTTAATGATCGCCTTAAATTCATCGTCACCGAATGTATCGCCCACAAAGGGTTTCATCACGGCGAATGCCACATCTTCGTACGGTTGGCCTGCAAACGCGGCGATTTCGTCTGTGGTCAGTGTCGGAAAGGTTTCTGGCACATACAGGCCGCCATCGCGGGCAAGCCCTGTTAGCATCGCTTGTTCAAAGGTCAATTCAGGCGCTTGGCCACGGGTAGAGACATATTTCATAAGATCAAACCTAATGTGTTTTGCGTCTGATACGCCAAAGCAGATAGCCTGTCATCCCAAACCAGACAAATACCAATGAAAACCATGTGATCGCGTATTCTCTGTGCGGATTCTCGATGTTGGGTGATATGGGCGCGGGTGTGACAGCAGTGTAATCAACCCATGTGCCATTCTGTTGAACCTGTGCTTGCTCTGCGACGACCAGAAATGGCGTGACGTCGAATTCTTGTGCCATTGGCGCGACAAGGCGGGAAAACCAGATATTCTTGGCGATGTCTGGTTCGGGTGTGAAACTGGCGTCGTAGTCATCGGGGTACGAAATATAACCCGTAACTTGCATCGGTCCTGTGTAACGGTTTGTGTTTTTCTCAGCTTCGGGGATCAGGCCAAGATCAACAAACAGCGATTTCCCCTGCCAATTGAATGCAGACACGACGCGGTATCCCATGCCCGTCTTTTGGGGTGCGTAAACATGCGCTTCGGTTGTGGTGACGGTGCCTTCGAATTGGACGCGAATAAAATTGTCTGTTTCGGGGCGCGCTGTTTCGTATTTTCCCTGCAAAGGGATTGGCGCATCCAAGCGGCGATCCTGAAGACTGTTAATAATACCTTGTTTCCACTGCATGCGATCAAGCTGCCAAAACCCCAGCCAAAGTAGGAGAGCAATGCCAGCAATGCCAAAGATAAGCGGTGCAATCATACGTTTGGTCATTCTAAGCCTCTTATGAAAGGGAAAAGCGCGGGGGTTTCCCCCCACGCTCTAAAACTATTCTTAGTTTGAAGAGGTATCAACCACCCCAGATATACACTGCGGCAAACAAGAACAACCAAACCACATCAACAAAGTGCCAGTACCATGCGGCCGCTTCGAAGCCAACGTGGTGTTCTGGTGTAAAGTGCCCCTTAAGAGCGCGGATTAGACAGACGGTCAAGAAAATGGTCCCAACCAAAACGTGAAAACCGTGAAAGCCCGTGGCCATAAAGAAGTTTGCGCCGTAAATGTTCCCACGGAAACTAAATGCCGCTTCGCTATACTCATAATATTGGAAGAATGTGAACAAAAGACCCAACAGGATCGCGCCAACCAGCCCCCAAACCAAACCCTTGCGATCGTTTTCATGCACCAGTGAATGATGCGCCCATGTGGCTAAACAACCAGAACACAAAAGGATCAGCGTATTAATCAGCGGCAAATGCCACGCATCAAACGTTTCAATGCCAGCAGGTGGCCAAATGCCATCCACTGCAGGTGATAATGGACCCATTGGGTACAATGCGTTTTTAAAGAACGACCAAAACCATGCTACGAAGAACATAACCTCGGACATGATAAACATGATAACGCCGTAGCGTAGGCCAATGATAACAACGGGTGTATGATCCCCTGCCTGCGCGTCTTTGATACATTCAGACCACCATGCGAACATAGTGTACAGAACCATTCCCAAGCCCAAGATGAACAACCAAGGTGACAATGGAATTCCGCCCAGTGTCACCGGATCAGCGCCGCGTCCCAAGTCGTGCGCCGCAAAAACAGCGCCAATGAACATAATTAACGCAGAAAGTGCACCAAAGAATGGCCAAATGCTGGGCGTTAGAATGTGATAATCGTGATTTCTTGCATGTGCCATATTCGAGTCGTCCCCTACCTTAAGGCTTGTTTACTTTGGTTATTGCGTCCGTTGCAAGGCTTGCTTGCTGTTCAGGCACATCTGTTTGATAAAAAGTGTATGACAAGGTTATGCTGTTTACAAATTTTGCTTCGCGATCATTAACGATTTCAGGATCAACATAAAAGGTAACCGGCATTTGCACCCGTTCACCTGGTTGCAAAACCTGCAATTCAAAACAGAAACATTGAATTTTGTTGAAATACGCACCCGCGGAAAATGGGAACACGTTAAAGCTGGCTGAACCAGCAATAACTTGGTCGGTTGGGTTATAGGCTTCGTAAAATGCCAACCCTGTTTCACCGATGCGCAACGTGGTTTTACGCTGTACTGGTTTAAATTCCCACGGCATATTCGAATCCAGTGAAGCATCAAATCGTATTGTTATTTCACGATCCAAAACAACATCACTTTCGGAAACCACCCGTTGTGTAAAGCCTGCAAAACCAGTGACTTTACAGAACCAGTTGTAAAATGGAACCGCCGCGAATGACATCGTCAGCATGAAAGCCGCTAAGGCTACCAGACGAAACGCCACCTTGTTTTTTTTGCTTACACTCATTTCGATTCCAAATTTGAGTTTTCAGCTAATGAATTACTGGTGTCCACCATTTTGGCGATCGTGATCGAAAATACCAATACCACGAAGGCCAGCAAAACGCCCCCTAACATCAGGTTGTTCTTTTTACGGCGTTCGTGGATTTCTGCGTCAGTCATTTAAAATACCTGTGGCCATGCAGACCAGTTTAATTCAAGGGCGCGCAAGGCAACCTCAATCAATAGAGCCGCAAATGAAAGGAAAAGATAGTAAAGCGAAAAGCGAAAAACCTTACGCTCGGCGGCATATTTATCTGCTATCGCGTCCGCCTCGTCACGATTGAACAACTTCCATGCCCCCATCAAGAACATGATCGATAAAACGACGGATAATGCAAAATACAAAGGTCCACCAATGGATGTGAACGCCAATCCAATGCTGAATGGTGACAACAGAATGGTATAGGCAAAAATGTGGTTTCGTGTGCGGCGTTTGCCGTGTGTCACGGTCAGCATCGGCACGCCCGCATTTGAATAATCGTCATTCATAAACAACGCCAAAGCCCAAAAATGCGGGGGTGTCCACATGAAGATCAACATGAACATGCCAATCGCCTCGATTGATACCGAACCCGTTGCAGCCGCCCATCCTACCATCGGCGGAAATGCACCCGCAGCACCGCCAATAACGATGTTTTGCGGCGTCGAGCGTTTCAGCCACATGGAATAAACCACAGCATAAAAGAAAATCGTAAAGGCCAGCAATCCAGCCGCCAACCAGTTGGACGTCAAGCCCAACATGCCAACCGACAGTGCAGACATCCAAAGTCCGACCATCATTGCACCGCCTGCGGAAACCCGACCCGATGGCACAGGGCGTCCTTGTGTGCGTTTCATGATGCGATCAATGTCCGCATCCCACCACATGTTTAATGCCCCCGACGCGCCTGCGCCCAGCGCGATAAACAAAATGGATGCAAATGCCAAAACGGGATTCATGCCACCTGGGGCAACGATCAACCCTACGGCGGCGGTGAACACCACCAGCGACATAACCCGCGGTTTAAGCAACGCAACATAGTCGCCAAAATCCGATTGGGTCGGTGTAGTGTGCACGGTTACATGTGTCATAGTTACTTCCAAGTGGGTGGCGGACCAAAGGCCCACCTAAGTTGGATTAATTTACGGCGTTTTGACCATTTAGCAAGCGCGCGTCGGCCACTTTCACGGCTTGCGGAATACCTGCATATTCGTCGATCGCGCCAGCCAACCAAGCGTCATACTTTTCTTGACTCACAACTTTGACAGTGATCGGCATGAACGAGTGATCTTTGCCGCACAATTCAGAACACTGACCGAAATAAACGCCCTCTTTTTCCGCTTTGAACCACAATTCGGCCAAACGACCCGGAACGCCATCTTGCTTTACTCCAAAGGCGGGTATCGCCCACGAGTGAATCACATCAGATGCAGTAACTTGGACAACAATCGTTTTGTTTACAGGCAAAACAACCGCTGTGTCTGTCGCCAACAGGTATTCATCCGCAGCATAGCCATATTCGGCCAAATCACTTTTTTCTAACATAAAGCTGTCAAATCCAAATTCGCTGTCCACATATTCGTACGACCAATACCACTGATTGCCCGTCACCTTGATTGTAACGTCAGCAGTTGGAATTTCCTGTTGTTTGTATAACAAGCTTAGGCTGGTTGGGATCAAAGCCAGCAAAATCAAAACAGGGATAAATGTCCATGCAATTTCAATACCTGTGTGGTGTGTGAACGTCGCCGGAACAGGATTGCGTTTGGCGCTAAAACGGAGCGCAACGTAAATCAGCAAACCTGTGACAAACAAAGTGATGAGTGTGATGACCCACAACAACAAGTTATCATATGCCTGCAAGTCGCGTGCAACTTCGGTCACTGGGGTTTGAAAACCCATCAGGCGGTCAACAGGTTTACCAATTGTTTCCAACTCGCCCAGACTTTCCTGTGCCACGGCCATAGACGCCGCAATTGAACCCAAAAGGGCGATTACACTGGTTTTCAAATGATTTGCTATGCGCATACGTTTTATCCCGTTTTATTAGGATTCGCACATTTCGCAGAATCCCCGTTGTCTCTTTATACAGCTAAAACCATAATACGGGCAAAAGAACAAGCATTCCATTTGCGGCATTGCGCAACTTATGGCAATTCGGACACCAAATCACAAGGAACCACGCCATGAGCAGTCACACCACCCCCTTTCGCCCGTTCGAAACAAATTTCGACGAGGGCGATGCACTGAAAACGTTGCAAGATACGGTGGCCGGCGCGGATGATGGCGAAATGTTTTTGGAAAGACGGCGTTCCGAAGCCCTGATTTTTGATGATGGGCGGGTCAAAAATGCCAGCTATAACGCATCCGAAGGATTTGGTTTACGTGCAGTTCGTGGCGAGACTGCGGGTTACGCCCATTCCACACAAATGACCCAATCCGCATTAATCCGCGCCGCGCAAACCGCGCGATTGGCCGTGGGCGCGGGCGGTGGAGTATTGGCGGATGCCCCACAACCGACCAATCAACGCCTGTACACAGACATTGATCCCATCTCGGATGCAGAGTTTTCAGTCAAACTGGATACACTCAAGGAAATCGATACCTTTGCCCGTAGTTTGGACAAACGTGTGGTACAGGTTTCGGCAACCATTGCCGCCAGCCTGCAAGAAGTTGAAATACTGCGCCCCGAAGGTACCCGCGTGCGCGATGTGCGCCCCATGGCGCGTTTGAATGTTTCGGTGACTGTCGAGCACAATGGACGACGCGAAAGTGGTGGTGTCGGCGGTGGTGGACGTCACGGTTTGACCCAATTGATCACACCAGACAGCTGGAAACCCAAAGTCATTGAGGCCTTGCGCGTGGCCTTGGTCAATTTAGATGCCGAACCCGCACCCGCAGGGCAGTTTGACGTGGTTTTGGGGCCGGGTTGGCCCGGCATTTTATTGCACGAGGCGATTGGTCACGGACTAGAAGGCGATTTTAATCGCAAGAAGACATCTGCATTCGCCGGCTTGATGGGGCAACGTATCGCATCCAAAGGTGTGACTGTGTTGGACGACGGCACAATCCCCGATCGTCGTGGATCGATCAGCCTTGACGACGAAGGGACGCAATCGCGCAAAAACACATTGATCGAAGACGGTATTTTGGTTGGATATATGCAAGATCGTCAAAATGCCCGCCTGATGGGGGTTGAACCCACGGGTAATGGCCGCCGCGAGAGCTATGCACACGCGCCAATGCCTCGGATGACAAACACATATATGCTGGGCGGTGACAGCAATCCCGCCGATATTGTGGCTGATCTAAAGGACGGCATTTATGCCGTGGGATTTGGCGGTGGTCAGGTGGATATTACAAACGGCAAATTTGTGTTTTCCTGCACCGAAGCATACCGCGTTAAAAATGGTGTTGTCGGCGCGCCCGTAAAAGGAGCCACCTTGATTGGCGATGGCGCAACCGCCCTAAAACACATCCGCGCCATTGGAAACGACATGGCATTGGATCCCGGAATGGGCAATTGCGGCAAGGCGGGACAATGGGTGCCTGTGGGCGTTGGGCAACCAACGTTAATGATCGGTGGGCTGACTGTGGGTGGATCACAGGTGTGATGGGTACAATGCACGTTCGCCGCCCATTATGATTTCACTTGGTTCAGCGCCGACTGCGGTTGATTATGCATGGTTTTGCGCGTTTATTTTAGGAAAAAATGCCAAAGTTATTGCGAATGACTCGCAATACAGCGAATGTGCCCCATATAACATACATGAAAAGACGTACATTTATAAAAAACGCCACAGCGTTGGCCGCTGTCCCAATGTTGCCAGTGCGCGCATTGGCGGGCGCACCAGCCATCGCAACCGCCGTCCCAAATGGCGCACGATTTTGGGCGATCTATATGTCAACAATGCACGGCACATGTAGCGCGAAAACCCTGTCTAACATGACTGGTTTGGACATGTCAGCGGCGCGAAACTGTTTAAGTAAATTGATTAGTGACGGCGTCATCACACCCACGCGCATCATGTCCAATATTGCGAAATCGCAGGCAAACCGCCCAGATGAACCATCAAAGTGGCGCGAACGGGTGAAAAAGTTTATGGACGAAAAGCAACCCACTGAACAGCAATTGGATATGGTGTCCGAAACCGATGAAATTGAAGATGAAGAGATAGATCAGGACAATAACGCATGAACCGTCGCCAATTCACCCAAAGATTGGCCGCATTGGCCGCGGCACCTGCATTACCGGCAGGCCTTGCATCCAAAGTAATGGCCACACCCATCGTGAAGAATAACCAGGCACAGCTGTGGGCCACATTCGTCGCGCGCATCCACGACAAAGCCAGCCCGCAAATGTTCAAACGTCAATTATCATTGAGTGATGAACAAGCACGAGACGTTTTCAACACTTTGGTCAAAGACAAGGTGTTAAGCGCCCCAAATGCACAGGGCGTTTCCCATGCCATGAACCCGTTCAAGCGAAACTTGTCCACTGGCTTGGCATCCTCACCGCAATCAGCATTCAAACCCAAACCTGAAAAGGCGGTGGAAAATAGGATCAAAGATATGTTGGATTCCGACGACACAGAAAAGAATCACAATTCCACCGACGATTCAGACCCCGTTAACCAAATGACGCCACAATGCGTGGATGACACCGAACCAAACATCATCCCAGACGACGACCCTGCCCCAATCACAACATGAGCAAACCGCGTGGTTGCAACTGTCGCGATCACGGCGTGTGGGACCCGCAACGTTTCGCCGCTTAATCAACGAATATGGAACCTGTCAGGCCGCATTGTATGCATTGCCTGACATTGCCCAATCGGCAGGGGCGAAAAATTACACACCTTATGACGCAAAATCTGCCGAACGTGAATTGGAACAGGGGCTATCCCTTGGGTTAACGCCGATGTTCCTGGGCGACGCCAATTATCCGACATTATTGGCAGAGGCCGGCGACGCGCCTGCATTTTTGTGGGCCAAGGGCAATGCGACGCTTGGGACGAAAACATGCGTTTCCTTGGTTGGGGCAAGGAATGCATCCAGCTTGGGCATCAGACTGGCGAAGCGCATCGCACAGGAATTGGGTGAACTGGGGTACACGGTTGTATCGGGATTGGCGCGTGGCATTGACACCGCCGTGCACGATGGATCACTGACAACAGGCACCATCGCGGTTCAAGCAGGGGGCATCCTGACCCCCTACCCCAAAGAAAACACCAAATTGCAAAACACCATTGGCGAACAAGGGCTGTGCCTGTCTGAACAACCTATCGGCCTGATCCCACAGGCGCGACATTTCCCGCAACGCAACCGCATCATTGCAGGGCTGTCGTTGGCGGTGGTCGTCATTGAGGGCGCGGCGCGATCAGGCAGTTTAATCACCGCGCGTGCAGCGGCGGATTTGGGGCGTGATGTAATGGCAATTCCAGGGAGTCCGATGGATCCCCGCGCATCGGGTTGTAATATGTTAATCCGCGACGGTGCAACATTGGTACGTTCTGCAGCTGACATCCACGAGGCACTGGCGCAACCCACATTGGATGCGCACCCTACCCAGATTGAAACGTCAGCACCCGCGGCGGTTCAGATGAACGAGTCCGACATCGCGCAAAAAATCTTGGCGGCATTATCTGTGAACGCCATCGCCGAGGACGCGGTTATCCGCGACACTGGCCTGCCCCCAACAGAGGTGGTGCGCCATATTACGACGCTTGAAATGTCAGGCAAAGTACATCGTGGTGCTGGTGGGTATTTATCGCTCGCCAGTTAAAAAATCACCCCACTTGAAATGCACCTGTTGACATTCACCCAAAGAACGACACATGTTCCGCGCCCATAGCCCCTGCTGTTGTTAGTCAAAGGAATTTCATGCCAGTCGTCGTCGTAGAGAGCCCCGCAAAGGCCAAAACTATCAACAAATACTTGGGTTCCGACTATACTGTGTTGGCATCATACGGCCACGTTCGTGACCTGCCGCCCAAAGATGGATCAGTCGACACAGACAACGATTTCGAAATGAAATGGGAAGTTGCTACAGATTCCAAAAAGCACCTAAAAGCAATTGCGGACGCATTGAAAGAAGACAACAACCTGATCCTCGCGACCGACCCTGACCGCGAAGGCGAAGCCATTTCATGGCACCTTGAAGAAGCATTGCGCAAACGTAAAGTCATCAAAAAAGACACCCCCGTCAGCCGCGTTGTGTTTAACGCCATCACCAAAACCGCCGTCACCGAAGCGATGAAAAATCCCCGCGCTGTAGACATGGAATTGGTCGAAGCATATTTGGCACGCCGCGCATTGGATTATTTAGTGGGCTTTAATTTGTCCCCCGTTTTGTGGCGTAAATTACCGGGTGCTAAATCCGCAGGACGCGTCCAATCAGTTTGCTTACGCTTAATTGTCGAGCGCGAAATGGAAATCGAAGCATTTAAACCGCGCGAATATTGGTCAGTTAAAACAATCCTGAAAACCCCACGTGGTCAGGAATTTGAAACAAGCCTGCGCGTGTTGGGTGGTAAAAAATTAGATAAATTCGATATTGATAACGCAGCGGCGGCCGATTTGGCTGTTCACGCCATCACATCACGCGCGCTATCCGTTGAAAGCGTCGAAGCAAAACCAGCTACGCGCAATCCATCCGCGCCATTTATGACATCGACCCTACAACAAGAGGCCAGCCGCAAATTTGGTTTTGGCGCACGCCAAACCATGAGCACCGCGCAACGCCTGTACGAAGCGGGGCACATTACATACATGCGGACAGATGGCATCGATATGGCACCCGAGGCCGTTGTCGCCGCCCGCGATGCAATCACCGCACGATATGGCAAAGATTTCGTGCCCAAAGAGGCGCGCATTTACAAAAACAAAGCCAAAAATGCTCAAGAGGCGCACGAATGTATTCGCCCAACAGACATGACAATTTCTGCGGATGATTTGGGTAAACTTGAGGCTGATCAACGCAAATTATACGACTTGATCTGGAAGCGCACATTGGCCAGCCAAATGTCCAGTGCGCGCATGGAACGCACCACTGTCGACATCGCGTCGCCTGACGGTCAAATCGGCCTACGCGCCACAGGCCAAGTTGTATTATTTGAGGGTTTTCTAAAAGTATACGAAGAAGGTCGCGATGATGATGTGATCGACGATGACGACAAGCGTTTGCCACAATTGGCCGCTGGTGACACAACCGAAAAAACATCCGTCACACCAAATCAACATTTCACCCAACCCCCGCCGCGTTTCACAGAAGCAACATTGGTCAAACGGATGGAAGAATTGGGCATTGGACGCCCGTCCACATATGCATCCATCGTAACCACAATCCAAACCCGCGAGTACGTGCGCAAGGAAGGTAACCGCCTGATTGCAGAGGATAAAGGCCGCTTGGTCACTGCATTTTTAGAAAATTATTTCCGCCAATATGTGGGATACAACTATACTGCCAGCCTAGAAGAAGAGCTGGACGAAGTATCCGCAGGGAATGAGGATTACAAAGCAGTTTTGGGGCGTTTTTGGCGCGATTTTTCTGCTGCTGTGGCCGAAACAGCCGATCTGCGCATCACCGAAGTGTTGGAAAAAATAAACGAAGTTTTGGAACCACACCTGTTCCCTGCGAACGACGACGGATCCGATCCACGCATCTGTAAAACCTGTGGCACGGGGCGTTTATCCATGCGTACCGCGCGTTCTGGTGGTGCATTCATCGGGTGTTCGAATTATCCCGAATGTCGCTACACCCGCCCGATGGCTGGTGAACTTGAAGGCGGCGATATCGCAGGTCCAGATGGCAAAGAACTAGGCGTTGATGGCGACGGCGAGTTAATCACGTTGCGCACAGGGCGTTTTGGCCCCTACGTTCAACGCGGCCAAGCCAGCGAAGCGGTTCCAAAACCGCCACGCGCATCCATCCCCAAAGGTGGCGATCTGTCGTTGGTGGATTTGGAACGTGCATTGCAATTATTGTCACTGCCACGCCACATTGGCGACCACCCAGAAGGCGGCGAAATCGTCGCCGCCATTGGTCGTTTTGGCCCTTACGTTATGTGGGAAAAATTACCTGAAGAGGGTAAAAAGTCCCGTCAGAAAATCTATGCCAACATGAAGGATCCCGAAGAGGTATTTATCGTCGGCATGAACCGCGCCATCGAACTTATCACCGAAAAGGCCAATAAAACAGGGCGCGGCGCGGCCGCGACACCCCTAAAAGAATTGGGCGAACACCCCACAGATGGCGGCGATGTTAATGTCATGGACGGACGTTATGGCCCCTATGTGAAATGGGCCAAAGTCAATGCGACATTGCCCAAAGACGTGGAACCTGCGGATGTGACGATGGAAATGGCGGTGGCCTTGATCGCGGAAAAAGCGGGCAAGAAAACCACCAAGAAGAAAGCAGCGCCAAAGAAAAAGGCGGCAGCAAAGAAACCAGCGTCCAAGAAGACAGCCGCCAAGAAAAAACCCGCGAAAGCGAAAGCTGTAAGCGACGATGGCGCCTAGGAATGTATCATACGAGGCTGATTATAACTGACGACGCTCAATACAATGACCGTACAGCGTCGTCAGCAAACTGGCTGAAACCATCACCATAAACCATTGAACCAGCGCCGTGATTAGCACACCAAGAATATTATTAGGTGCGATCATTCCAATCAGCACCGCCGCGATGAGCGACGCAAAAACAACCATCATTGCAATGCCCCAAATCTCGTCTGACAGTGGTTTGGTATCTTGGAAAGATTGCGCCACGGGCATCCGTTGATCCAAGGCAGTCGCTGGTAAAATAAGCCCGATACGAAAAAACAAATAGTAAAAACAAATCAGCATTGCGATGCTGACTAATGGCACCAAAACAGACAGACCCAATGCGGATACAAACCCAATTGCCATCACAAACGGTATGACAACAGCAAAGGCCAAGCCAACGGTCGCCAAAATGGCAATACCAAAATACCGCAAAACCCGACCCGCAGTCCAGCTGGGAAATGGATGACTTGTCACCTCTTCCAGCAATACAAACCGGTGCCAAGACACAGAAATCCATGACATCGCAATAAAAAATATCAGATTCCCACCCACAAGAGCCATACTGGCCCGCATATCTTGTTCTGTCATAACCATTTCGGCGGGTGCAGTATTTGCGTCAAAGGTTGGAAACAGAGGTGGTTCCACGATCAAACTGCCCGTCATTGCAACATTCAGTGCTGCACTTAGGAACACCGCCAAAACGAAAATGGCACCCGAAAGACGAAACGCCTGATCGGCATTCCGCGTCACCATCAAAATTGACTTACGCAATATAACCCAAGCATTCAGCATCGTTTTTCCCAACAAATTTGGGAAACATTATCACCGAAACTGCGGCAGCTTCAAGCGGCCATACGCTCATTCAGTAACACCAGCAGTCGATTGCACGCAGGCGCCCAATCATTCCCCGCATTTAATCGCGTTGATAATGTGATCGCTTCGGCAAACAGGTCATCGTCACCAGAAACACGTGCAACAGAGCTAAGGAATTGGGCACCATATTGCATCCGCTCTTGATCGCAATCGTCCATCGCATCTTTGATAATTTGCAACACGTAATCATAATCCTCTAGCAACGATTCGCTGTCTGGCAAAACCTGATCCCCTGCCACGCGCGGTGTGAAACCGCTGACACCAGTAGTTTCAGGCATAACTGACAGAATCGTCTGTTGAAAACTTGCCAAATCAAAAAACGGTTTTTGAAGGAATAACGCAGCTCCTGCATCCACCGCCGCCTGGTGGCATTCAGCTTCAGATCCTCCGCTCATGGCGATAATCGGCGGCGCATTGGGCGCATTTTGCATTTCCTTGATTAGATCCTGCCCAACGCCATCGGGCAGTCCAAGGTCAATCAAAACGGCATCAGGGCGATAGATGCGAAAATGTTTTCGCGCTGATTCCAGACAATCTGCACGGCGTAGACGTGCGCCACTACGGATTGCCATCAAGCGAACGGCGTCGGCGAAATACCGACTATCCTCGACCATCAAAATTGTTAATCCTAACAGGGGTCGTTCGGCGGCGCGCACGCTGTTTATGTGCGGTGATGTGGCAAATTCTTCCATGGCTAATTCTCCTCTACCACTATAGAACCCAAACATCCCTAACGCCGTCCTAACAAAGTATGGCGTTTTTTTAAAAATTCGGATTAAAATCGAATTCAATCTTGAAGGAATGGAAAATGACGATCACTGCTGTATTGGTTTTATTTTCGATTATCTGGTTTCTGGTTTTGTTTTTGACACTGCAAATCAACATCCAAACCCAGGGTGACGTTGGTGAAGTCGTTGCGGGAACGCATGCGTCATCACCGATCAATTTCAACATCAAACGCCGGGCGTGGATAACGACGTTGATTACGGTTCCGTTGTGTACTTTGCTGTCTTTGGGCATCATTTATGGATTTCTTAATCGCGAGATGTTCGAATTTTTAAGTATAATTGAAAAGTAACCCTTTCCTTTCACATCAATTGCGCGTATCGCGCCCACAACTCTTACAAAGGAATATATCATGGCTGCTCTTTCTGAAGGTGACATCGTCGTATTGGTTTCTGGTTCTCCACGGTTTTGTGTTGAGAGCATTCAAAGCACCAAAGTGAGCTGTGTTTGGGTCAACGAGGGTGCTGTTCACCGTGATACGTTTGATATGAGCATTTTGCGTAAATGGGAGGCACAAGATACGGCTCCTAATCGTGGCGGCGGTGATCGTGGTGGTTTCAAAGGTGGCGACCGTGGTGGTGATCGTGGCGGCTTTAAGGGCGGCGATCGTGGTGCCCCGCCAAAGCGTGACTTTGATAAGAAAGACAAGCCTTTCTTTCGCAAAGACTAGGGTTTCAGAAATTTGAATTTTACGCCTCGTTTCAGAAATGGAACGGGGCGTTTTTTTGATGTCCCCATGGGGACACTAGGTTAAGATATTGATTTTAAATGTTATTCGAAAAAACGTGTTTTAAGAAACGCGATGATACAGGTGTGTGAACATCGCCGTAGCCAGCACGGGAACGAACAGATTTACCACTGGAATTGTCAAAACGAAGGCCATCAGAACACCCGCCAAAAACACCTGTCCGCCCGCGCGTTTTCGCAATGCTTTGGCATCGGGTGCGGACATGCGGCGTAGGGCGACCATTTGGAAATATTCACGCCCTAACAGGAAACCATTCACGCCCCAGAACACGAAGGGTGCAAGGATCGTTGCCATGAAGTAGACGATCAGTGCGAGCAGGTTCACCACTAACATTAAGCCAAGGAAACGTCCCGTTTCACCCAGACCATCCATGAAGCCCGCGCGGGGTGT
>TARA_R110002096_G_scaffold119038_7_pt1 | contig 19360 bp, 14 predicted proteins | sample TARA_R110002096 | Tara Oceans TARA_R110002096 (sample SAMEA4397295) | marine metagenome | biome: Polar Biome; feature: [DCM] deep chlorophyll maximum layer (ENVO:01000326); material: water (ENVO:00002006), including particulate matter (ENVO:01000060) such as... | depth 35 m
ACCGACCAGCCGTGGAAAAATCGAAATTGCATCCGCAAATCCCGATGATGCGCCGCTGATTTTACCGAATTCTTTATCGACCCCACAGGATCAAGCGGGTGCGATCCGCGCGGGACGATTGGTGCAAGCGCTTGCGCAAACGCCAAGCATCCAAAACGTCACCCGCACTGCGCATAACCCCGCATTTATGGCGATGGATGATGCTGACCTGTTGGCATTATTTCGCGAAACGGCGGGCACCGTTTTCCACCCTTGTGGCACCTGCGCCATGGGCGATGATCCAAAACGCACAGTTTTAGACGCCAATCTGCGGGTTCACGGGGTATCGCGATTGCGGGTCATCGATGCATCGGCATTCCCCAACATCACGTCAGGCAACACGAATGCGCCGACCATGATGTTGGCGTTGCGCGCCGCCAGTTTGATTGCGCAACCCTAGCCACATTTCGAATGACCACATGATCCACAGGTCATGCAACCCTCGATCATCCGCATTCCTGGGGTTCCACAGCTGGGACATGATTTCCCGCTTGGGGCGATTGCCACGATGGTTGCTTCGGGGTCTGATTTCAGATGCTGACCTTCGCCATCGATAAATCCGATGTTGATCATATGCTCTTCGATCACGCCACCAATGGCGGCCAAGATCGAGGGTATGTATTTTCCTTTGACCCATGCGCCGCCGCGTGGATCAAACACCGCTTTCAGCTCTTCGACCACGAAACTGACATCGCCACCACGACGGAACACCGCCGACACCATGCGGGTCAATGCCAGCGTCCATGCGTAGTGTTCCATATTTTTCGAATTCACAAACACTTCGAACGGGCGGCGTGAACCGTTCATAATCACATCGTTGATCGTGATGTACATTGCGTGTTCGGTTTCAGGCCATTTCAATTTATATGTGTGCCCTTCCAATGAATTCGGGCGATCCAGTGGTTCGGCCAGATATACAACTTCGGCGCCTGTATCCACTTCGGGTGCTTGACTGCTGTCTTCGGATACTGACAGAACCGAACCAGTGACATCGTTGGGGCGGTATGTGGTACAACCCTTGCAACCCTGATCCCATGCGGACATATAAACCTCTTTGAAATCTTCAAAGCTGATATCTTCTGGGCAATTGATGGTTTTGGAGATCGAGCTGTCGACCCATTTTTGCACAGATGCCTGCATGCGGACGTGGTCCAATGGTGCCAATGTTTGCGCGTTCACGAAATAGCTGGGCAATTCTTTGTCGCCAAACTTTTCGCGCCACATTTGAACGGCGTAATCCACGACCTCTTCTTCGGTGCGCGATCCGTCTTTCTGCAAGACTTTGCGGATGTAGGCGTAGGCGAAAACCGGTTCGATGCCGGATGATACGTTGCCTGCGTACAGGCTGATGGTGCCAGTGGGTGCAATGGATGTCAGCAAGGCGTTGCGGATACCGTTTTTGGCAATCGCCGCGCGGACATCATCGTCCATATCCATCATGGTTTCAGAGGCCAGAAATTTTTCCTTGTCGAACAGTGGGAACGCGCCCTTTTCGGCGGCAAGGTCGCTGGATGCCAAATATGCCGAACGTGCGATTGCCTTGAGCCAGCTTTCGGCCAATTCGGCCGCTTCTTGGGTTCCATACTGTGATCCAACCATCAACAATGCGTCCGCCAAACCTGTTACACCCAAGCCAATGCGGCGTTTTGCCAAGGCTTCGTCGCGTTGTGCATCCAGTGGAAATTTCGAGCTGTCGACGACATTATCCATCATCCGCACGGCAGTCCGCACCAAATCATCCAAAGCGGCAACATCCAAGTGCGCCGCATTTTCAAAAGGGTCTGCGACCAATTTTGCAAGGTTGATAGACCCCAACAAACACGCACCATACGGGGGCAATGGTTGTTCGCCACATGGGTTGGTCGCGGCGATAGTTTCGGCGTAATGTAGGTTGTTGCGTTGATTAATGCGGTCGATGAAAATCACACCCGGTTCGGCGAAATCATAGGTGGATTTCATAATTTGATTCCACAAATCCCGCGCCTGTACGGTTTTGTACACCATATCGCCAAATTTCAATTCCCAAGAGCCGTCCGCCTTGACCGCGTCCATAAATGGATCGGTGATCAGAACGGACAGGTTAAACATCCGCAGACGCGCCGCATCCTGTTTGGCCACGATAAATTGTTCCACATCGGGGTGATCGCAACGCATGGTTGCCATCATCGCGCCACGGCGCGACCCCGCAGACATGATCGTGCGGCACATCGCGTCCCACACATCCATAAATGATAAGGGGCCGGATGCATCCGCCGCCACGCCCTTGACCGCTGCACCCTTGGGGCGGATGGTGGAAAAATCGTATCCAATGCCGCCGCCTTGTTGCATGGTTAATGCGGCCTCTTTCAGCATCTCGAAAATGCCACCCATGTTATCGGGTACGGTTCCCATCACGAAACAATTGAAAAGCGTCACCGAGCGTTCGGTTCCAGCGCCCGCCAAAATGCGCCCTGCTGGCAGATATTTAAAATCTTCTAGCGCGTTAAAAAACGTGTCTTCCCATTGCTTTGGTTTGTCTTCAACGGCGGCCAATGCACGTGCCACACGACGCCAGCTGTCTTCGACAGTGGCATCAATCGCGGCGCCCTGTGCATCCTTAAAGCGGTATTTCATATCCCAAATTTGTTCAGCAATTGGAGCAGTAAAGCGGGTCATGACAGGCACCTGTTTTAAATTCTTGAAGAGTTGCAAAGCTATACCTTTTCTATGCTGAATTACAATGCTAAATACGTTCACATGGGTGGTAAATTACATCTTATCAAGTTGAGTGTTGGATCGGAAAGCGTTGAAACACTCGCCGCGTTTCAGGCGGCGCGGCGCGTTGAAATGAAGCGTGGGCATTCCCTGCATATCACCCGCATGTGGCCCAAACGCGAGGCTGAGTTGTTGGATGGTGGGTCTATTTATTGGGTCATTAAGGGCGCGATACAGGTACGCCAACGCCTGATCGGGTTTGATGAAATTATTGGTGCTGATGGCATTCGCCGCTGTGGTTTTATGTTAGACCCTGAATTAATCCGCACAACAAATGCGATAAAGCGCCCCTTTCAAGGATGGCGGTATTTAAAAGATGGCGATGCGCCATCCGATTTAGGTGCGGTGCGTGCAAACGAGGATGCGTTGCCCGAAGACATGCAGCAATCATTGGCAAAATTGGGTGTGTTTTAGGGCTTTGTTTGTGAATATAAATTGTACACAATTTGTATATTTAGTGCGTGCGGCCCTATTTCCCTAAGAAACCGAATGATTATCAATCAATCGCGCGCGCCCCAGATAGGCCGCACCGAAGATGCGGCATTCTTGGGTTTCGACACGATCAATCAATTTCAATGACTGTGCGTCGCGACATTCAACGTAATCAATTCGGTCGAACCCAGCGTTTAAAATTGCCTGTGCGGCTTTGGCACATTCATCGGAAGCATGGCCACCTGATGCGATGTCATATGCCGCGCGGCGCAGGATCACGTTGAATTGTCGCGCCACGTCGATTTGAGCGGCGTCCAAATATCCGTTGCGCGAAGACAGCGCCAAACCGAAATCATCGCGTACGGTCGCCACGCCGATAATTTGTGTGGGAATATCCAAATCACGCGCCATGCGGCGAATGACAGCCAGTTGTTGCCAATCTTTTTCGCCAAAAAATGCCATGTCTGCACCCGCTTGGTTCAACAGTTTTGACACCACTTGGGTCACGCCGTCAAAATGTCCGGGCCGCGTGGCACCGCACAGCATATCGGTTAAGCCCGCGACGCGCACGGTCGTTGAGAATTCAGCAGGGTACATTTCAGATACGCTGGGCACGAATGCGCCGTGACCGCCCGCATCCGCAATCAATGCGCAATCCGTTGCTTCGGTGCGGGGGTAGCTGTCCAAATCTTCGCCTTCGCCGAACTGCGTTGGGTTCACGAAAATCGACGCAACCACGCGGTCGCATTTTTTGGCGGCGCGGGTGACCAACGCTTGGTGACCTGAATGCAAACCACCCATGGTCGGCACCAAACCGATGGTCAAACCAGCATCGCGCCATGCGGCCACTTGGACACGCATTTCATCCACGGTGCGAAAGGTTTGGAAATCCGTCATCAGATCAGGTTATCCCATTTCATCAATTTACACAGTGCCTGCGCAGTATCATCAACCCCCGCCCAATCAGCGGTTTTCGAGGCGAAAACGCTGGCCTGTGATTTCAGCAAAACACCATCAGACAGCACCTTTAGGTGGTTTGCATCAAGTGTTGCACCGCTGGATGTGATGTCTGCAATCGCTTCGGCGGTGAGGTTTGCAACGGTGCCTTCGGTCGCGCCTTGGCTGTCGACCAGTTGGTAATCGGCGATGCCAAAATCCTGTAATCCCTTGCGCACAAGGTTGTGGTATTTTGTGGCAATGCGCAGACGAAACCCGTGATCGGCGCGAAATTGTGCGGCGACTGCGTCCAGATCGTGCAATGTATCCACATCAACCCAAACGTTTGGTACGGCAATAATCAGATCGGCAAAACCAAAGCCCATTTCAGCGACCGTGCGCACCTGTGTTTCGTGAAGGGGGAGTTTTTCGTGGATTAAATCCGTGCCAGTAACACCCAAATGAATGCGCCCTTTGGCCAATTCCTTGGGGATTTCACCGGCGGACAACAAAACCAATTCAATGCCATCCACGCCGATAACCGCGCCTGTGTATTCGCGATCTGATCCCGTACGTTCCAATTTCAATCCGCGTTGTTCGAACCACGCGAATGTATCATCTTGTAATCTGCCCTTGGATGGGACGCCCAGTTTCAGCATCATGATGCACCCCCGATCAATGCATCGGGACGGATGACACCGCCCACGGCAGGAATTTCGCGCCCCATTCCCAAAACGGCGGTCATGGCATCGTAACGCCCGCCGCTGGCAACGACGGTGTCGCCGTCGGAAAATCCAAAGACAAAACCGTCGTAATATTCCATGCTGGTCAATCCAAAACCGCCCTTAAATGCCAATGCGTTCACATCGACGCCGCGTTGATCCAAGGCATCCAATCGACGTGCGAAAATGGAAACGGATTTGGCCATAGCGGGCAATGCGCCTTGGAGTTCTTGTAATTCATGCAACGCATTGGCGGCGGTGGTGTCGATAGATAACAGGGTGTTAAGCACCGCCACTTCTTCGCTTGAAATGGGCGGTGTTGATTGGTCGCCTTGAAGGCCAATGATGCGCGCGGTAATTTGGGAACCACTGCGTAGACCGATGAATTTTCCCGCAGATTCCATCATTGCGTCGACGCCGATTGTTTCGGCCTGTTTCAAAAATGCGGCACGTGTTTCATCGCTGACGGGTTGTGCAAATTTGGTCAATAAGTTTTTAAACCGTGCGGGTCGCCACAGGTGGCGCATTAATGCGGCGCGGCGGCGTTCGGATGTTTTCAACGCCTTTACGGCGGATTGCAACAAGCCAACATCGCCGGTTAAAACCGTCAGGTTCTTGGGCAGGATTTCAGCAAACAATGCGAACACCTCTGCGTCGCTGGCGGCGGGGTTGGTGCGGTCGAATAATTCGAAACCGACCTGAATAAATTCCGTAGCGCGCATCGAGCCTGCGCCTTGCATCCGCCAAACGGGGCCGTTGTAGGTGTAGCGTGCGGGTTCTGCGCCTTCGGACATGTGGCGTTCCACGATGGGCACGGTGAAATCGGGGCGCATCATGCGTTCGCCCATCACTGGATCATTGGTGACATAGGCGCGGGCGCGGATGTCTTCGCCGTATAAATCCAACAGGGTTTCGGCGGGCAACAGACTGTCTGCTTCGATCCGTAACGCACCTGCGTCGATGAAAACTTGTTCCAGACGCGCCGCTTCGGCACGCACGGCGGCGCGGCGTTCGTTTTGCATTATTTCAATCCTTCGGCGCGGGCGATCATTTTACGTACTTCGTCCACCAAATCAGCGCGTTTGATTTCCATCTGTGCGGGTTGTTTTTTCCATTCCTGGGCGGTTTCAATTTCGGCCGACAGGCGTGCGCCCAATGCCAAATCTTTGATTTGGACAACGCCATTGGCTTTCTCGTCGCCGCCCTCGATCACGGCAACGGGGCTTTGGCGGTTATCGGCGTATTTTAACTGATTGCCGAAATTTTTAGGGTTGCCCATGTACATTTCGGCGCGGATACCCGCGTTGCGCAGTTCGGCAACCATTTTTTGATAATCGCCCATGCGGTCGCGATCCATGACGGTGACGACAACGGGGCCTTTGGCAACCGATGTCATGCGACCCTTTTCGCGCAGGGCAGCCAGCAGGCGATCAACGCCGATGGAAACACCTGTGGCGGGCACTTCTTGGCCTGTGAAGCGCTTCACCAGATCGTCGTAGCGACCACCACCAGCAACGGAGCCAAATTGGCGTTTGCGACCTTTGGCGTCGAGAATTTCGAAGGTCAATTCAGCCTCGTAAACGGGGCCTGTGTAATAGCCAAGGCCGCGCACGACGGATGGATCGATTTCAACGCGGTCGCAACCGTAGCCACCAGCGGCCATCATTTCACCGATGGCTTCAAGCTCGGTGATGCCTTCAAGGCCAATGCTTGAACCGCCAACAGCATGGCGTAAATTTGCAAGCGTACCAGATGCATCGCCCGCCTTTGATGTGAGGAACGCCAATACTGGTTCGGCCTGTGTATCTGTCAGGCCGACACCGTCGATATATGCACCCGATGCGTCCAAGCGACCTTTGCCCAATAATTCGCGCACCCCTGCTTCGCCGACTTTGTCGAACTTGTCGATTGTGCGCAAAACGTCCGCTTGCTGTGCGGCATCTGACACGCCCATGGTTTCCAACACACCATTCAAAACCTTGCGGTTATTGACCCGCACCAGATAATCGCCGCGCACAATGCCAACGGCCTCTAGTGTGTCCGACAACATCATGCAAATCTCGGCGTCGGCAGCCACACTGGGCGCACCAACGGTATCTGCATCGCACTGATAGAATTGACGATAACGCCCCGGCCCCGGTTTTTCATTGCGCCAGACGGGGCCCATCGCAAAGCGGCGATAGGGGTTGGGTAATTCATTGCGGAATTGCGCGTAAACCCGTGCCAATGGTGCGGTCAGGTCGTAACGCAATGCCATCCAAGCGTCGTCTTCGTCCTGCCATGCGAACACGCCCGCGTTCGGGCGATCCACGTCGGGCAGGAATTTACCCAAGGCTTCGACGGTTTCAACGGCCGGGCTTTCGAGCGCATCAAAACCATAGCGGTGATACACTTCGGTGATCTGTGACAGCATCGCGTTACGTTCTGCCACGTCAGTTCCGAAATAATCGCGAAATCCCTTGGGCGGCAACGCCTTGGGACGCAGTGGTTTTTTCTTTTTATCTTTGGCCATCGCTCAACAATCCTTGTGTTGTCTCACCTGTAACGGATTGAGGAATGTGGGGCAAGCGAGCCTTGCCAAGTTTGGCGCGGCGGCGTATCACAAATCCATGGATCAAAATGACCGCATGATAGATTTGGAAATCAAACTGACCGAGGCGTTGCGTCTGGCAGAGGAATTATCCGATGTTGTGGCCGCGCAAGCGACACGATTGGAAGTGGCAGAGCGTCGCATTCAGATGCTGATGGAACGCGCGGCGCAAGACGAAGCGAATGCAACATCAGGCATGAGCGTGAACGATGCCCCGCCGCCACATTGGTAATTACACCAGTTCCGTTTTAATCGAGATTTCCGATTCCAGTGTTTTGTGCACGGGGCATTTATCCGCAATTTCCAACAAACGCGCGCGTTGATCCGCGTCCAAATCCCCAGTCAACGTGATTGAACGCACAAACTGATCCACCTTGCCCGTCTGTGTTTCACAGTTTTCGCAGGTTTCGGCGTGAATTTTATCATGGCTGACGTCCACCGCCACATGTTCAAGCGGCCATTTTTTGCGCCGTGCATACATGCGGATCGTCATGGACGTACAGGCGGCAAGGCCCGCAGACAGAAATCCAAATGGCGTCATGCCCAAATTTGTGCCGCCATAGGACAGTGGTTCATCGGCCAATGTGTGATGATGGGGCCCAGCGTTGATGTCCTGTAGGAAACCATCGGGGTTAACCTCGCTGGAACGCACAATCCCTTCGGGGGCGGACGGTGTTGGGGCGGGTTCAATCAGGCCAAGGTATCGATCCGACCATGCGGCGATGACATCAGCGGCGTATTCACCATCTGCGGGATTGCTGAGCAGGTGATCCGCATTGTCCAAGGTTACAAAACTTTTGGGGTGTTTTGCAGCGGTGAAAATTGCCGCCGCACTGTCGATTCCAACGGTTTCGTCGATGGGGGAATGCAAAACCAAAAGGGCGCGTTTTAGGGTGCTGATACAGGCATCCAATGATTGGGCATTCACATCATCCACAAAACTTTTGCGAATGGTAAACGGGCGACCAGCAAGGTTAACCTGTGCCGCGCCCTTGTCCGTTATTTCGTCCAATGCGTGGGAAAAATTATGTACCACATGTGATGGGTCGGCGGGCGCACCGATGGTAGCAACCGCCTTGACCGAGGGCATATCCTTGGCCGCGCGTAACACCGCCGCACCGCCCAAAGAATGCCCGATCAACAGTGACGGCGGTTGTATGTTGTCCGTTAGGTATTGCGCCCCAAGGATCAGGTCGGCGACGTTGGTGGAAAAATTAGTGTTTGCGAAGTCGCCCATAGATTTGCCAAGACCCGTGAAATCAAACCGCATGACGGCAATGCCCATAGATGCAAGGCGTTGGGATATGCGCCGTGCGGCGGGGATGTCTTTGGAACAGGTGAAACAATGGGCGAAAATGGCGGTAGCTTGGGGTTTTCCCACCGGCATATCGATGATCGCGGCCAATTCAGCGCCTGAATGGCCTGTGAAGGTAATTTTGTTTGATGGCATGTCGGCCTCCTTGGTTGGCCGTAAGACATCAGAGCGTGGGCGAATTAGCAAAAGGTTTTAGGGCTTGTCGCGCAGATGTGAGAAAGATTTCAGCCTAAAACTCTTCCACGTCCAGCACACCCGCAATATGTTTAATCGCGCCCTTGATTTGTGGGTTCATTGGGAATTCGCCTTTCAATGCGATTTCCACCTCGCCCGGCAATTCGGGATGTGACAGCACCAAATGCACAGGGCCGCGACCGCGTTGGGTTTCTTGGGATTTGTCGTTTAGGCGGGCAGAGATTGATGTGATTGCATCCGCGTCCGAGACGAAGATTTTTAGACCCATGGCCGCCGCATCCTGCACCGAAATGTCGGCGGGTTGAACGCCGCGTGCCAGTAATTTGAGTTGGTCGGATTCAACGTTTGCTTCGACGGTCAGAACGACGTTTTTGCCAACTTCTAGATAATCGCCAAATTTTTCCAATGTGTCAGAAAAAATTGTGACTTCGTATGCGCCTGTGGGGTCGGTCAGTTGAGCGAATGCAAAACGGTTACCGCGTGCGGATTTACGCACTTGTTTGCCTGCAACGGAACCTGCGATTTTGGCCAATACTTTGCCGCCTTGCGCCTTTTGTTCCAGCTCTTTCAATGTCAAAATATTTTTGCGTTTTAGGGCGCCCATATAGTCGTCTAGAGGGTGGCCAGACAGGTAGAAACCAATCGCTTTATGCTCTTCTGACAGGCGTTCAACGGGTAACCAATCGTCGGGCATTGGTAGGCGGGGTGCGGGCAAATCTTCGCCTGCGTCACCGAACAGGCCACCTTGGGAAGAGTTCATTTCCGCGTGGGTTGCGGCGGAATATCCGACCAATGCGTCCAAACTGTCGAACACCTTGCGACGGTTGCTGTCCAATTGATCGAACGCGCCCGAACGCGCCAACATTTCCATCGGGCGTTTGCCCACACGTTTCAAATCGACACGGCGTGCCACGTCGATCAAATCCTTGAATTGGCCGCCTTGTGCACGGGCATCCGTAATCAGGCGCATTGCCTCGGCGCCGACGTTTTTCAAACCGCCCAGCGCGTAGGCGATTTTGCCGTCTTTGACGCTGAACAATGCTTCGCATCGATTGATACAGGGGGGGATAATTTCGATTTCAAGGCGTTTAACCTCTTCGAAATAGACATGTAGTTTATCCGTTAAATGAAGGTCAGCATTCATCACAGCGGCCATGAATTCAACAGGGTAATTCGCCTTGAGCCATGCCGTTTGATACGACACAACTGCATAGGCCGCCGCGTGGGATTTATTGAAGCCATAGTTGGCGAATTTGTCCAACAGATCCCAAACTTCGCGGGCTTTTTTGGCGTCCACACCGTTTTTGGCGGCACCTTCAAGGAACTTGGGGCGTTCCTTGTCCATCTCGGCCTGAATTTTCTTACCCATCGCACGGCGTAATAAATCTGCACCGCCCAATGAATATCCCGCCATTTCCTGTGCGATCTGCATAACTTGTTCTTGGTAAACGATAATACCTTGGGTCTCTTCCAGCAGATGATCGATGGATGGGTGCATCAATTCGCGATCCGCACGGCCGTTTTTTACGTCGCAATATTGGGGAATGTTTTCCATCGGACCGGGGCGGTACAAGGCCACAAGGGCGACAATATCCTCGATCACGGTGGGTTTCATTCGGCGCAAGGCGTCCATCATACCGGTGGATTCCACCTGAAACACCGCAACAGTTTTGGCCGATGCATATAGTTCAAAGGTTGCTGTGTCTTCCAGATCAATCGCCGAAATATCAATGTCGATGCCGCGTTGTTTGATGAAATCGGTAGCACCTTGAACCACGGTCAGCGTTTTCAAACCCAAGAAATCGAATTTCACCAACCCCGCCTGTTCAACCCATTTCATATTGAATTGGGTGGCGGGCATGTCGGATTTGGGATCTTGGTATAGGGGCACCAATTCATCTAGTGAGCGATCTGCTATCACCACACCCGCGGCGTGCGTAGATGCGTTGCGCAATAATCCTTCGACCTGTTGGGCGTAGTCGAGCAACCGTTGAACCACCTCTTCTGACTTCGCCATTTCGCGAATTTGAGGCTCTTCGGCAATGGCCTTTTCAATGCTGACAGGTTTAACGCCTTCGACGGGGATTAGTTTGGACAGGCGGTCGACCTGACCGTATGGCATTTGTAGAACACGTCCCACATCGCGCACTGCCGCCTTGGACAGTAAGCCACCGAATGTGATAATTTGACCCACGCGATCGCGACCGTATTTATCCTGTACGTAACGGATGACTTCCTCGCGGCGATCCATGCAGAAATCGATGTCGAAGTCGGGCATGGACACACGTTCAGGGTTCAAAAAGCGTTCGAACAACAGTGAATATCGTAAAGGGTCAAGGTCGGTAATCGTTAAGGCATAGGCCACCAATGACCCCGCACCAGAGCCACGACCGGGCCCCACGGGGATGTTGTTTTCCTTGGACCAGTGGATAAAATCGGCAACGATCAGGAAGTAACCGGGGAAGCCCATGCCTTCGATGATGCCAAGTTCGAAATCAAGACGCGCTTGGTATTCATCCACCGTCGCCGCGTGGGGGATAACGGCAAGGCGTTGTTGCAATCCATCGTTCGCTTGGCGGCGCAATTCCGCGATTTCGTTTTCTGCAAATTTGGGCAGGATCGGGTCGCGTTTGTAGGTTTTGAATGCACAGCGTTTGGCGATTTCGATGGTGTTGTCAATTGCCTCGGGCAGGTCGGCAAACAGGGTCATCATTTCATCGGTTGATTTGAAATAATGTTCGGGGGTTAAACGACGCCGTCCCTGTTGTTGGTCGACATAGCTACCCTCGGAAATACACAGCAATGCATCGTGGGCGGCGTACATTTCGCGTTTGGGGAAATAGACGTCATTCGTGGCCACCAGTGGCAGGTTCATACTGTACGCCATTTCAACGAAATGCTGTTCGGTCGCCGCCTCTTCGCTGGTGTGTTTTTCGCCGTCACTGCCGTGGCGTTGCAATTCGACATAGGTGCGGTCTTGGAATATTTCGGACAGGTGTTTGATCAACATCTGTGCCTTGTCGATTTGACCGTCCTGTAGCAATTGACCGATGGGGCCAAGGGCACCGCCTGTAAGGCAAATCAGCCCCGTGTTATGTTTTTGTAATTGTGCGGTTGTGACGTGCGGTGGTTCATCACCCGATTCCAAATACAGGCAGGAATTCAATTTCATCAGGTTTAAATAACCCGCCTCGGATTGTGCGAGCAAGACAATTGGCAAAGGTTTTGGGTTGCGATCACGCGGGTTATCCGCCTTGGCATAGGCCAAATCGACCTGACAGCCGACAATCGGTTGCACACCTGCAGCGGAAGCGATTTCCGAAAATTCCAACGCCGCGAACATGTTGTTGCTGTCGGTCAGTGCAACCGCAGGCATGCCCGCCTTGGCCACCACGTTGGGCAGTTTTTTCACATGCATCGCGCCCTCTAGCAGGGAATAGGCAGAGTGCAGGCGCAGGTGGATGAATCGATTTCGGTTTCTCATGACATCAAGCTATAGCATCGCTGCCAATGGCGGAATAGCTAAGCGTCGCTACGGGCGGAATATCGTGATTCTCGCCAGATGAAATACAGGATCGTGATGGCCATAATATCCAAAATTCCCGCAAATGCATATGGCGCGCCAGGGAAATAAAATGGTGCGCGATCCGAGGCGAAATAGCTGAAGGATGCGGCCATAATCAAGGGGCCAACGATTGTGGCCATGGCGCCCACGGATGTGAACACACCTTGCAATTCGCCCTGTGCGTCATCGGGGGTCGCGCGCGCCGCGATACCCTGAAGGGACGGTGTGGTCAAAAATGACAACGCCATGCCCAAAATCAGGACGTAAACCATCCAATCGATCCAGACGATCGCAATGGTGAAATTGGCGATAATGGACACCGCCAACCCAAGGCCAAGAGCGTTCCATTCGCCAATGCGCGGCACAATAATACGGATCAGATACCCTTGGCTAAAGGCCAATGTGATGCCAAACATCGCCAAAGAAAACCCAACCTCGACCGGTGTCCAACCGAATTTTTCAATGGTGTAATACGCCCAAACGCTGGGATAGGAAAAGAACGCAACTTGGTGCAGGAAAAACATCACCATCAGGGGACGACCACGGGGCAATGTGGCCACCTGCCCCAACGCGCCAAACGGATTAATCCGCCGCCATTGCAATGCGCGGCGGATTTTATCGGTGACAGTTTCGGACAGGACGATCAAGCCAAAGGTCATATTGGCAAAGGCCAATACTGCGGCGGCAAAAAACGGAGCGCGTGACCCAAATTCAGACAGCAAGCCGCCAATCATTGGCCCCAAAATAAAACCCACACCAAAGGCCGCGCCAATCAGGCCAAAATTTTGTGCCTTTTCACCAGGATTGGAAATATCCGCCATATAAGCAGAGGCAGTGGAATGGGTCGCGGATGCGATACCGGCGATAATGCGGCCAATTAACAGCACCCATATTGATCCCGTAAATCCCATGATAATGTAATCCACACCAACAACGAACAGCGACAAAATCAACACTGGCTTGCGCCCATATCGATCTGACAGGCCGCCGATGGCGGGGCTGAACAGAAATTGCATCACGGCAAAGGAAGCGGTCAGGGCGCCGCCCCACAAGGCGGCCTCGGCCAAACCTTTGCCAAGAAGTTCGCGGATTAAATCGGGAGTCACGGGCATTATCAGGCCAATGCCGATGGCATCGATGACAACGGTTAACAGGATAAATATAACGGCGAGCTTTTTATTCATCCGGCATTCTTGCGCAGATCATTGCAAAAAACACAAGACCACCACGGTGTTGCATTTCGTTATATTTTCGTGACCTTACGTTGGGGCTGTTCATCGCATCATCTGATGTTAAAAAGTGCGAAACGATAAGGATATTGTGATGTTTGATGCTTCTGAAAATGATCTCCGCTTTGCTATTCAACATGGGTTGGATGCCAAAATGCGCGAAATGGTGGCATCTGTTTATGATATTTCTGACGACACGGTGGATGCGGTTTTATCCGAAGCGGCGAAATTTTCGCGCGATGTTTTGGCCCCGTTAAACCAAACGGGTGATCAACAGGGATGTACGTGGAACGCGGATAATTCCGTGCAAACACCGGATGGGTTTGTGGATGCATTCAAGGCCATGGGCGAAGCCGGATGGTGTTCGATTGAGGCGTCCGAGGAATTTGGTGGCCAAGGGATGTCTAAAATCATTTCCGCCGCCACCGCAGAAATGTGGCATTCGGCGAATTTGGCATTCTCGTTGTGTCATTTATTATCTCAGGGTCAAATCCACGCATTGGAAACCTTTGGATCTGATGCGCAAAAACAGATGTATTTGCCAAAATTGGTGGATGGATCATGGACTGGTACGATGAACCTGACGGAACCCCATGCGGGGACCGATTTGGGTGCGTTGAAATCATCCGCGACACCAGATGGCGATCATTACCGCATCAAAGGACAGAAAATTTTCATCACCTATGGCGAACACGACATGGCCGAGAATATCGTGCATTTGGTGTTGGCGCGTGTGGACGGTGCACCCGAGGGGATCAAAGGAATTTCATTGTTTATTGTGCCCAAGTTTATGGTGAATGATGATGAAACGTTGGGTGCGCGTAATGACGTGAAATGCGTATCCATTGAACACAAATTGGGGATCAACGGATCGCCCACCACAATATTGCAATTTGGTGAAAATGAAGGTGCCATTGGGTATTTAGTCGGCGCTGAAAACCAAGGTCTGTCGATTATGTTTGCGATGATGAACGACGCGCGTTTTGGTGTGGGTGTACAGGGATTATCCATCGCAAACCGCGCGTTTCATCAGGCGAAATCATACGCCGCTGAACGTGTGCAAGGTGTTCCGATTGATCGCAAATTGGGCGATACCATTCAGCACCATCCCGATGTGATGCGCCTGCTGTCAGGTATGCGTGCAGAAATCGAGGCGATGCGCGGCATCATGATTTATTCCGCCGCCGCAAATGATTTAGCCAAGAATGATTTGGACGACAAAGCATTCTGGCAAACACGATCCGAATTGATGATCCCAATCCTTAAGGGGTGGTTGACCGAACGATCCGTGTCCATCGCATCGGACGGTGTTCAGGTTCACGGCGGCATGGGTTTCATCGAGGAAACAGGTGCCGCCCAGCATTACCGCGACGCACGCATTTTGCCGATTTACGAAGGCACAACGGCCATCCAAGCCAATGATTTAATTTTCCGAAAAACACTGCGTGATCAGGGTGTGGGTGTGCGCGCATTGGTGGCCGACATTCGCGCCACGGCGGATGATCTGTCGTCAATGGACGGCGCGATTGGGTCCGCCGCCCAAGCATTGGCGAATGCGGCGGCGGCGGCAGATGATGCAATTGGCGCCATCCTGACAGGTGGGATGTCGATGCGCGAAAGTGGTGCTGTTTCGGTGCCATTGTTGATGATGCTGGGAACATTGTGTGGCGGGTGGATGACATTACGTTCCGCCCAAGCCGCGCAAGAACAAAAAGGCAGCGGCAATTGGGATTCGGTCTTTTTGAACGCCAAAATCGCCTATGCCAACGTTTTTGCTACGCAGTCCCTGCCCCAAGTGGATCGTTATGTGCGCACCATTCAAGCGGGCGGATCCGCAATTGAGGGTGTTACACCAGAGATGTTGTGGTCTTAAAAGTCTCAAAAACGATGCTAATTACGACGATTGTCGGAATAGTCTGATTTTGAGTCGTGCTACTCCCTACAGAAGTTTCAAATAAAAATAGCTTTGAGATAAGAGGTTAATCGTGCAAGCTGACCTCGGATTCGTAGCTTTCGGCCACGAGGATCAAAAAGTCATGCAAAGTGACATGCTTGCCACTTAGGGAGAATAAAATATGAAATTTACAAAAACACTTACAGCTATGGCTGTTGCACTGGCCGCCACGACAGGCACATCCGCAATGGCATTGGAAGAACTGGTCGTTGGTTACTTCTTGGAATGGCCAACTGCGAACCAATTCGCACAGGCGAACGATCTATATGACGAAGCATTGGGCATTCCTGTGAAATGGGTTTCCTTCGATGCGGGTACTGCGATGTCTGCTGCTATGGCATCTGGTGACGTTCACATCTCTTACTCACAAGGTGTGACACCATTCTTGGTTGCCACTGCGGCGGGTCAAGATTTGCAAGTGATCGATATTGCGGAAACATATTCAGACAACAATAACTGTGTTGTCCGTTCATCATTGGAAATTGATGCATCAAACGCAATGGAATTGAAAGGCAAGCAAGTTGCTTTGCCAATCGGGACTGCAGCGCACTCTGATTTCTTGGCTCAAATCGCGTCTTTCGGCTTGGCCGAAAGCGATTTCAAAATCGTAGACATGACACCGGTTGATTCTGCTGCTGCGTTCGCATCAGGTGAATTTGACATGGTTTGTGGCTGGGGTGGCCCATTGCGTCGCATGAAAGAGTACGGCAACGTATTACTGTCAGGCGCAGAAAAAGAAGCCGTTTCTGGTGTTATCTATGACGTGACATCAACACCAAGTGCATTTGCAGAAGCAAACGCAGACATCGTTGCTAAGTTCCTTAGAGTAACTTCAGACATGAACGCAATGTACGCCAAAGATCGTGCGCCAATGATTGCTGATATCGCTAAAGAAGCTGGTATGGACATCGAAGGCACAACAGCAATTTTGGACGTTATGAACTTCATGACCGCAGAAGAGCAGTTGTCTGACAAATGGATGGGCAAATGGTTGGCAGGCGATCTGAAGCGTCAAGCGGATGCATTAGAAGCTGCTGGCAAAATCAAAGCCTTGGATGATTATGCACCTTTGGTGAACACATCCTACCTGGCCGCTTCGCAAAACTAAGCGATTAAGCCCACTTTCTTGGGCGTGGCATCGATATGTTGCCACGCCCTTTTTTTCACTCTTATTTGTGGACGCACCCATGTCAGGTTTGAACATCAATAATGTTTCGATGACCTTCGAATTGCCCAATGGCGGTTCTGTTGAAGCTCTCAAGAACATCCAACTTAATATTAAAATGGGCGAACTTGTTTCGGTCCTTGGCCCATCGGGCTGTGGTAAAACAACGCTTTTGAATATCCTTGCTGGTTTTTTGGCACCAACAGGTGGCGAAATTGAATTGAACGGCGACATCGTCACCGGCCCCAGTTCTGAACGCGGCATGGTATTCCAACAAGGCGCGTTGTTTGAATGGATGAACGTATCCAAAAATATCGGATTTGGCCCCAAAATGAAGGGCACGCCACAAAGAGAGATCGACGCCAAGGTGGCCGAACTGTTGGAAATCGTGGGTTTGCATGATTTTGCCGACAAAATGATTTATGAAATGTCTGGTGGTATGCAGCAACGTGTGGCGTTGGCCCGTTGTTTAGCAAATGATCCGGATGTTATTTTGATGGATGAGCCGCTGGGCGCATTGGACGCGCTGACACGCGAAAAGATGCAATCATTGGTTTTGGACATTTGGAAGAAGACGGGTAAAACCATCATTCTGATCACCCACTCGGTCGAGGAAGCATTATTATTGGGCGAGCGCCTGATTGTTATGGCACCCCGCCCCGGTCGTATCCACAAGGAATACAACCTGCCATTCGCCGAATTGGGCGTTGGTGCGGATTTGCGCGAAGTCAAACGCCACCCCGATTTTGGCACCACGCGCGATGAAATTCTGAATATGATTTGGAACATGGAAGAAGAAATTATGGGAAGGGCGGATAGCTGATATGATAAATTTTTACACACCGATCCCCGCAACATTGGGCGAATTCATCCGTCTGAACACACCTGATGGCGGCGAAGTTGCCGGCCTGTTATCAACGACATTTTGGATGATCTTGGGCATTGCAGTCATCTTTGCGATCTATTTGGTCTTTAGTGGCGGCAGCTGGTTAATTAACAAGATGTTCTTGGACGGTCGCAACAAGGCCAAGGGCTATACCAGCCTGAAAACAGTGACGTTCGGCGACGAAAGTGCGGTTGTTGCCAACCGTGTCGCATCCGTTGCATCAGTGATTGCGATCTTCTTTTTCTGGGCGTTGGCGACGGGTTCCAGCCTGTTGGGACCAATTCAATTGCCGGCACCATTTCAAGGTGAAACCAGCTTTGAATATACCGCAGTTAACGGAGCGGGCGAAACCGATACGGGAACTGTAAACCTGTTGGTACATGCGTTTGACGACAAACCAACGTTAACGCAGCCAGATAATGTGGCCAGTGGTTTTGCCAAGGACGGCGCATTGAAAATCCGCGAACGTCGCACGGCATTGTTGTCATCCAAAAAGATTGGCGCACCCGAGTCCGAAGGTTTTCAGGTGATCGAAATCAATGGCAAACCGATCAAGGCAAACCAAAAGGTTGATTTTGGCAATGGTGAAGTGCTGTTGACAGACAAAGGTAGCCTGCAAGTACGCCCATATCCGGGTATGACCATGGAAGCATTATATCTGCCTTCGCCTGAAAATGTTTGGAAGAGCTTTCTCCGATTGAATAAAGAAGGTTATACAAATGTCGGCCTTTGGGAAAACGTATTTTGGTCTTTGATCCGCGTTATCTTGGGTTTCACATTGGGGTGTCTGTTTGGCATTCCACTGGGATTCGCGATGGGGCTGTCAAATTGGTTCCGTGGATGGTTTGATCCCATCGTTGAGTTCATGCGTCCTGTGCCACCATTGGCGTTGATCCCGTTGATCATCATCTGGTTTGGGATTGGGGAACAAGGTAAGATCAGTTTGCTGTTCTTAGCCGCGTTATGGATCATGACCATCGCCGCGCGCGCGGGTGTATCGGGGGTGAGTATTTCCAAAGTTCACGCCGCATATTCATTGGGCGCAACCAAGCGCCAATTGTTGATGAAAGTGATTTTGCCAAACTCTTTGCCTGAAATATTCACCGGTGCGCGTGTTGCCATGGGTGTGTGTTGGGGTACGGTTGTGGCCGCGGAATTGGTTGCTGCTGAAAAAGGTGCTGGTAAAATGATTATCGCCGCATCTAAATTTCAGCTGACTGATATTGTGATCATTGGTATCATCATCATCGGCGTGATTGGCTTTGCGATCGAAGTTTTGATGCGCAAAGCAGAAAACCGCCTTATCCCTTGGAAAGGGCGCGGATAACCACTAGTCTATCCTCCAGTATCGGAGGATAGAATGTTAAAGAAACTTACTTTGGTTTTGGGTGTGGGATTTTTGGCTGGTTGCGCACAAGCGCCAGCCCCCACACCGACACCAAACCCCACAGCCAAACCAACCGCATCGCAGCCCGCAGGGCCGCAATATTTTCGTTCAGAAGCATCTGGTTTTGCCGCATACCAACGTATTTCAAAACAAATTGATCCCATCGCCACACGGATTTGCCGCCAACAAAA
>TARA_R110002096_G_scaffold69149_9_pt1 | contig 19343 bp, 36 predicted proteins | sample TARA_R110002096 | Tara Oceans TARA_R110002096 (sample SAMEA4397295) | marine metagenome | biome: Polar Biome; feature: [DCM] deep chlorophyll maximum layer (ENVO:01000326); material: water (ENVO:00002006), including particulate matter (ENVO:01000060) such as... | depth 35 m
CTTTTCTGCTCTAGCACCCACTAACGATTCACCAATCTTTAAATTATTAATCATTCATTTCTCTCCATTCAGTTAATACAGGTTGTTTGTTCTAATCCCACGCTGGACCAATACCACACTCATATTCGTAAGCTTCGTTCTCAAGCATTGCAGCTTCAGCTTCAAGCGGACATTCTTGTTCACGCTCCAGCTGCTCCATCTTTTGGTGTGCATCATACCACTCAGTGTATTGTACAAGCATTGTTGCATCAAGCATTGGATATCTGTTTCGTCTAGCATAATGTGCAACTTTAGTTGCTAAACGCATTGGAATACCAAAGGCTTCAGAATATGAACGAGCTGCGCCATATATTGATGTGCAGTCACTAAACATTATCGGCTTAATATCAATCATGTAATTATCTCTTTATTAATTTATGTAGCTATTATACAACGAATGCACGTCCTTGTACATATGTTTATAAAATTTAATTCAGTGTACACGTGTTTATTATAAGTACACATTATAACAGATTTTAATCATCACTTTTAGTAAAATCTCTAATATCTCTTTTATTAAACCATGATTCACCAAAACATTTATGATGAACTACTATTAGTCCTACTTCGTAACACCTTTGCCAAAACCAAATTTTCTTTTTACAATTATCACATTTCATCATTGTGCCATCCAACTAAAGTAATTAAGTACAAAGAATAATATTTTACCGCCGATAAAAAATAATCCAAATCCCATCGCAGTTAAAACCGCTGTGCGATAAACAAAATCTAAAAAATCATTTAACATTGGTGTTCCTTATCCTATGTGACTAAGAAGTAAAAAATAAGTGCTAACTGTCGCAACACCTATAATCGTCAATTGGCATATAATTATTAACGCCAAGACTACGCCTACGAATTTAAAGCATTTCATCGTCATGCTCCTCCATTTGATACTTTTTAATTTGAATACATATTTTAATACCAAGGATCAAATTAACCACTGCAATAACTGCTATTATCCACATCATACTGCAACTCCACATATTACTTCTTCAACTGCACTTTGCGCTTCATCATCGCTTAGTACGAATGCTTTTTGTACTTCTAACACACATGCTTGTATGCTTGATGGATCATTGTTCAATATTAAGTATTCATTAACGAATTTGTGTAGTAAGTAGCTCATAATATAATTTCCTTTATGCGTGTATTGATTCAATAAAATCTGAATATTCGTGTAAGAAGAAGTCTAGCTCAGAATATAACGCAGATGTTCTAGTAAAACCTGCTCCACCATCTACAGAGATTAACTGAAGTGATTCTTCTTTAAACGACTCCCAAAACTTAGGATCGTGTTCTTGTATACTTGTACTGTTGTGTATTAAGTCACATAGTTTGATAGCCTTAACAACCTCAGGAGCTTCGTTCAATCTAGCTACGTCTAATGCTTTTCTTAATTTTCTGTTACCAACGAAGGTTTCAGGTTTAGTCAAGAACCATACGTACGACGCTACTGTTTCACCAAAGGTCTCTATGATATCATCATACGTGCATTCAGTATCTTCTACACAGTCATGTAGTATAGCAGCAATATATGCTTCATCGGTGCATAAATCAATAAACGAATCTTTAAACAGTTCAGCTACTGCCATTGGATGGGTAACGTATGGTTCGCCAGTATACTTACGTACTTGTCCTTCGTGGAACTTAGTAGCGAAAGCGATTGCTGTATCAATAAGTGTTTTCATAATGTAATTTAAACCTTGTTCTTAATTAACTTTATGTAGCTATTATATCAAGTAATTGCAACAATGTACACAACTATTTTGCTTTAAATATAAATTAATTGCTGCTTTAAATGTGTATAAATAGATACGTGTCATGTTGTATAGTTTATCAGCTATCACCAAATACGTAGTATACCCTGGCTAAACAACAAGTATATTATAACACCGTGCACAACTATTGTACACCTTTATTTTAACTAATTGCAGCATAAATATAACTATGACAAATAAACTATTCGACTTTGGTTTCACACTAGTTAATGAGGAAGAGCTTGAGGCAGTATCACATGCCAATGACGATCTTGCCTCAGCAACAGCAGGTGCCAACCAAACACAACAACGCCTAGACCAATTGTATAATGCAGTTCAGCCGCTTCTCAATAACCTTAAACAAAACCCAGAGAAAGAATACATTTTGTGGCCTGACCGTTTAAACAAGATCGAAGAATTCGAAGAGCACATTCAAAATATCTACAAAGGAAATTAACCGTATGTTTTTTAACCCACTAAACGAGACAATTCTAAAAGAAATAGACGCGTCTGGTAATCCCGTGTATCGTTATGTATTAGGCGATGAGAAGCTTCATGCTGCTCGCAAACTTAATAGCCAGATCAATGAAGATCAAAATGCTAATAGTCGTTATATTCGACATGCTAACAGCAAGGTTAACACCATTGAAGAAGTATTAAATCGTGCTCCTATGTATTGTAACTTCCTACAAGGCAAAGGATACAAGAATATTTTGTTCGTAGGACACTTTAATGCTGGACAAACTGATTGGCTTTTATCTGATATCGCTGACCGTGCAATCGACTTGCTACCGCCTGAACGCGAACACCTGGGCTACCACGTTGATCCTAACATCATGCTACAGTTTATACCAATGATTCATACTATGTGGAAATATCAAGCGTCTTCATCGATTGTTAAACCACCTGAATCTAAGCACACTGCTATCATGCATTCATTATATAACATTAATGGATTATCAGATAAGTTCAGACCATCTAATTCACAATACCGTCACGCATATCCTGATTGGAGATTGCAGATGGAAGACCATGAAGCTAAGTATGATGCTGTTGTATTCTTAGGTTGTCCGAAGGAAGAAGACAATGGAAGCTTTACTGAAGCAGAAGTACGTGAACGTTTTAATCAATATTGTACTAATGACTTTGATATAGTAGACATGTACTATAATGCTGGAGATGCACAGAAGTTTGTTGGATCTGTTAAAGAATCTAATGTAGAATCACTAGCTAGGGTTTTTGCAAACCGAAGCCAGTGGGATGATGAGGTTCAGGAGACAGGTGGTCGTCCAGAAGAAGTTAATATAATGGACCGAACTATATCAGTATATAAAGGCTAATAATATAGCAAGGCTACACCAAATAAGAACGTTTGGATATTCTGACCAAACGTTCTTAAAGTCTATACAAGTACATTCAACAAAGTTACACACCTTAGGCCAAACTTCTTTTGTCTTAACTAGTATATTTTCTAACATATATTCTCTCTCTATAAATGTTTAATTAATGAAGCTATTATAACATAGCCACATCTATTTGTACACCTTTATTCTTCTAAAATGCCAACTTCTACTGTAACATTTCCATTCTTAATTCGTGGTATTTTAATTTTGTCATGTCTATGATGAACAATGAAACTCACATCACTAAACTCTTTAAACAAACCAGCCCAGATTGGTCTCCAATTGGTAGCTAATCTATGCGTATTAAGATCGCTGCGGTTCGAATGTAAATATTTGTCAGTACAACTACTAAGATTCAAATCAAATAATGAATCAAAGCCGTACAAATGTACCTCAGTTGCTAACATCTTGCGACATGCATAGTCTACAGCCATGTGACCACAAGAGTAATTAGTCGCAGCTTGCGCTAATGTATGACCAGGCAATTGTGCATAAGGAGGAACATGTGTCCAAAACCCTTTGATATTTTGTGAGTACTTGAGGTAAAACGCAGGACTTTGTTCCATCCAACGTCTTGGTCTATTACCTAGTATCCAGTCATATTGACCTAAATCAACAGCACCTTCCTGTAAGGCTGCCATCATCTTAAAGTCAACCATACAACTACCGTATACTTCTTCAGGCGGCAACTCTATTGGTGGCATATTGCATACTAGCAATTTACCATACGTACCACGCTTAAACAAACCAGCGTAATCGCCGTTACCTAAAACATTAACTCTCATGAGTGATTATCCCTTCTTGCCGCCGAAATAAGGCGTAGCAAGATTGTTCTTTACAAGTTCTTCGTTAAGGTTATATATCACATCATTAACCTCGTATAGTATCTCACCTAGGATACGTCCGTATTTTCCAGTACCATCTTTATGGGTCTTTAAAGTAAACCATGTTCCAGCCGGTAGAGTTTCTTTACAATATGCTTTAGTTGCTAATCCTCTGGCTTTCTCCTCGAGGTCTCTAGTACGAGACTCAGGGGCATCAATACCAAGAAGGCGAATGCGCTGAGTACTAAGAACGATATCAAAACCAAGATCAATATCAACATCGACAGTATCGCCGTCCACCCAACGCTTAACTTTTGCAGGATATTCATACATAAACTTTTATTCCTTTTCTCTTGTTTCTTTAGGATTGGTTTCCTGCGTCTTATCATCAGTACTTTCCTCACTTGTGGTTAATGTTCTATAGTATACTATTACTTCTTTCTGTTGATTGACGTAGCGTTTAATCTCTTGCATGTTGTATGCCATTAATTCATAATCAGCAATACTCATTGCAACAAATACTAATTGTCCACCGTTTTCTTTTTCCATTTCTATAACAAAGCTATCTAGGTTAGCCTTTGATACGACTTTCCATCTAGGTTCTCTTAGATTTATAGGACGTGGCAAACTTGGATGAGTAATCTTAGCTTCAATGGTCTTTGTTCTTATTGTAATAATTTGTTCTGGTTCAGGAAATAATGAACAGCCACTAATCAACAGTATCGATAGTCCAAGCGCTAGCTTTTTCAATTGAGTCAAAAACATCTTTAGTCCCCTTGTTAATTCTAGTCTCTATTAGACCAGGTTTAGCTGCAGCAAGTCGAGTAAGATTATGACGTTTAAAGATTTCTAAATAACGTTCTTTCTCTGCTTCAATCTTTGAGTTCGCTTCGATAATAACTTGGTAGGCAGCTTGCGATTTCTTATTGATTTCTTCTAAATCAGTAATGGCATCATCTTGCATAGTGGTTGCAATAGTTAATGCCATGTTCTTTTCATGTAACTCTTTTAATTCGGCTTGTGACAATTTAAAATATACTACGCCACTAAGCACCATTACTGCGATAACTGCTAATAGGTATTTGCTCATAAGTTCGTTTACTCTTAGATTCTTTATCTGCTATTCTATGTCTAAGCTCTGATGATGAAAATCGATGAGAGCGCTCGTTAAAATATATAAGTATGTTGCGTTTCTTGCATATATCTTTACCAGTAAAATCCTTTTCTCGGTATTCTTCGCCTAATATTCTAACATTAATGTGGTACATTGCTAGAATATCTTCTAAGTCTTGTTCAGTCTTATATGGAATAATCTCATCCACATATTTTACTGCATTAAGCTGGGTAAATCGCTCAACTATAGTTTGTATAGGAGCATTCTTTTCTTCACGATCTAATGATGGATCTATTTGCAATCCAACTATTAAGTATTCACATTGTTCCTTGGCGTCGCGTAACATGTCAATATGACCTGAATGTAACAGATCGAACGCTGAAGCTGTAAAGCCTACCTTCATTGCATCATACCTCTAATAGTGTCATTACCTTTAAAACCAGTATGGTGTATTATCAAAGGGTTATTTGTATTTATACCGTGAATATAATCAAGTCTTAAAGTATTATATTTATGAGGAAGGGGTTCAATTATAGACAGTTTTTGAATTTCATTGTACATATTATGCAGAACTTCTTGATCACCAGCAATTGGACTGTGTTCACATTTAACATACCACTCACGTAGATAATAATTACGATCACTAACAATGACACCTGAATTATACCATGTGCCATTGCCAGGACGTAGTTTAGTCCATGGACGATCTTGTACCATTCCTAATCGACCAGCTTTATAGTGGCTAAATATGCCACTTATATCACCAGTTACTTGACAATCAGTATCTAACCAACATACTACATCAGCAAACTCTGTTGCTCTATAAACTGCTCGTGGCTTTTTAAACCAACCTTTGCTAGTTGATTCTGGAGCAGCGTCATATAACACGGTTACATCAATAGCTTCTAGATGTAACAACATATCATCAGACATGCCAAAATCAGCAACAGTTATTGGTGTGCTGTTATGTTGCATATAGTTGTGTAAGAACCAAGGAAGTTGCCACTCAGTATTTGAGTCACAACCAGTAATTACCATAGTGGAATGTTTCATACATCGCTCAGCGTATAATCTGAATTATACCCATGTTTTGCTTTACATCCAACAAAGTTTTGAATAGTGCTAAATGTATCACGTGCTTCTGCAACCCATGGATAGTATTCAGTTAACCAATCAAAGACTTTTAAGTTTAGATATAAGTCTGTAGGACAAGCGTGCACCTTTGCCAATGATATAAGCAAACGAGCACCCTCAGGATTAACCAGATACGCGTGAGCACCAGGGAAGTAAGCTTTACTAGTAAGCCTATTGATACCTAATGTGTCAGGTGTCCGATACGCCCCATAGCTAGGCTGCCCTAGGTTTGTGCATACTGGACCATATTGTGCTGATACAGATTGAGCCACTGGTCCATGCATAATTGCATCATGTTCTAGTATAACAACTGGTTCATTTAGTCGAATACATTCTTCCCATAAACTATAATGAGAGAGGAATGCAGCAACACAATTATTAGAACGCGAATATCTTTCAATAAAATTACCAAGAGGTAAATTACGTTCTTCAGCTAACGCTACAACGTTATCTGCAGGAGTAGTGGCTTTCCATGTTTGTATATCTAAGTCAAACCTTTTGCCACTACTAATGCATCTACTAGCGACACGTTCTGAATCTTCGTGTCCTTCGATAGTAATGACAAAAGCTTTCATATGTTATCCTACAATCAATTTAATATCGCTGTAAGCAATTACTGCACATTTTACGCCGTCAAGTTCAATGGCCATAGCTTTAGACCAATCTAAATATACTACTTGTTTTGGTTGAATGCTACCCTTGGTTTTTTCTGCAAGTTGAGCAGATATAGCAATCACCGTGGCTGGCATCTGGCCAGTCTCAATTGATGATGATAAAATTAATCCGCTTGTTGTTTTCTGTTCTACTGCTTTTTGAGTCACTAAAACGTTGTCATGTAATACTTGCATTTTCTTCATCCTGTAGTTGTTGATTTAATATTTTGTACTTTGGTAAAGTATGGATAGACCACACCGATACTCCTATTTAACAGTTCCTTACACATGAGTGCATCGTTAGGCCAGCTGCCAAATTCATCTGCCATTGCTAGCATTTTACGTGCTCCATAAGGAGTAATGTAGTAAGCGCTGTTTCCAGCCAAACCTTGTGGACTTCTTTCTTCATATTCATTATTAACTTCTGGTATCTTAGAGAAACCTAAATTAGCAGATACTTGTTCATGGAAGACATGAGACCTGCGAGTGGCACCAGCTGGATCGTTTAATCCAACAACGTCATAACCACTGTCATCTAGTTTTTGTGTGTCAAGATTACGAGTAAATAATGCATCTGCTTCTAAGATAATTATAGACTCATCTAATAGTGCACATATTTTCCATAAGCGATAATGAGAAACGAAACATGCCTCGACACGCAACGGATCTTTAGCAGGATATGGTTTTTTGTATAGACCACTAGTGAAACAGTAACCAGCCTCAGTTATGGGCCAATTCCATTTAGGATATGTGGTATTTTGTAGCGTTGCAGGAGTGGTAGCATCAAAGACAATAGGTACAACGTTGGTAGAAGTACCTCTAATAGAGTCTATGAGTATTTTTGTGTCTTGTTCGGGTAGTGCAATAATATAAGCGTTCATCATAATGTTTTTAATAGCTCTTCAAAGTTTTCACCAGAGTTAGGCAACTTGTCTTTAAGAAAGAAATGTATAAAATAACATTCTTTAATCTTAGTAGTTGCAGTATATAATCCGTTCCATTTAAAGCTCATATGTTTAGTAGGAACTTTGTATTTTTTTATAAAGTAATTTAGTAACGTTTGATCAGTTGACCATTTCCATGCTCCAGTACCATCAATAAAGTCTTGGAATTCAGGTCGATGTAAAAATTGTTTAGCAGTTTGTCCTTTAAGGAAAGGTTTAAACTTATCGCTATTGATAAGAATCAATCCCATATTAAAAAACTCGTAGCCAAATGAATCAGGTTTAAAACATATCCCTTTGTTGTGTAATGTATGATACTGCATACGCGAGTAGTTATTGATTTTCTTTTTATACTCATCAGTAATAGGTATCTCACGTTCAACAACGCCACCCCATGCATCAGACGTTCCAAAGTCTTCAAATATATTTGGTGCGTCTTCTCTAATAAAGATATCAGCATCAACTATAGCAATTTGGTCGTATTCATTTATTAAGTCGAAGGCATTTTCCTTTTCAAATATCGGAAGGAAGCCTCCGTGTTTAACATATGAATCAGTAGATCTGTTAGACGTAAATGCATTAGGAGCAATCCTAAGAATAGCTTTACGTTGTACTATGTGAGTTATATCATATCGTCCACAGTAAGCCGCAACCGACTCTATACATTTTTTGTATAAAGTCGACTCCGATTGTTTACCTAAACATACTTGATATATTACTCGTTTCACTCAGCTTCGCCTGGGTTTTGAAAGTCTTTAAGATCAAATTCAGTACCATGCATCTTCATCATGTCACGTTCGTGATTTGTATAGACTAACACTTCTGGATCTTCGATCAAGAAATCACAACCTTTGCAAAAAGAAGGATAGTTGCCTGTAGTATGATCGTCACGTAGCTGATTATACAACTCGCCGTTCCATATCTCTTCAATAGTGTTGTCACTCATGTGACCAAGAACTGCTTCTTCATCACGGCCTAGAACTTGACAACAAGGATGCACAGCACCTTTCTTACCATCTAAACCACCAGCTCTAATAACAACATCAGGAGAGAAAGGACGACCACACGTTTTAATCTTACCAGTACGTACACCAGTCTCGCTGATATCTTGGACACCAGACCAATTATGCATCTTCCATATTTCAGTCTTAACACCAAGCTCTTTAACTATTTGCTTATATTCTGCTAACTGATCGTCAATTGCTTCATTATCAGTAATAAGATGATAAGTGGAAATAACGCACCCAGATCCACTGTCTTTAACGTACTTAACCATTTCTTCAATATTGCTTCTAATCCCCGCATAAGCGCCGCCTATAGCATTGTGCATCCATTTAGTATAATCCTCTTCGTTAGAACCAACGAATGAGAATCTGTAGAAATCAAGACCTGCATCTACACAGTCTTGCATATATTTCCCTTTCATCTTAAAACCGTTAGAGAATATAAAACACTTAGCTCCATACTTCTTAACAATCTTAATATACTCTGGAAGCTTCTTCTGAACTGTTGCTTCGCCAGAGCCATCTAGGTTTATTACTCTTACGCCGTGTTGTGCACAATCTTTTACGTATCCTTCGAACTCATCAAGTTTCATCATACGACGGAAGCTTTTAGCACGGCCACCTGTTTCGTTTCTTAGATCTTGTGGACACATGGTGCAACTATAGTTACACCCGCCAACGATCTCAATCACTGCTCTATCGATATAAAGAGGTTTTAACGGTTTCATTATCTACATATCCTTTTCATTTCATTTTCGAATTTTACTGCTTTACGTTTTGTCTTAGATAACATATCGTCTATATTATATATCCAGTGCCAAATATTACCATTCACAGTGCTATCATGGCTTGCTCTCAACGCATAGTTAGTATGATATTTTGTAACACCTTCATCACTAATCACTATCATTGGTTTACAAAAGTTCTTTGCCATATAATGCCACATTCCATCGTAACATATTACTTGACGACAAGTCGATATATGGTACATAGCTTCACGAACCGGAGTTCGATAAGTCAATTCGACTACGTCATAACCATTTGTCTTCAAGTGTTCTATTATAACACACCAATCATCATTTGTAAACAGTCTTTTCCAAGTTCTTGGCGTTTCTGCGTTAAAAGTTGATCTCCATATCACAATCTTGTTTTCTACAGCATCTTTTTTAGCATCTTCTCTGAACATCCAATCATTATCAGGAGCAGTACCACCGGCACAATCATCGTATGCACCCGATTCAAACCAAAATCTAGTTTTGTTATGCCCCTTAGCAAGTTGTCTGCGTGTTCCATCTGCCTCTAATGCTGTGTCGTCATGAAAGCTCCATGAACTATACCTTCCATCAGAGTTAAGCACGTGTCCTACACGAACATCATCCTTACGAGCATAGAATCGGTGAATGTATTGCATACGTTCTATAATTGTTTCAGGATCTTCGAAGTGATGCAAATGGTCTGCGTCGTGATTCCAATGCATCTCCAAATCGATTTTAATACCAGTACGTTTTGCTTGTAGGTGACACGAGTTTAACGCCCACATAATGTCACCTACGCCTGGAGTGCCTCTCCAGGTTACTAACTCTCTTTCTTCTTCGCCATCAGCATTACCACTATTCATATTACTTCTTATTTCCGTATGCTTCTTTAGCATAGAATGCAGCAACGATAGCAGCAACTGACACAAAGTATGTTGGTGCCATTGAACCTAAAATCTTAGCTGCTTCATCTAATCCAGCAAACGAAGCAATCACCACAGCAAACGGGTATAGTAACATACCACCTAAAGCAAACCATGCCATCTTACGTTGGGCATCTCGCATTGCATCTGCATCTTCAAGTTCTTTTCTTTTATATTCTAAGTGCAAACTTAATTCACTATCAGTTATGACACCATCGCCATCACTATCTGCTTTCTCTAGAGTTGATCCAGCTTCTAACACTTTACCTTTTGACATATTTAATTCCTTAAAAGACTTTAACGCCGTATTCTTGTTCCCATAATCGGGCATCATGTTCGTCATTAACCATTGGACGACCACGTACATTTAGTGAGGTATTTAATAACATTGGTACACCAGTCCTTGCGTGATATTCTTCAAGTACTTTACGCAATATAGATTCACAATCTTTCTTAACCACTTGTACACGAGCTGTACCATCGCAGTGTGTTACTGGTTTATAGTCATGTAATGCAACTGAAGTGTATTGCATAAATTCATTCATTGGACCAGAGAAGTATTCTTCTGCGTACTCTTCTAATATGGCTGGAGCAAATGGACGATATTTCTGCCGGCGTTTAATTCCGTTAACAGTATCTTTAACGTCAAATCGAACATCAGCAATTAGTGATCTGTTACCTAATGCTCTAGGACCAAACTCAGCTTTACCATTAGCAATACCACACACTTTGTGTTCAAGAAGATGGTCAACTATTACCTTTGGATCTAATTCTTTCTTGATATCATATCCACAATAAGGAGACCATGTCAGTTTATCTTTACCAGTTGCTTTAGACCAGCTACGTGCCGCTGTGCCTAAACCAGAACCAGCGTCAGTAGGTGACACTGCAATATGAACTTCATCAAACATATCAGGTAGCAAAGAATTAATTACTACATTTTGTGCACAACCACCAGCATAACACAATTTAGAACCATGTTTGCGTGCTTCTTGCATTATGTCCATAATAGCATACTCTGCAAAATCTTGTACTGCACGAGCTGCTTCTTTATCTTCCATTGACAACACTTTATCTTTAAACTCTTGACGCCAAGCAACTCGTCTAATCTCACGTGGAGAAGATGGATCAGCAACCGGTAGACCTAACGCAACTTCAGGCGCAATATCTTCTAGGTCTTTGTACCAATCAATTAACCACTGCGTTAACACTTTAGATTTGTCAGTTCCTGCACAATAAGCTGATAAACCCATAACAACGTATTCATCTTCTAATGGACGGAGCTTCAAGAACTTAGTTACTAAAGTATACACTAAACCAACTGACTTTGGATAATGCCATTCTTTGATAAGATTAAACTCACTATCCATTATAACAGCTGTTTGAATTTCACCAGCACCATCGATTGATACTAAAACTGTGTCGTCTTTAGAATCCCATGGTCTTGTATAGAAAGCACTTGCACAATGTGATTCGTGATGTAAGTGTTTAGCATCGTATACAAGTGAACTAGGGAAGGGAACCTTTTCCATTATCTCAGCATGCGGCTTACCATTTGTGCCTTTGCTTACTTTGTTAGCAAATTCTGTCATGGTTGCTTTGCTAGTAGGGTTAGCAGCCATTCCACCACGTACATCAAACTTAATTGTATGGTCTTCATAAAAAGAAACATGGTCAACTTTGTCGTCAATCATATCCCACAACTGTTCTGGTAATATTGCGTCGTTCTTTTTCTTAGAGTATCTTTCACCATGCGTAGCAAAATCTACCTTACCTGATTCATCTATGATAGCAAAACCTGCATCATGGTAGTACTCACTAAATCCAACGTATTTCATTCACTAAATTCCTATGTTAATCAATTAAATCTATTTATACTACAAATAAAAAAAGACTCCCGAAGGAGTCTAAAGGGGTAACGCGAGGAAATTCTATATTTTATTCGTTCAAAGATTCAGGCTTATCTTCTGGAAAGTCTTCAGCTTCATGCGTTACTTCTTGTAAAAACTTAGGCTTACTTTTTGATTTACCGAACTTAGGCTTAGTAGCAGCAGGAGCAGGAGCTGGAGCAGCTGCTGGAGCGGGCTTAGCGTGGAACTCTGAGATATCTTGTGGGTGTATTTTTTGAGTAGTATACACTTCACCAGTAGTAGGACTTTCCCATCCACGGCTAGTTGGGATTGCATCTTTACACCATTTTGGAGCTTTAATCATTTTAGTTATATCCTGTAATTTGTTATTGAGTATTAATACTATTTATACGAGTTATCCATAACTCGCTTATTTTAGTTAACGATATATTCGTAAATTTCTTTCCAGTTAGAGACAATGTTTGCTCTACCTTCGTATCCAACATTATGTGGATGTCTCATTAAGATTGAATCTAAACCCAATGCAATACCTAAATCAGCATTCTCAGGTTTATCTTCCACCCAGATACATTCTGTACCTCGATACTCTTCTAACGCAGCATCTTTATCAGCGCCAGTATCTAAGTAAGTATATGTTTCAAACGCAGTAGGACCAAACAATTCAATCAAATTCTTTGTTCTAAGGTGCTGAGCATACTGATCTTCACTTAAACTTGTTATTGCACGGAAAACATAACCATGTTCTTCATGTAACTTCTTGACGTATTTGATTGCATCATTTAGAGGAGACAGCTTACGAATTACTGCGCTCTCATTAAACATACGTATCAAACGACGCGCTTCAGTTTTTTCTAAATCATAACGCAATGCTATATCATATACGTCTGTACGTACTAATGTGTAATCGTGACGAGTCATCCACTGATTAAACGAATATACCCAGTCTAATAAAACTCCATCACAATCTACTAGTATTAACTTATCTTTCATATAACTTGTTCTCACTTATTTTTGTTGTTGTGTATCATTGCTTGCCACAATGAACTAATGTGTTCTGCTTGATTAACTGCATCAGCTAGGGCATTATGGTTATTGGCTGGCCTATTCAATTCTACCGCATCTTTGTTGAAGAGACGATACGACTTGTACATATCAACAACAGTACGACAGTCACGTACATTCCAGAATTTCCATGGTATAGGTAATCCATATTGACGGTACGCATCTTCGAGCATACTGATATCAAATGTTGCACCGTTACCCCATACTTTAGCGTTAGCCGGAAGCCATTCAGCTAAATCAATTAGAACTTGAACTATATTATCTTGTCCGCCTAATGCAGCAAAAGCTTCTGCAGGTTGAGTGTCCCACCATTCAATAGTAGACTCACATACCTTGCGATCTTGGCGTTTCCAATCTAGTTCAGCATAGAACGGTTCTTTACTTAAATCGTTTAGATCTGGACTAAAGCATACTGCGCCAATACTTGCAATTGGTGCCTGAGGCGTAATACCCAGAGTTTCTAAATCGATCATAACATTTTCGTATTTCATATAATTCCTAATTACCTAACCATGTAGCTATTATAACATGGCTAAATAATAATGTACATCTTTATTTTGCTTTATTTGAAATAAAAAAAAGACTCCCGAAGGAGCCTTATTAATTATGTTGTGGTTTTATACCTTCGATCTTTCCAATGTTGTACCATGTCAACTTTCCAGTCTCCACCGGTATAATGACAAAACTTAGCTTTATCAAAGAATTCATCTTCAGTATTATAATGAGGTGAGTCATTCCAGTTTTGACTAATTGTTTCTAAGTCAAACTCATACTTACCTAACATAGCTGATATGTATGGTTGGTCGTTCATAATTGACATATGAAATGCCGGTTTACCATAACACCAATCAACCCATGGATCAAACAACTCACGTGCACGTAATCTAGCTTCTCTGGTCCATACAACAACACCAGTATTTAATATCGTTAGCTTAGATGTTCTGCTAGGTGGCAGTGTGGGTAATATTGGAGCACCATGTTGATTAAACTTAGCAACAAACTCGCTGAATGTTTTTTCTTTATAGTCCCATGAGTTATATCCACCACCGTTACTAGTAACGATATCAGACTCTAATACACCATAGACGTCAGCACCATCGTCACATAGATCAAATATGTTATCAGTAGTGTTAACAACTATATCAGTGTCGACAAACAATACCTTATCATATTGATCAAATATTGGATCGTATATAACTCGCAAACATTCAAACAACAAAGAGGTCGAGCATCCATGCTCCTTTGTGAAGATCCTTTCAGACGAGTAATGGTGATCGGCACCTATAATTGTAGCGTATTCTTCAAATGATTGCTTAGAAATTGCAGCACACTCTTGATATAGCTCAGAACGATTGCGGCCTTTAATATCGCCACGATCATCAACTACGCCACTGGTAATCATATATTGGAAGATTGCATTCTTTCTAGACATTTTCTAATATCACCATTAATCGTTCTGCACGGTTAGTCACTTGACGATGCCATAGTGAATCACGTCCATCTATTGCTGCCTGAGGCCAATCTATGTTTTCTAATGCTCTTGTGAAGTTTTTAAACTTACTCAAACGAGTACGTCCCATATTGAACATCATATTAACAAGTACACCTTGAACTTCTTCTGGGAAGTCGTCAAAACTCCCTTCTCCGTATAAAGCATGACACTCTGAGATTGATGTGTCGAGGTCGTGTTGGAAGCATTCCTCAACTCTTTCTTTAGTAATTTTAGTTCCTACTTCAGCGCCGTATTCTGCATCTGATTCTAATACAAGGTGTCCCACTCCGAAGGTTGGATACCCAAGATGGTCTTTATAGATTTCATACTTGACACCTTCGTCAATTTTTAACGTTTCAAATACTGCAACGCGATTCATAATATTATTTCCTTTAAGTGTTGATGGTGTTTTCTTTACCAGAAGTTTTCTTAATAGCTTTAAGATGATCCTGCCATCCTCCTCCCGCAATTGTTAATGCAGATTTTTGTCCAGACACTAACATCGGTGCTCGTAGTATTACTTGCAACAGATGTTCATTGTCTAGTTTAAATTGGTCCAACTCAGAGACCCGAAGAAACTCTTCTGTAATTTCTTCGGTCTCCTTATGTTTGAATGTATATGTAGGCATATTGTGTATAATTCGCTCATTTGATAATAAAGTAGATCACTACGACAGAGCACTCGGTTACCGACTCTGAAGAGATGAGATCACCCCCTTATTTAAAGTTTCCAGTAAAATTCAGCAGACTGTCAGTAACGACGTCCTGTTTGTTTACACATGACAAAATATTTGTAACATTTTTCGACATAAAAACTCCTGGTTTAGGTTGGGTTATTTGGTTATTAAATGTGGGAACGCCTCTTGTACAAGTTTCTTAGTTAAGTATGGAGCAGGAGAAGTTTTTGCAATCATTGACAATACTACTTCTGCGTCTGTAGGATGAATTGCTTCTAACATAGCAATGAATGCATTTTCAGCACGTATTTGTGTTAGGTTTCCACCAGTAACAAACATATGAAAGTCTTTATGCTTCTTAAGTAACGACGAAGGATATGACTCTTCATTGTTAGCAGTGTATGGAGGTTTGCCTACTGGTAAACGAAAGACTAATGTGTCATCGAATGTACCACGAAGAAGATCTGTAAATGCAAGTGTGCTTTCAAACTTATGCAATACGCCGATTCGGCCGGCCTTAGTTGTTTCTTTAGAAAATTCTTCTAAAATCTCAAAGATTTCTTTAGGACGTTTTGGGTATGCCATTATTATTCACCTTATTAAAACTATTTATGTTAATTTATGTTTCTAATACTATATATCTAGTATATATCTTAGTCTATTCTTTCATTGTGTCCCCAGTCAATTACAACTGGAAATCTAGGTACTCCATCTGGAGTTCTTTCAAAGTACCTACATGTCACCCATGTAGGTGGTACTTCTTGCTCTAACAAATCTTTTAATATAGCTTTATTACCACGTACACCACTATTAAAAGTTCTGCCATCACCTAAGTCTAATGTGAAGTGCTTAGCATGTCCAGACCAGTTGCCTCGTCCTTCTAATACTTTGACCACATCAAACTCTTCGGTGATAAATTCTTTACGTTTTAATAAATTCATGCTCCTCTTATTCTCATAAGCAGCATCGTTTCTTACCATCTGTCCTTCATAACCTTGTTCAGTATATAACGCATACTCACGATCTAATTCTTCTTGACTACCACACCACGTAGCTGGAACAGTTCGTATAGGACCTCTGTGGTCGTTCAACTGATAACACACGTAATCAATTCGTGTTACAAATGTAACTGCTCCTTTACCGCGGTCACACATATCATACACATGATATTGAACCATCTCTGCACATCGAGCTGCATCTTCTTTGCTAGCTTTAGTCTTTCTGACAAGGCTTGTTATCTGATTAAAGTCATTGTTTAGTTCGTGGTTATATAACTCACCATCCAATATTGTTTCTGGATTACGAAGAAAGAAAGTCTTAAGTGCATCGCGAACATGTTGGCATGAAGTAATTCTCTTACCTGAGCGAGTGTATAATCCATCTCGCCTTGCAATACAACGAATGCCATCCAACTTAGGTTGTGAGTAACCACTAGCTTGAGGTCTCTTGGTATAGTCATGTGCTAGTTGTGGTTTAAACTTACTATATGAATCAATTGCTGCTCTATGAACAAAGTAGTCTTTCTCTACTTGTTTATCCCATTTGGCTTTAGCTTCTTCATCAGCTTGCTGGATTGCAGTAGTTGCATTCTTTTTACCGGTGTTCTTAGGACTAGTCTTCTTCCACTCACTGGTGATTAACTTACCGTTAACGTTGCCACAGACTGTCCGTGTACCAGGTATGTGAGCACATGACTCGACGTTCCACTGTCTAACATTACCATTGGTGTCACGCTTATATAGTGTCGGATACGTTTTAATTTCTTCCATGCTAAACCTCAGGTAATTCTTTAATGCGAGTTTTTACAAACTTACGATGCGACGTTGAAAATAACTTACTGGTATGAGGAATAAATGGACCTTCGCCGTTAATTTGATAACCAACTAAACCAGCTTTAGGAGCTGTGTAATATGTATGGTTAGGAGTCTCAGGGCGCTTTTCCCATACTGTTGTTTCAACCATCTTAGTATAATACTCAAATACTTTTGTCATAAACTAATCTCCAACACTCATTAAATCGACGTATACTTGTTAGTACGCCATATAAATCATCATCTGCTTTTACTGAAAAACTTAACCAAATAACTAACACAGTTCTTGCTACATTTAGTCTGAACTCTTTGCGAACCACGAAGGCACCTCACGATTTGTCCACTTAGCAAAGCCGGACTTTTCTTTAACATAATACTCACGGTAAGCATCAACAACATTCATCTTCTTACAATCATCAGGCATACACTGTGGCATAATAGTCTCACGTGCATTCACTATATTGAAAGGACACAACCATAACATACTACCGAGTTTTTCATATGTAAGATGGACCTTGTTATAACGACGTGTATATTCCTTTGCAGCTTCTTGAAAGTGAAGGTACAACCAACGATAATTAGAAGTATTTGCTCTTGCCCATATAGCGCTAGGATGATTCTTATGACATACTTTATATAGCAATTCTTCACGAGCTGCTCCGTCAATAACATAATGATCAACCATACGCTTTCCAGACTTAGATGGCTGCTTACGTGGCACACCATCTAAGATTCTATGAGCAGTAGATAACAACTGACCATACTCAACAATCATTTTGACGACATGCTTATCGCACATCATTTGAGCAGCAATCTTGGGGTCGTTATCTAATCTAAATATGTTCATTTAACAGAACTCCTCAACTTCAAGTTGGCGAATTTGATCAGCCATACCTTCAACAATACTAACGGTAACACCATGAAAATCAGCAATCTCTTTCATTGTATCATTGGTTTCATAACTTATTGATTCTTGAATATCTAATACCAACCGAGACATTTTACTCATACTTACACCGCCTTCATAATAGTTAGTGGAACGTTCCATTTAGAACCAGCAATCATAACAATTGCTTTAGTACGATTAACTTTAATAACTGTACCGTATTCTTTACCAGTTTTTCTGCTTTCAATTATAACTTTAGAACCTGCAACAAAGTTTTGAGCAGCATCTTGACACAAACCAAAACGTAAAGCCTTTTGTTTAACTTTAATCAGGTTAATAACTTTGTTCATTTCGTCCATAGACTCGATCGCATTTATCGCATTTATCATTGATGTTTTCATAATATAGTTTCTCAGTAGTTGTTCTTGATTATGTAGCTATTATACAACAAGTGTACGTCCTTGTACACACTTATTTGCAATTAATTGCAATTAAAAGTTATAATCATAAAATCTTACAGGAGCATTTTCTAAAAGGTGACGTTGACCGCAAGGAGAGAACCAGCCATTTTTTGATTTACTGTATCTGATTCTCATTGTAGGATATTCCGGAAGAGATTCGTAAGTATAAGATTGAGCATCATTGTTAGTAGTATGACCAAAGAAACCACCAATAACTGTTTCGCATTTAAAATCAGGATTAAGAGTTGCTTTCATCGAACGGACTTCGATAGTTTGACCAGAGATAACTTTGATAATTTCGTAAGGTGCCACATCAGAGTAGCCGTAATAGTTTGCGAACTTCATAGTAGTTTTAGCCATTTTTGTATCAGTCATATAGTTCTCACTCAGTAGTAGTAGTTGTTCTTGATTATGTAGCTATTATATAACGGATACGAGGAGGTGTACACAGTTATGTGCATTATTTTAAGAACGTTTTGGAATATGCTTATAACCAGATGATATAAGCAGAGGAATTCTGATGAGGGGGG
>TARA_R110002096_G_scaffold387120_1_pt1 | contig 19326 bp, 15 predicted proteins | sample TARA_R110002096 | Tara Oceans TARA_R110002096 (sample SAMEA4397295) | marine metagenome | biome: Polar Biome; feature: [DCM] deep chlorophyll maximum layer (ENVO:01000326); material: water (ENVO:00002006), including particulate matter (ENVO:01000060) such as... | depth 35 m
AGATTGCGTTAATGGAAATAAAATTTAAATTAATATTTATATTTTAGATTCAGCTTTTACTTTTTGTTTCTAGATTTTTAATTTCTTGTTTTTATACCTTATATCTTGTCTTTTATATCTTATTTTTTATATCTAATTCTTTTCCTTTTTAATTCTTTTTCTTGATTATAGTAGTTATATACCCCAAGAATATAATATATTAATCTTGATATAATTTTGTCTTTTTTAATTGTTTTTTAATTTTGATGTTTTATCATTTAATACTTAATCTTATTTATCTCATGTTAAATCTAAATTGCAATTAAATAGAGTAATTAATGAAAAAACATATAATTTTTGTTGTATTAAATCCTAATGGACTTACAAGAATGGCCCAAAGAAATTTTGTTGGTCACATGTCAATTATGGTAACAAAGTTACAAGCAGGTGGGCATACTTTTAGTGTTAAAACTATAGATGTAAACAAATCAAGCGATCAAGCTTGGGATATAACCAAACTTGATCTTTATACAAAAGCTACAGATATACCTGATAATAAAAATGAAATATCTGGCATAGTTATATATGGGCAACAACCTCGAGAAGGATTGAATGCTGAAGATGTAAAATGTATAAGTGGCTGTAAATCATCTGTAACATTTGAAGATCCACATAAAATAGAGAATTCAGAAGATATTGAACAAGAAAATAATTTAGCATTAAATAAGATTTTTTTAGAAGATAGTAATGACGAGCTATCTGTTTTAATTAAAAAGACAAATGAATTTTTAGTTGCACAAGTTGGTAAAAACCGAGTTAGTGATTTACATATTAGGTTTCAGATTTGTTATGCAAATTTTAGTATATTAAAAAGCAATACAGGAAGACTGTCTATTGTTGAGGCGATGTTGTACTCAGCTCCTATGAAAAATCTTTATGTTTCGGCTCCTGATAGTTTGAGTATTTTACATGATGAAGGACAATATATTGATCATAAAGCTAATAAAGAAGAGCCTTATCCCCCATTTATTCTAGTTATAGACTCCGTAAAAAAATTTCTTCCTAAATTAATTAAAAATGCACTAGAGAAAGAATCTTTAAAGAATATTAATCAGCAACAACAATTGTTCAAGGTTTTATGTGTTCATCCTAATATTCTGGATATAGTAAGTAGTAAAGCAAAAGATGATTGCTCAGGAGAGCTTTTGTCTGATAAGTATAATATTGAGCTGATGGATGCCTTAGACTCTGCAAAAAAAACAGCATCTGGCCTAAAAAGGCCTAGATAAGTTCCTTATGTGAAGTTAATATTTTTTATACTTATTTAAAAAAAATAAAAATAATAAGTTTTAAATTATTTGGCTGATTTTTTTCTTACTTTATAAATAACAAATAAGATTATAGTAAATATTATTATAAAAAAACTAGCAATAAATTGATAATACTCAACATAACCTAACAATTTAATGACTGATTGAGCTATTAAATAGCCTATATATGAAAAAATTAATGCCCAAATAATAGAGCCTATTAAATTTAGTATTAGGAATTTGATGTAGCTCACTTTACTAAGACCAAGGGCTATAGGAGTAACAGTTCTTAAGCCATATAGAAATCTAAAAGAAATTATTAATAAAGTTTCATATCTATCGATTATGTTAGTAATTTTTTGAGCTTTTAAAGCTAAATTAGGTTTTTTATTTAAAATTTTTGTACCATATTTTCGACCTAAGAAAAAATAGAATTGGTCTCCTATAAAAGCACCTAAACATGACGCTATTACAACTAATGGAAATTTAAGTGCTCCAGAGTGAACAAATACACCAGCAACAATAACAATAGTTTCACCTTCTAAAAAAGTAAAAAGTATTAATATTATATATCCGTATTGAGATATTAGATGGTTAAGATACTCTAAAGTTTGGTTATCCATTAGATTATTATCATTGTTAAATAAACTTTTAATTTAAATATAGCTTAATGTATAATTATAGACTATCGATGTGAATTTTATGAAATGGAATTTAAGAAATTAAAATTAGAGCCTTTATATGCGATTACAGAAAATAAAATTATCAGGATTTAAATCATTTGTTGATCAAACCACCGTTCCTTTAAAAAATAATTTAGTTGCAGTTGTTGGACCTAATGGGTGTGGTAAATCTAACATTATTGATGCTATTCGTTGGGTTATGGGAGAGAGCTCTGCTAAACATTTGCGAGGCTCATGTATGGCTGATGTTATTTTTAATGGCTCAGAAAAACGAAATCCAGTAGGGCAAGCCCAAATAGAATTAATTTTTGATAACAGTGATCATAAAATAATAGGCCAATATGCTAATTATAATGAAATATCTGTTAAAAGAACCGTAACACGAGATGGACAATCTAATTATTATTTAAATAATTCTAAATGTAGAAGGCGTGATATTGCTGATGTTTTCCTAGGAACAGGTTTGGGCGCTAGAAGTTATGCCATTATAGAACAAGGTATGATTTCTAAAATTATTGAGGCAAAACCAGAAGAGTTGAGAGCTCATTTAGAAGAAGCAGCTGGAATTTCTAAATATAAAGAAAGACGTAAAGAAACAGAAACAAGAATGCAAAATACTAAAGACAATTTAACTCGTCTTAATGATATTATGCATGAACTTGATAAACAAATAATTATTCTAGAAAAACAATCACAGGTTGCAAAAAAATATAAATTATTAAAAGCAGAAGAATTTGAAGTTAAAGTAACTAGTTTGGTTTTGAAATTTAATAATTTAAGGCAAAAAGCTGAGAAAATAACTGAATATTTAAAAAATCATACTGAACATTTAGATAAATTAAATTTAGAAAAAAGTACTATTAATACAGAAATTAATAAATTTAAAGCAGAAGAAGAAAAGTTATTATTACTAGTGCAAAAAGCATCAGAAGAATTCTATAAATCAGAAAATTTAATCAATAGAATAGAGCAAGAAATAAAACAAATTCAAGATGAAAATAATCGATTATTGAGTGATCAGAGTTATATTAAGCAAAGCCTAGAAAATAATAAAACTAATGTTGTTAATTTAGAAAAAGAGCTCGATGAGCTAGAAATTAGATTAAAAGACATTTTGCCAGACGTTGAGTATTATAAAAGTCAAAATATAGAATTAAAACAAAAACTAAATAGTTACGAGCAAGAAGAGCAAAATTGGGAAACCAAATGGCGTGATTTACAGCAACAAAAATATAGTTTAGAAAAAGTAATTAATAATTATAAAAGCGATATTGAAAAATATGATACTTTAATAATGCGTGCTGAAGGGCGTAAAAACAAATTACAAGAAGAGCAAGGTAACTTTTCAAGTGTAATTAATCAAGACGCGAAAATTCAATTGATTAATGATGATATTAATAAATTGAACGAGAATTTATTTTCTAAAAAAGATGAGTTAAAAATAATTGAACAAGATATTTTAGAAAAGAATAAGTTAATTGCTGAATATGAAAAAGAGTTTAATAGTAATCAACATGAATTACATCAATTAAGAGGTAGGCTTTCATCACTAGAAACTATCCAAGAACATGCCTTAGGCAAACAACATAAAAAACAACAAGAATGGTTAAAAAAACATGAGCTTGATAAAAATAAAAGACTCGCTGAAATTTTAGATGTAAATCCTGACTGGAGTAAAGTTGTTGAGTCTATTGTTTACGATAATATAGCTTCAATTAAATTAGGATGTTTTGACAATTTAAAAACATTATTATCAAATGATTTAAATAATGCCTCGGCTAGCTTTTTTATTAATAATGATCAAACATTAAATTATAATCATAAAACTGATAATTCTTATGATGACTTAGTTTTATTATCTAGCAAAATTAAAAATTTTGAACTAGTTTCTGCTTTTTGGCCTGGTAATATTTATTGCTTAGATTCTGTTGTTGATTTTAATGATCAAATAAGTATAAATGCATTGCTTGTTAATGTTGACTTACTAAAAAACAACGATTCAATTGTTACTAAAAACGGTATATGGATTAATAAAAATTGGCTTAAGGTTTTAATATCTAATAACAATCAAAAAGAATCTAATGGTTTAGGTGTTCTTGAGCGTGAAAAAGAAATAAAACAATTAATTAACAGTTTAGATTTAATTAAAGATAATATTGAATTAATAAAAAGTAATATTAATTTAGAAAAAGAAGTTATACAAAAAGTAATAAAAGATAAAAACTTAGTAGAGAATAATATTAAGCATTTATTACAGCAAGAATCTACTAATAAGCTAAATTTAGCTAAATTAGAGATGGAGTTAAAACAACAAAAACAAAACGAAGACAAATTAAAACAAGAGTTATTAGAAATAGAAAATCAAATATCTAATGATACTTTGAGAGTTAAAGAATTAAGAACTAAATTAGAAGATTCTATTAATAAGTTTTGCAGTATAGAGAAAGCTTATGAAGGCCTAGATAAAGAAGGGATTATTTATAAAGGTCAGTTAAAGAAAATAAGAGAAGAATATAGTTTACTTAAAGAAAAAGTACATAAAATTGAAATTCAGAAACAAGAAATAAATTATAAGTTAGATTCAGTAAAAAAAGAGTTAACAGAAAAAGTACGATACAAAGAAAAATCTTTATTAAAACTTGAAGATATTGACAAAAAACTAGAAAGATTAAACCCCAAATTAATTGAATTACAAGAAAGCCTAAAATCTAGTTTAGAATCTAAAGAAGAAAAGGGACAAAATGTTGCTTTAAATAAAGATAGTTTAGCGGGAACTCAAAATAATATAAAGAAATTGGAACAAGAAATAAGTAATTATGGTGAAAAGCTATTAACTGTAAATAACCAAATAACTAATGCTAAATTACAGCTTCAAGATATTGATACAAGAAAAGCTACTATTGAAGAAAGCTTAATGGAAGAAGATGCTAATTTAGATGAGCTTTTAGACAAAATTGATTTAGATTCTGACTATAGACTAGCTGAGAAAAATTTAAAAATTATTCAAACCAAAGTATCAAGCCTTGGTAATGTAAACTTGATGGCTATTGAAGAGTTTGATAAACAAACTGAAAGAAAAGAATATTACGTAAAGCAACAAGATGATTTAGAAAAAGCTTTAGAAATATTAGAGCAAGCCATCGCTAAAATAGATAAAGAAACTATTGAAAACTTTAAACAAACTTTTGATATAGTTAACCAAGAGCTGCAATATTTATTTCCAAAAGTTTTTATTGGGGGTGAGGCTAAATTAATATTGACTGGTGAAGGTCTTTTAGATAGTGGCGTTAGTATAATGGCAAGGCCTCCAGGCAAGAAAAATAGTTCAATTAATCTATTATCAGGTGGCGAGAAGACTTTAACGGCAATAGCATTAGTTTTTGCAATATTTAGATTAAACCCTGCGCCTTTTTGTTTATTAGATGAAGTAGATGCGCCTTTAGATGATGCTAATGTTGGCAGATTTTGTAGTTTAGTAAAAGAAATGGCAAAAGATGTGCAATTTATCTTTATAACACATAACAAGATAACAATGGCGTTAGCTGAAAAGTTAATAGGTGTAACCATGGGTGAGCCAGGGGTATCAAGATTAGTTTCTGTTGATATAGAACAAGCAGCAGAATTAGCGCAAAAATAAAAATAAGTGTTATTATTATATTATAATACTTAATGAATTGAATATAGGGTATATTTTATGAATTTTGAACTGTTATTATTTATTTTTACATGTATATTATTAGGTGTTCTAGCTTTTGATTATAGAAAAAAACGTTTGGCTAAGACAGCTGATGAGAATACCGATAAAGCAGAATTATTTAAAAGAAATTCTAAAAATAATACAAATTTAGACAAAAAAGAAACTCAAAGTTTTTTTAAAGGTGAATATGTAAGCAAATCTAGAGTAGTGAAACGTAATAACTTTAAATCTAATATAGATAATAATGATACATTAGATAAAAATACTAAAAAAAATAATAATGTGAAATTTATATCTTTATATGTGCAAGCTAAAGAGCAAGATGCATTTTTGGGCAATGATTTATTGAGGGTTTTATTGTCTTTAGGGTGTAGATACGGAGATATGAATATCTTTCATAGACATGAAAATAAGAATGGTCTTGGAAAAGAAATTTTTAGTGTTGCATCTATGTTAGAACCAGGTACTTTTGATTTAAATAAGTTACCAGAAACAAATATTCCTGGAGTTGTTTTGTTTTTTTCTACTAATAATTGTAATAATCCGCTTGAAGTTTACCATTTGATGCTTGATGCTGCTAAAAGAATATCTCATTATTTAAATGGTATTTTACTTGATAGCTCAAGAAATTTATTGACCTCAGAAAAAGTAACGCATATCAATGAATTGTTAGCAAGTTATACTAATGATGCTGAAGAGGATGTTTTTTGAGTTTAGATGTAGTAAATATTGAGCAAGAAATTTTAGAGCTAAAAAAAACTATAGAAGATTATAATTATAAATATTATATTTTGGATGATCCATGCGTATCTGATTATGAATATGATCTTTTATTTTCAAAATTACAAAAATTAGAAGAGTCTTACCCTGATCTAGTAACTAAAGACTCTCCTACCCAAAGAGTTGGCGCATTAAAGCCTCTTGATAAGTTTTCTTCAGTTATTCACAAATCACCAATGTTATCTTTATCTAATGCTTTTTCATTAAAAGAACTACAGGGATTCTTAGATAGGATAAATAATAAGTTAGATTTAAATAATCAAGCTAGTTTAGATTATGTGTGTGAACCAAAAATAGATGGGTTAGCAGTAAATTTATTATACAAAAATGGAATTTTAGAGTTAGCTGCAACAAGAGGAGATGGCTTAACAGGAGAAAATGTTACCCAAAATGTAAAAACCATAAAATCGGTGCCGTTAAAATTAAAAGGAGATAATATACCTGAGTTTCTAGAAGTAAGAGGTGAAGTTTATATTACCCATAAAGATTTTGAAAAATTAAATTTGGAAGCTACTAAAAACGGTGATAAACCTTTTGTTAACCCTCGAAATGCAGCAGCAGGTAGTTTAAGGCAATTAGATTCTAGTGTTACAGCAAAAAGAAGTTTATCTATTTTTTGTTATAGCGTTGGTTATGTTTCAGATAGTAATTTGCCAGATAATCATTTTGAGATACTATCTAAGTTAAAGTCCTGGGGATTTAAAATTAATGATCTTATAAAAAAAGTAAATAATATTCATGATTTAGATAGTTATTATAATCAATTATTGAATAATAGAAATAATTTAAATTATGATATAGATGGAGTTGTGTATAAAGTAAATTCAATAACTATACAAAAAGAACTTGGTAGTGTAGCAAGATCACCAAGATGGAGTATTGCTTATAAGTTTCCAGCTCAAGAAAAAGAAACTATTTTATTGAATGTAGAGTTCCAAGTTGGGAGAACTGGCTCTTTAACTCCGGTTGCAAGATTACAACCTGTTTTTGTTGGGGGCGCAACTGTTAGTAATGCAACATTACATAATATTAAAGAAATTAAACGAAAAAATATTAAAATAAACAGCAAAGTGATTATAAGACGAGCAGGAGATGTAATACCTGAAGTTGTTGCTGTAATTGATGAAAATAATAATAATAACAATTACGAAGATATAAAAATTCCAACAACATGTCCTGAGTGTGGCTCATTAGTTGTAAAAATTCCTGAACAAGTAGCCATTAGATGTTCTGGAGGACTATATTGTCCAGCACAATTAAAAGAAGCAATAAAACATTTTGTTTCAAGGAAAGCTATGAATATAGATGGACTTGGAGATAAAATAGTTGATTTATTAGTGTCAGAAAAAATTATTAATACAATTGCTGATATATATAAAATACAGCATGAAGATTTAATAAATTTGCCAAGAATGGGAGATAAATTAGTTAATAATATTTTATTAGCTATAGAATCTAGTAAACAAACAACTTTGGCTAAATTTTTATATTCTATAGGTATCAGAGAAGTAGGTGAAAGCAAAGCAATATTATTAGCAGAAAACTTTGGTTCTATTGATAATATTATCAAAGCAAAAGAAGAACAGTTAGTTACAATTTCTGATTTTGGAAAAGTTGTCTCTAATAATATAGTTAGTTTTTTTAAAGAAAATCATAATATAGATGTAATTAATAAGTTAATTGAGTATGGGGTTCATTGGAATAATCTGAAATTAGATATTGATAATAGAAAAAATTTGCCGCTGACTAATAGTACTTATGTTATTACAGGAACTTTATCTAAAATGAGCCGAGATGAAGCAAAAGCTAAACTTCGTGAATTTGGAGCAAAAGTAACAGATACTGTTTCAAAAAATACAACAGCCTTAATAGCTGGAGAAAAAGCAGGCTCTAAAATTAAAAAAGCTGAAAAATTAGGAATTACGATTTATACTGAAGAAGAGTTTTTAAATTTACTTAAGCAGTTTTAATCAATCAATATATCAAAAGGGAATTATTTTATGTATGAAAGAGTCTTATACGCAACTGATTTATTGCCAGAAACAGAGTGTGTAGCAGAAAGAGCAAAAAAAATTGCAGACTTTCATAATGCTGAATTATATATGATTCATGTTGTTGAAAACCTGCCAGCTATATATGCAAGCCCTATGGTTTTTGATGTTGAATCAACAATATATCAAGAAGCTAAAAAAGGCATGAAAGAGCTTGCTAAAAATATAGGAGTTGATTTTAATAAAAACTGTAAAGTTGAATTAGGCTCTATAAAAGAAGAAGCTTTGCATTATGCAAAAAGCCTAAAAATAGATTTAATCGTTGTTGGTAGTCATACCAAGCACGGCCTTGCTTTCATACTAGGTTCAAATGCTAATAGTTTATTAGATATTGCTCCATGCGATGTTTTAGCTATTAAGACAGAAGTTGATAAGTAAAAAAATATATATTTATAATATTTATTTTTTTATATCTTTGTTACCCCATCCCGATTAGATATTTCGGGAAAGGGTTATGGGGTTTTAATTATCTAATTTCTACTTGTGTGCCTATAGGAGAGAAATTATTAAGCCATTTAGCATCAGTCATGTTTAGTCTTATACAGCCATGACTTATAGCAAATCCAGGCATTTGATATTCATGCATTGCATATCCTTTGTAAAAGTGCATGCAGTATGGCATTGGCGCTCCACCGTTTGGAACTGGATACGATGATGATTTACAATTTGCTCCTTGTTTACGATAAATTTTAAATCTACCTCTAGGAGTATTATGCTCACCATCTTCTCGACCAGTGTTAACAGGTCCCCATCTAACTAAATCACCGCTTTTATCATAAGCAGCATATGCTTGTTTATTAACATTTATTACTATTTTTTTAGTACTTGAGCTTGATATTTTATCAGGAAAAGGTGAATTTTCTCTATATGTCGTATTAATATCTCTAGGAACAACTAACCAGTCTCTATATTTTAAAGCCATGTTAGTTCTATTTAGGTTCATTACAAGTCTTCTTTTTTCTTTTTGAGGAAATAGTTTAGCCCATGTATCGCCTTTGTAAATTTTTATACATTTATACTTACTAGTATTACACAATTTTTTTCCATAGAAAGGATCGGATGAATTACTAGATACAGCACTTCTTTCCGCAAAATTATCGCTTTCAAACATATTATAGCTAGAGCAACCGTAGTTGAATGATGCTATTAATACAGGAATTAGTAGTTTGTTTATAAACCGCATTACTTTAAACCCCACAAATTAAAATAAATTATAAATTTTTTTCGATGTCCTTATTATATATTTTCCTAAAAATTCTATTATATGGACGGCATATTCATGCCTATAATTTCATTAAACTTACTTCTTCAAACTATAAGTTTTTTTTATTTAGATTTATTAAGCTGTTTTTTAATATAGCAAATGATAATAAAATTTTTGTTTCAAACCTGAATTTATTCTTATCTTTTATGTTACATCTTTTATTATTAGTATAATAAGTCGTTATACCATCCGGATATTTATTGGGAGAGTTTATATATTCAATAAGATGAGAAAGTTTAACTTTGCGCATTCCAACGGTCTCAGTTTGAGCTAATGTTAAATGTCTATATTTTTTTAAGCCACCATATCTTCTTAAATAATAATTTTTAGTAAAATAATCACAGTGATTATTTAGTTTATTGTTTTTAATAGATATTATAAATAATTTAGTACGGAAGACTTTATAATCTATAGCTTTTAGGTTTATATAAGAAGTATTGCCAAAGACATCAAGAGATTCTTCATTTAGCTCTCTTATTGCAGCTTTAAACACAGATTTATCTTTCTTTTCAATTAATCCACCAAATAGATCTATTACTGATTTTTTATTATGAATATCTAGTGTAAAATATACCCATTTATTACCAGTTGAGTCTGTAATAATAGGTAATATAGCGCCATATTTATAAAAATCTAATTCCTGGGAATTTGTTTTTACAAAAGAAAAAATATTAGCGTGTAAGACATTTATGATTAAAATAAAAAATAATAAAGTAAATTTTAAAAAAGCCATAGGATTATATTTAATATTTATACTATACATTAATTACATATCGGTTAGTTGGTCTAAAAATACAGCTTAACTACTTATAATAAAATTTGTAATAAATCTAAATGATTATGGCTTGGCCAACTTTAAAAGGCTTGACAATAAAATATTAAGATGGTTAACTAGTAAATAAATTTTACTTAATTTTGTAGTAAAAAGAGGGCATATGAAGAGTAATAAGTATCAAATTATATTAACATCAGACGGTGGTGGTGGTCATAAGGCTGCAGCAGAAGCTTTAAAGCAATTTGCAGATATTAATAATGACAAAACAATATTAATTAATATAATTAAAGATCATTGGCTTTTGCCTTGGAAAAATTTTTGGGCTATTGATCAAGTTGCTATTAATGGTTGGAATGAAGCTCAAAAATCAGGAAATGTATCTATATCTAAATTTCTAGCTAGCCTACATTTTTTAACTTATTTTTCTCGTGGTAATGTTAAAGAAAACCTGGTTAAATTAATTGCTGAAAAAGAAGTTGATTTTCAAAATGCAGATAAAATAGAGGTTCATAATACAGGTCTTTTATGCATATGCTCTATGGTAAGCGCAGTTGCCGAATATAACCGAGATGTTGATTTTCATAATGAACATAACCCAAATACTTTCAAAAAGAAAATTAAGTTTATAAATCACTTTACAGATTTGCCTGCAAAAGGAGCTGATGGACATAAATGGACAAATTTTGCTTATGAAATGGATGCTTTAGATCCTAAAGATATGAACGATGCTTTGTTTGAACTTCGTACTCCTAATCCTGTTCTTTCTGATGAAGAAATTAAATTCATCAAAGGTAGTACAGAAAAGGAAAAACAAGAACGGTATCACGAATTTATGAAAGAAGTTTACAAAACTTTATATTTAAATTTGCCTAAGGATGAATCAGGGCAAGATATTTTAAGAGTTAAATTTACTGATGGCCCGATAAGGCCTGCTTTTTTACATTATAAAGAAACTCCAGCAAAAAGAAGTAATTTATTAAAGTTAAATTTTACAAATGAGCAAGAATATAATGGACTAAAAGCGCAGTTAGGCAATATCTTATCTGAGTATTATTCTGACAATGGTGATAATTATGCACACATGAGATTAGACAACGAATCTAACAAGGCAGATATAATAACAATCATGTTAGGTAGTCAAGCCGATATAGATGGAAGCTTGTCAATCGTTGACTCTGAGATTGAGTTATCAAAACAATCGCCAGAAAAACCAAAATATATATTTATATTTTGTGGTCCAAATAATTCAGATAATGAATTGTATAAACAGGCATTAGCAAAATCTGATCTGAGTAAAGATAGTAATGTTAAAATTATACCATTATCAAGTCAAGGGGCTAATACTATTGCTCATTTATATTCTACCGCAGATGTAGTAAATATTAGGCCAGGTGGAATATCATCAATGGAAGCTAAATTAGTAGTTAAAAAAGACTTAATTGTTTACGCTAGTTTAAGCCCAATGCAAAGAATGATTGATTCTTTATTAATGAGATCTAAAAGTGATTTAGAAAAAATACATTCCAATGCAACTGAAGAAGATATGAATGCAGGATTTATTCCTTGGGAAATTACTAATGCTAGAGGGATAGGTCAAAATACTGGAATTAATGTTTCAAAAGTAAATCAATATTCATATAGGCTTACAAGATCTTTAAATGTTAAAAAAGATGAAATATTATTACTATTACAAAACGAGCAATATTCTGACGCAATTAGCATACTTAAAAATTTAGATGAAGACTTGTGTAAACATATTGTTTTAGATAATCGTCCTAATCTTAGAAAAATTGCGGCTTTATCATTACTGCTTAAGCATTTAGACTCTATAAAAAATAATTATTCTAAGATAAAAGTCGATAGTGAAAAACCAGAAGAGTATCAAGAAATTATTAATAACTTAATAAATAATATTAATGAAAACGAAAAATTATTAAAAAATAATCCTTTTGATGATCAAAGTGAACAAAGAATTTCAGCTATTTATTCATGTATCATGGATACATCTAACGAGATTTTTGAAAAACTTGAAAGGGACATTACCGCTAAAAATTCTGAAAGCATATTAAAAATGTTGGCAAGTGTTATTCGCAGTATAATGGCGCACATTCCAATTGTTAGAATATTTATTGCTGATTCTTTAGAAGCTAAATATTATGCTTTAAGTGAAAATATTGCAGATATTAATAAGGAAGCCAATTTTTCACAAAAAGAATTTGTCCAAATGAGAGCTTAATTATTTTGTTACAACATAAAAGCTTATATTTAAATTCTTTTGTTAAAGTTAAAAGTAACAACACTTTTTTTATGTATGCAGCACAAAGCTTTATGGTTGCATGTTTATTTAACAAGAATATACCTGATTGGTTTATAAGTAATGGTTATGAGAAAGATTTAGATGGCAATAAAATTGATAGCCCCTTTATAAACTTTATTGAGCAAAATAAAAATTGGGACAATAAATCTAGAAAGCCAAAACCTAAATATTATGATTCTTTTGAAAACTTAACTTTTTCTAATCGATATGTTAAATCAAAATTAGCTCATAATAGTTACTCTGATCAAGACAATACAATAGAAGATAATTATTGTCATTTAGAGGCAATGTCTTGTGTGCCTAATAATAAAGTTCTTAATAATGAGCATTTACCTGGTCATGGTAAGCATATAATTTATTTTACAGGTATTAATATTTGTTATCAGCAATTATTTAGTGATATTTCTAGTATAGCAAAAGAAACTGGTGCAACAGTTCATGCATTTAATTATCCAGGGGTTTCTGGTAGTACGGGAGTTATTAGAGAATCTAATGATTTAATTAACTCAGGCATGTCAATGGTTTATGATCTAATCTCTCAAGGAATTGATTCTACGGACATTATTTTACAGGGAGATTGCAATGGATCGGCTGTAGCCTATGATGTAAAAAGAATTCTTAATAATAAAAATAATTTTAAATTAAGAGTTATAATGAATAATGCTTATAGTCATATGACAGAAATAATGTATAACTTAGTTACCAATTTTTCATGTTTTATACCTGGAGCTATAAAGCATCTAATTTCTTTTATGGTATCATATACTGGTTGGGATCTTTCTCCTTGTACAATAAGAGAAGAGGCAAAAGAAGAAGTTTATTCTAAAATGACAAACGAGCAATGTCATATTTATCATATTGGCGATAAAGCTTTACCTACTGGTAGTTTGAGTGATGCCGTAAAAACTCCTTTTGATTTTAATAGTAACTCTAAAATAGATTCTTTGTATTCCAGTCATAAAGTTAAAGTTAAAGATTCAAAAAGAATTATACATGCAAAAAAACAAAAAGTTTCAGAAGATGAAATAGATACCCACTTAATTCCTTTGTGTGATTTTGAACTAAATGATGATTCTAAATTAAGTGCTTACGCAGGATTTGTTAATAAGTTTTTAGAAATATCAAATGAGTATATTGCCAAATCTTTGAGTGACAATAGAGCTAGTTCATCTTTATCATGTTAAATAAAATTAATTTCTTGATATTTTTTTAAGTAAATTTAATAAAGAATTTTTAAAATCTAAAGTAGCCTTACATAAGCATATGGTGTTTCTGGCAAGAATAATATAGGCTTTTTTAATGTGTTTATTATGCAACGCTGTTAAATGTTTTTTGATTGTGCTTAATTCTTCTCTATCAATTGGCCCTGTTAAAGCTAAATCTGTTGAGTTTAATTTTTTTATATTATTAGCTGCATTTAAAACTAATTTATTAGCCAAATTTAATGCCATTTGCTCACTTAATCCTGAATCTTGAAAGCATTTTTTAGCCATGTCTGTTAGCGTTACCGTATAATTAGATGCTATTACACAAGCTGCGTGATATAACTCTTTTTGTTCAGAATTAACTTTAAATATTATACTTCCAAAAGAATCAAAAATAGGCTTTATTATATTATAAGTATATTCACATCCTTCAAAAGCACAATATGTTCCTTTAAAGTTATTTACTGCCATTAATGAGTCTGCAAAGCTTTTAACTGGATGAATACTTGCGGTATAAACATTTACTTTTTTATCTAGTTTATCTAGATTGTTTAGGCTTTTTAAATTTTTAGCTGAATTCAGAGCATCTATATTTAAAATACCACTACAATGAATAACTATACTGTTAGACTTTATCTTATTATTTTTAACAAGCTTATCGCATATTATTTGAATTAAATCATCAGGGGTTGTAATAAAAGTTATATCAGCCAAAGGTAGCTCTTGAATACTTGAATATGCTTTTCCTTGATTTATAAATTCTATGGCTTTTTGAGAGCTTTCTATATTTGAATTAACTATCCCTTGAATACTGCATTTGTTAGAATCAGCTAATAATTTACCAATAGCTTTACCAAGTTTGCCTGCTCCAATAATATTAACAGTGTATATATTCATTTTATATTATTTATATTTAGTAGGATCAGAAATGCCTGAATCTTTAAATCCTTGCTTTCTTAATGTACAACTATCACAAAAACCACAAGCCTTACCATTTGCATCAGCTTGATAGCAACTAATAGTACTACTATAATCGACTCCTAGTTTTAATCCTAATTCTATAGTCTTGGCTTTTGATAATTGCAATAAAGGCATTGTAATATCTAGTTTATGTCCATCTAATACATATTTAGACGATGTATTTATTAAATTTTGATAAGCTTCAAAAAATTCTGGCCTACAATCTGGATAACCTGAATAATCGACAACACTTGCACCTATATAAATATATCTTGCTTGTACAACTTCTGCATAAGCTAAAGCATAAGATAAGAATATAGTGTTACGAGCAGGAACATAGGTAATTGGAATCTCACCATTATCTTTATATTCTGGGACATCAATGTTTTTATCAGTCAAAGCAGAGCCACCTAGCTCTCCTAAAGATTGTATATTTACGATAAAATGTCGTTTCGCATGAAATTTTTCTGCATTTAATTTAGCCATTTCAAGCTCTGCTTTTTGTTTTTGACCGTAATCAAAACTTAAAGCATAGCAATCTAAATTTTTATTGGAAGCAATAGCAAGACAGGTAGTTGAATCTAAACCACCAGATAATAATATAATAGCTTTCTCTTTCATTTTTTTAACTAAAGTGAACTAATTGAGTATACTATATAAGCTTTTTTAATATAAATAAAGTGGTATAATGTTCTTCTTTTTTCAAGAGATATATTAGTTATGCGTTTATTTACTATCAAGAATAAATCTGATGTTTCTGCTGCCTTATTTTTGACTTTAGCAATTTTAGCTCCAGCAATTATTAGCACTAATTATTGTTTTAGTCTTTTAGATGAGAAACATAAGAATCAAACTAAAAAGAATAAATTTTAATATTATATGCTAAAAACAGATGTAATTGTAATCGGTGCTGGTGCAGCGGGTTTAATGTGTGCTATTGAAGCTGCAAAAAAAGGCCGTAAAGTAGTTATATTAGAGCATTCAAATAAACCTGGTAAGAAAATTTTAATGTCAGGGGGTGGAAGGTGTAATTTTACTAATTATTATGCTTCGCCTGAAAATTATCTATCATCTAATCCGCACTTTTGTAAGTCAGCATTAAGTCAATATACACAGTGGGATTTTATAGCATTAGTTGAAAAATACAGTATAGAGTATTATGAAAAAACTTTAGGGCAGCTATTTTGTAAAAATAAATCTAAAGATATATTGAATATGCTTTTATCTGAATGTGATAAATTTAATGTTGAGTTAAAAACTCATACAGAAGTTTTAGATGTAGAGTTTATTAAAAACAATCATTTTATAATATCAACCGAAACTAATAAATATCATGTCGAATCGTTAGTTATAGCAACAGGGGGGCTATCTATTCCTACAATGGGGGCGTCACCTTTTGGATATAAGATTGCGAAACAGTTTGATCTTGATGTTTTACCAACAGCTGCAGGTTTGGTGCCTTTTACATTAACAGATAAACAAAAAACGAAATATGCAAAATTATCTGGAATTGCAGTTAATGCCGAAGTAACATGCAATAATCGAAGTTTTAAAGAAGGTTTGTTATTTACTCATAGAGGCTTAAGCGGGCCAAGTATTTTACAGATATCATCTTATTGGAAACCTGGCGATGAAGTGTTTATTGATATTTTACCTGATGTGGATTTATTAGAAATTTTAGAAACACATAAACAATCTTATCCAGAAAAATTATTAAAGACAGTATTAAGTCAATATTTACCTAAAAGTGTTGTAAAATATTTTTTAGATTTTGAATTAGATCATTTAAATTTAAATGATGTATGCTTAAAGCAGTTGAATTCACAAAACTTAACAATAATTGAACAATTATTTAAAAACTGGGTAATAAAACCTGCAGGAACTGAGGGATACAGAACAGCTGAAGTAACTTTAGGTGGAGTTGATGTAAATCAAGTTTCATCAAAGACTATGGAGACCAATAGTATTAAAGGGCTATATTTTATTGGAGAAGTATTAGATGTTACAGGTTGGCTAGGAGGTTATAATTTTCAATGGGCATGGTCTTCTGGTTTTGTTGCAGGTCAAAATGTCTAGGAGTTAATCAGATTAAGTTTCTTTCCATAAATCTGTAACATATTTTAAAAATTAAATTAAATTAAATTAATTTAAGTAAAAAAACATTGTTACAGATCAAGAGTTTGCCAGGACCATTTATCGTGTTTTTGTAATTAATGGCAGCAGCATGTGCTTTTTATTGGTTCCGGAGAGTTATCTAAGTTATCTGTAAATAAAAAGTCTGTTATTTTATTCCATAATAGTGAAATTTGCTCAAAAAAGCTTTGTTCTTGTGCAATATTTTCATCGCTATTTGATAAATTGACCATTGATGCTGATATGAGTAACGATACGCAGCAAGCTGACATTCCTAAGCATGCCATAGAAGGAGATAATGTAAATCCTAACATACTACAAAATAGTCCATTTACAGCTGAGAGCATAAAAGTATTATATAATAATGCAAATCCTGTAAATACATTTAAATAATTAACACCACTATAAAATACATCAACTAAATCTGATAAATTTTTTAAATTAGCTTGTGTTGTTATTAAATTTGCATCTTGTGCTACATTATCATTGATACTAATTCCACCAGATAAGTTTTGTCCTATGCATATGCCTAAATCTGCATGTTGTATGGCTTTTTTATCATTTATAGAGTCACCAACCATCCAAACATTATTTGAATAAAATGTGTTTTTTAAATGCTGTAAATAACCAATGGAATTAGGTATATCGATTGTTCCGTATAATTTTAGATTACGAATAACTTCATCTTTTTGACTAGATTCACCATGGAATTTTTCATTAAAAATGATGTTTTCTGGATTTATTCCTATTTTTTCTAATTCAGCTCTGCAGCTTTTTAAATTTTCTTCATAACCATTAGTGCTATGACCACTTAGTATATATACAGCAATTCCTTTATTTACTAAATTTTGTAAAAGTTCTTTTGCTCCATCAATTAACTTATATGGCGCGTTAGAATCATTTTGATTTGGTTCATAAAGTGTGTGGGTTCTATCAAAAACAATAATATCTGGTTTGTTTAATACAGGCGTTTTATTAGCTTCAAATCCATATTTTTTTGATAGCTCTAAAGCTTTATTTAGAATAATGGGCTTTGTTACTAAAAATACGCATGGGCAGGTCGACATAAAGTTTATGGCAAAACTTTGTACTCCTGCTATTAAAGATCCTGTAACTAGCCCATTAAATAGACCACAAGCCAAAGATATTCCTAATATTGAGCTAAGGAACATTTGTAACATAGGATGATCGATATTATGACTGTTTGAAGTATTTTTAATAGGATGATAATCTTCATTACATATAACTTGTCCTTTATGAACAAGTGTAAATGCTGAAAGATTATCTCCATCTTTTTTATCAACAGATGATTCTGCCGAGTCATCATTTACTTTGCACTCATTTCCTTCAACTATGCAAGATACTGGTATTGTCATTGGCTTATCAATAATAATACGCATGCCTTTTTTTAATTTGTTTAATTGAACTTCTGTATGTTCATTAAGTTCATTTATAATTGTCACTTTGCTGCTATGATTTTTATTAAGAAGATGAGTTTGTAGTTTTTGTCTAATATAAGCACCAAAATTAAAAAAACCTATAGATAATAAAGCATCATGCAGCATAACATGATGTAAAATAGGAGTAACTGAGACCATACTTGCTGCAGCTAAAACCCAAGTTATTGAACTTGAAAGTAAAATTATTTTATCTAAAGAAGGCAAGCTAAGTGAGTATGGAAAAGTGTTTTTTTCTTCTAATTCAGATTGTTTTATATCACAAGATGTTTTAGAGTCTTTACTAATAAATAAAGAGTATCCAAGAGTTGCTGCAGCAAAAGATAAGCTTAGCCACTGTAACGAAAGAGTTAAGAAGTAAGGGCTTGCTATAATTAAGCCTAGACTAAACACTGAAGTTAAGGTAAACCACTGTAAGTCCTTAAAATCATTAATAACTGAATTAGCCATTAATATAGAAGTTATTCCAAAAGTTGCAATGCTTGCAGGCCCCATAAGCAAATAATGCTCAACTTTAGGGATCATCATTGCTCCGCCTAGCGCAATTAAGCTCATGCTTCTTTTCCATAACCCATTGATATTCTGTTCTTCTATAGCTTTATTACAACAACTAGACATAAATTTAATAATATAAATAAGTAAATTAAAACTAGAGTATTGTAATATTTTTTATTGTCAAAGTCAAACAAAATTCCATAGTTAGGGCCAGAGAAAT